>Ga0134126_10004550_pt1 | contig 17341 bp, 21 predicted proteins | sample KB31752_FD_96881 | JGI IMG/M metagenome (GOLD analysis project Ga0134126, IMG submission 96881) | Terrestrial soil microbial communities with excess Nitrogen fertilizer from Kellogg Biological Station, Michigan, USA - KB3-175-2 | ecosystem: Environmental > Terrestrial > Soil > Unclassified ...
CCCAAAGCGAGGGACCCGAAACAGACGGTAGTTCGCCGCTGCGGGTATGTGGTTTTCCCGGTTGTTCGGACGTGCCCGGGGTGCGACGATCAGGTCACACGACGACTGGAGCTACACCATGTACAAGACGATCGTGCTGGCCCTCGACGAATCCGAGGGAGCTGCAGATGCACTGCCACACGCGGTGAACTTGGCGCGACGCGATGCTGCAACTCTGGTGATCGCTCACGCACGCACGCACGCGCTGGAGACCTCGCAGGAGGCGATGCTCGAGCAGACCGTCGAGGGCTTGCGAAGTGGCGGTATCGACGCCGTGCTGGAGATCCGCACCAGCCTCGTTGAGGAGGTCGCCAGCTTCCTGGGCGACGTCGCCACCGAGGCGAACGCCGACCTGATCGTGATCGCAGGACGAGGCCGCTCGGCCCTGGCCGGGGCGGTGCTGGGCAGTGTCACGCAGCGGTTACTGCATGTGGCGCCATGCCCCGTACTGGTCGTGCCGATGCACACGGATGTCGCAACCGGAAAGGCGGGCGAGTCGGCTGCCAGCGGTGCCACGCGCTGAGCCCGCGGGTGCGTCGGGGCCGCCGTTTTCGGTGATGCGCCACGCGGCGTTTGCACCCGGTTCCGTGATTGAAGAAGATCGCGATCCGCAAATGACCAGTGAAGGAGTGTCTGATGAATGCGATCCTGCTCGGTTATGACGGCACAGAGGCGTCCAAGCGGGCGCTCGAGCGAGCCATCGAGTTGGCGAATGCTTTCCAAGCGAAACTACTGGTGACGAGCGTTGCGCCGACGGCGCAAGCAGCGGCAGGCCGGAGTATGGGCGCGCTCGATCCGACCGATCCGCCCGAGCGACACCAGGCCGAGCTCGACGAGGCCGCGGCGGCGATCAAGGCGGCCGGCCTATCGGCCGTGCTGCTGCCGGCAATCGGCCATCCGGCGGAAACGATCGTCCAGATCGCGCACGATAACAGCGCCGACATGATCGTTGTAGGCACGCGCGAACCCGGGTTCGTCCAGCGCTTGCTTGGGCAGAGCATCAGCCAGGCAGTTGCCCGCCATGCCAGCTGCGATGTACTGATCGTCCACTAGCTGCTGCCGCTCCACGACGCGACCGACATGCGGGCGTTGGATGCGGCGGCACGCATCGGCAGCATCGCCGCGTAGATGCCGGTCACCGGCGCATCCCTGCTGGCTGCGCGTATGCCGTCCCTAGCGGCAGCAAGAGTGCCGCGAGCACAAACCCCGCGACGATATCCGACCGAAGCCACTCCAGCCGGTTGCTGCGGAAACCTGAACTCCCCGGAAGCCAAGCGTTCACGCGCTAATCGCATAAGGTGGTGATCGCAAGGCGGGGGCCGCAGCTGTGGTCATCGAGCGAATGATGACGTCCCCGAATGCCGCCGGCCAGCCGCCCAATCGAAGCTCTCGTGTCAGCTCAACGAGTCGATGTAGGCGACCAGCTGGGCGATCTGCTTGTCGCTGAGGATCGTGCCCCAGTGCGGCATGCTGACGATCGGCGCCTTGCCGATCACGCTGCCCGTGCGGATGATCTGGGCGATGTCCTTGTCGCTGAACTCGCCATGGAACCCCTTGCCCACCAGCGGCGGGATCACGGTGTCCGGTGATTGCGGGTTGGGTACACCACCGAGGCCGTTGGGGCCGTGGCAGTTGATGCAGCTGTAGCGCTGATAGAGCGCCTGCCCGGCGGCGATGTCGCCCTGGTTGTCGGGCACCGAAACCGGATCCGCGTACTGCACCGCCGGGAAGCCGGCCTTCATGTATGCCACCAGAGCGGCGATCTGCTTCTTGGCGATGACGCCGTGCCAGATCGGCATGAACGGCCGTGTGGGATTGCTGGAGACTCCCGCCCCATGCTCGATCGTGGACGTCAGCTGGGCGATGGTGAGTCCCGGCGCAAGACCCTGCAACGCGGGCACGTACGGCGAGATCCCGCCGGCGCCGCGATCGCCGTGGCACTGCGCGCAGGCGAACTGAACGAAGGCGTGAGCGCCGACCGCGACCTGCGATGACACCGCCGCTGGAGTTGAGGAGGAGGTGGAGCTGACCGGCGCGGCGGCAGTGGATCGGTGGTCCTGCCCCGCGTAGTACGAAGCGACACCCACACCGATCATCACCAGCACAATCGCAGCAACGGCAACTGCCACGGCGGTGCCGTCGCTGCGCGGTGGGCGCTCGGGCTGCTGCATGCGCTGACAATACCGCCTCCGGGAGCCATCGTGGAACCGCGGATTCACGGGAATGCGGCTGCGGGGAACTACGCACGGCGGCGGGGTTTCGTGCGGTCTGGATGATGCGGCGCCGTGGCCCGTGTTCGACCCTGCGCCGGTGATCCTCGTCTCTGCCACGACCGTCGATCTGGCGCGGGCCCAGTTTGCGACGACCAGCCTCTATCACTTCCTGTTCGTGCCGCTGACTCTGGGGCTGGGCCCGATCGTCGCGGTCTTCCAGACGATGTGGCGGCGGACGGGTGACGAGTCGTGGCTTCGGCTGACGCACTTCTTCGGCACGCTGTTTCTGATCAACTTCGCGATCGGCGTCGCGACCGGTCTCGTCCAGGAGTTCCAGTTCGGCATGAACTGGTCGGTCTACTCGAAGTTCGTCGGCAACGTGTTCGGCGCCCCGCTCGCGATCGAGGGCCTGGCGGCGTTCTTCCTGGAGTCGACGTTCCTGGGGCTGTGGATCTTCGGCTGGGACCGGCTCTCGCCACGCCTGCATCTCGCCACGCTGTGGATCGCGGTGGCCGGCACCTGGCTGTCGGCCTATTTCATCCTGGTCGCGAACTCGTTCATGCAGGATCCGGTCGGCTACAAGATCGAGAACGGCCAGGCGGTGCTGACCAGCGTGTCGGCGCTGCTCACGAGCCGCTGGGCGATCTACGCATTCGTCCACACGATCCTGGCCGGCCTCACCTGCGGCGCGGCGGTCGTGTTCGGGGTCTGCTGCTGGCACTTCGCCCGCGGCCGCAACGTGGAGCTGTTCAGGCCCGCCGCGAAGGTGGCGCTGATCGTGCTGGTGCCGGTGTCGTGCTTCAACATGTGGTTCGGCAGCCACTTCGGGATCCTCGTCACCGAGCTGCAGCCGATGAAGATCTCGGCCGCCGAGGCGCAGTGGAAGGACTGCCAGAAGTGCGCGTTCTCGCTGTTCCAGGTGGGCGGCTTCAGCGAGAGCGACCAGACGCCAACCTTCTCGATCGAGATTCCGGGGCTGCTCTCCTACCTGTCGACCGGCTCGTTCAAGGGCAAGGTGACGGGACTGACCGAGCTGAACAACCAGTATGAGCGGCAGTATGGACGGGGCAACTACCTGCCGCCGGTCGAGGCGATCTACTGGAGCATGCGCGGGATGGCCTATGCGGGCTCGGTCGTGGCCCTCGTCTCGCTGGTCGGCGCGTTCCTGTTCTGGAAGCGGCGGCTGGAGCGGCTGAAATGGTTCCTCTGGATCGGCGTGGTGACGAGCTTCGTGCCGTTCGTGGCCACGACGTTCGGCTGGCTCTTGACCGAGCTCGGGCGCCAGCCCTGGATCGTGCAGGGGCTGCTTAAGACCTCCAATGCGAACTCGCCAGCGGTGGGAACGACCTGGCTCGTGATCAGCCTCGCGGTGTTCGTCAGCCTCTACGTCATGCTGGGCGTGCTGGACATCTGGCTGATGCGGCGCTACGCGGGCCGTGACCCGTCGAGCCCGGCCGGCAAGCCGGGCGACACCTCTCCGACGCCGGCGGTCGGCTACTGATGGATCTTCAGAACCTCTGGTTCGTGCTGATCGTCGTGCTCTGGTCGGGCTACTTCCTGCTGGAGGGATTCGACTTCGGCGTGGGCATGCTGCTGCCGTTCCTGCCGCGCGATGACGAACAGCGGGATGCCATGTTCGCGTCGATCGGGCCGGTCTGGGACGGCAACGAGGTGTGGCTGGTGACGGCGGGCGGAGCCACCTTCGCGGCGTTCCCGGCCTGGTACGCGACGATGTTCTCGGGCCTCTACATCGCCCTGCTGGCCGTGCTGTTCTTCCTGATCATCCGCGTGGTCTCGTTCGAGTGGCGGACGAAGAGCACGAGCCCCCGCTGGCGGCGGGCGTGGCTGTGGGCGAACGCGGTCGGCAGCTTCGGCGCCTCGCTGATCTGGGGTGTCGGCCTCGCGAACCTCCTGTACGGCACCCCGATCAACTCACAGGGCGACTTCGACGGAACGTTCTGGGACCTGTTCAACGCCTACACGGTGCTAACTGGTGTCGCGGTGATTGCCATCTTCGCCTTCCACGGGGCCACCTACCTGACGCTGCGCACGCAGGGCGACCTGCTGGAACGGGCCGGCCGTGCCTCGCGCCGGCTGTCGCTGGTCTCCGCGGCGCTCGGTGCCGTGTTCCTGATCTGGACGGTGGTGGTCGCCGTCGACCGGAACGACAAGAGCGTCTTCCCGCCGGTGCTGCCCGCGGCGATCGGGATCGCGGCCTTCCTGCTCGCGGTCGTGTTCGCCCGCCGCCACAGCCAGGTCCGGGCGTTCGCGATGACCGGCCTGGGCACGATCGCGGTCGTGGCAACGCTCTTCACCAGCCTGTTCCCGCGGGTGATGGTCTCGAGCACCGACTTCGCCAACAGCCTCACGGTCAAGAGCGCCGCCTCGGCGCACTACACGCTGGCGGTGATGTCGGTCGTGGCCCTGATCTTCGTCCCGCTGATCCTGCTCTACCAGGGCTGGACGTACCACGTGTTCCGCGCCCGGGTCGGCGGCCCCCGAGACGAGCCGATGCACTAGGACGATGACGTGATTGGGCTCGAGGTGTTCGGGGAGTCGGCATTGCTCGAACGGGTCGCGAGCACGCTCGACCAGACCGACGGCGTCAGCCACGTGGCGCGCGTCGACGCAACCAGGCCCGGGTACTCCCTGGTGTCGGCCCGCGTGCGGCCGCGGTCGGTCGATACGCTGCTGGACACGCTGCAGGGTCTCGGCGTGGCCGGGGGCGACGTCACCCTCGACCGGATCGAGGTCGTCGGCGCCCTCTCGCAGGGCCGGGCGGAGCGGACGATGGTGTGGGCCGACGTGCTGGGGACGGCCTGGCTGAACGCGCGGCCGCTGGCCCGCTACCTGGCGTTCATGGTCGTGGCCGGGGTGATCGCCAGCTACGGCGTGGTCGACAACAACGGGGTCCTGATCGTGGGAGCGATGGCGGTCAGCCCTGACCTGTTGCCGATCACGGCGATCGCCGTGGGCATCGTCGGCCGACAGGCGGAGCTCGCCGGCCGCGCGCTGGTCACGCTTGCGACGGGACTGGGTGCTGCGGGTCTGGCCGCAGCCGTCTCCACCTTCATCCAGGATCACCTGGGCTTCATACCGTCCGGCTACGACGTTCGAGCGACCGGAGTCCTGACGGGTCTCACGACAATCAGCAACGAGACGGTGGTGGTGGCATTCGTCGCCGGTGTGGCCGGCATGCTGGCGCTGGAGACACGGGCGAGCTCGGGAGTGGGCGTGGCCATCTCGGTCACCACCATCCCCGCGGTCGGCTACTTCGGCGTCGCGGTCGGCCTGCGCGAGCTCGACAAGGCGCTCGGTGCGCTGGGCGTGCTGGGCGTGAACGTCCTGATGATGGTGGTCGGGGCCGTCGGCACGCTGCTCCTGCAGCGCGCCCTGTTGAGCCGCCCCAGAACACACAGCTGACTCCCCGCCGGGATAGGCTCGGCGCCGCCCCGATGCTTGATCCCTGGCAATTCTCCCTCGACCCGGAATGGGCGATCGCCGTCGCCGTGTTCGCGGTCGACTACGCCGTCGTGGCCCGGTCCTACCACCGCCGCGGCGTGCCCGTGCAACCGGCGCGCTGCGCGCTGTTCGCCGCCGGCCTGGCGATGATCGCGCTTGCGCTGCTCTCGCCGATCGAGCACCTGGCGCTGACCTCGATGCTGAGCTTCCACCTGCTCCAGAACGTGATGATCGCCGACTGGGCCCCGCCGCTGCTGATCCTCGGCCTGCTGACGCCGATGGTGCTGGCCGTCGACCGCCTGCGCATCGTCCGCCGGCTCGCGCAGCCGGCCGTCGCGATGCTGCTGTGGCTGGTGGCCTGGTACGCGATCCACCTGCCCGTGGTCTATGACTACGCGCTCGAGCACCGCTGGGCGCTGAGCGTGGAGCACCTCGTCTTCATCGTCACCGGCCTCCTGTTCTGGTGGGCGGAGATCGTTCCCGGGTACCTGAGCCCGTCCCGGCGCGTGCTCTACCTGTTCATCGCGCTCGTGATGATGATGCCGCTGGACTTCTTCATCGCCCTCTATCCCCGCCCGCTCTACAGCTTCTACGAGCACACGGCCAAGCTGGGCGGCGCGTCGGCGCTCACCGACCAGCGCATCGCCGGCGCGGTCGCGGTGCTCGCCGAGACCGCGGTGTTCGCCGTGGCCCTGTTCGCCGCTGCGGTCGCGCTGCGCCGCGATCAGTCGCGGTAGCCGGCCGTTTCCCGGTCCTGGCGGTCGAGCAGCGCGGCGATCGCGAAGACGAGCGCCGACAGGAACACGATCGCCTGCTCGGCGTTCATGATCACGCCGCCCAGGTTCTGATCCTCGCTCGGCGACAGGCCCCACAGCCTCGGCGTCTCGACGTAGTACGGGTAGAACGGCCGCGTGATGAACGTGAACGCGAGCCCCAGGAACGACACCGCGACGAACGCGGCCAGCAGGTAGAGCACGATGTCGCCACCGATCCGCCTGGTCGCGCCGAACACCGGCCACCAGAAGATCAGCCCGATGCCGATCAGGAAGGCGTGCTCCAGGTTCAGGAGCTCTGGGTGGCGCAGCAGCGCCTGGTAAGTGGGCGCCAGGTGCACTCCGTACCAGCCGGTCAGCCAGATCGCGAGGGCGACCGGCAGCGTCGTCAGGGCCGCCAACGGGCGGCCGCCGCGGCGCTCGATCCCCGCCCGCATGCCGGGCGTGAGGCCGAGGATCAGGAGCGGCGGCGCCCAGTCGGCGATGATCGCGTTCTGCAGCAGGTGCGCCAGCAGCAGGTAGTGCTCGGCCAGCGTCTCGAGCGGCGAGTTGAGCGGCACCACCACCAGCAGCAGGCCGAACCCAAACACCAGCACCCGCCACACCGGCACGTCCCGACCGCGGGCCGCGCGCGCGTACAGCACCGCGGCCGCCGCGGCGGCGATCGCGAAGAGCGGTTCGAACGTGAAGCTCGCCGGAGCCGGAGCACTCACGTGATCACGCGGATCGGCTCCATTCCGGCAGCGTAGTTGCGATGTCGCTTACGCGAAGGTGACGCCCAATCATCTATCCGTTGCGCCGGGCGATGGCCTGCGCCAGCTCCAGCTTGTTCATCTTGGAACGGCCCTTGACGCCGGCCCGCCGCGCGCGCTCGTAGAGCTCGTCCCGGGTATGGCCGCGCACGTCCACGCCGCCGGCCGTCGGCTTGGGGTGGTTCAGCGCTGCTGCGCCGCGCTGCGCATCCTGGTCGTCCGACGGGCCCTGCACGTCCTTCAGCTCCCAGTGGTCGCCGACCTTCTCGGCCACGTGCTTGACCGAGGCCCAGGCCGCTCGGTGCGCACGCTCCTCTGAGCTGTACTGCTCGTGGGCGCTGTCGAGCGTCTCGCGGTACGTCCTGCGCACCTTCTCAGGCGACCGCCGGATCGTCCCCGGTACTCCCTCGGTGCGGATAGGCATGATTGTTCCTCCAATCAGGTATAGCCAACCGGGAGGAACGTTCCCGGCCGGCACCTCCACGAAACCAGAGGCCGCATGCATGCTGATACCCCCGATAGCCCATCCTCGCCGCCTGGACTGCCCACCGTGGTCAAGCGCTCGGTGCGTCACGCCCAGGCCGACCAGATCCCGCACCTGGCCCAGGCGATCGCCTTCAACGGTTTCCTTGCCATCCCCTCGGCGCTGCTGCTGGCGGTGGGGGTGTTCAGCGCCACGGCCGGGCCCGGGTCGATCCAGACGCTGCTGGACCACCTCCAGGGCGTGGTGCCCGACAGCGTGCTTTCTCTTGTGCAGGCCAGCATGGCGCAGCTGCTCGTGTCCGGCAGGAGCGACCTCATGATCGCGGTCGGCGCCGTGTTCGCCCTGTGGTCGCTGAGCGGCGCGATGCAGACGGTGATGTGGTCGCTGAACGCCGCGCACGAGCGCCCCGAGACCCGGGGTTTCGTGCGCAAGCGGCTCGTGGCACTGCTGATGATCCTGGTGTCGCTGCTGGCGGTCGGCCTGGTGGTGTTCATGCTGGTGCTGGGTCCGACGATCAGCAGCTGGCTGCAGGACCAGACCGGCGTCGCCGCCGTCTCGTGGCTGTGGGACTACGGACGCTGGCCGCTGCTGGTGCTGGGGCTGCTGTTCGTGTTCGGCGGCGTGCTGTATCTGGGACCGGACCTCGACCACAGCGAGTTCCGCCTGGTCACGCCGGGCGCGGTCCTGGCCGTGGCCGTCTGGCTGATCGCCTCGGGTGGGTTCGCGATCTACGCCGACCGGTTCGGCGGCTACAACAAGGTCTGGGGATCGCTGGCGGCCGTGATCGTGACCATGACCTGGCTGTGGCTGTCGAGCCTGGCGCTGCTGGTCGGCGCTGAGCTCGACGCCGAGCTGAAGCGCGTCCACGGCGCGCCGGACGTCGAGCCGGCATGAGCCCGCGGCCGCATGCCTCCGGGTTTGCGACCCGCGCGATCGCCTGGATAGCCGTTCGGCTGCGGTTTCTCGTGGTGCCGGCGTTCGCCGTCGCGGCGGTCGCGGCCGGCTTGCATGCGGACCCGTTCCAGCCCGGCGGCCCCGTGCTCAACCTGATTCCCAAGGACTCCCCGGCGCTGCGCGCCGAGGCCGACTCCCTGCGCCTGTTCCGCGCTCCGGCCGGCAGCGACGTGATCGTCGTGCAGCGCAACCCCCACGGCCTCAGCCGCGATGCCCAGACCCGGGTGATCTCACGGGCCGTCGCGCTCAGCCGTGGCCGGGACCGATCCGGGGCACGGCTCGCCATCCCGTTCATCAACGTCCCCGGCGCACCCGCGTCGACGGGCGACTCGACCACCGCGATCACGCACCTGGTGTTCGATGGCTCGTATTCGCCCAACGAGCGCACGCATGCGGCCCAGGCCTATCTGAACGCTGCGGGGCCCGACGCCGCGCCGGTCGGGGTCACCGGGGTCACCCCGGCGCGGATCGAGCAGGGCACCCTGATCCTGGATCGGATCGGCCTGGTGGAACTGCTGACCGTGCTGGTGATCGCCGTGATCGTGCTCGCGGTGTTCCGTGCGCCGGGAGCCGCGGTCGTCACGATGGCGACGATCGGGGTGGCCTTCCCGATCACGCTGTGGGCGCTGACCGAGGTCGCGCGGCTCAGCGGCAACCCGCTGCCGCAGGAGGTGGAGCCGCTGGTGGTGGCGCTGCTGCTGGGAGTGGTCACCGACTACGCCGTGTTCTTCCTGTCGGAGTTCCGGGATCAGCTGCGGTCGGGAGCGGGGTCGCGCGACGGGGTGCAGGCCGCGGCGCGGGCCGTGATCCCGATCGTGTTCACGGGCGGCGTGATCCTGTCCCTGAGCTTGCTGGCGCTGCGCGCCTCCTCGCTCGGGTTCTTCCGCGAGCTGGCGCCGGCGCTGGCGGTCACGGTGGCCGTCGCGATGCTGGTCTCGCTGGTGTTCGTGCCCGCGTTGATCGCGCTGCTGGGTCGCTTCGCCGTGTGGCCGACACGACCGGAGCAGGACGGGGACGAGGTGGCGGTGAGCAGGCCGATCGGCCAGCGGATCGCGCACCTCGCGGCGGGGCGCCCGCTGGCCACCCTGATCGGTGTCGCCTGCGTGGGGCTGCTTGTGATTGCCGGCCTCCAGGCCCGCACGCTGCATCTGGGCGTGGACGTGATCTCAGGGCTCCCCAGCGACAGCGGGCCGCGGGTGGCCGCTCGTGCCGCTGACGCCGGGTTCGCGCCCGGAGCCCTGGCCCCGCTCGAGGTGATGGTCCAGGATCGCGGAGCCGCGCTTCCGCCCGCCGGGCTCGCGCAGCTGGAGCAGGAGCTCCGTCGCCAGCCGGGCTTCGCGGGTGCCGTGGGGCCGTCGGAGCAGGTCAGCGGCACATCCGTGCAGCCGTTCCTGACGCCTGATGGCCGGGCGGCCAGGTACGTGCTGGTGTCGGATACCGATCCGTTGTCCCCCGTCGCGGTTCGCGACCTCGCCCAGCTCCAGGCGCGGATGCCGGAACTCTTCAGCTCGGCAGGTCTCGGCGATGCATCCGTGGAGTACGCCGGCCAGACGGCGCTCGCCCAGTCGGCGGTCGACGCCGTCTCCGGCGACGCGCTCAAGATCGCGCTGGCGGTGCTGCTCGTGAACCTGGTGTTGATGGCGCTGTTCATGCGGGCGCTGCTGGCGCCGCTGGTGCTGCTGGCGGTGAACGTGCTGAGCGTGGCCGCCACGCTGGGCCTGACCGTCTGGTTCTTCCAGGACGTGCTGGGTTATCCCGACATCACCTATTACGTGCCCTTCGCCGGAGCGGTGCTGCTGGTCTCGCTGAGCTCGGACTACAACGTCCTGATCGTCGGCAAGATCTGGGCGGAGGGGGAGAACCGGTCGATGCGCGACGCGATCGCGACCGCTGCCCCGCGGGCGTCGCGCGCGATCCGTGCGGCCGGGCTGTCGCTGGCTGCCAGCTTCGCCCTGGTGGCGCTGATCCCGATCCGGTCGTTCCGCGAGCTGGCCGCGGTGATGTCCGTGGGCATCCTGGTCGAGACCTTTTTCGTCCGTTCCCTGCTGGCGCCCGCGCTGCTCGCGCTGCTGGGCGCGCGCGCGAGATGGCCGGGGGGTTCGGCGTCTGTCGTTTCGTCCTCCCCCGCCGCGGGCATGGACCCGATGACCGAATGATGCATGCCGGGAGGAGGTACAGGACATGGGCGAGAACATCGATCAGATGAAGGGCACCGCCAAGGAGAAGGCGGGTCAGCTCAAGGACGATCCCGATCTCGAGGCCGAGGGCAAGCGCGACCAGGCCAAGGGCGATCTCAAGGAGGGCGTCGACGACGCCGCCGACAAGATCAAGAGCGGAGTCGACAAGGTCACTCCGTAGCGGCAGATTGGGGCCGGCCGAACGGCCGGCCCCAACCCGTCTCTGCGGGATGCCGTGGTTTCGCGGCACCGCGGCTCGGGTAGTCAGCCGCCATGCCAGAGTCGTCCATGCCTCAGCCGCCGGGCGCGCCGCCGACGCCGGTGCCGCCCGATCCGTCGCTGCCGATCCCCGAGCCGCCCACGCCGCCCAGTGAGCCGGATCCGGCGCCGCCGGCGCCGGACATCCCGCAGCCGGAACCCGATCCGGTGCCTGCGATGCTGACGGGGCGGTGACGTGACCGGGCGGATCAACGCCGGCGGCCGCATGGCGGCGCTGATCGACATCGACGGCACGCTGGTCGACTCGACCTACCTGCATGCCAGCGCATGGTCATCCGCGATCCGCGTGTGCGGGTTCGACATCCCCACGTCCCGCGCGCACAGGTTGATCGGCATGCGGGGTGAGCGGCTGCTCGAGGAGCTGCTCGGGCAGCGCGACGCTGCGAGCGTGGCGGAGCGGGCGATCGATGAGCACGCCCGCCGCTTCGCGGCGGTCCGTGATCAGGTCGTCCCGCTGCCGCACGCCCGCCACCTGCTGGAACGTCTGGTCGCCCGTGACGTCGTGGCGGTGCTGGTCAGCTCGGCCGAGCGGCACGAGGTGGAGTACTACGTCGGTCTGCTGGAGGCGGAGGATCTCGTCTGGGCATCGACCTCGGCGGCCGACGGGTCGCAATCCAAGCCCGATCCGGAACCGATCCAGATCGCGCTTCAGCAGTCGGGATGCGGCGCGGCGGTCGTGATCGGCGACTCGCCGTGGGACTGCCTGGCCGCCTCGGCCGCGGGGTTGCCGGCGGTGACGGTGTTGACCGGCGGCTTCGCCCGCAGCGAGCTCGAGGGCGCGGGCGCCGAGGCGGTGTACGAGCATCTGGGTGAGCTCGCGGACGACCTCGACCGCGTCGGCGGCCTCGCCGTCCACGCCGGTGCCGGCTGACGCTTCAGCGTGCCGGCGCGATGCCGGCCTCGGCCAGCGCGGACTGGAATGAGCCGTAGCGGGCTTCCAGGTCTTCGACGCTGGCCCAGCCGAGATCCGTCTCCGCCAGGAACCGGCGGTATGCGCCCTCGTCGAGGGGGCCGTTCGCGGCCGCGGCAGCGGCGAGCAGGCCCGCCACCGGCGAATCCGGATCGCTGCCCTTGGTGATCCTCGAGTCCACCTGCAGCGACTCGATCACCGACTCGGCCGCCGTATCACCCGCCTCGTCCTGCGAGGAGCGCCCCTTCTGAGGCTCGGCGGTGGACGGATGGTCCGTGCGCACCTGACCGTCCTTCACGAGGTTTCCCTCGGCCGGCTCCCCTGCGTCGCGACGTGGCAGGTCGGGAGTGTCGCGGTCGTGCTCGGGTGGCGCCGGGCCGGTCGGCGTGTCGGGGATATGTCGCTGCCCATCGGACATGCTGGGGTGCTACCCGCAGCCATCACCCTCCACACATGGCCGGTTATCGTTGCCCGGATGTCGATCAGGATCGAACCGCGCCGGCTCAGCGAGCTGACCGAGATGACCGTCCGACAGCAGGCCGAGATGGCGGCCCGCTACGGCGGCGAGGGCGGATCGGGGGCGCCGCCGCGCGACGAGGAGTTCGTGCCACCAGAGGGCGTGTTCCTGGTGGCGCTACGGGAGGGCGAGGTGATCGGATGCGGCGGCATCTGCCGGCACCCGGAGGGCGGCGGCGAGATCCGGCGCATGTACGTGGCACCGGAGGCGCGTGGCGCCGGCATCGGCCGTGTGGTGCTCGAGGCTCTGGAGGCGTGGGCTGTCGACCTCGGCTTCGACACGCTGCGGCTCGAGACCGGCGACCGCCTGCTCGACGCCATCCGCCTCTACGAGCGGGCCGGCTACCGCCGCGGCCCCTGCTGGGGGCCGTACCTGACCGACCCCAAGAGCGTCTGCTATCAGAAGCGCCTGACCGTTCCCTGACGGTCGGCGCTACTTCTCCCAGTCCCCGATCTGGTACGCCTTGCCGGGGGTGCCGCCGATCACGAGCAGCGTCGTCGGCGACGCCGCCGCCTCGAACTTGCGGGAGGTGCCGGGCTCGACCGCGACCACCGCGCCGGCGCCGGCGGTCACCGTCTCGCCGTTCAGGGTGACGAGGGCGCTACCGCGATGCACGAAGTACACCTCCTGCTGCCCCGACTCCTGCTCGTGGTGCTCGGGGATCAGCACCTTGCCCTCATCCTTGGTGACGGCGTTGATGCCGAACGCGGATACGCCGAAATGGTGGCGGATCGACTTCCAGGTGTCCGGCCAGTCGGGCTTGACCGGCGGCACCTCATCGACGTGCGCGACGCTCCAGCCGGTACCGCTCTGCATGGTGCTCATCTCGCTCCCTTCGCACGGGTGGGGACAAGTTAGTTCATGCGCGGGTCTTCGGGCATCCGTGCCAGCAGCCGGTACTGATCGCCCATGCGCTCCAGCACCGACGACCACAGCCGTTCCGGCTCGGTGCTGAAGACGTCGCCCGGCAGCGCCTGCTCGATGAACCAGGCCTCCTCGTCGATCTCGTCCTCGAGCTGTCCCGTGCTCCAGCCGGCGTATCCGGCGAACACGCGCGCCCGGCTGACCGAGCTGTGCAGGTTGTCGGGGTCCTCATCGAACTCGAGCGACGCGATCGAGCCGCAGATGGCCTCGTCCTCGAGCGGGTCGTTGTGGTCGGCCAGCGCGATCACGGTCTCCGGCTGCACCGGCCCGCCCAGGAAGATCGGTTCGTCGTCCAGCAGCACCGCCCGCAGGTCGGGGATAGCCTCCCGCGCCTCGGTGTCGGAGGGGCGGTTGAGGACGACGCCGATCGCTCCCTCCGGCGTGTGCTCGAGCAGCAGCACGACGGTGCGCCGGAAGTTGGGATCGAGCAGCATCGGCGCCGCGATCAGCAGCTGGCCCTTGAGGGAATCGTGCTCCACACCGGGGATTCTAAGCGGGGTGGGGTCTAGGGCCTCGCAACCAGGGCGGCACCGTCGGGCGGGCTCTTGAGCAGGCCCTGCGCCTGCATCCAGCGGCCGAACCGGTTCCAGGCGGCGGGATCCAGGGAGGTCGTGTCCAGCAACCGAAGCGTTTCCGGCACCGACGTCGCAAGCGCGTTTCGGTAGTCGCGCGACGAGTTGGCGCGCATCACGGCCAGCGCGGCCGAGGGGTGGGCCTTCGCGTAGGCGGTGCCGGCCGCCAGCGCCGACACGAACGCGCGCACCTCGTGGCGGTAGCCACCGTCGCTCGCCAGCCGCTCGCTGTTCGCGACCACCACCAGCTCGTCATAGCCGGGCACCCCGTAGCGATCGACCGGGAACACCACCGGATGCAGGCCGCGCGCGGCCAGCTCCGCGCCCTCGATGTTCTGGAAGCCGCCGGCGATCGCGTCAACGCGGCCGGCCAGCAGCGCCGGCAGCAGATTGAAGCCGACGGTGACGAGGTGCACGTCGCTTTGTGCGAGGCCGGCAGTGCGGAGCAGCGTCTCGACGTAGGCGTTGGTCGAGGCGCTGCCGTCGACGCCGATCGTCTTGCCGCGCAGCCCGGCGGGCGTCGTGATGCCCTGCTCGGTCGTGATGATCGAGTTGAGCGCGGTGGGGACGATCGCCGCCACGGCCACCGCCGGCGCGTGCTGCTGCTGTGCGAAGAACAGCTCCGGCTCGTAGGAGATGCCCAGGTCGGCGCGCCCGGCGGCGACCAGCTTGATCGGGTCGGACACGTCGGTCGGCTGGCGCGGGGTCACGTCCAGGCCGGCGCGTCGGAAGAAGCCGCGGTCGATGGCGGTGTAGAGCCCGACGTGGTCGGGGTTGGGGTACCAATCGAGCTGCAGCGATACGTTCTGCGGTGCGGCGCCGCTCGAGGTGGCGGCGCCGTCGCGGCCGCAGCCTGCGGCCAGGGCCAGCAGCGCGAGGAGTGGAAGGAATCGTCGTGGCATTGCTTGCGTCCCTTCGCCGGCATGATCCGGATCAGGTTCGACGGGTCGACGCTGCTACGCGTCCTCTCAGCCCGGTAAGGGACTCCCCGGCAAACGGTTACGGGGCCTAGTTTAGCCCTCGCGCGCCCACGGGATCACGACCCGCTCGATTAGCGTCACCAGACCGAACAGCGCCAGCGCCAGCAGGGCCAGGAGCAGGATCGCGGCGCCCACCAGCTGGGTGTCGAGCTGGTCGTGCATCGAATCGGCAAGCCCGCCGGAGCCGCCCGCGTACTCCGCGAACAGCGCGGCCACGGCGGCGTAGGAGGCGGCGATGCGTGCGCCCGTGAACACGCGCGGCGACGCCCACGGCAGCTCCACCCGCCAGAAGATCGCCCGCGGCGAGGCGTTCAGCGTGCGCATGGTGGTGCGCAGCTCGGCCGGCGCCGACGCGAATCCGTCCAGCGCGTTGGCCGTGATCGGAAAGAAGCAGACCAGCGCCACGATCAGGGCCTTGGGTGAGAGGCCGAAGCCGAGGTAGATCACCAGCAGCGGCGCGATCGCGACGACCGGGATGCTCTGCGACGCCACCAGCAGCGGGTACACGGCCGAGCGCAGCCAGGGCAGACGCTGCAGCAGGATCGCCGCGCCCAGGCCGAGGATCACCGCCAGCGCGAAGCCGAGCAGCATCTCGCGGGCGGTCACGGCAGCCTGCGACAGCAGCGTGGAGCGCTCGTCCCACAGCGCCGAGGCGATCCCGCTGGGCGACGGCAGCAGGTAGTCGGGCACCGACCGCAGGTCGACCCAGGCCTCCCAGGCGAGCAGCAGCCCCGCCAGCACCCACACCCAGGCGAACCGTTTCAGGATCGCAGCGCCTCCATCACGTCGTCATGGCTGAGCTGCGAGCTGGGCGCGTCCAGCAACAGCCGGCCCGGCCGCGGCGACAGCACGGCCACGCGCTCGCAGGTGCGAAGCGCCTCGTCCACGTCGTGGGTGACGAGCACGACCGTGCGCGGCTCCTGACCGAGCGTCTCTGCCAGCCACCCGCCCAATTCCTCGCGCGTGAGTGCATCCAGTGACGCGAACGGCTCGTCCAGCAGCAGCACGCCCTTCCCCGCCAGCAGCGTGCGCAGGAACGCCACCCGCTGCCGCATCCCGCCCGACAGATGCCGCGGCTGCTCCTGCTCGAACCCCTCCAGCCCGAAGCGGCCGAACAGCGGCAGCGCTGCCTCTCGCGCCCGGCCGCGGCCGACACCGGCGTTCATAAGCGGCAGCGCCGCGTTGTCGAGCGCGCTTCTCCAGGGCAGCAGCAGGTCGTCCTGCGGCATCAGCGCGCAGCCGGCCAGACGCCGCTCGGGCAGGTCGCCGCCGGCCACTGAGATGGCGCCGGCGCGCGGCTGCTCCAGGCCCGCGATCAGGTGCAGCAGCGTGGACTTGCCGCAGCCGCTGGGACCGACCACCGCCAGTCGGCTGCCGGCCGCGATCTCGAGGCTGATGTCGTGCAGCACCGCCAGCGGCCCGTAGCCGTGGCCGACGTGCTCGATCGAGATCGGGGCGCCGGCCATCGTCGCAATCACGGCCGCCTCAGCGTCATCAGGCCACCGGGTTCTCCAGCGTCGCCACGCCGTCGACCTGACAGCGCACCACGTCCCCGGTTCGCAGGAACACGGGCGGGTCGCGGAACGCGCCGACGCCGGCGGGCGTGCCGGTGGCGATCAGGTCGCCCGGCTCGAGCGTGAAGGCCTGGGACAGGTGCGCGACCAGTCTCGGGATGGTGTGGATCATGTTGCCGGTCGAGGAGTTCTGCATCATCTCGCCGTTCACCCAGCAGCGGATCGCCAGGTCGTGCGGATCGCGGATCTCGTCGGCGCTCACGAGCTCTGGCGCCAGCGGCGCGAAGGTGTCCAGGCTCTTGGCTCGTGTCCACTGCCCGTCGCCGCGCTGCAGGTCGCGCGCGGACACGTCGTTCATGACCGTGTAGCCGGCCACGTGCCGCCAGGCGCTGCTCTCGCCGATGTGCTTGCCGGCGCGGCCGATCACGACAACCAGCTCCGCCTCCCAGTCGACCTGCGAGGTCAGGGGCGACAGGCGGATCGGCTCACCGTCGCTGATCAGCGCGGACGGGTACTTGGCGAACACGAGCGGCTGGGCCGGCGCTTCGGCACCCTGCTCGGCCGCGTGCTCACGGTAGTTCCGCCCGATGCACATGATCTTGCCCGGGTCGGGCACGGCCGGCAGCGGCTGCACGGCCGCCCGCGGGTGATGCGAGATCGGCCGCACTCGGTCGATCCCGCGGGCCAGCAGGTCGCGCATGCCCAGGCCGGTGTCGTGGACGATCTCGCCGTCGCAGATGCCCGCGCGCGGCGGCCCTTCATCGATGCGGAAGCTGATCAGGCGCACGGCC
>Ga0134126_10004551_pt1 | contig 17340 bp, 13 predicted proteins | sample KB31752_FD_96881 | JGI IMG/M metagenome (GOLD analysis project Ga0134126, IMG submission 96881) | Terrestrial soil microbial communities with excess Nitrogen fertilizer from Kellogg Biological Station, Michigan, USA - KB3-175-2 | ecosystem: Environmental > Terrestrial > Soil > Unclassified ...
ACGTAATCCTTGGGCAGCAACACGCGGCGAAATCGCCGCCAAATATCGGGCTCGGTCTCACGAACCCAGAGAAGCTTGGTCAGGGTGAAATTCGTGAGCGCGGGGTTGCAGGTCAGCTCAATGATTTTCCGTTCACCCAGCTTGGAATTCAGCCAGTCGCATTGCGCTTGCGTCCGTTGATCGCACCAGATCAGCGCCGGCCGGAGGACTTCGTCTTTCTCGTCTAGCAGGACCGCGCCATGCATCTGGCCTGCGAGTCCGACGCAGACTACATTGGCACCGGGAACATTCGCCAAAGCTAAGCGGATTGCTGATCCGGCCGCTCTCCACCAACCGTGCGGATCCTGCTCTGCCCATCCGGTACGCGGCGAAGCGAAGGGTGCGTGCTCACAGGTCGCCGAACTCGCAATTGCGCCCTGCCGGTCCACCAGCACGGCGCGTGTTCCGCCCGTGCCTACATCAATTCCGAGTAGATAATCCATTCCGTGTTCCTTCAGATCCAACGAGAAAGCCTTAAGGCGAGTCAGTGTAGCAGACCGATAAGCAACCCGGGGGTAAGGAGCCGCGTCGAAAACCGGAACCCACGAGGAGGAGAATTCATGCGTAGTCGAGTGTTACCTCTTTTCATATTATTGCTGGTGGCGATTGGTCTGGTTTACGCACAAGGCCATCGCATGGCAATTCACGAGCCGCATATGAGTGCCGCTTATGGACATTTGGAACAGGCAAGGTCGGAGTTGGAACGGGCAGCACCCAACAAGGGCGGTCATCGCGAGCGCGCCATGCAGTTGGTTGATCAGGCGATGCAGCAGATTCAGGAAGGCGAACAGTTTTACCAGCAGCGCGGGCACTAGGTTCAAGTCGCATCAGATGGCGCGGGCCTTAGCCCGCCCATCGCGACCTGATTACGTCACGCTCACTTCGGTATACGTTCCATACGCCTCACGCAGCGCCTCGCATATCTCTCCGATGGTCGCATATGCCCGCACTGCATCAATGATGTAAGGCATGGTGTTTGCGGACGAGATGCTGCCGCTTGTTTCCGCTCGCGGTTCTTCTTGAGCAGCCCTCTTTAGTGCGGTTAAGCGCCGTTGTACCTCTTCATTGGACCGGCGCTGGCGCAAGCTCTTCAGCTTCGCTGACTGCTGCTGCGCAACCGTTTCGTCGATATACAGAATCTTCGGCGATTCCTCGTCAACGACGAACTCATTCACGCCAACAATGACTTTTTCCTTCGCTTCTGCGGCGCGCTGAAAATTGTAGGAAGCCTCCGCGATCTCCTTCTGCGGATATCCTCGTTCAATCGCTTTCACCATTCCGCCCATTGCATCGAGTTTGCCGAAATAATCCAGAGCGCCATTTTCCATCTGTAACGTCAGGTTTTCGAGGAAGTAAGAGCCTCCGAGCGGATCGACAGTCTGGGTAACGCCGGATTCATAGGCGATGATTTGTTGAGTGCGCAGCGCAATCCGTGCCGCTTCTTCGGTAGGGAGTGCGAGAGCCTCATCGTATGCATCGGTGTGAAGCGATTGGGTTCCACCCAGCACCGCAGCCAGAGCCTGAATCGCCACTCGCGCTATGTTGTTCATTGGTTGCTGCGCGGGAAGGGAAACGCCGGCAGTCTGCGTATGAAACCGCATCAGCCAGGTGCGCTGGTTCTTGGCTCCGAAGCGATCCTTCATAACCTGATACCAGAGTTTTCGCGCAGCCCGGTATTTGGCGATCTCTTCGAAGAAATCGTTGTGCGCGTTAAAGAAGAAGCTCAACCGCGGTCCGAAGTCATCCACATCAAGGCCGCGCCGGCGTGCCCACTCGACGTACTCAACGCCGTCGTAAAGCGTGAAAGCCAGCTCTTGCAGGGCGGTCGAACCGGCCTCGCGAATGTGATATCCGCTGATCGAAATGGTATTGAAACGCGGCGTGAACTTTGAGCCGAACTCGAAGGTATCGATGACCAGGCGCATCGAGGGCGCGGGTGGATAGATGTATTCTTTCTGTGCGATGTATTCCTTCAGAATGTCATTCTGAATGGTGCCGGAAATCTTCTTCCAGTCGGCGCCTTGCTTTTCCGCCACGACCAGGTACATCGCCCACAGCACCGAGGCCGGCGAATTGATCGTCATCGAGACGGTTGTCTTCTCAAGATCAATGCCGCTGAAAAGAATCTCCATGTCCTCCAGCGAATCGATGGCGACGCCGCATTTGCCGACTTCGCCTTCACTGGCCGGGTGGTCGGAGTCATAACCCATCAATGTCGGAAGATCGAATGCGACTGAAAGTCCACTACCGCCGTGTTCGAGCAGATACTTGTAGCGCAGGTTGGTCTCTTCAGGCGAGGCGAAGCCTGAGAATTGCCGCATCGTGAAAAGCTTGCCGCGGTATCCGGTGGCATGGATGCCCCGAGTAAACGGCGGTTCCCCCGGATGGCCCAAGTACTTTTCGTAATCCCAGTCCCGCGGAAGGTCGGCTTCGGTGTAGAGACGCCTTATGGGCACACCTGAAATCGTGGTGAAGCGCGCGCGGCCATTTTCGTCGATGTTGGAGCCAGTTGCGGCGCCGATGGGCTTCTCGGGTGATTTCTCCAGCGATGGAAGAAGGGTCTTTTCCGCCCAACGCTTCTCCGAAGCAGACGGATGGCGGTTTTCAGATAATTCTGAAATCGGGCTCTCTGAAACTGAATTGGCGGAAACCGAAGGCTTTTTCGGCGGCATGGAGGCTCCGTTTTGATGATAGGGTGCGCCTCAACAGGAGGCAAGCCGTCGAAACGACCAAGTGGTCGGTGAAGAACATCCAAAATCACGTTGATGAATTCTTGCGGTCCCGCGCCAATTCCCAAGCCTTCGCGTACTTCCAGGAAACGTAAACCGCGTGGTACATGTGCAGCAGCAAGCCCTCTCGACCGTCCAGCAATCCAAGGCGCAAGAAATAATTGTAGATAAACGTCAGCTTGGGGCGCACCACGATATCGAGCAGTCTGAAGCTGCCATGTCCTTTGGCCACAGCGACCTCAGCCCCGGAAGACGAATAGCTGTTCATGTGGTCAATGTAGCCGCGCAAGGTCGGATAGGCGTCATGAATCAGTGCATGTTTCAGCTGGCCGGTGAGACCCTTAACCTTTATCGTCGGATGCGCGCCGTACTCCTCAAAGTGCCCAGCCCCGCGGCGAATAAGCCGCAATTTGGGATCAGGATAAAAGCCGCCGTGCTTCATCCAGCGGCCAAGGAAAAAGTTTTTGCGAGGTATGTAAAAGCCAACCGCTTTTTCTGAACTGTCTACGACAAGGCGAATCTCTTCCGCCAACTCGGGTTCCACCGCTTCATCCGCATCCAGTTGCAGAACCCAGTCCCCCGACCCTTTTTCCATTGCAGAATTTTTCTGTGCCGCGAAGCCTTTCCACGGTTCGACGAACACTTGCGCGCCGAAAGTCCTTGCGATCTCGACCGTACGATCGGTGGAGCCGGAATCAACCACGATGATCTCGCCCCGGCCGTCACGCACTAATGGCATGACGCTTTCGAGCGTTTGCGCCAGGTTGGCCTCTTCATTAAGGGTGATCAGAGCGACAGAGATTTTCACGCACTGAAACTATACCGGAGCGCGCCGCCAAGATGGTTCTGAAGTCACCCCCACTGTGCGCTCACCGTTATTGCTGCTGTGGGGCTGGCGATGGCGTCTCAGGCTGAGCATTCGCTCCCGTAGCGACGTCCTTGCTTGGCGCCACAAAAGGAATTTTGGGCATGTGCGTGACTTGCCCGCGCTGTGCATCTTCAACCACAATTCCTGCGTTTTCCAAAAGCAGGCCGGTTGAGCGGTCAAGCTCGACCCGTGCCTTCTCGTATGCTGCCTTAGCTGACACCAAGGTGGATTCAGTACTCGTGAGCGACGATTGCATCTGTAACACTGCCGTAGGATTCGATACCCCAGCCTCCAGCTTCTTTTGCTCAGCATCGAGCGTCTGTCGCGCCAGCGATACAGCTGCCTGCGCTGCATCAACACTGGCACGGTTTTGCTGCACATCGAACTGCGCATTGCGGACTTCAATCCGCACTTGATTTTCCAGTTGCTGCAAACGCACTTGTGCTTGCCGAAATTCAAGTTCAGCCCGAACCTGATTGGCCTGCGCCGTGCGATTCAGTATGGGAACGTTCAGCGTCACGCCAACACCTTTATCGGGAGCCGTGGAGTTAACTAGCTGGCTCAGCGTGTCGCCGTATCCTACCGATCCGTTAAGAAACTGAGATGGAATGCGGTTCTGGTTGATACAGATACCTGAGGAAGTCGGGCAGAACGAAGCGTTGGGACTGAGCGATCCGCCGAGTCCACTCCCTCCGTAATACCCGTACAGTGCGAGCGAAGGCAGCATCGAATTGCGTACAGTCTTGATGTTAATGTTGCGGTTGGTCAGGTCAATTCTGGATTCTGCAAGCTCCGCCCGATGCTGCAACGCGTCATTAATAAGGTCCTGAGTGGGCACCACTGCTTCTTGCGGCGGCAGTTGAATCGTGGAAGTGGGAATAACGTCGGCGCCCGCCAGGTTTTGGTCCTCAAGGTTCCGCGTCAGCGCATTTTTCATCAGCAGTTCCTGTAATTGCAGGTTGGTCTGTGCGACAGTCAGGGTTTGCTGATTGCTGGCTACGGTGCTACGCGCGCTAACAACCTGAATCGGAGGCAATGTTCCAAGCTGGACTGCCTTTTCATTGTCCGAAAGCGTCTTCTGCGCGAAGGCTAAAGCTTCCTGTTGCACGCGCACGTTTTCGAAGGCGTAAACCAGGTTCCAGTAAAGATTTTCAATCTGATCGACTGTCATAATGACTTGCAATCGAAACGCGACATCTGAAATCTCGCGATTGTTCTTGGCGATGCGTATGAATCGCGTGTTCGGCAGGAATCCGAATCCCTGCAATAACTCCTGGCTGACTTTGAACTGGAATCCGGAGCTTAAGGTGGGGCTCAAGGCGCTTAATGGGCCGTTGGTCGTAATATGCGTGTTGTTGAATCCTACTGAAATGTTGGTGCCGGTGTGGAATCCCTGCTGGTACGCGAAATCTGCGATGCCGGTGTTGTTGTTCGTGACTGCCTTGCCGCTCAGAGCGCTGCTTGAGAGCACGTAATCGCGGTCCATCTGGAACGTGCCGCTGAGTATCGGGTCAAAGCTTGTAATCGGCGCACCAATGCCCAGAGTCGAAGTGACCAGCCCGTTGGTCCCCGTGCCGGCCCCGCCGGCGGCCACGCTTGTTCCTCCCGTACCTGAACCTACCGTGCCGCTCAGGCCTCCTACCCCACCGCCCGGCGTGTTCTGGACCACTCCCGTATTCACGCCAAGAATGCTCGATCCAGCTCGCGCCCTCAGCAGATCCGTATCGGCAATGTTCAGGTTGTATCGCGCCAGGACCAGATCGAGATTGTTCTCCAAAGCCAGCGCTACAGCGTCGTCCATCGACAGATAAATCTTGCCGTCGTGCAGCAGTTGATCAATGCGTGGCGCATTTTTCAGGTCCGGCTCGTGCACGTGACGTGGCTCGTAAGGTGCCAGCACGTTAGGAATGGGCTTAACGGATTTTGAATAATCCTGGGGAGTGTAATGTTCCAGCTTGGGCGCAGGCGTGGTCACTGCTCGCGGTGCGGGGGGAAGGGCTCCCGTATCCTTCGTTTGCGGGACGGAATTATTCTGGGTGTATCCGACGCTCCAGAAGGCGAGAACTAGAACAGCAGCGCAAGACATGCGGGCGATGACGGTCAAGCCTGGCATGGGCGAATTTCCTTTCATTTATCCCAAATTAATACGGAGCTTCTGAATCCGAATTGGATGCGAAAATGCGCGTCCCGGAAGCGAAAGGGACTTCTACAGGGTAGCTGTCTTTTTGGGAGAGAAGTGCGCCGGAGTGTAAAGATTTATCAAGAAGCAAACGGGCGGCATTTGAACTGACCGCCCGTTCCGGATCCGAAATTACTGTTGCGGTTGGGTTGCAGGCTGCGTCTCCTGCGGCATCACCGACGAAGTATCGCTGCTCGGCGCGATGAACGGAATCTTGGGATTGTGCGTGACCACTCCCTTTTCCGCATCATCCATCACGATTCCCGCATGCTCCAGCAGAAGGCCGGTGGCGCGATCAAGTTCGATCTCGGCCTTCTCGTATGCTGCTTGCGCAGAAACCAGATTGGATTCTGCGGTCGCGAGCAACGACTGATTCTGCAACACCAGGGTTGAAGTCGAAGCTCCCAGATTAAACTTCTTCTGTTCCGCCTCAAGTGATTGCTTGGCCAGTTCCACCGCAGCCTGCGAGGCTTGGACGGCAGCCCGGTTTTGCGTCACTGAAAACTGCGCATTGCGAACTTCGATGCGGATCTGGTTTTCGATTTGCTGCAAACGCATTTGCGCCTGACGAAATTCCAACTGCCCGCGAATCTGAAGAGCCTGCGCCTGGCGGTTGCGGATCGGAATATTGAGAGTGAAACCGACTCCCTTGTCCGGTGCAGTCGAGTTCACCAGTTGATTGAGAGAATTGGTGTAGCTATTTGAGCCGGTGACAGGAATATTGACCGTGTTCCCAAAGGCGGGATTCGGTCCCGCGCAGAATCCCGACTGCTGCTGTTGGGGGCTTTGATTCACGCACAGGTTGGCCGCGTTTTGCGAACCCGCCAATCCCGATCCGCCATAGTACGCGAAAAGATCCAGCGTCGGCAGCAAGGAGTTCTTTAGCGCTTTTTCACTGATCTCGCGGTTCTTCAGGTCGATCCGCGATTCGACCAGTTCGGCGCGGTGCTGGAGCGCCTGATTCACCAGGTCTTCAGTTGGAGAGATGGGTTCTTGCTGCGGCAGTGCCATGGTCGTGGTGGGGATCACCTCCGCGTTAGCAAGCTGCGGATCCTGCAAATTACGGCTTAGGGCGTTCTTCATCAGAAGCTGTTGCAGTTGTAGATTGGTCTGCGCCTGCACCAGGCTCTGCTGGTCGGATGCGACCGTGTTCTGCGCCCGGACCACTTCGATCGGAGCCAGGCTCCCGATCTGCACCTGCTTCTGATTGTCTGACAATGTCTTTTGTGCGAACGCCAGCGCTTCTTGCTGGACCCTCACGTTTTCATATGCGAACACCAGGTTCCAGTAGAGATTCTCGATCTGATCAACCGTGGTAATGATCTGAAGGCGAAAGGCCACATCCGTGATTTCGCGGTTGTTCTTGGTGATGCGGATTAAGCGGTCATTGGGCAGAAAGCCAAATCCCTGCAAAAGGTGCTGATTCAATTCGAACCTGAACGAGGGGGTAATAAGCGGGCTCAAACTGGTGAAGGTGCTATTCGAGGTCGTCCGCGAATTGCTAAAGCCAACCGACAAGTCGGTGCCACTCTGCAGCCCTTGCACGTACCGGAAGTTGTACGTGCCGGTATTCTGCTTGAGCACCGGCGCTCCGGAGAACGCGTTTGTGGAGAGACCGCTGAAGTGGTCCTCTTGCAATGTCGAACTCAGAATCGGATCGAAACTCGTGATCTGCGGGCCTATGCCCAGCGTTGTGCTTACCAATCCATTGGTCCCGCCACCGATTCCGCCGGCCGCCGCTGATGTGCCGCCCGGTCCCGACCCGACGGCTCCGCTCAATCCTCCCACTCCACCACCTGGAGTATTTTGCACAATGCCGGTGGGGACGCCGAAAAAGTTGTTTGCTCCACCTTTGGCGCGCAGCACTTCCGTATCGGCGATGCCCAGGTTGTAACGGGCGATGCCGATGTCGAGATTGTTTTCTAATGCCAACGCTACCGCGTCATCCATGGAAAGATAAATTTTGCCCTCGCGCATTAGTTGGTCAATTCGCGGCGTATTGGTCAGATCGGGTGCAGGTACGCTGCTGGGAGTGTAAGGGGCGATCACATTCGGGAACGCGCGATGCGGCTTGGTGTAATCCCTGACTTCGAATGCGTGGGCAGAAGACGGCGCGGGCGCTGTCGGCAGGCTCGCTTGCGCAGGCGGGTTCGACTGCGCCGGTGTCGCATCCTGCGCCCCTAATGTCGCCGGCAGGCCACCGACCAAGGCTAACGCCGTTATTTGTCGAAAAGCACACTTCAAAGAAGATAAAAACATGCCATGCTCTCCATTTATCTCATGTACTAAAGAGTGACCAAATTGCGTTGGCAATCGCCAAGACGCACAATCCGGCGAAAATCATTCCTGGTTCAAACCTGTATTACGGATGAACAGGCCTACGGGTTCCCCGAATCTGCGCGCAACGCAGAAAACGGCGAAATAGTTATGCAAGAGAATCCAACAGTATAGCTGAGCGACTAACGCTGCCCGGAGCCGTAACAATGTAATCTTGGATGCAGGTTCATGCCGCAGGATTCGATTTCTCCATGCGCAATCTCAAACTGATTCTGGCCTACGACGGCAGCGAATTTTGCGGCTGGCAAGTCCAACCGGACGCACTCAGCGTGCAAGGCGCGCTAGCCTCTGCTATTGGACGCATAACCGGCGAAAAAGTACTCCCGCAAGGCTCCGGGCGCACGGATGCGGGTGTGCACGCGCTTGCACAAGTGGCAACATTTCAGACCGACTCCGTAATTCCTGCCGCAAATCTTGTGGTGGCTCTCAACGACATTCTGCCTGCCTCAATTCGGCTAACAGAGGCCAGCGAGGCGCCGGCAGATTTCCATGCACGCAAGTCAGCCAGGGCCAAGACCTATCGTTACAGGATGTATCGTGCGGCCATTTGCCCGCCGTTTTTGGCGCGATATGTGTGGCACTACCCCTATCCGCTGGATTTCGATGCCATGGCAGAAGCCGCCCCGCTCATAGAAGGCGAGCATGACTTCACATCCTTCGCGGCGGTTGATCAGGAAAAGGGTGCGCCAGTGATCTCAAACGTGCGCACGGTTTTTTCCTCCTCATGGCGACGCGACGGCGACGAATTCGCTTACGAAGTGTGCGGCAATGGGTTCCTTCATCATATGGTCCGAAATCTGGTGGGAACTTTTCTTCTGGTGGGAAAGAAAACTCTAAAACCCAGCGATATCGGCGCGATCCTCGAAGCCAGGAACCGAGCCGACGCGGGTGCGACTGCGCCGCCCAATGGATTGTATCTGCTGAGCGTGGAATACTGACTTACAGGCTGCGCCGGGGGTGGGTTTCAATCATTAAACCCACGATGATGATTCAATCTCGCACCTGCCCGGTACCGATGATCTGATATTTCGACGACGTTAGCTCGCGGAGCGCGAACGGTCCGCGGCAGTGCAGTTTTTGCGTGCTCACGCCCATCTCCGCCCCAAAGCCGAATTCTCCGCCATCGGTGAACCGTGTTGATGCGTTCCAGTAAACCGCAGCCGAGTCCACTAGCTGAAGAAATTTCTTTGCGTTGTTCTCGTCCGCGGTAACGATGGTTTCGGAATGTTTAGTTGAGTAATGATTGATGTGCTCGATCGCCTCGTCCACGTCCGAAACGATGCGAATCGCCATGCACAGGCGCAAATATTCCTCGCCCCAGTCCTGTTCAACAGCGGCAGCCACACCCGAGGCCAGTTTTATTGCCGCGTCGTCCCCGCGAAGCTCCACGCCCGCATCGGCCAATGCCCCCACGATTGCGGGTACGAATTTAGCCGCGATGGCGCGATGCACCAGCAATTTTTCGGCAGCATTACAGACTGACGGCCGCTGAGTCTTGGCATTGATCACAATGCGCGACGCCATCTCGAGATCAGCGGACTCATCGACAAAAATGTGACAGTTCCCGGCGCCGGTTTCAATCACTGGGACCAGAGCATTCTCGATCACATGCGAAATCAACGCCGGCCCTCCGCGCGGAATTACAACGTCCACCAGTCCGCGCGCGGTGATTAACTCCTGCACCGTTTCCCGCGTGCTCGAATCCAGCAACTCGATTGCACCGGGAGGCACGCCTGAAATGCCGGAGATGATCTCAGCCAGAACGCGATTGCTATGCGCCGCTTCCTTGCCCCCTCGCAGAACGACTGCATTGCCGGTCTTGAATGCCAGCACCGCCGCATCCACCGTAACGTTCGGCCGCGACTCGTAAACAATGCCGACAACACCGAGCGGTACGCGCACCTTTCGAATCAGCAGACCATTCGGCCGCGTCCATTCTTCGATGACTTCGTTCACCGGGTCAGGAAGGCCTGCAACCTCGCGGACAGAGGTCGCCATTTCTGAAATCCGACCATCATTCAGCAGCAGGCGATCGCGCATCGCTCCTGACATGTTCGCCAACGCCAGGTCTTGCTCGTTGGACGCAAGAATCTGGGTGGATCGTGCCTCAATCGCATCTGCCATTTGCAGCAGCAGTGAATTTTTCTGCTCAGTCGAAAACTGTGCCAGCGCACTCGCAGCCGTACGGGCGCGCTCAATTTTTTCCCGAGTAGTTGACGTCATGGCCGGAGAACTAACCATATTCAGCCTCGGCCTTTGCTCGGCGGGAAATGGGTGCCGATTTTTAGCGCCAGCGCTTTGGCTATAGCCTGCGGGTCACGCCCATTTGCGATCGCGACATTCACCCCAGCGTCGCTCGCAGTTTTCGCGGCCCGCAGCTTCGAACGCATTCCGCCGCGGCCCAGCTTGCCGTGTCCGTTACACAAGGCTTCCATCGCCGGCGTAAGTTTGCGGACCGTACGCACCAGGCGCGATTGCTTGCCGTTCGGAGCGTAGAAACCATCTACATCGGTTAAGAGAAGCAGCCAGTCCGCTTTCACCGCAGCAGCCAGCAGTGCGCTCAATTCGTCATTGTCGCCGAACGCCCCAACTAGTTCGCGCACAGAGACGCTGTCGTTTTCATTTACCACGGGCACGACTCCCAGTCGCAGCAATTCGCCAAGAGTGTTCTGCAGGTTCTTGTAACGCACCGGCGAAGTGAAATCGTCACTCGAGAGCAGCAGTTGCGCAACGGTTTTCTTCCCGAAAAAAACCTGTTCGTAGGTGTGCATGAGCGCGCTCTGGCCAACTGCCGCGCACGCTTGCATCAGGGGCACGTTGCTGGGCCGCTCCTTTAGTCCGAGTTGCGCCATCCCCGAGGCAATGGCGCCCGAGCTGACGATGAGGAATTCGTCACGTCGCAGGTCGAATTGATCCACCAGGGAGCGCAGTTGCTTGGTGTCAATACGGCCCCCGGGCGCAATCAGGCTGGTTCCGATTTTTATCACCAGGCGCATGTGTACTCACTAATTTAGCAAGTTCAGGTCTGGTGGTGCACAGTTTGCCCCCGCAATGATGTAATAGAGCCATGCTGAAGATCGCGCCCACAGAACGATTTTCGTCGCGGGTCGAAACCTATGTGCGCTTTCGACCGTCGTATCCTCCGGGCGTGATTGACGTTCTGCGAGACGAATGCGGTTTGAGCCGTGAGTCAGTAATTGCAGATGTTGCGTCCGGGACTGGGCTGCTTACTCGATTGCTTCTCCAAAACGGCAACCGCGTTTTCGGCGTCGAGCCCAATCCGGACATGCGTCGCGCCGGAGAGGAATATCTCGCAGGATTCCCAAATTTCACCAGCGTCGCAGGCACCGCTGAATCAACCACCCTGCCGGATCACGCGGTGGGCCTGATTACCTCCGCTCAGGCAGCCCACTGGTTCAAGCGTGAGGAAGCCTTGAAGGAATTCCAGCGAATCTTAAAGCCGTCCTGCTACCTGGCGTTGGTTTTCAACGATCGTCAGGTAAAAGGAAGTGTGTTCGCGGACGATTACGAAGAGCTGGTCGTTAAGTACGGCACCGATTACAGCGAAGTGCAGCGCCTTGGCCGCATTTTCGAGGGTGACGAGTTCTTCGCGCCCTTCAAATGCGAAAAGCGGACATTGCCCAATCATCAGGTTCTCAACTACCCAGCGCTCGAAGGCCGGTTGCTCTCATCTTCGTACGCCCCGCAGGCCGGTGATCCCTCGCACGAGCCCATGCTGGCTGATTTGCGACGCATGTTTGACAAACATCAGCGCGGCGGCCTGGTGCGCATGGAATATGACACCAACATTTATTTCGGCAAACTCTGAGGAGACCTGTTCACATGGCAACCAACGCGCCGTTGAAAACCTCGTTTCACATGGATCCTGAGGAATTCCGTAGGCGTGGCCATGAAATGGTGGACTGGATCGCCGACTACTACAAGCGCATTGAGTCCTACCCCGTACTCTCGCAGATGCATCCGGGCGAACTCCGCTCTTACTTGCCCCAACAAGCACCCCAGCGCGGCGAATCCTTCGACTCGATACTCGCGGACGTGGAAAAGCTGATTCTGCCGGGAATTACCCACTGGCAGTCGCCAAATTTCTTCGCCTATTTTCCGAGCAACGCTTCGGGGCCCGCGATTCTTGGCGATTTGCTTTCCTCCGGACTCGGCGTTCAGGGGATGCTTTGGGCGACCAGCCCCGCCTGCACTGAACTTGAGACGCATGTCTTGGATTGGCTGGTTCCGGCGCTCGGCTTGCCCGAACGATTTCTTTCGACCAGCACCGGCGGCGGTGTTATTCAAGACACCGCTTCGAGCGCCACTCTCTGCGCTGTACTTACCGCCCGCGAACGCGCGACCAATTTTCAGTCGAACCAGTCAGGAATTTCCGCAAAGCTCTGCGCTTACACATCGAATCAGGCGCATTCCTCGATAGAAAAGGCAATTCAGATCGCCGGCATCGGACGCGAAAATCTTCGCCTTATCGAAACCGACGAAAATTTCGCAATGAAGCCTAGCTCCCTTGTCGGTGCCGTACAGAAAGACCTCGCCGCTGGACTCAAGCCCTTTTTCGCTTGCGCAACCGTGGGAACAACATCGTCTAACGCCATCGATCCTGTCCCGCAGATCGGTGATTTCTGCCGCCAGCATGGCCTCTGGCTACACGTGGATGCCGCCATGTCCGGTACCGCCGCGCTCTGTCCCGAGTTTCGTCACCTTCACGATGGCGTCGAATCCGCGGACAGCTACTGCTTCAATCCGCACAAGTGGATGTTCACCAATTTCGATTGCGATTGCTTTTACGTGGCCGATCGAAAAACTTTGATCCAGACCCTCAGCGTGTTGCCGGAATATTTGCGTAATAAGGCAACTGAATCGGGCGCGGTCATCGACTACCGTGACTGGCAAATACCTCTCGGCCGTCGCTTTCGGTCGCTCAAGTTGTGGTTCGTGCTGCGGCATTACGGAATTGAAGGGTTGCAATTCCATATTCGCGAGCACGTGAGGCTGGCGCAGGAGTTCGCCTCATGGGTCCGGAAAGACGACCGATTCGAACTGGCGGTGGAACCGCCACTGAACCTGGTCTGTTTTCGCCTTAAGTCCAGCGATGACGCAAACCAAAAGCTTATGGACGCCCTCAACCGCAGCGGCGATCTGTACTTCACTCACACCCGGTTACAGAATCGCCTGACCCTGAGGCTTTCTGTCGGACAAGCTAATACCACCACCACTCATGTTCAAAATGCGTGGCACAGAATCAAACAGGAAGCCTCCCGCCTCTCCCTCAGCTGACAGTACAGCTTGCAAAATCGATTTAGACGGGCTGATCCAGACAATTTACCCACAGAAAAGTGTTTCATCAGTACGGCTCTTTGGTTTAAATTGGTGCGCTGCTCTAAGGACTTTAAAGCGCGAGCTTTTGCCTGATCAACGCATTACGGTAGCTAGAAGCGGGAGCCGAAATTGAAGAAAATCGCCGTCGTTTCCTCGTTTGCGATCCTTGTCTCTGCATTGAGCCTCTGCGGCCAGACCGCAGACAAGAACGATTCCGCCAATGCGCCGTTTCGCAATCCCGAGCTGTCAATTGAGCAGCGCGTCAATGACCTGGTTTCGCGCCTCACCATTGAAGAAAAAGCCGCGCAAATGGTCCACACCGCTCCTGCGATTCCCCGGCTCGGCATTCCAGCTTATAACTGGTGGAGCGAAGGGCTCCACGGCGCGGCGCGCGAGGGATACGCGACAGTTTTTCCTCAGGCGATTGGTCTAGCGGCGACCTTCGATCCCGATCTGCTGCATAAAGAAGCTGACGTGATCGCGACCGAGTTTCGCGTGAAGTACGAACAGCGCTTACGCGAAAAGGGGTTCACCGACTGGTATCATGGCCTGACCGTCTGGTCTCCGAATATCAACATCTTTCGAGATCCTCGCTGGGGGCGCGGTCAGGAGACATATGGCGAAGACCCATTCCTCACAGCGCAAATGGGTACAGCTTACGTTACTGGCCTGCAGGGCGATGGCAAGTATTTTAAGGCGCTGTCCACGCCGAAGCATTTCGCCGTTCATAGCGGACCGGAATCGACGCGCCACTCGGCTGACGTAGTCGTCTCCAACCATGATCTCGAAGACACCTACCTGCCTGCATTCCGCGCGACTGTGACCGCGGGTGCGGGGTCAGTGATGTGCGCCTACAATTCTGTCGATGGCAAGCCGGCTTGCGCGCAGCCGAGTTTGTTGCAAGACTATCTCCGCGACGCCTGGCACTTTGAGGGCTACGTCGTTTCCGATTGCGGCGCTGCTAGCGATATCTCAGAAGGCCATCACTACACCCAGACGATGGAACAAGGTGTGGCCGCTGCCGTAAAAGCCGGTATGGATATCGTTTGCGGCATCCCCATGCCCGACGTGAAGGTCGAGAACGCCGCAATTCTGCAGGCGGTGAAAGACGGGTTGCTAAGTACCGAAGATGTGGACCGCTCCCTGAGAAGATTATTCACCGCGCGTTTTAAACTCGGCATGTTCGATCCGCCAAGCATGGTCCCGTATCATCCCGCTCCGTCTGAAAACGACAGCGCGCCGCACCGCGAACTGGCGTTGACCGCGGCGCGCGAATCGCTGGTGCTACTAAAGAATTCCGAGGGCGTGCTTCCGCTGCAGAGCAAGTACAAAACAATTGCGGTCATCGGCCCCAATGCAGATTCAGTAGATCCCCTGCTTGGAAATTACAACGGCACGCCGACGCATCCGATCACAGTGCTGGCCGGCATGCGCAAACGCTTCGGCGACGCGAATGTCCTCTACGCAGCCGGGTCTTCGCTTACCGGTCAACCGCTTTCCCCGATACCTGCAAAGTTCCTCAGAGACAAGTCAGGAGAACAGGGCCTCAACGCCGAGTACTTCACCGGAACAGACTTGCGCGGCAAGCCTGCTGACACTCACACCGATCTCGGCATCGATTTCTCCTGGCAAAAGGGAATCAATTCCGAGATGAGCGAGAACTTTTCCGTTCGCTGGACCGGCTCGCTGGTACCCCCGGTAACCGGCGATTACCAGATCGGGTTCACTGGTACCGACGCGTTTCACATTTGGCTCGATAATCAGCTCATCGGAGAATCCCGGTATAGCGATACCAGCAAGACGCGGCTGAAAACCATTCATCTCGAGGCCGGCCATGCCTACCCGATCAGAATTGAATGCTCGCAAGAGGGAAGCTCGGGCATCGCGCGACTGGTGTGGCATGAGCCGGGTGATAAAAAAGACTACACAGATGCTGTCAGCAAAGCTGACTTGATTATCGCCGTGCTCGGACTTGCAGGGGAGCTTGAGGGCGAGGAAATGCCGATCAACGTCGAAGGCTTTTCCGGCGGCGATCGCACCAGCCTTGATCTTCCCCGCGCCCAAGAAGAACTGCTCAAGGACTTGGTAGCGAGTGGCAAGCCCGTCGTTGTCGTTCTGATGAACGGAAGCGCGCTCGCCATCAACTGGGCCGCCGAACACGCGAAGGCGATTCTTGAAGCCTGGTATCCAGGAGAAGAAGGCGGCACGGCTGTCGCCGAAGCTCTGGCGGGCGATTTTTCTCCTGGCGGAAGACTGCCGCTCACATTCTACAAATCAGTAGACCAATTGCCTGCATTTGACGACTACAACATGAAAGGCCGCACCTACCGTTACTTCACCGGCGAACCGCTCTATCCGTTTGGATACGGATTGAGCTACACGAGTTTCGGGTACAGCAATTTGCATTTCGATAAAGAGTCGCTGGGGGCCAATGACGATCTGACCGCGCGCGTCGATGTCAAGAACACAGGCACCATGGCGGGTGACGAAGTTGTTGAAGTCTACGTTACGCACCCCAGCGTCGAGGCCGCGCCGGCTCGTGCGCTTGCCGGATTCAAGCGCATTCGTGTCACGCCTGGCGCGACCGAGCACGTTCAAATCACCGTAACCAACCGCCAGCTCAGCGTGGTTGACGGCGATGGCACGAGAAAAGTTGTTCCCGGCGAACTACAGGTCTGGGTCGGCGAAGGCCAACCGGCAACACGTGATGGCTTGGCCAAGACTGCTGGCCTCGAAGGCACGGTAAAGATCAGTGGCGAGGCGGTATTGCCAAAATAGCGTTGCTGCGCGCTCTCTGTGGAGGGAACATGATCACTCGTCGTGACCTGATGGTCGCCTGCTTTGCAATTTGCTGCACGCTCGGCGTAATTGCCTTAGCCGCCGAGACTTCGCCTGTGATGACCAGCGCCATCTTCGATTGGAATTCGATTTCGGCTGAACCAAACAACACTGGTAGCACGAGAACATTTTTCAAAGGGCGAACCGCGACCCTCGATGATCTCGACGTCCACGTGACCACGCTGAATCCTGGCCAGGCGCCGCATGCGCCACATCAGCATCCGAATGAAGAGTTGATCATCGTGAAAGAAGGCACGATCGAGGCGCTGGTGAACGGCGAGTGGAAAAAGATTGGACCAGGCTCAGTCTTTTTTATCGCGTCGAATCAGCTGCACGGGGTGCGCAATCCGGGGCCGGGGACTGCGACGTATCACGTGGTGGGATGGAAATCGTCGGCAACGCCCGCGCCATTGACTCACTAATGCAGATCAAATCTTAAGCGTGAGGCGCGCGGTTTCGTCGGGGCGTTCTTGATGCAAGGCTTGTAGCAGCGCGGCAATTACCAGTCCAACTGCTACTGCCGCCACCAGCACATACCAGAGCGCCGGGATCGCAAACAGAAAAATCAGCGCACTGCCAACCGCAAATATCAATCCCGGAATGTTACCCGCGACCGGCAATTGGTGCATTGTGATACCGCGATGAGGATGCTCGCTGTGCATAGCTTGCCTCTGTATTGATGCTACGCTTCCGGGGTGCGAAAAACACGCTTTCTTTCGCCACCGAGCACGTTCGAATCCCCGATATGCCAACTCTCATCGAACCAGCCATGCAGATGAATCTCGTTTCACTGAATGTCGGACTGCCGCGCGAGGTCATATGGCATGGTATGGAAGTGACCACCGGGATTTTCAAGCAGCCAGTTGAGAGCAGGGTTGCGCTGCGCACGCTCAACCTTGATGGCGACCGACAGGCCGACCTGACTGTCCATGGTGGAGAAGAAAAGGCCGTGTACTGTTATCCGCTCAAACACTACGAATACTGGAAACGCGAATTGCCCGGCCGTGAGC
>Ga0134126_10004552_pt1 | contig 17337 bp, 16 predicted proteins | sample KB31752_FD_96881 | JGI IMG/M metagenome (GOLD analysis project Ga0134126, IMG submission 96881) | Terrestrial soil microbial communities with excess Nitrogen fertilizer from Kellogg Biological Station, Michigan, USA - KB3-175-2 | ecosystem: Environmental > Terrestrial > Soil > Unclassified ...
CTCATCGAGCAGGCGGAGCAGGGTGTCGATTACTTCACCATCCATGCGGGCGTGCGCCTGCACTACGTGCCGCTCACCGCCAGTCGCGTGACCGGCATCGTGTCGCGTGGCGGTTCGATCATGGCGAAGTGGTGCCTGGCGCATCACCGCGAGAGCTTCCTTTATGAGCACTTCGAGGAGATCTGCGAGATCTGCCGTGCCTACGACGTGAGCTTTTCGCTTGGCGATGGCCTGCGCCCCGGCTCAATTGCCGATGCGAACGACGCAGCACAGTTTGCCGAGCTCGAGACCCTCGGGGAGCTCACGCAGGTCGCCTGGCGACACGACTGTCAGGTCATGATCGAGGGCCCGGGTCACGTGCCGATGCACAAAATCAAGGAGAACATGGACAAGCAGCTCTCGGTCTGCGCCGAAGCTCCTTTCTATACACTCGGGCCCCTGACCACCGATATCGCGCCCGGCTACGACCACATCACCTCGGCCATCGGCGCCGCCATGATCGGCTGGTTTGGCACCGCCATGCTCTGCTATGTGACGCCCAAGGAGCACCTGGGACTGCCCAATCGCGACGACGTCAAGGCCGGCGTCATCACCTATAAGATCGCAGCGCACGCGGCGGATCTGGCCAAGGGTCATCCAACCGCGCGCTCGCGCGATGATGCGCTCTCACGTGCGCGCTTTGATTTTCGCTGGGCGGACCAGTTTAACCTGTCGCTGGATCCGGATACGGCGCGCAGCTTCCATGACGAGACCATGCCGCGCGAGGCACACAAGCTGGCGCACTTCTGCTCGATGTGCGGTCCAAAATTTTGTTCCATGAAGATCTCGCACGAGGTAGCCGCCAGCGCACGCGAGCAGCAGGCCGAACGCGAGCGCGGCATGCAGCAAATGGCGGAAAAATTTCGTGCCGGCGGCGAGATCTACGTACCGACTGCGGAGAGTTGATGCAGGCCATCGTCCTCGGCGCCGGCGTCGCGGGACTGTGCTGTGCGCTCGAGCTGGCCACGCGCGGCGTCACGGTGCAAGTGCTCGAGCGCGGCGATGAAACGCTGCGCGCGGGCTGCTCGTGGCGCGCGGGCGGCATGCTCGCGCCCTGGTGCGAGCTGGAGGCCGCGGGCGAGCCATTGATAGCGCAGCTGGGCCTGGAGGGGCTCGCCTGGTGGCAGGCGCAGGCGGGTCTGCCGGGCCTGCAGCAGGCCGGCACGCTGGTCGTGGCGGCCGCGCGTGAACACGCCGATCTGCAGCATTTTGCCCAGCGCACGCGCACTTATCGCTGGCTGCGGGACGCGGAGATCGCCGCGCTCGAGCCCGAGCTCGCCGGACGCTATGCGTGCGGGCTGTTCTTCGCCGACGAGGGCCATCTGGACCCGCGGCGCGCCCTGCATTATCTGCTCGGGCAGCTGCGCGTGCGCGGCGTGCAGCTGCGCTTCGCCGTGGGTGAGGAAGAGCTCGAGCGCGTGCGGCTGCGCGCCGGCACCCAGGGACAAGTGCTCATCGATTGCCGCGGTCTTGCCGCCGCCGATACCCTGCCGCGACTGCGCGGCGTGCGCGGCGAGATGCTGTTGCTGCAATCACAGGAGCTAGCGTTGCGCCGCCCCGTGCGCCTGTTGCATCCAAGGCTGCCGCTGTACGTCGTGCCGCGCGGGGAGGGACTCTATATGGTGGGCGCAACGTCGCTCGAGAGTGACGATGCGGGCCCGGTCACGGCACGCTCGGCGCTCGAATTGCTCAGCGCCGCCTACGCATTGCATCCGGCTTTCGGGGAGGCGCGCATCGTCGAGATGTCGAGCGGGGTGCGTCCGGCGTTCGAGGACAATCTGCCGCGCATCGTGCGGCTGGGGCGAGTGTGGTACGTCAACGGCCTCTTCCGGCATGGATTTCTGCTCGCGCCGGCGCTCGCCAGGCGCCTGGCCGCAATCGTGCTCGAGGCACAGAGCTTTCCGGAGCTGCAGGAACCGCAGGGGCTGCAGGAACTGCAGGCGTTGCGGGCGCAGCGGGAGCCAGGGAATGAGAATTCAACTGAACGGCGCTTGGCGTGATCTGGCCGCGCTCGCGCAGGACGCGCGAGCAGCGCAGGGCGCCACGGCCGCGCAATGCACGGCGTCCCCGACGCTGGCCGCGATGCTGCGGCTCTGGGGCTATGGGAGCTCGACCGTTGCGACCGCCGTGAACGGCGAGTTCGTGCCGGCGCGCAAGCGCGATGAAATCCAACTTCACGACGGCGATCGCGTCGAGGTGCTCGCGCCGATGCAGGGTGGTTAGGAGGCGCGATGGATTTGCTACGACTCTATGACAGCGAGATGACCTCGCGGCTGCTGCTGGGCACGGCGCGTTATCCCTCCCCCGCGATCCTCGAGCAGGCGGTACGCGCCTCGGCGGCCGACATCGTCACCGTAGCACTGCGGCGCGAGGCAGCGCAGCTGCGCGCGGGGCAGGGCTTCTGGTCGCTGGTACGCTCGCTCGGTGTGCGCGTGCTGCCAAACACTGCCGGCTGCCATTCGGTCAAGGAGGCCATGACCACCGCGCACATGGCACGCGAGCTGTTCGATACGCGCTGGATCAAGCTCGAGGTGATCGGCGAAGACGACACGCTGCAGCCGGATGTGTTCGGATTGCTGGAGGCGGCGCGACTGCTGGTGCAGGAAGAGTTTCAGGTGCTGCCCTACTGCACTGAAGACCTGGTGGTGGCCGAGCGGCTGATATCGGCTGGCTGCCGCGTGCTCATGCCCTGGGGGGCACCGATCGGCTCCGGGCGAGGACTCAACAATGTGTTCGGCCTGCGGGCGCTGCGCGCGCATTTCCCTGGCGTGCCACTGATCGTCGATGCCGGTATCGGCACGCCCTCGCACGCGGCGGCCGCGCTCGAGCTGGGCTTCGATGCGGTGCTCATCAACACCGCCGTGGCACAGGCACGCGACCCGGTAGCGATGGCGCGCGCCTTTTCGCTGGCCGTGCAGGCGGGCCGTACCGCCTACCTGGCGGGCACCATTCCGGCGCGCGACATGGCCGCACCGTCCACGCCCGTCATCGGACAGGCCTTTCTGCCGTGACCGACGCCGCGGACGAGCCGACGGCGCAAGAGGCGCCGCTCCTGTGCCCCGTCTATCCCATCGTCGACAGCGCCGAGTGGGTCACGCGGTTGCTGCCCATCGGCGTGCGGCTGATTCAGCTGCGCATCAAGCAGATGGACCCGGCGCAGTTGCGACGCGAGATCCTCGCAGCTCGCGATCGCTGCGCCACGTTCGAGGCGCAGCTCGTCGTCAATGATTACTGGGAGCTGGCGCTGCAGCTCGAGTGCGATTTCGTGCATCTCGGGCAGCAGGATCTGGATGACTGCGATCTGCGGGCGCTGCGCGCCAAGGGCGTGCGGCTTGGGGTCAGTACTCACGATGAGGCCGAGCTCGAGCGCGCCCTGGGCGTGCAGCCCGATTACATCGCGCTCGGCCCGATCTATCCGACGCTGCTCAAACAGATGCCCTGGCAGCCGCAGGGCCTGGAAAAATTGGCGCAATGGAAGCGTCGCATCGGTGACATTCCGCTCGTGGCGATCGGAGGGCTCACCGTGGAGCGGCTCGCCGGGGTCTTCGCGGCCGGTGCGGATTGTGCTGCCGTGGTCACGGACATCGTGCGTCATGCGCAGCCCGAGCAGCGCATGCGTGAATGGCTGATCGAGGCCAACCGCTTGACTGCGCGAGGTTAGCGGATGGCTGACGCGCCGCGCGTGCTGGTGATTGCCGCCACCGACAGCAGCGGCGGCGCCGGCCTGACGCGCGATCTGCAAACCCTGACGGCCTGGCGCGTGGAGGCCTGCTGCGCGGTGACCGCCGTCACCGCGCAGACCGATGCGCAGGTGCGCGGCATCTGGCCGCTGCCCCGCGACAGCCTGGCGCAGCAGATTCGTGCGGCATTGGGCAACGGCACGGTCGCGGCCGTGAAGATCGGCATGCTCGCCACCGCCGCCGCTGTTGAGACCGTCGCCGAAGAGCTGCCCTCGCGCGAGCGGCTGCCGATCGTGCTCGATCCGGTGCTGGTCTCGAGCTCCGGCGCCGTACTCCTGGAGGCCGATGGCATCGAGCGGCTCAGACAGCTGCTGCCGCGCGTCTCGTTACTGACGCCGAACCTGCCTGAAGCCGCGGCCTTGCTGCAGGCCCCGCTGGCACGGTCCGAGGCGCAGATGCTCGAGCAGATGCGCGCCCTGCAGGCGCTCGGCACGCTGGCAGTGTTGCTCAAGGGAGGGCATGAGTCTCCCGCGGGGAATCAGGTCACCGATCGGTTGCTCACGCCGGAGGGTCAGCTGCATCGCTTGTCTACCCGCCGGGTACCCGGCAGCCGGCGCGGGACCGGCTGCAGCGCCGCGAGCGCCATTGCCGCCCAGCTTGCGCGGGGGAGCTCGTTGCCTGCAGCCTGCACCGCGGCACAGGAATATGTGGCTGCGGCCTTGGCGGGCGACCCGTGGCGAGCGGAACTCCTACGGCGTCCCAGCGCCTAACTCTGGGGTGCGAAGCGAAGCCCTATTGGAGAATATGAATGTTTTTTAAGGCACTGATTTCTGTGATGTTCGCGGCGGCACTTGGAGGCACCGGCGTAGCCGCTGCGCAGCTGACGCCATTGGGCACTGCGACCGAGGCAAGGGTCGTCAGTCGCACAGCCGACCCAAGTTCCCAGCAGATCTATGCGGCGGCCGCGGCCGGTAATCTCGGGCAAGCGCAGCACATGATCGAGCAGGTGCTGCGCGATCATCCTTCCAGTGCGCAAGCGCACTATGTCGCCGCCGAGGTGTACGCACGCTCGCGCGAGTTGGCTCGCGCGCGTCAGGAGCTGCATACCGCCGAGCAGCTCAGCCCCGGCCTGAGCTTCGCACGCCCGGCCTCGGTCGCATCGCTCGAGCGCGAGCTCGGCGCCGGCCGTATGTCACCGGCCGGCCACGGCTTCTCGTGGGGCGGCATTGTGCTGGTGCTGGCAATCGGCGCATTGATCTATGCGCTCCTGCGCCGGCGCGCCGCCATCAACTCCTACGGCCAGGCCTACCCACCGTACGGCGCCAATCCCTACGCCGCCAATCCCTACGGGCCGGTCAACCCGCCGTATCCCGGTGGCTATGGCCCGGGCTACGGCGGCCCCATGGGCGCCCGTTCGGGGCTGATGGGTAACCTTGCGACCGGCCTGGCCGTCGGCGCGGGCGTGGCTGCCGGTGAAGAGCTGGTCGAGCATGCGTTCGGATCGCACTCCGCCGGAGGCGTCATCCCCAGCGCCGATGCCGCGGGCTTGCCCGATCCAGGCGTCAATGCCGACATGGGCGGCGCGGATTTTGGCCTCACCGACGGCGGCTCCTGGGATAGCGGCGGGGGTGGCGACCCCTTCGGCGGTGGTGGCGACCTGGGCGGCAGCGACTTTGGCGCAGGTGGCGGCGACTGGACCTGACGGCTTGCCGCCGATGCTCACGGCAGACCGAGCCTTTGTCGCAGGACTGCCGGCGTGCAGCCCTCGGCCCGAAGAGTGCGCAGCGTGGGGGAGTGATCGCGTTTGGAGAACTTGCGTCCCTGCGCATCCAGGATGAGGCGGTGATGCGCATAGCGCGGCACTGCCAGTCCGAGCAGCGCCTGCAACAGGCGCTGCACGTGCGTGGCGGGCAGCAGATCCTCGCCCCTCGTCACGCACGTGATGCGCTGAAAGGCGTCGTCCACGACGACGGCCAAATGATAGGCGGCCGGCAGGTCCTTGCGCGCCAGCACGATATCGCCGAGCAATTGCGGCTGCACCGGGATGCAGCTGGAGCGCCCTCCCATCGCTTCACCCTCTTCGATGAATTGCAGCTCTAGTGCCTCGGGCTCCTGAGCCGCGCGCGCCGCATCCAGTCGCCACGCATACGCCTCGCCGCGCTCGAGGCGACGCTGCCGCTCAGCGTCCGGCAGATGCCGGCAGGTACCCGGATACACCGCTATCGGCGAGCTGGAGGGATGGGGTGCTTCGCCCGCCAGGGCGATGTCCGCTGCCACGCCGCTGGATCTCTCCGGGGCATCGCCCGCTCGTGCGCTGGCGATGGCGCTGCGCGTGCAGAAGCAGGGATAGGTCAGACCCCGCGCGGTCAGGCTCGATAGCGCCTCTCGATAGGCATCGGCACGCGCGCACTGGTGCAGGACCGGTTCGTGCCAGCTGAGGCCGAGCCAGCCCAGATCCTCGAAGATCGCCTGCACGAATTCGGGCCGGCAGCGAGCGTGGTCGAGGTCTTCGATGCGCAGCACGAAGCCGCCCGGATCCGCCGCCTCCCATGCCTTCAGCGCGGCGTAGGCATGACCCAGATGCAACAGGCCCGTTGGGCTCGGGGCAAAGCGCGTGATCACGCCAGAATTGTGCAGCGACGACATCGATCCGATCTATCCTAATGCGCCATGCCGTTGTATTTCGATGATCTAACGCTCGGCCAGCGCTTCGTGACCGGTACTGTCACGGTGAGCGCCGAAGCCATTCGCGCGTTCGCGAGCCAGTTCGACCCGCAACCCTTTCATCTCGATGAGCAGGCGGGGCGCGAAACGCTGTTCGGCGGCTTGGTCGCCAGCGGCTGGCATACCGCGGCGCTCAGCATGCGCCTTCTGGTGGAGGGCGGACTGCCGCTGGCCGGCGGCGCGATCGGCCTGGGCGTGGACATCGAGTGGCGCATGCCGGTGCGCCCCGGCGATGTGCTGCACGTGGAAGGCGAGGTCATCGAGCTGATTCCCTCGCGCAGCCGACCGACGCGCGGAAAGCTCGTGACGCGCAACGCCACGCTCAACGAGCGCGGCCAGGTGGTGCAGCTCGCCGTGACACGCATGCTCGTGCCACGTCGCCCGTGACGGCCTCGTCCCCGACGGCCTTGTCGCGGCCTTTGCTCACGGAAACGGGCGCGCAGACAGCCGTGCGCCTGCTGCGCGACGTATTCGGCTACGGCGAATTTCGCGGCCAGCAGCGCGAGATCGTCGAGTGGCTCATCGAGGGGCACGATGCACTGGTGCTGATGCCCACCGGCGGCGGCAAATCGCTCTGCTACCAGATTCCCGCGCTGGCCAGGCCCGGCATGGCGGTGGTCGTCTCTCCCCTGATTGCGCTGATGCAGGATCAAGTGGCTGCGCTGCGCGAGGCCGGAGTGCGCGCTGCGAGCCTGAACTCGGCCATGGGCTGGGCCGAGCAGCAGGCCGTGGAGCGCCAGGTGCGCGCCGGGGAGCTCGAGCTGCTGTACGTCGCGCCCGAGCGGCTGCTGAGCGAGCGTTGCCTCGCACTGCTCAATGCGGTGCCCCTGGCGCTGTTTGCGATCGATGAGGCGCACTGTGTCTCGCAGTGGGGCCATGACTTTCGTCCCGAATACATTCAGCTTGCGGTGCTGGCCGAGCGCTATCCCGGCGTGCCGCGGGTCGCATTGACGGCCACGGCCGATGAGAGCACGCGACGCGAGATACTCGAGCGGCTGAGGCTGCCAGCAGCGCGCAGCTTCATCGCCAGCTTTGATCGGCCCAACATCCGCTATCGCATCGGCGAGAAGGACAATCCGCGTCGCCAGCTGCTGCAGTTCCTGCGGACCGAGCATGCCGGGGAGTCGGGCATCGTCTACTGCCTGGCGCGCGCCACCTGCGAGCAGGTGGCCGAATTTCTCTGCGAGCAGGGCATCGAGGCACTCGCGTACCACGCCGGACTCGAGCACCGCGTGCGCGAAGCGCACCAGGAGCGCTTTCTGCGCCAGGACGGTCTGGTCATGGTGGCCACCATCGCCTTTGGCATGGGCATCGACAAACCGGACGTGCGCTTTGTGGCACACCTGGATCTGCCGCGCAGCATCGAGAGCTATTACCAGGAAACCGGCCGGGCAGGGCGCGACGGTCTGCCGGCCGAGGCATGGATGGTCTACGGGCTCGCCGATGTGGTCCAGCAACGCCGTCTGATCGAGCAGTCCGAAGCCGATGAACCCTACAAGCGCGTGGCGATGCGCAAGCTCGATGGCGTTCTCGGACTGTGCGAGTCGGTGAGCTGCCGGCGCGTGACGCTGCTGCAGTACTTCGGCGAGAGCGCACACGCCTGCGGTAACTGCGATAACTGCCTGACACCACCGCGGATATGGGATGGCACCGAGGCGGCCCGCAAGCTCATGTCCTGCATCTATCGCTGTGAGCAAAGCAGCGGATTCGGTTTCGGTGCGCAGCACGTGATCGATGTACTGCGCGGTGAGCAGAACGCCAAGGTCGAGCAGTTCGGGCACGCGACTCTGAGCACCTTCGGTATCGGCGCGGATCTGGACAGCACGCAGTGGCGCTCGGTGCTGCGCCAGCTGGTCATGCTTGGGCTCGTGCGCGTGGATCATGAGCACTTCAATGTGCTGCGCCTTACGGCCGAGAGCCGCGAAGTGCTCTCGGGCCGCCGCACGCTGTCATTGCGCCATGCGAGCGCACCGGCGCGGCGCTCTCGCAAGGGCGCAGCGAAGGGGCGCACGGCAGCCGGCACGGCATCGGCCGCTGCCGGGCAGGCCGGTCAAGGCGCAGTCGAGGCTGCTCTCTACGAGGCGCTGCGCGCCTGGCGGCTGTCCGTGGCGCGTGAGCACGGCGTGCCCGCATACACGGTGTTCCACGACAGCACCCTGCAGGAGATCGCGCGCTCGATGCCGCGCTCGCCCGAGGCTCTGCGGGGCATCAGTGGCATCGGCGCGGCGAAACTGCAGCGCTATGGAGAGGCCCTGCTGACGCTCGTGGCCGAGCATTGACGCATGCACGGAGCGCGTGGAAGATGCCTGCGGCAACATCGCCTCCACAGCGCGGCAAGGGCCACCCATGGTCGCAGGATTCGACGCGTCACGCCGTGAAGCCCTGACGTGGTTGCTGGCCGCAGCGTCGGCGGCGTGTGGGATGCAGGTTCAGGCACAGGAGCCAGCCTCGGGCAGCGTCCCAGGACTGCTGATGCGGCCCATTCCTCACTCGGGTGAGCACCTGCCGGCGGTCGGACTGGGAACCGCCATCGTGTTCGACGTTGGCACCACGCAGGCACAGCGCGCCGGTCCCGAGAGCGTAGTGCAAAGCCTGATCTCCCATGGTGGCACGCTGATCGACACCGCGCCCTCCTATGGCCAGGCGGAGAGCGTGCTCGGCGACATCCTCACCAAAAGCGGCCAGCGCAAGCGCGTGTTTCTCTCGACCAAGCTCGAACACGAGAGCTTTGCGGATGAGCCAGGCGGTCTGCAGATGTCCTTGCGGCGGCTGCAGACCAATCGGGTAGACCTGCTACAGCTCCACAATGTCCGTGATCCCAAGCAGTCACTCGCGGCGCTGCGAGCCTTGAAGATGCAGGGGTTGTGCCGCTATACGGGCATCACGACCACCTTCGGCCGTGCCTACCAGGCGGCCGAAGCCATCGTGAAGCGCGAGCGACCGGACTTCATCGAGATCGACTACGCCATTGACAACCGCGACGCCGAGAATCGGGTGCTGCCCGCCGCTCGCGACGCTGGCACGGCGGTGCTGGTCGCGCTGCCCTTTGGCCGCGGCCGGCTGTTTCGATTGGCGCTCGGTAAGCCGTTACCCGAGTGGGCCGCCGAATTCGACTGCCACAGCTGGGCGCAGTTTTTTCTCAAATGGGTACTGAGCAACCCCACGGTGACCGCGGCAATTCCGGGCACCGATAAAGCCAGTCATATGGTCGACAACCTCGGCGCGGCGCTCGGGCGGCTGCCGGATGCGCCCACGCGCGCGAAGATGCTCCAGTACGTTCAGGGGCTCACATAGAGCCCACGCTCGCGGCGTTGAGCGGGACGGCCACGACTGGCACACTGCCGCTCATGCAGGATCCCGCCAGCCGCGTCGATGCCTACCTGCGCGATCTGCAGGATCGTCTCTGCCAGACGCTGCAGGCAACCGATGAGCGCGCGAGTTTCGACGAGGACGTGTGGACGCGCCCGGCCGGCGGCGGCGGGCGCACCCGCGTTCTGAAGGACGGTCGGATATTCGAGCAGGCCGGCGTCGGATTCTCACAGGTGTCGGGCGATACCCTGCCGGCGTCGGCGACGGCACATCGCCCACAGCTGACGGGGCGCACCTGGATCGCGAGCGGGGTGTCATTGGTCGTGCACCCGCGCAATCCGTATGTGCCGACCGCGCACATGAACGTACGCTACTTCGAAGCCGACAAAGCGGGGGAGGCGCCCGTCTGGTGGTTCGGTGGCGGCTTCGATCTGACGCCCTTCTATCCTTTCGATGAGGACTGCCGGCATTGGCACCGCGTCGCGCGAGACGCCTGCGCTGGCTTTGGTACGGATCTCTATCCCCGTTACAAGCAATGGTGTGACGACTATTTCCGCCTCAAGCATCGCGACGAGACCCGCGGCGTAGGTGGCCTGTTCTTCGACGATCTCAACGACGGCGGCTTCGAGCATTGCTTTGCGTTCCTGCAGAGCGTCGGCAATGCCTTCTTCGATGCTTATCTGCCCATCGTGGCGCGCCGCATGTCATTGCCGTATGGCGAGCGTGAGCGGGAGTTTCAGCTCTATCGCCGCGGACGCTACGTCGAATTCAATCTGGTCTACGACCGCGGCACGCTGTTCGGATTGCAGTCCGGCGGTCGCACCGAGTCCATCCTGATGTCCCTGCCGCCGCGGGTGCGCTACGAGTACGGTTATCGACCGGAGGCTGGCAGCCCGGAGGCGAGGCTGAGTGAGTACCTGAAGCCGCGGGAATGGCTCTAGCCTGCGCTGAGCTCGCGGCATGAGCTGCGTGCTGCTCGCAACGCTGGGGTCGCTCGGCGATCTGCATCCGTACATCGCAGTCGGCAGGGCGCTGCGGGCACGCGGGCAGCACGTGCGACTGGCAACCTCGAGCGACTACCGCTCTCGCGTGGAGGCGGCCGGTCTCGAGTTTGCGCCACTGGCGCCGGCACTTTCCGAGTTGGGCGATCCCTCGCACATCGCGCGACAGTTCTTTGCACGCTGGAGGGGACCGCGACGTCTGATCCGGGCGATGGTCACGGCGCCGCTGGGCCGTGCCTGTACTGACCTGCGCGCCGCGCTGGAAGGGGCCTGCTTGGTGGTGTCGCATCCGCTGACCCCCGCGTTGCCGCTGCTCGCCGAAAGCCGCGGAGTTGCCTGGCTCTCGAGCGTGCTTGCTCCCTACAGCCTGCTGTCAAGCAGCGACCCGCCGGCAATCCCAAACCTGGACTGGCTGAGGCGATTACCGGGCGGGCAATACTGGCTGCAGGCGCCACTGCAAAGGCTCGTGCGCACACAGGTGCGCCGCTTGGAAGGGCCCCTCCATGCACTGCGCGCCGAGCTCGGCCTGCCAGCAGTCAGAGGCTCGCTTCTGATGGGCGGCCTGTTCTCTGCGCTGGGCACATTGGCTTTGTTCGACCCTGTGCTGGCCTCACCGCAGCGCGACTGGCCTGCGCACACGTTCGTCAGCGGCGCGGCTGTGCACGATGCCGCGGCTGCGGAACTGGAGTCCGGCGCATGGCAGGAACGGCTCGAGAGTTTTCTCACCTCCGGTCCTCCACCATTGGTGTTTGCGTTGGGATCCTCCGCGGTCTGGTTGGCTCAGGGTTTCTGGAAGCACGCAATCGCCGCCTGCCAGACGCTCGGCCATCGGGGCTTGCTGCTGACCGGGATGCCGATCGAGCAGCCGTTGCCAGCCTCGGTCGCCGCCTTTGAGTACCTGCCTTATTCCCAGGTATTTCCGCGGGCCGCCGCCGTGATCCACCAGGCTGGCATCGGCACCCTGTCCCAGGCGCTTCGGTCCGCGCGCCCGCAGCTGCTGACGCCGGCGGGTTTCGATCAACCGGACAATGCGGCGCGTGCCGCGCGATTGGGAATTGGCCGGATCCTGCCATTCCACCGCGCGCACAGCGCAGCACGGCTGGTGCGCGAATTGCGAGCGCTGCTCGATGATCGAACACACGAGCGCAGCGCCATTGAGACGGCGAACCGTTTGCGCGGCATCGACGGCGCAGCGGCCGCCGCGCAGCACCTGGTCAGCTTGCAATCCCAGCGACTGGGCTCCATGCCTTTGCCCTAGCGCTTACCCTCGAATGATTGGCTGGCGTCTGCCACGGCTCCTGCCGCGCCATCTTGCGCATGATGTTTCACGGCGGCCACCAGCGCCTCCACATCCTGCGGCCGGGTATTGAACGCCGTCACCAGCCGCACCGTGGTGCTGCGCTCGTCCATCCAGCGGTAGAACTGGAAGCCTTCGGCGTACAGCGCCTGAATCAACCTTTCCGGCAGCTCGACGAACACCTCATTGGCTTCGACGGGATGGCACAGGCGCACGGGCGCTACGGCCTTCAGTGCCTCCGCCAGACGCTGCGCCATGGCGTTGGCGTGCCGCGCCTGCCGCAGCCACAGATCGTCGGTCAAGTAGGCCTCGAGCTGGGCCGAGAGGACACGCATCTTGGAGAAAAGGTGACCGGCACGCTTGCGTCGAAAGCCCAGGCTGGCCGCTCGGGAAGGGTCGAACACCAGGATGGCCTCGGCTGCCAGTGCGCCGTTCTTGCTGGCACCGAAGCTCAGCACATCCACGCCGCTGCGCCAACTCAGCTCCGCAGGAGTCACGCCGAGAAAGGCCGCTGCATTGGCAAAGCGGGCACCGTCCATGTGTACGCCGAGGCCGTGCCGGTGCGCGATGCGCGCCAGCGCGGCGATCTCTTCGGGGCGATAGCAAGTGCCCGCTTCGGAAGCCTGGCTGATGCTCACGGCTGCTGGCTGCGAGTGATGCACGACGCCGAGGGCGCCCGGCAGCTGCCGCGCAAGCGTGCCGGCGTGCAGTTTGCCGTGCTCGCCGGCCAGTGGCTGCAGCTTGGCGCCGCCCGTGAAGAATTCCGGCGCCCCGCACTCATCCACGGCGATGTGCGCATCGACGTGACAGAAGATCGTCCCCCAGGCGGGTGCCAGCAGCGACAGGCCGAGCGCATTGGCCGCGGTCCCGGTAGCGACGAAGTAGGCGGTCAGCTCCGTCTCGAACAGCCCCTGCAGCTGCGCCTGCACGCGCTGCGTCTGCTCGTCCTCCCCGTAGGAGGTGCGCGGCCCTTCGTTGGCGGCGGCGAGCGCCGCCAGTATTTCGGGCGCGAAGCCCGCTGTGTTGTCACTTCGAAAATCCATGATTCTCCGCTTAGCGCAGCGCTATCAGCGGCTCAATGTCCGCCCTGCACACGCAGACCGGCCTCGCGCAGCGCCTCCGCGAGGCCCACCTCGATCTGCTCGGCCTCGCTGCGGGCGATCTTCTGCAGATGCAGCACCGGCCCCACGAGCACCTCCAATCCCCGCCGCAGCACGCTGCCGGCGGCGCGGATACCAGCCTTGTGCTGATCAAACCGCTGCGCAGGGGAGTAATGGCTCATACCGACATAGATACCATAGGGATCGCCGCGACAGTCGCGGTAGTCCAGCAGCACCAAATAAAGATTGCTGCGCCCGCGAGCGCGAGCATGAAAGCGATCCGCGCTGCGATAGAGCAGCTCGAGCGCGTCGAAGTGTCGCATGGGCAGCCACTCCGGAATGCTGTCGGCGGCGCGTCGCCAGAGCTGCTCAAGTGCCTGCTCCACCTCGAGGGCCAGCGCACCGCGCATCCACATCTCGTGGACACAGTGCGCCCCCAACACCCCGTCTTGCGTCTGCAGCGCCTGCGCGAATTCCAGGCGCAGCTGCTCGTGGTTGCGTGCCGCCAGCGGCCGCGCCGCGGGCATCATCTTGCGATCCAGCACGCGACTATTGTGGAACTGGGCACTCGAGGCTGTCGAATCGGTTGAGTTGCTACGTGGGTTACCCAGGTTCGGGGACGCGTACGCCTAAGCGCAGAGGGCGGCCTAGGCGTACGTCGCGTTGCATTAAAACAACGTATATACAGCCAGTTAGGAGTGTTTTATCAAGTTCATTCTATTAATGTCGACTGCCGTATTGCTCGCACGCGGTAGCGATGCGCGCTGACAGCAACAGAGGACGACGCTCGACGCGGGGTCACTACCTGCAATGGCACTCTGCAGGCATGGCACGAGCCCCCATCCAGCTGCGTAAATCAACGCAGGACGACCGCCGCCGGCCGCCACCGGTGCCGCCGCGGGGACCGCAGACACCACGCCCGCCCGATGGACCGCAGCGCGTGCGCGTCGGTCCCGTCTGGTGGATCATTTTTGGGCTGCTGATTGTCTGGAACATCTATTCGTTTTTCCCACGACACAACTCGCAGGCGACGCTGCCCTACAGCGAGTTCATCACGCAGCTCGGGCAGGGCAATGTGGCAGCGGTGCATCTGGTGGGTGACGCCATCAGTGGCACTCTCAAGCACCCGCTGCGCTGGCCACCTAACACACCGACTGCCTCACCGACGACCCATGCGCCGGCACCGGCACCGACCACTGCCCACACTGCGGCCCCTGCTACAGGTGGGACCCCCAGCGCACCCGCGGCACACGTGACCCCGGCAAAGCCCGCGGCAAACACCGCGCCCCTGAGCCGCAGCGCTGCGTCTCGCCCCAATAGCTATCCTGCCTCGCCTGCGCCGGCCGATTACACGCAATTCCGTACAACGTACCCGAGCCAGATCGGCGATCCGACACTGATGGCGACGCTGCGCGCCCAGCACGTGACGCTCGACGTGGCCGAGCCTTCGACGCCCTGGTTCGCCTTCCTGCTCACCAATGGCCTGCCGATCCTGCTGATGTTCGGCCTGCTCATCTGGATGGGGCGACAGGCTTCACGGACCCAGAACGGCATCTTCGGCTTTGCGCGTACGCGCGCGCGCCGCTACACGGAGGATCGCCCCAAGGTCACCTTCAACGATGTAGCGGGGGCCGATGAGGCCAAGACAGACCTGGCCGAGGTGGTCGATTTTCTGCGCCAACCGGCCAAGTATCTGGCCATTGGCGCACGTATTCCGCGTGGTGTGCTGCTGGTTGGGCCGCCGGGCACGGGCAAGACCTTGCTGGCGCGGGCGGTTGCCGGCGAGGCGGGCACGCCGTTCTTTCATATCAGTGGCTCGGAATTCGTCGAGATGTTCGTCGGCGTGGGCGCCAGTCGCGTACGCGATCTGTTCGTGCAGGCCAAGGCGGCGCAACCGGCCATCGTATTCGTCGATGAGCTCGATGCCGTGGGCCGCAGACGCGGCGCCGGCCTCGGTGCCACCAATGACGAGCGCGAGCAGACGCTCAATCAGCTGCTGGTGGAGATGGATGGCTTCGATGAGCGCCAGCAGGTGATTTTACTGGCCGCGACCAATCGACCCGACGTTCTCGATCCGGCGCTGCTGCGGCCGGGCCGTTTCGACCGGCAGGTAGTCGTGCCGTTTCCGGATTGGCGTGGACGCCTGGGCATTCTGCGCATCCACAGTCGACATCTGCATCTGGCGCCGGACGTGAACCTGGAGCGGCTCGCGCGCACGGCAACCGGGCTGTCCGGTGCCGACCTGGCCAACCTGTGCAACGAGGCAGCGCTCGGGGCGGCGCGGGCCGACCGCACCGAGATCCTCATGAGCGATTTCGAGCAAGCCTGGGAAAAGATCGTGCTGGGCGCCGAACGCAGCACGGTGCTCAGCGAGCGCGATCGGCGCGTGGTGGCCTACCACGAGGGTGGCCACGCGCTGGTCGCCTGGCTCACCTCGGCGGCCGATCCGGTGCGCAAGGTCAGCATCGTGCCGCACGGTCGGGCGCTGGGCATCACCGCCCAGCTGCCCGATGAGGACCGCTACAACATGAGCCGCACGGAGCTCATGGCGCGCCTGGATGTCATGCTCGGTGGCCGCGCCTCCGAGGCGCTGGTCATCGGCGACATCACCACCGGCGCGGAAAACGATCTGGTCGAGGCGACGCGACTCGCACGACGCATGATCACGCGCTGGGGCATGGGGCAACTGGGCCCCGCGGCATTCGACTATCACGACGAACAGCCGTTCCTCGGCTATCAGCTCTCGCAGGGACGCGACTATTCGGAGGCCACCGCCGCGCGTATCGATGAGGAGATCGAGCACCTGCTCGAGGAACGCCAGGACGTCGTGCGCTCGCTGCTGATGAACGCCCGCGATCGCCTAGATCGTCTCGCGGAGGCGCTGCTGCGCGAGGAGAGCATCGGCGACGTCGAGTTGCGCGAGCTGCTGGGACCACGTCCGCCACTGTCGCCGGATACCCCGGCACACGCAGCAACGCGTCCTCGCGCTAACCCGAAGATCCGCCCCGCCGCGCCAAAGTAACTAGAGGACCCAGAGGGGTCGGTCTGCAGCAACGCCACGGGTTTACCGGCATGCGGGCGCATGTTACCAGTAGCGTCCCCAGGAGGGATGCAGCTGCATCTAACTGCAGTAGTCGAGAGGCCATGGACGTCATCTTCACGCGAACCGATAGACGTACCCGGCTGGTCTGCCGCAGAGCAAATGGTACGTTCACCTCGGCCGATCTCGGTCCTGGCGTACCGAGTCACGACTTCGCTCACCTGATAGTCGAACGGGCGCTGCGACTTGCCAGCGGCTTCTTCGTCAACATCGCCAACGGTTACTCGATCCAGCAGCTGTCAGAGGCGACGACGATCCACTCGCTCGGGCCCGAGCCCTATGTGGCGGAAATCCTGGCGCGGGCGCTCGGATCCCTGGCAACGGGTGCCTGCACGATGGAGCAATTTCCCGACTTGGTGAGGGTCGAGCTTGAGCAGATGCGCTTACCAGTACCTCAAGGCCTTACCGCCGAAGCTACAGCGCGAATGCTGACGGAACTGCGGACCCTGTTGGAGCGCTTCGGAAATCTTGCTCCAGGAGAGGTGTTGAAGCTGCGATTCGGATAGCTCAGGTAGCGTGAGCCTCGAGTGACCGATACTCCGCAGAGCGCTAATGCCGAGTGGCTTCGGACGTGGTTACAACGACAATTTTTCCCTCTGCATGCCCGGCGCGGTCCAACTCCTGCGCCTGGCCGGCTTGTTCCAGCGGGAACGACCTCTCGACCTTGACGGTGAACTTTCCCGCGTCCACCAACGCATTGATCTGTTCCAGCGCCTCTGTGGTGCTGAGCGCCCTGGCGTGGTCCATACCATTGCACGTGACGCCAGCTGAAGCACATTGTGTCCGCGGGATCACGCCGGCCGGCAACACGATGGCACCGCCGCGTTTGACGTAGGAGAGCGTTGCCGCCGCCGAGCCGTCCACAGTGTTGATGACCGCATCGGCCTTCTTGATTCGATCTGCAGGATTGGACTTGTCGTAATTGACGATCTCATCGGCACCGAGCTGCTTCAGATACGCGTTATGCTGCGAGGAGGCGATCGCGATGACTTTCGCGCCCTGCGCTTTGGCAACCTGCAGAGCTGCGCTGCCGACACCACCGGCAGCGCCGACGATCACGACGGTCTGGTCAGGTGCGACGCCAGCC
>Ga0134126_10004555_pt1 | contig 17330 bp, 15 predicted proteins | sample KB31752_FD_96881 | JGI IMG/M metagenome (GOLD analysis project Ga0134126, IMG submission 96881) | Terrestrial soil microbial communities with excess Nitrogen fertilizer from Kellogg Biological Station, Michigan, USA - KB3-175-2 | ecosystem: Environmental > Terrestrial > Soil > Unclassified ...
GCTGCTGGAGTCGATGAAGATGGAGATCCCGGTGCTGTGCGAGTTCGGCGGCATGGTGACCGAGGTCCATGTCGTGCCCGGCGACGTCATCCAGGAAGGCGACGTCATCGCGGTTCTCGCGTAACCGCCTCGCCCACTGTCAGACGCTGTCGGGAATTCTGCGCTGCTCCTGACACCCGCTGCTCCCAGCTACGCGCTGCCGTGCACCGAACAGCGGGCCGTCCATCCGCTCGGCAGTACTTGCACGACCATCCGCCGGGCGCACTGTGCGCAGTACCGCGGCGGTTCAAGCTCAAGCCGCGCCGCACACGCTCGATGATCGGCCTCTGCGACAGGCTTCCCGCACTGTCCGCAGTACGTCACCGTGGCGCTCATCACGACAGCTCCATCGCGTACGACATCAACGTGATGCCCGGCCGCACCGACCAATCGCGCTGCGGCACGCGCTCGAACCCCAGTCGCGCGTACAACCGCTGCGCGGCCTGCATCTCGGGCTCCGTGCAAAGGACCACCCGCGGCGAGCCCTGCGCCTTCGCTCGGGCGATGCATGCCCGCACCAACGCCTCGCCGACGCCGCGATCACGCGCCGCCGCGAGAACGCCGAGCATCCGGATCTCGCACTCCTCGTCCTCGCCCAGATTGCGCCAGGGCGAGCCGGGTGCGGCGTGCACGACCGCTCCGAGCAACCCTTCGGTGCCGTCGTCGAGTGCGACGAATGTCGTGGTGGCCGGAGAATCCCAGCGGGAGCGCGCGTCCCGCACGATCGCCAGATACTCAGGGCTGACCAGACCGTCGTACACAGTCGCCGTGACCGCGCCGACCTCGTCCAGTTCGCTTTCGCGGGCTTCCCGCACCAAGACGTCCATGGCTCCCCATCCTCGCTCAGCGCCAATTCTGACAGCTTGCGGGGACGGGGAGCCATGAATTCGATCTACTGCGAAACTGCTCGCTACAGCACCACCGGCGTCACCTGCGGCGCTTCCGGTTCGATCTCCTCGTACTCGTAGTCCGCCTCCGCCGTCGAGTCGGTGCCGGCCGGCGCCTTGATCGCCTTGAGCACGAAGTTCGTCACGATCAACACCACCAGGTTGACCACCAGCGCGGTGACCGCGATGTACGCCTTCTGATGCGTCCACGGGATCAGCGCGACCTGCGAGCCGAAGTGGTGCTGCGTCGCAGAGGACTGCCACCAGGCCACCAGGGCGCCGTAGACGATGCCTGACGCCCAGCCGAGCAGCAGGGCCCAGCGGTGGAAGTACCGCGTGTAGAGGCCGAACACGATCGCCGGGAAGGTCTGCAGGATCAGCACCCCGCCCAGCAGCTGGAAGTTGATCGCGCTGGTCGCGTCCAGGCCCAGCACGAACGCGAGCGCGCCGAACTTCACCAGCAGCGAGACCAGCTGGGAGACCTGGGTCTGCTCCTGCGGCGAGGCGTCAGGCCGCACGAAGTCCACCCATACGTTGCGGGTGAACAGGTTCGCCGCCGCGATCGACATGATCGCCGCCGGCACCAGTGCCCCGATCGCCACCGCGGCGAAGGCCACGCCGGCGAACCAGGACGGGAACGCCCAGTCGAACAGCGCCGGCACCGCGTGCTGCGCATTGCCGTTGAGCGAGGCCGTGGTGAAGTGCGCGGCGATCGCCATGTAGCCGAGCAACGCGATCACGCCGAGCATCAGCGAGTACGCGGTCAGGGCGGCGAGGTTGCGGCGTACCGTGCTGCGGGCCCTCGTAGCCAGCACGCCGATCTGCGCGTGCGGGTACATGAAGAGCGCCATCGCAGACCCGATCGCGAGCGTGGCGTATGGAAGCGAGTTGCCCTTGGCCAGCAGGATCGATCCCGAGGGCTTGCCGGTCTTCGGATTCACCGCGGTCAGCTTCGTCTGCGCGGCGTCGAAGATGTGTGACCAGCCACCCGGAATCCGGGTCGGGATGTAGATGACCGCGACGATCACCGTGATGTAGATCAGTGTGTCCTTGACGAACGCGATCAGCGCGGGGGCACGTAGACCGGATGTGTACGTGTAGGCGGCGAGCACGATGAAGGCGATGAAGAGCGGGAGGTCCTTCTGGAACGTCGAGCCGTTACTGCCGATGCCAATCACGTCAAGGCACGCCTGGATGCCTACGAGCTGAAGGCCGATGTAGGGCATCGTCGCGACGATGCCGGTCACCGCGACTGCCAACGACAGCGCACGCGAGTCGTGCCGTCCCTTGACGAAGTCGGCGGGCGTTACATAGCCGTGCTTACGGGAGACCGACCAGAGCCGTGGCAGGAAGATGAAGACCATCGGCCAGACCAGGATCGTGTAGGGCACCGCGAAGAAGCCCAGCGCGCCACCGGCGAAGATCGCGGCCGGCACGGCGACGAACGTGTACGCCGTGTACAGGTCGCCGCCGAGCAGGAACCAGGTGACCCAGCCGCCGAATGACCTGCCGCCGAGTCCCCACTCGTGCAGGTGACGACGATCGGCGACCCGCCGCCAGCGCGCGGCGAGGAAGCCGAGCACCGCGACGGCGGCGAAGAAGAAGATCAGAACGCCGAGTTCGGTGCCGTTGACGGCCTTCCCGGCGGCGAGCGGCGCGGAAGCCGCGTGCACAGCAGTGCTTGTCACAGCGCTACCCGTCATTGTGCGGCCCCCGTTCCATCGCTGCCTTCATCGACACCGGATGCCGGACCCGACCCGGACGAGGCCCCGCGGCGCTGCGCCCGATCGCGATTCACCGCCGTGAAAGCGACGATCATCAGCACCGCGGTGATGATCACCCACAGCAGCTGGTACCAGTAGAAGAACGGGAACCCGAGCAGCTTCGGGCTCGTTTTGTTGTACGAAGGGATCCAGAGCATCGCGACGAACGGCGCGATGAGGGAAACCGCCGCGACAACACGCAGCGGGGAGAGGATTGGCCGGCCCCGGGCAGGTGGACTCGGCTGATCGGAACCCGTACTCATCTCAACCTCCTGGCGACAGCGTCGGCATTGACGCCGCAGGGAGGTTATTGCCGGGCCAGGGCGGATGCACTGATCCGTGATGTTGCGATTCGGTTAATGCCGCGTCCGGTGCGCCTAATGGCCTATCGTCGCGCTCAGCGCGACCGCACCGAGTGGGCCGCCTTCAGCGCCCCCAGCGCCAGCACCAGCACCAGCGTCAGCGCGTTCGCGGCGATCACCGCCGGGGCCGCCGCCAGAAAGCCGTAGATCAGCCAGGCGCCGACCCCGGTGCCGAACATCGCGAACCACTCCCAGGCGAAGTCCTTGGTCGAGCGCGTACGAAACGCCTTGAACACCTGCGGCAGCCAAGCGAGCGTGGTCAGCGAGCCTGCGACCAGGCCGATCAGTGTTGCGGTCGTCATCCTGCGTCCTTTCCCCCTCCCGCGTCCGCGCGGCTTCGATCCGTCTCGGGCGAGTGTGCGGCCCTGCTCGGGCCCTCATTTTGTGCAGACGTTGTACAAATACATAATCGTGGAGTGACCCCCGATCTGTCCACTCCGATCAGCGGTACGCCGGGCAACGACTCGGCGAACAACGCCACGAGGCTGCTGACCGCGCTGCACCGGCGCGGCGGGACGGCGACGCGCGCCGAGCTCACCGCCGACCTTGACTCGGGCCGCTCGGCGATCAGCTACGCGCTGGCCGACCTCGTGGAGCGCGGTCTCGTCACCGTCGACGAGCGTCCGCAGCAGACCGCGACCGGCGCGATGGCGGGGACCGGCGGCGGCCGCGGACGGCCATCCCACCTGGTCAGCGTCGCGCCGACCTCCCCGATCGTGATCGCCGTCCACCTGCGCGTGGACACCCTTGACGTGAGTGCGTTCGAACTCGGCGGCACGATGCTGCGGATCGAGCGCGAGGCAGTTGAGCCCTCGCCCGACGTCGAGATGACGATGCACCGGATAGGGCGACTAGTGCGGCTCATCGCCGAGGAGTCGCGCCGGCCGTGCATCGGCGTCGGCGTCTCGCTGCCGTCACCGGTACGCGCGACCGACGGCTACGCGCTCGCGCCGCGTCACATGAACTGGTCCGGCATCCCGGCCCGCGACCTGGTGGCCGCCGAACTCGCCGACGCCCCCGCGCTGCGCGGTTTGCCGGTCCACGTCGGCAACGACGCGAACCTGGCCGCGCTGGCCGAGCACGTGCACGGCGCGGGCAAGGAGGCTCGCAACATGCTGTTCGTCACGACCGAGCACATCGGCATCGGCGGAGGGTTGATCAGCTCCGGCCGGCTTTTCACCGGCGCGAGCGGTTACGCGATGGAGGTCGGCCATACGACGGCGAATCCCGGCGGCGAGCCATGCCGGTGCGGCGCGCGCGGCTGCCTGGAGACCGAGGCCGACCCGCGCGCCTTGCTGCGAGCCGCGGGGCGCCTCGACACGCCGACCACCGGGCTCGAATACCGGGCGCGCGTCGTGCTGGTGGACGCCGCGGCAGGCGACCCGGTCGCGCGCGAGGCGGCGGACACGGTCTCCGGCCGCGTGGGCGCGGGGCTCGCGGTGCTGGTCAACCTGTTGGATCCGGACCGGATCGTGCTCGGCGGCCTGCTGGCCAGGCTGCTCGTGGTGGCTCCGGAGCCGCTGTCCAACGCGCTGCACGAGCGCTCGTTCCTGGAACGCGCGGTCGCCGTACCGGTGGTTGCGGCGGCCCTCTCGGCCCCCGCGCTCGTCGGAGCAGCCGAGCTGGCGCTTACGCCATTGCTCGCCTGACTGTGTTGACCTGAGCCGCGGCGGGCCGAGGCTCCGCGGGCGCGACTATCAGGATTCTGTGTCCAGTTGGAACGGACAGCGCAGGTCAGAGCGTTGCAGAAAGCGCCTTCACCGGCATCGACAGCCGATCCAGCAGCTCGAGATCTTGCGTCGCCGGCCGCCCAAGCGTCGTCAGATAGTTCCCGACGATCACCGCGTTGATCCCGCCGAGCAGGCCCTTCTCGGTGCCCAGGTCCCCCAGCGTGATCTCCCGGCCGCCCGCGTAGCGCAGGATCGTGCGCGGCAGGGCCAGCCGGAACGCGGCGATGGTGCGCAGTGCCTCGCGGCCCTCAAGCGGCTCGCGGTCGCCGAACGGCGTGCCCGGACGCGGGTTGAGGAAGTTCAGCGGCACCTCGTCCGGCTCCAGCTCGGCCAGCTGCGCGGCGAACTCGGCGCGCTGCTCGCGGGTCTCGCCCATCCCGACGATGCCGCCGCAGCACACCTCCATGCCCGCGTCGCGCACCATGGTGAGCGTGTCCCAGCGCTCCTCCCAGGAGTGCGTGGTGACCACGTTCGGGAAGTACGAGCGCGCGGTCTCGAGGTTGTGGTTGTACCGGTGCACGCCCATCTCGGCCAGCTCGTCGACCTGCTGGTGCGTCAGCATCCCGAGCGACGCGGCGACGTTGATGTCCACCGCGGCCTTGATCGCGGCGACCCCTTCGCGCATCTGCGCCATCAGCCGCTCGTCCGGCCCGCGCACCGCCGCCACGATGCAGAACTCGGTCGCACCCGTCTCGGCGGTCTCCTTCGCCGCCGCCACGAGCGAGGGGATGTCCAGCCAGGCGGCCCGCACCGGGCTCGGGAAGCGGCCCGACTGCGAGCAGAAGTGGCAGTCCTCCGGGCAGCCGCCGGTCTTCACCGACACGATGCCCTCGACCTCGACCTCGGGCCCGCACCAGCGCTCACGTACCTCGTGCGCCAGCGCCAGCAGCTCCTCAAGCCGCTCGTCCGGCAGCTCGAGCACCGCGAGCACCTGCGCCTCGTCCAGCGCGCGCCCCTGCTCCAGCACCTGCGTCCGCGCGACGGCCAAGATGTCGCCCGTCCCGGCGTCGCGGTCGGCAGCGGCGACACGCTCCGGCGTCGCGGAGTCGGCGGCTTCAACGGTGACGGTCATGCGAGGCCCTTCATTCGGCGCGGTGCTTCCGGCGCGGCGATCTCGCCCAGCAGTCTGCCTTATGCCGGTCGCTGGAGGGTCAAGGGCCCCTGAATAGCTTTTGGCTGCTAACATATATGGCATGCATCGGACAACGGTCTACCTCCGTGATGAGCAGGCGGTGCGGCTCAAGCGAGCCGCAGCGCGCAGCGGCCATTCCGAAGCCGAGCTGATCCGTAAAGGTGTCGAACTGATTCTCAGTTCGCTGCCTACCGAACGCCCCGAACCCGGCCTCTTTCTCGATAGCGGCGATCCGACGTGGGCGGACCGGACCGATGAGATCCTGGCGGAGGGTTTCGGCAGCGAGGGATATCAGTGAGCGTCATCGGCGATACGTCGGGCATTCTCGCGGCGCTGGACCGGTCGCATCCTGCTCACAAGGAGTGCTTGGAGGCTGTTCGGACGGCCGAGGCCGTCGTGGTCTCGCCACTCGTTCTCGCGGAACTCGACTATATGATCACGACCCGTTTCGGCTATTCGGCCGCGTTGGCGTTTCTCGGCGAGGTCGAGCGAGGCGTGTACGAGATTGCCGATGTCGGACGAGACCAGGTGCTTGTCGCTAAGGGTGTGCTCGACAGGTATGCCAGTCTGCCCCTTGGACTGGCTGATGCGGTGAACGTCGTTCTAGCGGACAGCCTCGGCACGGACCGAATTCTGACACTCGACCAGCGGCACTTTCGAGCGGTGGCACCGATGACTGGTCGGTTCGCGGCGTTCCGGCTGACTCCGTTCGACGACTGATCAGCGGCCGAAGGCAGCGCGGAAGGCCGCCGCGTCGAAGGTGCCGCCGAAGGCCGGGGAGAGGCCCGCGCGGGCAGCCAGCAGGAATTCGGCGGCGTCGAGGTTTCCGGCGCCGGCCGCGATCGCCCCGGCGAGCGGGCGCGCGGCGAGGGTTTCCAGATCGCGGATATTGCAGCGCATCGCGAGGTCCGGCTCCCGTGGTGGCTGCGGCCAGTTGCCGAGGACCACTCCCGCCAGTTCGACGCCGCGCAACGCCATCGACTCCAGCGTCAGCGCGGTGTGGTTGAGCGTGCCGAGCGCCGGATCGGCGACCACGAGGACCGGCGCGTCCAGTTCGCGCGCTAGGTCGGCGAGCGTCGTGCCGTCCTCGTCGAAGCGCACCAGCAGCCCACCCGCGCCCTCGACGAGGACCAGGCGGCGGGACTCGGCGAGCTTACGGATGTCCGCCGCCGCGTCGTGCAGCGAGACCGGCGGCAGGCCGCTCATCCGGGCCGCGGCGGCGGGGGACAGGGGGTCCGGGTAGCGGGCGTACTCGTGCGTGTCCGCCGTCGAGATCCCGGCGAGCCGGGCGACCTCGGCCAAGTCACCGGGCTCGCCGTCAGCCACACCGGTCTGCGCGGGCTTGACCACGGCGACCGAGGAGCCGCGCGCCGCGGCGAGGGCCGCCAGCGCCGCCGTCGTGATCGTTTTGCCTACGCCGGTACCGGTGCCCGTGATAACGAGGATGCTCATTCGGGCGAGTCTAGAGCTGCGTGGTCAGCTGCCCGCGGGCCAGGGGACTTGCGGCGAGTGGTAGTACTTGATGCCCATCGCGCTCCAGCGTGGACCCTGCGCGGCGAGGCGATCGCGGAATGCGGACCAGTTGTGCGTCGATTCAGGCGACCAGCCGAGCTCGGCGACCGCCGGAAGCCGCGGAAACGCCATGTAGTCGATGTCGCCGGTGGTGGCCACGGTCTCGGTCCACAGGTCCGCCTCGACGCCCAGGATCGCATCCTGATTCACGCCGGGCAGATAGGTGCCGGGATCCCAGTCGTACGCGTTCTGCACCTCGACGTAGCCTGCCCAGTGCAAACCCAGCGCGGTCTCCGCGTCGTATTTCTGATCCAGGTAGCTGTGGTTGGCCGGATCCAGTACCAGTTGCGTGCCGCTATTGGCGGCCTGCTTGATCGCGGCGCCAGGCAGGCCCGGGTTCCAGTACGTCGCCACGGATGGCGTGCCGACCGACGCGGTCGCGGTCTCCTGCCAGCCCCACGGGGTCTTACCGGCCGCCCGGACGTCCGCTGCGGCTTCGTCGACGATCTTTGCGTAGTCGGCCGCGGATGTCGCCTGCGCTTCATCGCCGCCGATCCCGACGTATGGTCCCGGCGTAAGGGCAGCAATCTGCCGTAAAACGTCGTCGAGGAACGCGTATGTCGTGGGCTTGGCGGCGCAAAGCGAACTGAAGCCCGTGTCGATGCCGGTGAACACCGACCGCGTCTTGCCGTCGCAACTGAGCGCCGGGTACGAGGCCAACGCGGCGGTGACGTGCCCGGGGACGTCGATCTCCGGGATGATCGTCACGTATCGAGCCTGCGCGTATGCGACCAGCTTGCGGTAATCGTCCTGCGTGTAAAAGCCTCCCGCGCCGCCGCCGACCTCGGTGCGTGCGCCGACGTCGGTCAGCTTCGGCCAACCGTCGATCGCCAGTCGCCAACCCTGATCGTCCGTCAGATGCAGGTGCAGGTAGTTGATTTTGAAGAGCGCGATCTCATCGATGTACCGCTCGACGTCGGCGACGCCGAAGAAATGCCGTGCGACGTCGAGGCCTGCGGCGCGATACCCGAAGCGCGGGTAATCAAGCACGTGTCCGGCGGGCACCGACCAGACCACGCCGCGTTGCGCGCTGCCCTTCGCCGACTGTGGCGGAAGCAACTGACGCAGCGTCTGCACCGCGTCGAACAAGCCCGCCGGTTGCGCTGCGGTGACAGTGATCTGATCATCCGAGATATCCAGGCGATAGCCCTCGGCATCAAGCTTCTTGTCGCCCTCGCCGGTCAGCACCAGCCGGATCACCCCGGCGCCGTCGGTATCGGCGCTGGCCACCGGCAGCGCATAACCAGTGGCCGGCCGAAGCAGCGTCGCCAGATAGTCGGCCACCGCCAGCGCGGGCGCGGAATCTGACGACGCGTGAATCGACGTCGCACTGGTGATGGTGAACTGACCGCCGGTCGGCGTCGCGCTGACCGGCGCGGGCAGGATGTTCGCGAAGTCAGCTCGTTGCACCGCGCTCGGCGGTCCGTCCTTGTGCGGCCTGCTTATCCCCACTCCGATGCCGACCCCGACTGCGCACAACACGCACACCGCCAGGGCGATCACGATCAGCGAGCGCCGGGACTTGCGGTGGAGGCGATGAGACATCAAGAGCGGGAACGTTAAGCCTTCGGCCTGGTCAGGCGGGCCAGGAACTTGTACCGGTCACCCCGGTACACCGAGCGCACCCACTCGACCGGCTCCGCGTTGTCGTCCTTCGAATGCCGGGAGAGCAACAGCATGGGCAGGCCCGTATCGGTGCCGAGCAGCGCCGCCTCGCGCGGGGTGGCCAGCGCGGTCTCGATGGTCTCCTCGGCCTCGGCCAGATGCACCCCATACTCCTCGCTCAGCGCGGTGTAGAGCGAGGAGTACTTAGTCAGATGCTTGCGAAGACCGGGGAAACGCTTCGCGGACAGGTGCGTGGTCTCGATCGCCATCGGCTCGCCGTTGGCCATGCGCAGCCGCTCGATTCGCAGCACCCGTGAGCCCGGCTTGATCACCAGCCGGTCGGCCAAGTCGTCGTCCGCGGAGACGTAGCCGATCTCCAGCAGCCGCGAGGTCGGCTCGAGTCCCTGCGCGCGCATGTCCTCGGTGTAAGAGGTCAGCTGCAGAGCCTGCGCCACCTTCGGCTTGGCCACGAAGGTGCCCTTGCCCTGGATCCGCTCGAGCCGGCCTTCCACCACCAGCTCGGCCAGCGCCTGACGGACCGTCGTACGCGAGGTGTCGAAATCCAGCGCGAGTGTGCGCTCCGGCGGAACCGGGGTGCCGGGCGGCATGGTCTGGGTCATTTCCAGCAGGTGCCGCTTGAGCCGGTAGTACTTCGGCACGCGCGCGGCCGGCTCGGCGGCCTGGGCGTTGTCGTCCTGATCCGGTTCCCCCGGCCCGACGAGCGGGGCGCGAACCTCGATCGCGCTGTGCTCGACCGTCACGGCACCTCCTGATGTTGTGGGCACAAGGTGTCATGGTCCCACGGCGCTGTAAAGGACCGACAGCCTGCCGGGCCGGTGCGCGCGCGGCGGCGGCTCCGCGCGGCGCGGTTTGCCGGCGGCGGCCACTCGGCTGAGAGGTCTAGACCAGTATGCACCAGCGATCGCACCAGGAGCTACATCGCCCCTGGCGGTGAAGCCTTGATAACGGCTTGGGCTGGTCGCGCCGGAACCCTTGACGGTCCACATTGGTCTATGCCACTCTCCCAACTGGTCTAAACCATTGAGAAACGCGGCACGGACCGTTCGGTAAACGCCCCAATCAAGAAGTTCAGCGTGGCACCCGCCCGGCTCGGCGAAGCCCAGGGTCGCCGGCTCGGGACCGAACCGGTGCCGTCCACTCTCACCCCGCCTTGGCATCCACAGGAGGATGGCTTGAAGCGCAAGTTCGCAGCCGCCGCCGCGCTCGCCGCGGCCGCGCTGACCGCCTCGGCGTGCTCGTCGTCGTCGAGCGGCAACAACGCGACGCCCCAGGGTGCGCTCAGCACTCAGGGTGCCGGAAAGACTGTCACCGTCTGGATCATGCAAGACGCCCAGAAGGGCTGGCCTGACGTCGTCGCCGCGGCCAAGACCGCGTTCGAGAAGGAAACCGGCGCCAAGCTCAAGATCGAATACCAGACCTGGTCGAACTACACCACCAAGCTCGACACCGCGCTGCTGTCCGGCAACGCGCCCGACGCGCTTGAGCTGGGCAACACCCAGACCGCCAAGTACATCAACGCCGGCTCGTTCGTCGACCTGACCAGCGTCAAGAGCCAGTTCGACAACTCGGCGCAGTGGCTCGACTCGCTGGCCGCCTCCGGACAGAGCGCGGACGGCAGCAAGACCTACGCCGTCCCGTACTACGCGGGCGCGCGTGTTCTGATCTACCGCAAGGACCTGTTCGCCGCCGCCGGCGTCACCACCCCGCCGACCACGCTCGACGAACTCAGTGCCGACCTGGCCAAGGTCCAGGCGAAGAACGCCAGCGTGCCGAACTTCTCCGCGCTCTACCAGGCGGGCAAGAACTGGTACTCGGCGGTCTCCTTCGGCGCCGGCACCTACGGCGTCAAGGGCGTCATCGCGAAGGCCAGCGGCAACAGCTGGACCGGCACGCTGACCGACCCGACCTTCATCAACGGCATCAAGACCTGGTACGACCTGCAGAAGAAGTACTCGGTGGGCGGCACCACGGTGGACGAGTCCAACCAGGACGCGCTGATGGCCAAGGGCAACATCGCCGCGATCATCGGTGCCGGCTGGGAGGCCGGCTCGGTCGCCGACCCGAAGGCGGGCAACCCGGCGCTGGCCAAGGACCTGGCCGAGATCCCGGTTCCGGGCACCGCGGCCGGCTCGCCGACCCCGGCGTTCCTCGGCGGCTCCGACCTGGCCGTGCCGAGCCACGCCGCCAACCCCGGCCTGGGCGCGGAGTTCCTGCGGATCTTCACCGACACCGCGAACCAGACCCTGCTGGCCAAGTACGCCATCCCGAACAACAAGACGCTGATCTCGGCCTACGAGGCGGCCAGCCCGGCCAACCAGGCCACCGGTGAGGCGGCCAAGGCCTCGACCTGGTTCATCCCGAACTCGCCGAACTGGTCCGGCGCCGACGAGACCGCGCTGCAGACCGCGTTCTCGGCCATCGCCACCGGCGCCGACCCGGCGACCGCTCTCGGCACCGCTCAGACCACCATTCTGGGCGACCTGAACGCGCAGTAGTCTCCCCTCGCGGGCCAGGCCAGCCCGGGCCCGCGAGCACGGTGTCTCAGCACACCTCCGGCGGCCACGCACGTTCCAGTCAGCAGCCCGCGCGCCGCACCGCGCGGGCTGCTGTGCACGAGCCGCCGCCTCGGTATCGCAGTTGGACCGCGGGCTCCAGGGAAGGACCCCTCTACACGATGAGCGCGATTCAATCCGACCCCCGCCAGCGCGGGGTCGAAGATCTGGAGGGCCCGGTCCTGGCGCCGTCCAGCGGCCGCCGCCGGCGCGGCGTCACGGTACAGGGCCGGTACATCCCGTATGTCTTGATCCTGCCCGCGATCCTCACCCTGATCGGTGTGATGGGTTACCCGCTGGTGCGGGTGATCCTGCTCAGCTTCCAGAACGTCAACAGCTACCTGCGCCTCGCGGTGCCGGGCCTCGATCGCTGGATCGGCTTCCAGGGCTTCAGCAAGGTCTTCTCCGACTCGCAGTTCTGGCACGTCGTCTGGCGCACCTTCCTGTTCACCTTCGAAGTGGTGACGCTCTCCATCGCGCTCGGCCTGATCTTCGCGCTGGTGCTCAACCGGGTCTCCACGGGCGTGAAGATCTTCGTCTCGACCATGCTGATGTTCGTCTGGGCGATCCCCGCGCTGGTCACCGGAACCGTGTTCCGCTGGCTCTTCGCCGGTATCGGCGGCGTGATCGACTACATCTGCTATGTGTTCGGCGGCAGCGGCATGAAGAACCACGACTGGTTCGCCAATGCCAACGAGGGCCTGTACGTCGTGGTCGCCGCCGCGGTGATCTGGGGCGCGCTGCCGTTCCTCGTGCTCGGCCTCAACGCCGCGATGACCCAGGTCCCCAAGGAACTGGTCGAGGCGGCGCGGGTCGACGGCGCCAACCCGGTGCAGAGCTTCCGGCATGTGGTGCTGCCGATCATCCGGCCCTTCCTGCTGCTGTGCACCTCGCTCAGCTTCATCTGGGACTTCCAGGTGTTCACCCAGATCTGGGCGCTGCGGCAGAACTCGCCGGAGCCCGGCTACTGGACCGTGGGCATCTACCTTTATGAAGAGGGCTTCACCAGCTCGCACTACAGCACCAGTTCGGTGATCTCCATCGCGATGATCCTGCTGATGCTGGTGGTGCTGGTCGCGTACATCCGACAGGTCGTCAAGATCGGGGGCCAGGGCTGATGGCCGGCTTCACTTCCGCCCGGGCGATGCCCGCTCAGCTGCCCGAGACGCAGCCGACCCGGGGGCGCGGCCGCGGCCGCCGTCCCGGCGAGAGCCGCGCGATGACCACCGTGTGGAACGTCGTGGCCGTGATCTTCGGCCTGGTGATGGCGTTCCCGATCTACTGGATGATCCTGACCACGGTGAAGTCGAACGGGGACCTGCTCTCGCAGAACCCGACGTTCTGGCCGACGCACTTCGACTTCTCCAGCTACAAGACGATCTTCGACGACCCGGACTTCCTCGGGAACATGCGCAACACCGCGATCATCACGATCGGCTCGGTGCTGGCCGGCCTCGTCGTCGGGTTCCTCGCCGCGGTCGCCGTGGCCAGGTTCCGCTTCCGCGGCCGCAATCCGTTCATCGTGGCGATCCTGATCGTCCAGATGGTGCCGCTGCTGTCGATCGCGATCCCGCTCTACATCGTGTTGAACAAGGCCGGGCTTTATGACCAGTTCCTCGGCGTGATCCTTGCCTACCTGGTCTTCACCATCCCGTACGTGGTCTGGACGCTGCGCTCGTTCATCGTGAACATCCCGGTGGAGTTGGACGAGGCCGCCATGGTGGACGGCTGCACCCGCTGGGGCGCGTTCTTCCGGATCATCCTGCCCCTGTCCCTGCCGGGCCTGGTGACCACCGGCGTGTACGCCTGGATCCAGGCGTGGAACGAGTTCGTCCTCGCCAACACCCTGCTGAGCAGCAACGACAAGCGCACCTCGATGGTGTGGCTGTCCTTCTACTCCTCCAGCCCCACGCACGGCGCCGACTACGGCTCGCAGATGGCCGGGGCGCTGCTGGTCTCCCTCCCGGTGATCATCCTGTTCGTGGTCTTCCAGCGGAAGGTCGCCTCCGGGCTCACCGCGGGCGCGGTCAAGGGCTGAGCACCCGACGCAAGACGGTGCCCGGGCAAGACAGTACGACGCAAGACAGCGCACGACGTAACGCAACAAGGACAGGACCCATGGCCCGATCCGGCACCGACACCGCCCGACTGCTGCGCGACGCCGGAGCCGTCCTGCAAGCCGGCTTCGACGGCCTTACTCCGCCGGACTGGTTGCGCCGCCGGATCGAGGCCGGGGAACTGGGCGGTGTCGCCCTGTTCCACCGGAACGTACGCAGCATCGAGCAGCTCGCCGCACTCACCGGCGAGCTGCGCGCACTGCAACCTGACCTGCTGGTCGCCGTGGACGAAGAGGGCGGCGACGTCACCCGCCTCGAGATCGAGCGCGGCTCCTCCTACCCGGGCAACCTGGCCCTCGGCAGCGCGGACGACCCGCAGCTGACCGAGCAGGTGGCCCGGGCCATCGGCGCCGACCTGGCCGCCGCCGGGATCAATCTGAACTACGCCCCGGTCGCCGATGTGAACGCGAACGCGGACAACCCGGTGATCGGAGTGCGTTCGTTCGGCTCGGACAGCGCGCTGACGGTGCGTCACACCGCCGCGTACATCAAGGGAATGCAGGCGGCCGGAGTCGCCGCCTGCGCCAAGCACTTTCCCGGACACGGCGACACCGGCACCGACTCGCACCTCGGCTTGCCGCTCATCGACTTCGACGACGAGCGGTTCGCCGTGCACCTCGCGCCGTTCCGCGCGGCGGTCGCGGCCGGGACGAAGTGCATCATGACCGCACACATCCTCTTCCCGCGCTACGACGCCGCGCTGCCCGCGACGATGTCCCGTGCGGTGCTCACCGGCTTGCTGCGCGAGGAACTCGGGTACGACGGTCTGATCATCACTGACGGCATCGACATGGGTTCGATCTCCGCGACGCATGGCATTGCCGAGGGCACCGTCAAGGCGCTGTCGGCCGGCGCGGACGCGATCTGCTTCGGCGGCGGACTTGCCGACGAAGACGCGTTCCTCCACCTGCGCAACGCGATTGTGTGGGCGGTACGCGAGCGTCGCTTGTCGGAGGAGAGGCTGCACGAGGCCGCCGAGCGCAACCGCGCGGTAGCACGATGGTCGGCCGAGGTTTGGGCTGGCGGAGCGGGCACCGAGCCGGTGAACCGGGGCGTTGGGCTTGAGGCCGCGCGGCGGGCGCTGCGCGTGCGCGGCGAGCTGAAGCCGTTCACCAGCCCGGCCTACGTCGTCGAGTTCTCGCCGCTGGTGAACATCGCCGTCGACACGGCGACCCGCTGGGGCCTGCTCGCGCCGCTCGCCGAGCTGTTGCCTGGTACGACGGGTACGCGTGTATCCGCGCCCACGTCCGGTACCGAATCGGTCGGCCTGATGACCGTGCCCGTCGTCGACGAGAACGCGCGCATCGACGTCGCACCGCTCCTGGACGCTGCGGTAAGCCGTCCGCTCGTGCTTGCTGTGCGCGACCTGAATCGCAACGCGTGGATGGCCGACGCGGTCAGCGCGATCGTCGTCGAACGTCCGGATGCCGTCGTCGTCGAATTGGGATTGCCGTACGGCCGAGTCGATGAACTCGCTGCCGGCGGCGTGATCGTGATCGAGACATACGGCGCGTCGCGCGTTTGCAGCATCGCCGCTGCCGAGGCGCTTGCCGCTCGCCGCGGCGGTTAACCGCGCCGCGAGAACCTGAACCCCGAGAGGAACCGCCCCGCATGACGACCATCCCGGCCGGCCAGGCCGCGACCAGCCCGGAGCCCGGCGAGATCATGGCCAGGGAGATGGCTGAGCAGCCCGCTGTGCTCCAGCGCATCCTGGACGAGGGCCTGCCGGCGATCCGCGAGGTGGCCGCCGAGATCAGCCGCCGCAGGCCGCGCTTCGTGCTGCTCACCGCCCGCGGCACCAGCGACAACGCCGCCTACTACGCGAAGTACCTGATCGAGGTCGGACTCGGCATCCCGGCCGGGCTCACCTCGATGTCCACCGCGACCGCCTATGGCGCGCGGCCGGATTTCAGCGACGTGCTCTCGATTACCGTGTCGCAGTCCGGTGGTTCGCCAGACCTGCTCGCCTACACCGAGATGGCGAAAGCGGCCGGGGCACTCACGCTCGCCGTCACGAACGTGGCCGGCTCCCCGGTCAACCAGGCCAGCGAACTGGCGCTCGACGTGCTGGCCGGACCGGAGAAGGCGCTGCCCGCGACGAAGACCTACACCGCCGAGCTGCTGACCCTCTTCCTTCTCATCGACGCGGTGCGCGGCGGCGACGGCTCGGCGGCCAAGGGCCTGCCGGAGCTGGCCGCCTCGATCCAGGAGCGGCGTGACGAAGTGGTCAAGCTCGCGGAGCGCTATCGCTTCGCCGCGCGCCTCGTCATCACCTCGCGCGGCTACGGCTATCCGACCGCGCGTGAGGCCGCGCTCAAGGTGATGGAGACCTCATACCTGCCGGCGCACGCCTTCTCCGGCGCGGACCTTCTGCACGGTCCGCTGGCGATGGTGGACAACGTCTCCCCGGTCATCGCCATCGCCTCCGCGGGGGCCGGCGGCGCGGCCCTGGAGCCGGTTCTCGACCGCCTGCGCGAGCGTGGGGCAGACCTGGTCGTGGTCGGCTCCCGCGAGCACGTGGCGGGCGCCTCAGCGGGCTTCGTGCTGCCCGCTGGGGCCGCGGAGGAGGTCGCCCCGATCCTGGAGATCCTGCCACTCCAGCAGCTCGCCTACGAGGTCACCATGGCCCGCGGCCTGAACCCGGACGCCCCGCGTGCCCTGGCCAAGGTCACCGAGACCAAGTAGCCGAAAACGCATTCAGGCATCACAACGACGAGGGTCCGGTACCGCGATTCGATCGCGGTACCGGACCCTCGTGTTCGTTGTGACTCGGCTTTCTACTAAGGGTGCTGCGTCACTGAGTCACCGAGTTACTACGTCTACCGAGTCACCGAATCCGGCTCGTTCGCAGGCACTCCCTGCGTGGGAACCGCGGCGAACGCCGTAGCGCGCCGGCCCAGCTTGCTCGGCCACCAGATCCGCCGGTCCAGGTCCATCGCCAGCGCGGTGACCAGGATCGAGCGGACGATGAAGGTGTCGAGCAGGACGCCGAGCGAGACGGTGAACCCGATCTCGGCGAAGCCCACCACAGGCAGCGTGCCGAGCACCCCGAACGTGCCGGCCAGGATCATGCCGGCCGAGGTGATCACGCCGCCGGTCGCGGCCAGGCCGGTGAGCGCGCCGCGCCTGGTGCCGACCTTCACCGCCTCTTCCCGGATGCGGGTCATCAGGAAGATGTTGTAATCGATGCCGAGTGCGACCAGGAACACGAAGCTCAGCAAAGGATATGCCGCGTCTTCACCACTGAAGTGGAACACGTGGTTGAAGAACAGCACACTAATGCCGAGCGCCGCGCCGAAGGAGAGCACCACGGTCGCGATCAGCACCAGCGGCGCGACCAGCGCCCGCAGCAGCAGGCCCAGGATCACCAGCACCACCAGCAGAATCAGCGGGATGATGACCTTGTCGTCGTGCTGCGAGGCCGTCTCGATGTCCATGGTCACCGCGGTGTTCCCGCCGACTACCGCGTCAGCGCCCTGAATCGCGTGCACGCTGGCGCGTACCTGCGTCACGGCGTCCTTTGCGGCCTGGCTGTCCGGCGCTGCCGTCA
>Ga0134126_10004556_pt1 | contig 17327 bp, 17 predicted proteins | sample KB31752_FD_96881 | JGI IMG/M metagenome (GOLD analysis project Ga0134126, IMG submission 96881) | Terrestrial soil microbial communities with excess Nitrogen fertilizer from Kellogg Biological Station, Michigan, USA - KB3-175-2 | ecosystem: Environmental > Terrestrial > Soil > Unclassified ...
CCGAGCGAATTCGACAACATCAGCACCGGCGCGCTGTCGCTGCCCTCGACTTCGACATGGAGCGGGCATCCATCGGCGTCGATCATCGGCATGAAAAGCCTCCCCTGAACGTGGATTTTGATTGTTATCGTGTGGCGTTAGGCGTCACCCTTAAAGGGCTCCGGGTCCGCTGCAAAGCTCTTTTCATGGGCGCCGCGAGGGCTTAAGTCCTGACCCAAGGTTTGGGCAAGTGCGTGAGGAGGAGACGCCGATGGCGATGGTCATGACTGGGGAGGTTCAACTCCCAGCCAGCCGCGAGGTTGTATATGCCAAGCTCAACGACGCCGAGGTGCTGAAAGCCTGCATCCCCGGTTGCGAGGAGCTCAACAAGATCTCAGACACCGAACTGCAAGCGGTCGCCGTCACCAAGATCGGCCCGGTGAAGGCGCGTTTCAAAGGCAAGGTTCATCTCACCGATCTCGACCCGCCCAACGGCTACAAGATATCGGGCGAGGGCGATGGCGGCGTTGCCGGTTTCGCCAAAGGCGGCGCCACGGTGGCGCTGACCGAAAAGGACGGCGGCACGCTGCTGACCTATAACGTGGAGGCCCAGATTGGCGGCAAACTCGCCCAGCTCGGCCAGCGCCTGGTCAACGGCGCCGCCAAGAAGATTGCCGACGATTTTTTTAAGAATTTCGCCGCTTCGATGAGTCCGCCGGCTTGACGCAAAAAAGCCGCCCGATTTGCGCGGGCGGCTTATTTCGTCAGCGGTTATGCGAGCCTGAGCCGGCTCAAGGGCACGGATGACGAAGCCCGTCGTAACCAAGAAAGGTCCCCGATGCCGGGTCGTAGGATTTGAACCGCGACATACAGTACCGCACGTCGCCACCCTCCACGTAGCCCGGCCCCGGTTCATAGGCGTAGTCGGGTTCGTAGGCGTAGCCTGACCCGTAGTAATAGCCATATGGCCCTTGCGCCGCGAGGCCGCCCAAGATGGCACCGGCAGCGAAACCTGCGATTGCGCCCCCACCGCGGTGCCAGCCATGATGCCAACCGCGCGCGTCTGCTGACGAAACCGCCAGCATGCTCGACGCCGCCAGCGCCAGCGCCGCGACGCCCGCCATGATTTTGATACGCATGGGAAATCTCCTCCGTCTTGCCTAGTCACAAAATCTAGCCGTGACCGGGCGCTCGGTTCCGTTAAGTTTTCGTAGGGTGTTGCGTCGCGGCACGCTCGCGCCGCAATACGCCTTCGAATCCCTTGACCCGGCGAGCAATCGGGGTTCAGACTTATTCTTGTTCCAAGGCCGTTCTGGCCAGAATCGACATGGTTTCGCATCTGAAGTGCTGACGCCCGATAAGGCTGAGGCAAAAAGAGTGCCTTTTGGCCTCGAAATTGGGAGGATGACATGCCTGCGGTGTCCATGACGGTGAACGGCAAACCGGTCACCGGCGATGTCGAAGCGCGCACTTTACTGGTGCAATTCCTGCGCGAAAATCTTCGGCTTACCGGTACCCATGTGGGCTGCGACACTTCGCAATGCGGCGCCTGCGTCATTCATCTCGACGGCATCGCGGCCAAGTCCTGCACTTTGCTCGCGCTCCAGTGCGAGGGCGCCAAGGTCACCACCATCGAGGGACTGGCCGAGCCGGGCGGCGCGCTACACCCGATGCAGGAGGCATTCCGTGAGCATCACGGCCTGCAATGCGGCTATTGCACGCCCGGCATGATCATGTCGGCGCTCGATATCGTGCGTCGCCGCGGCAACGATCTCGACGAGCATACCATCCGCGAACAGCTCGACGGCAACATCTGCCGCTGCACCGGTTACCACAACATCGTCAAGGCGATCGCCGCGGGCGCCAAGAACATGGCCAGGGGCGGCGCGCCGCGTCAGGCCGCGGAATAGCGATTAAGCGTATTAAAAATTCAACGGGAGGAGACCGCCATGAGCGCGACCGGGATCGGCGCGGCGGTGCGCCGCAAGGAAGACTTCCGATTTATCACCGGCAACGGACAATATACCGATGACGTGGTGCGGCCAGGCGAGACCCGCGCCGCGTTCGTGCGTTCGCCGCATGCCCATGCCAAGATCAAGAGCGTCGACGTGGCTGCTGCCAAGAAAATGCCGGGTGTGGTTGACGTGCTTACCGGCGTCGATCTTGCCACCGACAAGATCGGCAACCTAATTTGCGGCTGGATGATTCATTCCAAGGACGGCTCGCCGATGAAGATGGCGGCGCATCCGGCGCTCGCCTCCGGCAAGGTCAATTGCGTCGGCGACGCGGTCGCCGTGGTGATTGCCGAAACGATGGCGCAAGGACGCGACGCTGCCGAGAAGGTCAAGGTTGACTACGAGGTGCTCACCGCCGTGGTCGATCCGGCCAAGGCGCAAGCCAAGGGCGCGCCGCAGATCCACCCCGACATCGCCAATAACACGATCTATCAGTGGCATCTTGGCGATGCGAAGGCGACCGACGCGGCGTTTGCCGCCGCCAAGCACGTCACCAGGCTCGACATCGTCAATAATCGCCTGGTGCCAAATGCGATCGAGCCGCGCGCGGCAATTGCCGACTATGATGCGGGCACCGACCATCTCACGCTATGGAATACCTCGCAGAACCCGCACGTCGCGCGGCTGGTCATTTCCGCATTCGTCGGCATGACGCCGGAACACAAATTGCGGGTGATCGCGCCCGATGTCGGCGGCGGTTTCGGCTCCAAGATTTTCATTTATCCCGAGGAAGTCGTCTGCCTGTGGGCGGCGCGCAAGGTGCGACGGCCGGTGAAATGGGTCGCGGATCGTACGGAATCTTTTCTGACTGACGCGCACGGCCGCGATCACGTTACCCATGCGGAACTGGCGCTCGATAGCAACGGCAAGATTTTGGCATTGCGCGCCAAAACGATCGCCAATCTCGGCGCTTACATGTCCACCTTCTCGTCATCGGTGCCGACGTATCTCTATGGCACGCTACTGTCGGGCCAATACGACATTCCATCGATCTATTGCGAGGTGGACGCGGTCTATACCAACACCGCGCCGGTCGACGCCTATCGCGGCGCCGGACGTCCCGAAGCAACCTTCGTGGTCGAACGCCTAGTCGAAGTCGCGGCGCGGCAGATGGGCATCGAGCCATCGGAGCTGCGCAAGCGCAATTTCATCAAATCGTTTCCGCATCAAACGCCGGTGATCATGGCCTATGACGCCGGCGACTATCAGGCGTCGCTCAAGAAGGCGCTCGAAATTGCCGACGTGAAGGGCTTCGGCAAGCGTAAACGTGAAGCGGCGCGCCACGGCAAGCTGCGAGGCTTGGGTTTCTCGACCTACATCGAAGCCTGCGGCCTTGCGCCGTCGCAGGCGGTCGGCTCGCTCGGCGCCGGCGTAGGCTTGTGGGAATCCGCCGAAGTGCGGGTCAATCCGACCGGTAGCGTCGAAGTTCTCACCGGCTGTCATGCGCATGGGCAGGGTCACGAGACGACCTTCGCACAACTGGTGTCGGAACGGCTCGGCATTCCGTTCGAGAACGTCTCGATCCTGCACGGCGACACCGACAAAGTGCAGTTCGGCATGGGCACCTACGGCTCGCGCTCGGGTGCGGTCGGCATGTCGGCGATCGTCAAGGCGCTCGACAAAATCGAGGCCAAGGCCAAGAAGGTCGCGGCCTTCATGCTCGAAGCCGCCGAAGGCGATATCGAATTCAAGGACGGGAAGTTCACCGTCGCCGGCACCGACAAGTCGGCGGCCTGGGGCGATATCTCGCTCAACGCCTACATCGCGCACAAATTCACCGGCGCCGAGCTGGAGCCGGGACTGAAGGAGACCTCGTTCTACGATCCGACCAATTTCACGTTCCCGGCCGGCTGCCATATCTGCGAAGTCGAGGTCGATGTCGACACCGGCAAGACCGACATCGTGAATTGGACCGCGGTCGATGATTTCGGCACCGTGATCAATCCGATGATCGTTGAGGGGCAGGTGCACGGCGGCATCGCGCAAGGGATCGGGCAGGCGTTGCTGGAAGGCGCGGTCTACGACAAGGCCGGCCAGCTCGTGACCGGCTCGATGATGGATTACACCATGCCGCGCGCGCACGACCTGCCCTCGTTCCACGTCGGTTTCACCGAGACCAAGTCGCCGTCCAATCCGCTCGGCATCAAAGGCTGCGGCGAGGCCGGCGCGATCGCGTCGCCCGCCGCGGTCATCAACGCCATTACCGACGCGATCGGAACCGAAAATCTGGCCATGCCGGCGACCGCCAATGCGGTGTGGGTGGCGCTACAAGGCGTCAAACCGCACCAAGCCGTCACGCAAGCCGCGTAACAGGAGAAAGCGATGTACAACTTCACCTTCCATCGTCCGACCACGGTCCGCCAGGCGGCGGGTCTGCTGGCGCGCAATCCCGAGGGCAAGCTATTGGCCGGCGGCCATTCGCTGATCCCGGTGATGAAGCAGCGGTTGGCTAGCCCTTCCGCGCTGATCGATCTCTCTCTGGTCGAGGGCATGAGCGGCGTCGAGCAGAAAGGCCGCTCGATCGTGATCGGCGCCATGACGCGACATGCCGACGTCGCCAATTCGACAGTATTGCAGCAGGCGCTGCCGGGACTGGCCGCGGTGCCGGGCGCAATCGGCGATCCGCAGGTGCGCAACCGCGGCACCATCGGCGGTTCGATCGCCAACAACGACCCGAACGCCGATTATCCGGCGGCCTGCCTTGGGCTGGGCGCCACCATCATTACCAACAAGCGCCGTATTGCGGCCGATGATTTCTTCACCGGCATGTTCTCGACCGCGCTGGAAGACGGCGAGATCATCACCAAAGTGAGCTTCCCCATCGCCAAGAAGGCGGCCTACGAAAAGTTCAAGCACCCGGCCTCCGGGTTTGCGCTGGTCGGCGTGTTCGTGAGTAAGCGTGGGGCGGATATCCGAGTGGCGGTGACCGGTGCCGGCGCCAACGGCGTATTCCGCGTGAAATCGTTCGAGGAGGCGCTCAAAAAGCGCTTTGCGGCCAAATCGCTCGAAGGCATGAGCATTCCAGCGACGGGCATGAACAGCGATATTCACGCCAGCCCGGAATACCGCGCGCATCTGGTCGCCGTGCTGGCGCGGCGCGCGGTGGCGAAGGCGACGGCGTAGCGCCGGATAGATTTTCCCGGCGGACCGAGGAACCGCTGCGCAATTTTCGCGTTGCCGAACTGGGGTTGCGAGCCATTCGGCAGGTTCCCGTGCTTCAAATTCTTCCAATATTGATCGTCGTCCTGATCGCCGGCGGCATGGCGCTACTGCGGATCAGCGTTTAGGCCCCGGTACGGTCGAGTTCGGCCAGCAGATCGTGCAGGTCGAGCGGATGCGTGAACATCTGCAGGCCGCCGTCCGGCCGCTTCGGCCATTTTTCCTTGGGGCGGTCCCAATAAAGCTCGACGCCGTTGTCGTCCGGATCGCGCAGGTACAGCGCCTCGGAGACGCCGTGGTCGCTCGCGCCCTCGAGTGGGATCTTGGCGACAATCAAACGGCGCAGCGCGTCGGCCAGGAGCCGCCGGGTAGGGTACAAAATCGCCGTATGGTAAAGGCCGGTGGTCCCGGGGGCGGGCGGCGAGCCGCCTTTGCTTTCCCAGGTATTGAGCCCGATGTGGTGGTGGTAGCCGCCGGCCGAGATGAAGGCGGCGCCGGGCCGGGTGGTGGTGACCTCAAAACCCAGCACGCCGCAATAGAAATCGAGCGCCCGCTGCAGGTCGGCGACCTTCAGATGCACGTGGCCGATGCGTACGCCGGCGTCGATGGTGGGCATCCGCAGGGCCTCTTTCTCGATCTGGACAGGCTTGGTCATGAGATAATCCTCGGGAGCCATTCCTGGCTGGCTGGGCGGGCCTTCGATACCCACATGTAAGAGCCTCGCAAGTTCCGTTAAAGTCCCCCAAAGGACTTGAAAATGACCCTGAAGCCGCTCCCGACCTCGATCGAAGCCACACTCAGCCTTTTGGCCAAGGCCGATTACATCGCCGACCGATCGTTGGCGACGGTGCTTTATCTCGCGCTCAAAATGGGCCGACCGCTGTTCGTCGAGGGCGAGGCCGGCGTCGGCAAGACCGAGATCGCCAAGGTGCTGTCGGCGACGCTCGGCCGCCGGCTGATCCGCCTGCAATGCTACGAGGGACTCGATATCTCGTCGGCGGTCTACGAGTGGAATTACGGCGCGCAGATGATCGCCATCCGGCTGGCGGAAGCGGCAGGCGAGGGCGACCACGCACGCATCGAGCACGACGTGTTCTCCGAGCGGTTCCTGATCAAGCGCCCGCTGTTGCAGGCGCTCGAGCCCGACCCCGCCGGCCCGCCGGTGCTGCTGATCGACGAAATTGACCGCACCGACGAAGCCTTCGAGGCGTTTCTTCTGGAAGTGCTGGCGGATTTCCAGATCACCGTGCCTGAGTTAGGCACCGTGAAGGCGGAGCATCCGCCGATTGTGTTGGTGACCTCCAACCGCACGCGCGAAGTGCATGACGCTTTGAAACGACGCTGCCTTTATCATTGGGTGGGCTATCCGAACGCCGAGCGCGAGCTGAAGATTTTGCGAGCCAAGGTGCCGGGCATCGCCAGGAAACTGTCCGAGCAGGTGGTCGCCTTCGTGCAGGCGCTGCGCAAGGAAGACCTGTTCAAGCAGCCCGGCGTTGCCGAGACGCTGGATTGGGCGGGCGCGCTGACCGAACTCGACGTGGTCGCGCTCGATCCGGCTACGGTGTCGGACACGCTCGGCGCACTGCTCAAATATCAGGACGACATCGCCCGGCTCGATAGCGCCAAAGTGAAAGCGCTGCTCGATGAGGCGAAAGCCGAGCTGCGCGCGGCGGAGTGACGTTGATGGCCGATGGCCGCCTTGCCGAAAACATTCTCTACTTCGCGCGCGCGCTGCGCGCGGCCGGCATTCCGGTGGGCTCAGGCAGTGTGCTCGATGCGCTCGAGGCGCTTCACGTGGCGCGGGTCGGCGACCGCGAGGATTTCTATTGGACGCTGCATGCGGTGTTCGTGAAGCGGCACGAACACACGATGCTGTTCGACCAGGCGTTCCGCATTTTCTTCCGCAAGCGCGGTTATATCGAAAAGCTGATCGCCTCGATGTTGCCCGAAGTTGCTACGACGGCGCCTAAGCCGCCAGCGCCGGGCGCGCAGCGCGTGCAAGAGGCGCTATTCGGCGGCCTCAACGAGCGCGAGGACAAAGCCGAGACCGAGATCGATGCGCGACTAACGGTGTCGGATCGCGAAGTGTTGCAGAAAAAGGATTTCGCGCAGATGAGCGCGGCCGAGATCGCCGCCGCCAAACAGGCGATCGCGCGGCTGGCGCTGCCGCTCGACTTGCTGCGCACGCGGCGCATGGCGGCGAGCCGGCGCGGCCATCTGATTGATATCCGCCGCACCTTGCGCGCCAGCATGAAGGCGGGGGGTGCGCTGATCGATCTCAAATACCTCGGAGCGCGCGAAAAGGAGCCGCCGATTGTGGCGCTGCTCGATATTTCCGGATCCATGAGCCAATATACCCGGCTGTTCCTGCATTTCCTGCATTCGATCACCGACGCACGCAAGCGCGTGACCACGTTTTTGTTCGGCACGCAGCTGACCAACGTCACCCGCGCCATCCGCGAACGCGATCCCGACGAGGCGCTCGCCGCCTGCAGCGCCCATGTGGTCGATTGGTCGGGCGGTACGCGCATCGCCTCGTCGTTGCGCGCCTTCAACAAACAATGGTCACGCCGTGTGCTCACGCAAGGCGCCGTGGTGCTGCTGATCACCGATGGGCTCGAGCGCGACGCCGACGACACCTTGGCGTTCGAGATGGACCGCTTGCACCGCTCGTGCCGGCGGCTGATCTGGCTCAATCCGCTGCTGCGTTTCGAGGGTTTCGAGGCGCGCGCCAAGGGCATCAGGACGATGCTGCCTTTTGTCGACGAATTGCGGCCGATTCACAATCTGGAATCCATGGCCAGCTTAGTGCGCGCCCTGTCGGGCGCGGCGGCAAAGGACTACGATCCGAAGGCAATGCTTCGGCACGTTGCTTGATGGAGGACTGAAATGCTTTCACGCGATGAAGACATCCTCAAAGCCGCCGAGGACTGGCGCAAAGCCGGACGCGGTGTGGCGCTGGCGACCGTGGTGGAGACCTGGGGCTCGGCGCCGCGGCCGGTCGGCTCCAATCTGGTGATTGACAACGAAGGCAATTTCCTCGGCTCCGTATCGGGTGGCTGCGTCGAGGGTGCGGTGGTGACCGAGGCCATCGACGTGATCGACAGCGGCAAACCCAAGATGCTGGAATTCGGCGTTGCCGACGAGCAAGCCTGGAACGTCGGGCTGTCCTGCGGCGGCACCATCCGCGTCTATGTCGAAAAGGTGGACTGAGTGAAGCTCGACATCCTTGATACGCTCAATGGCGAACGCGCCGCGCGGCGTGCGGTCGTGGTCGTCACCGATGTGGCGAGCGGCGAGCAGCGGCTGGTCAAGGCCGTCGATGTGGCGCGCGATCCGCTCAAGGACGTACTGGAAAAGCACGTGCGCATGGCGAAAAGCGGCATGGAGGAGACGGCGCAAGGCCGCGTCTTTCTCACCGTGCACGTCCCATCGCCTCAACTCGTCATCACCGGCGCGGTGCATATCAGCCAGACGCTGGCGCCGATCGGGCAACTGCTCGGCTATGACGTGACTATCGTCGATCCGCGCACGGCCTTTGCCTCGATAGAGCGTTTTCCGGACGTGAAGGTGATTGCGGAATGGCCTGACGTGGCGCTGCCGCCACTCAATATCGATCATTACACGGCCTTTGTAGCGCTGACGCACGATCCCAAAATCGACGATCCGGCGCTCAGGTATGCGCTGGCGCGCGATTGTTTTTATATCGGCGCGCTCGGCTCCAAAAAGACCCACGCCAAGCGCGTGCAGCGGCTCAAGGAAGCCGGTTTGAGCGACGCCGATATCGCGCGCATCCATGCACCGATCGGTTTGCCGATCGGCGCGGTTTCGCCGGCCGAGATCGCGGTCGCCATCATGGGCGAGATTACGCAAAGACTGCGCATGAAATCCGAGAAAGCCGAGGCGGCATGAAGTTCGGCCCCGTTGCCCCTAACGACGCGCTCGGCGCTACCGCGGTGCATTCGATCCGCCAGGGCGATCTCGTGCTCAAAAAGGGCACGCTGATCGGTGCGGCGGAAGTGGCCGCGCTCAAGGCGGCCGGCGTCAAGGAGATCGTGGTATCGCGGCTCGAAGCCGGTGACGTGTCGGAGGATCAGGCTGCGGCCGATATCGCCGCAGCGGTGAAGGGCGAGGGCGTGCGCACGGACCGTGCCTTCACCGGCCGCTGCGATTTGTTTGCGGAAAGCGCCGGCGTGCTGGTGCTCGACAAGGAGGCGATCGACCGGCTCAACCGCGTCGACGAGGCGGTGACGCTGGCGACGCTTTCCGCTTACAAGCCGGTGGTTGAAGGCGAGATGATCGCGACCGTGAAGATCATACCTTTTGCGGTCGCCACATCCGCCCGCGATCGGGCGGTGGCCGAGGCGGCCAAAGCCAAGCCGGTCATTCGCGTGGCGCCGTACAGAGTGCGCAAGATCGGCATCGTATCGACCTTGCTGCCGGGCCTGTCGCCGAAAGTGATCGAAAAGACGCTCAAGATCACGACCGCGCGCATCGCGCCCGCCGGCGCGGCCATCGTTGCCGAACGCCGCGTGCCGCACCAGCAGGAAGCGCTGGCGCGCGCCATCGACGAAGTACTTGTGGCTGGCGCCGAGCTGGTGATCGTGTTTGGCGCCTCGGCGATTGCCGACCGGCGCGATGTAATCCCCGCCGCGGTCGAGGCGATCGGCGGCGAGATCGAACATTTCGGGATGCCGGTCGATCCCGGCAATCTGATGCTGATCGCTAAAGCGCGCGGGCAGGCGGTGATCGGCGCGCCAGGTTGCGCGCGCTCACCGAAGGAAAACGGCTTCGATTGGGTGCTGATGCGGATGCTGGCGGGCTTGCCGGTAAGCCGCGCCGACATCACCGGCATGGGCGTCGGCGGCCTGCTGATGGAAATCGTGACGCGCCCGCAGCCACGCACCGAGCCGCAGCCCGAAAAAGGCCGGCGCGTTGCGGCCATCGTGCTGGCCGCCGGCCGCTCGACCCGCATGGGTGCGATCAACAAGCTGATCGCAGAGATCGGCGGCAGACCGCTGGTTCGTATCGCCGCCGAGCAGGCGCTGGCCTCGCGCGCGAGTCCTGTGATCGTGGTCACCGGGCACGAGCGCGAACGCGTTGAGGCGGTGCTTGCCGGGTTGCCGGTCCGTTTTGTCCATAACGCCGACTATGCCGACGGCCTCGGTACTTCGCTGAAAACCGGCATCGGCGCCGTGCCGCCAGAGGCCGACGCGGCAATCGTCTGTCTCGGCGACATGCCGCAGGTCGACAGCCAGTTGATCGACAAATTGCTTGCGGCGTTCGACCCCGAGCGCGGCGCCTTGGTGGTGGTGCCGACCTTCGACGGTAGGCGCGGCAATCCGGTGGTGTGGGCACGACGCTTCTTTGACGATTTGACGTCGATTGCCGGCGACATCGGCGCCCGTCACCTGATCAGCAGTTATGCCGAGGCGGTCGTCGAAGTATCGGTTGCCGGCGAGGCGGCGCTGACAGACGTGGATACCCCCGAGTCGTTTTCCGCCGTCAAGGCCGAAATCGAGCGCGCCTGAGATTCGAATCGTTGATCGTGTCCGCGACTCAGCCCTTATCTGAGCCCGTGTCTGGATAAGGGAAGGGCGATGACGGATCGTTTCTTGCCGATCATGCGTGCGATCGTGGCTGTGACACTGTTGCTCGCGACCGCGACGCTGATGCTGGTCGCGGTCAATACTGCGCGCGCGGCCGGTGCGCTGGCGACCCGCTCATGCGGCGCGTTTGGCGAGGGCCCTGACTTCCGCACCATCGGCGAGGCGCGCCAAAGCGCGCTGGTGAGGTGCCATGATGATACCTGCCGGGTGGTGACCGTCACCATGCGCGGCTGCGCCGCATTGGCAGTCGATTTCTGCAATGCCTGCGGTGCCCATGGCGAGGGGAAAGCGGGCTGAATTCAACATCGATGAATTGCTTTTCGGCCTTGTTTGGCCGGTGGAAATCTATGGTTAACGCCGCCTTAAGTATGGGGGGCTATTGCTGAACGGATCGATCGCGGCTGTTCGCAAGGCCATTTCGCAGGCGAGAACGTTGCAGAGCCTCAAAAAGCAAACGCGGGCAGTGCTCCTGGTCGTCCTGCCCTATCGATTAGGCGACGCAACGACCGATACGTCCAAAAAAGCCATCAGGAGTTTTTTGGCGTTCCCGTACGGAGCGCTTACGCTTGCGTCCTACACTAGGCGGTTTGCCAAAAATCTGGATGGCATCGAGGTGCTGGATTTGAATCTGCCCTCGGCCGAGAGTCCGGATGTTATTTTGAAGCGCAAGATGTCGGCGATGCGGCCCGATATCGTCGGCTTCTCGATGTCGTATGATGTTTCTTATCCCTGGCTTAAATCGCTCGCTGAAATCGTCAAAAATTACGACGACAGCATTTGCGTCGTGGCCGGCGGTCCGGCCATTACGACTGCTTACGCCGAAGTTCTCACACAATGCGATCATTTGGACGCGGCCTGTTATTCCGAAGGGGAGGTCGGACTCAAGAACTTGATCGAGTCCGACAATATCCAGGAGGCGCTTTCAAAAGATCCTTGGGTGACAAAATCGAAACTTGAGCAAAAGGGCACTACCTCGCCGGTGTACGATGATTTGGATAAAATCATCGATGTCGATTATGCGCTGGTCGACATCAATGCCTACAGCATGAAAGAGGCTTTTTCTCCTTTCACGAAATTTACCGAGTCATCCAAGCAGTTTTTCATCGTGACGTCGCGCGGTTGCCCGTTCAAATGCGTTTTCTGCGCGGAGCCGTCCTTCCACGGGGCAAACATGCGCTATGCAAGCGTGGATCGTGTCGTGGAGCACGTCGCAGGTCTAAAAGAGAAGTATGATTTGAGCGTTCTGACGATTTATGACGATCAAATATTGATGAACCGGGCCAGAGCGAAAGAACTGTTTTCCAAGCTCGCCCCGCTTAAAATTCGAATAGAAATGCCAAATGGCGTGACCTTGTCCTACATCGACGAGGAATTGGCGGGGCTTATGAAGGCCGCCGGCGTCGATACGATTTTCCTGGCCATCGAGCACGGCTCCAAAAGGGTGCTCAAAGACATCATCCGCAAACCGATTGCTTTCAATCGGATCAAGCCGACAATCCAGTTGCTACAAGACGCCGGGATATTCACCTGCGCGTTCTTCGTTATCGGACTTCCCGGCGAGACGCGAAATGAAAGGCAGGAAACCAGAGACGCAATTTTTGATTGGGGTCTGGATTGGGCGTTTTTCAACTATGCCACGCCATTGCGCGGCAGCGAGCTATTCAGGCTGTGCAAGGAAAACAAATGGATCGATGAAAAGTACCTGCCGATCGGAGCCATCGACATGACGGAATACGTCATCACTGCGCCGGGTATGGACAGGCAAGAAATCAAAGAAACAGTTTTCGATATGAATCTCGATTTGAATTTCGTCAATAATCACAATTTACGAAAAGGCAATCTCAGTACCGCCTATCAGGCCTTCCGGGAGGTGGTAGACCGGCACCCCGGGCAGCCGTTTGCGCAATATTTTCTGGCGAAATGTCTGGAGGATATGAACGCGGGTAAGGCCAAGATCGAAAAGCATTACAAAAACTACCAGCGCATCATTCAATCGTCGGAAACTTGGCAGGGCGCCGCCAAGAAATTCGGTTTGGAATTGGAGCCTGAATACCGGCCGCACGACGTCAGGCTGCGGGCCTGAGCATTTTTAGCCACGCCCGGTAAGTTCCAGCCGACCTTTGTCAAATTGATTGGACCGCAAATATTCGCGCCTCTTGCGCGCGATCCAATCTATCATTATGTATGACTGACCAGTCAGTCAGTATTTGGTAAATGCCATGGCGACGGTGCGCCCCCGATCAGTCCGCAAAATACAGCGCCGCCGGCGCGGTACCGCCTCGCAACATCGCGTCCGCTCCGAACCGCGTAGCGAGGCGAGACAGGTGCGTAGCGCCGCCCGCCGCGAGACTATCCTGGCGGCCGCGCTCGATGAGTTTTCGGTGCGCGGCTTCGAGGCGGCGCGGCTCGACGACGTGGCCAAGCGCGCCGGTGTCGCCAAGGGCACCATCTATCTCTATTTCCGCGACAAGGAGAGCCTGTTCCAGGAATTGGTCCGCACCATGCTAACGCCGCTCGTTGGCACCATCGAGGCGTTGGGCGCGGCCGAGGTGCCGATCGACGTGATGACCGAACGGATCGTCGAATTATTCGTGCGCGAGGTCTACGAGACCCGCCGCAAGGACGTTATCCGCCTGATGATCGCGGAGGGCCGCCGCTTCCCGAAGCTCGCCGAATTCTATTACCGCGAGGTGCTCTCGCGCATCATCGCCGCGGTGCGGGCACTGCTGCGCCGCGCCGCCGCGCGTGGGGAAGTGCCCGAAGCGCTAGCCGAGTTCCCGCAAATCATCGCCGCGCCGGGTCTGGTCGCCATCATCTGGAGCGGCTTGTTCGAACGTTTCGAGCCGCTCGATGTTCGCAAAATGATGAAGACGCATGTCGAATTGCTGTTCGGAGCAAGGAGTGCGCCATGACGGGGAAATTTGCCGCCTGGCCGGCAATGATGCTCGCTGGCGTCATGCTCGCTGGCTGCGATAACGGCAAACAAGGCCAGCTGCAGGGCTGGGTCGAGGCCGAACTGGTGTTCGTATCCGCCGACGAGCAGGGTCGTGTCGAAACGCTGAAGGTGCGGGAGGGCGACCAGGTCAAGCAAGGCGACGTGCTGTTCACCGTCGACGACGATTTGCAAAAAGCCGATCTGGTGGTGAAGAAGAGCGCTGTGGAAAATGCCCAGCAAAACTACGATCGCGCTAAGGATCTGCTGAAGTCGGCGAGTGGGACGCAAAAAAACTTTGACGATGCCGAAGCCGCGTTGCGTCAGGCCAAGGCCAATATGGCGTGGTCGGAAACCCGCCTGACGCGCCGCAACGCTTATAGCCCGGCCGAGGGCACGATCGAGCAGGTCTATTATCGCACCGGCGAAACTGTATCCGCCGGCAAGCCGGTGGTGGCGCTGCTGCCGCCGCAGAACCTCAAATTCCGTTTTTTCGCGCCTGAATCTGTGCTGCCCAACATCAAATACGGCGAGATCGTCTCAGTCTCCTGTGACGGCTGCGAGAAAGGGCTGACCGCGAAAGTGAGCTTCATCGCTCGCAGCGCGGAATTCACCCCGCCCGTGATCTACAGCCAGGATGAACGCGCCAAACTTGTGTTCCTGATCGAGGCGCGGCCTGACCAGCCGGAGAAATTCCGCGTCGGCCAACCGGTGACCGTCACGCTGCCGAGAGAGCCGCCGACATGAGCGTACAGGACGGGGCGCAAATAGGGCCGCAAGACATCGTCATCGATGTCCATCACCTGACCAAGAAGTTCGATGGCAAGGCGGTAGTGCGCGACCTGTCCATGCAGGTCAAGCGCGGCACGATTTACGGCTTCCTTGGGCCGAACGGCTCCGGCAAGACCACGACCATCCGGATGCTGTGTGGGCTGCTGACGCCCGACGAAGGCGAAGGCACCTGCCTTGGCTACGACATCCTCAGCGAAACCGATAAGATCAAGCGTCAAGTCGGTTATATGACCCAGCGTTTCAGCCTCTACCAAGATCTCTCGGTACGCGAGAATCTGGAATTCATCGCCCGCATCTACGGTATCGCAAGACCCGCCGCCGCGGCGCGCGCGGCGATCAAGCGGCTCGGTTTGTCCGGCCGCGAGGAGCAAATCGCCGGCGAATTGTCGGGCGGCTGGAAGCAGCGGCTGGCGCTCGGCGCCTGCACGCTGCCGAGCCCACAGCTATTGCTGCTCGACGAGCCGACCGCCGGTGTCGATCCCAAAGCGCGGCGCGAGTTCTGGAACGAGATCCACGCGCTCGCTGCCGACGGCCTTACCGTGCTGGTCTCCACCCATTACATGGACGAGGCCGAGCGGTGTCACGAGATTGCCTACATCGCCTATGGCGATCTGCTGGTGCACGGTACCGTCGAGCACGTCATAGCCTCCGCACATCTGACCACATATGTCGTGAGCATCGTCGAAGGCACCGGGCTGAGCCAATTGTCGGACGAACTCACCGGCAAACCCGGTGTCGACATGGTTGCGCCGTTCGGCACTAGCCTGCACGTGTCCGGGCGCGACGCCGCCAAGCTCGAAGCCGCGATCGCGCCTTATCGCAATCGGGCAGGCCTCGACTGGAAGCGCTCCGAGCCGTCGCTGGAAGACGTATTCATCGATCTGATGGGCAAAACGCGGGACAACTTCCAATGACCCATCTCATCCCCGCGCGAGCGCCGCACCGCCTGCCGGGCGACGGCTTCTGGCGCAAGACCTGGGCCGTGCTGGTGAAGGAATTCATCCAGCTTAGGCGTGACCGCGTGTCGTTCGCCATGATCATTCTGATCCCGCTCGTGCAACTGATGCTGTTCGGCTACGCCATCAACACCACGCCGCGCGATCTGCCGACCGCGGTGTTGTTGCAGGAGCAGACCGATCTGTCGCGCTCGGTTCTGGCCGCGCTCGAAAACACCAGATATTTCAAGGTCACCAAGCTGCCGCATACGGAAGCAGAGGTCGACCAGTTGCTCGCCTCCGGAACCGTGCTGTTCGCGATCGAGATTCCGGCAAATTTCGAACGCTCGGTGCGCCGCGGCGACAAGCCGGCCATGCTGGTCGAGGCCGATGCCACCGACCCGGTCGCCGCCGGCACCGCGCTCGGCGCGCTCGGCCAGGTGCTGCAAACCGCACTCTCGCATGACCGCGATGTTCCGGCCGCGCCAACCATGCCGTTCGAGATCCGTTCCCATGCGCGCTACAACCCGGCCGGCGTGACACAATTGAACATCGTGCCGGGCCTCGTCGGCACCATTCTCACCATGACCATGCTGATCTTCACCGCGCTGTCGGTGACGCGCGAGATCGAGCGCGGCACCATGGAAAGCCTGCTGTCGATGCCGATCACGCCGGTCGAGATCATGCTGGGCAAGATCGTGCCCTATATCATGGTCGGCTTCGTCCAGGCGTCATTGATCATCGGCATCGGGGTGACGCTGTTCGGCGTGCCGGTCATCGGCAATCTCGGCTTGCTCGCCGCGTTGAGCACGCTGTTCATCGCCGCCAATCTGTCGATCGGTTACACCTTCTCGACCGTGGCGCAGAACCAGCTGCAGGCGATGCAGATGTCGATGATGTTTTTTCTACCGAATATCCTGTTGTCCGGCTTCTTGTTTCCGTTCGCCGGCATGCCGGTCTGGGCGCAATATGTCGGCGAGGCGCTGCCGCTAACGCATTATCTGCGCATCGTGCGCGCGATCATGCTGAAAGGCTCGTCGATCGGCGATCTGCGCTATGACGGCGTTGCGCTGTTCATTCTGATGTTGATCGCGATGACGATCGCCGTCACGCGCTTCCGCCGTACCCTCGACTAACCTACCGCCGCATCAATACGCCGAGGCGCGCATAGAGGCCGGAACGACGGTCGTTATCGACCGCCCAGCCAGCGGCCGCCGACCATTCGAACGGTCCGGTTTTCAGCGCAGTCGCGTGAGCGCCAAGCCGCATTTGGCTATAGCCGAGGCAGGCGAAAGTCTGCGCCTCCGGGCCGAGATAGAACCAGTCCTGCAGCCTCCAGCCATAGGCGGCGCGCGCCGAATAGCCGGTGGCGATCGAGGTCAGCGAGGCGTCGGCGGCGATCATGGTCGAGGGCGTCGGTTCGAACCACAAATTGACGGCGGCGCGGGTGCCGGCGGATGTGCCGTGCAACCGGTTGGACGGATCAAAGGGCATGGTGATGTCGTTCTTGATATCAAGGCCGGCGAAGATCTTGATCTCGAGCCGATCGCGTTTGAACCGCCAGCCCGGCATCAGTTGAGCGCTTTTCTCCACGCCGGTCACCCGCACATCGAGCGCCCCGGATTGATAGCGGTATTGCCCGCCCGAAATCACCGCTTGCAGCGTGAAGCCCTCGCGGTCGACGCCGCCAGGCGACCACAGCAGGCCGCCGTGCACGAAGGCGCCATCGCGCCACAGGTCCGCGCCGGAAAACAAAAGGAAATGCGCGCCGTCATCGCCCGCCCGGACCGGGCTGGTGGACACGCCAACGCAACAAACACCAACGGCCGCGGCGAAAACCATCGCCGCGTTCACGCGCCTGCCGCAACGCATTGAGGCCCCCAAGCCCCCGCACAACCCGACAAAA
>Ga0134126_10004557_pt1 | contig 17327 bp, 16 predicted proteins | sample KB31752_FD_96881 | JGI IMG/M metagenome (GOLD analysis project Ga0134126, IMG submission 96881) | Terrestrial soil microbial communities with excess Nitrogen fertilizer from Kellogg Biological Station, Michigan, USA - KB3-175-2 | ecosystem: Environmental > Terrestrial > Soil > Unclassified ...
TACCCGGCAGCTGCTGCGCCGCTCACGATCTCAATAATTTCTTTCGTAATCTTGGCCTGACGCACACGGTTCATCTGCAGCGTAAGCCCGTCAATCATGTCCGAAGCGTTGTTGGTCGCCGAATCCATCGCGGTCATACGCGCGGCATGTTCGGCAGCTTCCGATTCCAGCATGGCTCGGAAAATCTGCACGCTGATATAGCGTGGTAAGAGGTTCCTGAACAGCCGCTCAGGACTTTCTTCGTAGATGTAGTCCACCGGCGCAGTGGCGAACTGAGCAGCCTTCTTGTCCATTTCTGAAGTATCGGCAGCGCGTATCCCGGCGCCCGCGTGCATGGCGGCTTCAGCCCGGCGTGCGCGTTCTTCCGGGCTTACTTCTTCAGCCATCTGGCGTGCCTGCTCGCCGATTTTTTCCACCGGCAGAAGCTCATCTACCACCAGACGCTGGGCGATAACAGACTTGAATTCGTTGTAAACGATGTAGACCGAATCTACGGCACTGGTCTCGTACAACTGGCAAACCTTATCAGCAATCTCACGCGCGCTCGCAAACTGCGCGCGGTTCATCAAACCAACGTACTCAGCCATGATCTGGATAGGTCCCTTGCGCTCCGTTCCTTCTGCAACCGGGAAACGCCGGCGGAAAAAGTCTCGAGCCTTCCTGCCCACTGTGATCAGGTCAATGTTCTTGTCTTTCTTCTCGGCAAGAAAGCGCACTGCGGCTTTCAGGATGTTGGAATTGAAAGCTCCGGCAAGTCCTTTCTCACCCGAAACCACAATCAGGAGCGCTGTCTTTTCGGGCCGCCGGATCAGCAGGGGATGGTGCGGCTCGCCGGTAACGGGATCGTAGATCTCCGCGCGCGAAACCAGCGACTTCAGCACGTTGGTCAACATCTGTGCGTATGGCCTGGCCGCGAGCGCACGCTCCTGGGCACGGCGCAGCTTCGCCGCCGAAACCATCTGCATCGCTTTGGTGATCTGGCGCGTGTTTTTCACGCTGCGGATGCGCCGCCGTATGTCGAGAAGGTTTGCCATAGAGTCTGTTTACGCTTTCGCGCCCGCCATCTGCCGTTCGCTGACGAAGCGCTCTTTGAATTCCTTGAGAGCTTTCTGAATGTCCGCTTTCAGCGAGTCATCGATGGTCTTCTTTTCCATGATCGCCGGACCGAGCTTCGGGTACGAAGTGTCCACGAATTTATATAGTCCTGCTTCAAACTCGCGGATTTTATCCACGGGCATGTCATCGAGGAAGCCGTTGGTTCCGGCGAAGATGATCAGAATCTGTTTATCGAAAGGCAGAGGCTGGTACTGGTCCTGCTTCAGGATTTCCACCAGACGGCTGCCGCGATTCAACTGATTCTGCGTGGCCTTGTCGAGATCGGAGCCGAACTGCGCGAAGGCAGCCAGTTCGCGGTACTGCGCAAGTTCCAGCTTCAAAGTACCGGCAACCTGACGCATGGCTTTGATTTGAGCCGAACCGCCCACGCGGCTTACCGAGATACCTACGTTTACCGCAGGACGAATGCCCGAGTTGAACAAGTCCGTCTCAAGGAAGATCTGTCCATCGGTAATGGAGATGACGTTGGTGGGAATGTAGGCAGAAACGTCATTGGCCTGGGTTTCAATCACGGGCAACGCGGTCAGCGAACCTCCGCCCAGCTTGTCTGACATCTTGGCCGCGCGCTCCAGCAAACGGGAGTGGAGATAAAACACATCGCCCGGATAGGCTTCACGTCCCGGTGGACGGCGCAGCAGTAGCGAGATTTCGCGGTAAGATGCAGCGTGCTTGGAGAGATCGTCATAGATCACCAGCGCGTGTTTGCCTGTATCGCGGAAGTACTCGCCCATGGCGCATGCCGCATACGGCGCCAGATACAACATCGGGGCCGGTTCAGAAGCGGAGGCGGCAACCACGATGGTGTATTCCATTGCACCGTAATCCTGCAGCTTCTGCACAACCTGGGCAATGGAAGAACGTTTCTGGCCGATGGCGCAGTAGATACAGATCAGGTTGTTGCCTTTGCTGTTGATGATCGTATCCAGGGCAACAGCGGTTTTACCGGTCTGGCGGTCGCCGATGATCAGCTCGCGCTGGCCGCGGCCGATGGGAATCATGGAGTCGATGGCTTTGATACCGGTGGCCATAGGCTCGCGCACCGGCTGACGTTCGATAACGCCGGGAGCAATGCGCTCGACGGGGATGTACTTTGTGGCGGTGATCGGCCCTTTGTCATCGATCGGCTCGCCGAGAGCGTTCACCACGCGACCAACCAGCGCTTCGCCGGTGGGAACAGACATAATGCGGCCAGTGCGCTTTACTTCCCCGCCCTCTTTGACTTCGGTATAGTCGCCCAGCAGCACGGCGCCGACCTGGTCTTCTTCCAGGTTCATGGCAATGCCCGCCACGTTGTGGCCGAACTCGAGTAGTTCGCCGGCCATGACCTTATCCAAGCCATGCACGCGAGCAATACCGTCACCGAGGGAGATGATGGTACCCACCTCATCCACGGTTACTTTGGATTCGTAGTTCTCAATCTGCTCACGAATGAGCTTCGTGATTTCATCTGCTTTAATTTGAGCCATATCAGCCTGTTTTTCCTTGAAACTATCGTACCGAAGGTCCTTCGAGTCGCTTTGCTCGCTCAGGATCTCGGCAGCGGACTTCCGCTCACCACCCTGCTCGCGAACCCCGCGCGCGCTGGGGACCTCGGCTCCGCTCACGCCCGCTTAACGCCTCGACTTTGATTTGAGCCATATCAGCCTGTTTTTCGTTAAGGTGTCGGTAAGCGCTATGCGCCCGCGATTTGTTCTTTGATCTTCTGCAGCTGTCCGCGAACTGAGCCGTCATAGATTGTGCTGCCAATGCGCACAACAGCCCCGCCGAGAAGCGCTGGATCCTCACTGTAGGTTGCGCGAATCTTTTTTCCGGTTACCCCGGCCAGTTGCGCCTCAAGAGCCTTTCTTTCGCTCGCTGTGAGTTCCCGCGACGAATCGACCTGCGCGTCGGCGATTCCCATCTGATCGTCGAGTTGCTGGCGAAACTCGCGGACGATGTCGCCGATCTGTCCGACCCGGCGATGATCGATGAGCACAGCCAAAAAATTGCGGAGCATCTTTGTTCCATCCATCTTTTTGACGATGGCATCAAGCAAATTGATCTTCTGTTCGTGCTCCACCGCAGGATTCAGGAGCACGTTATGCAGCTCACGATTTTCAGTGAGGAGATCGGACATTTGCTCGAGTTCCTGAACGGTCTTGTCGGGATCGAGCTTGTGCTCGGTTACGACTTCAACAAAGGCGCGGGCATACCGGCCAGCGATGGCGGCCACTTAGTTTCCGTCCTTTCCCAGTTGAGAGGTAAATTCCCGAACCAGCATCTGATCCGTATCTTTAGCAACTTTGATTTTTTTCTCAGCCAGATTCACGGCCAATTCGGCAGCATAGGCTTTGAGTTCGCGGCGAGCAGCACCGGAAGCCGCAGAGATTTCCTGCTCGGCTGAGGCAACAATCCTGCGGCGCTCTTCCTCTACTTCGGCCGCAATGCGCTTTTCTTCGGCACGGGCATTCTCATCCGCTTCGCGCCTCATGCCCGCGATCTCGGCGTCCAGGTGCGAGAGCCTGCCTTCCACTTCCGTCAGGCGGCGGCGCGCCTCTTCACTGGCCTTGCGCGCTTCTTCAATTCCCTTTTGGATGGATTCACTGCGCGCCTTGAAAATTCCGGGCACGCTCCTCTTTGCCAGCCAGGCGATGATGACTATCAGAACACCGAAATTCAGCAGTACGCTCAGCCAGTAGGCCTTCTCATTGTCGAGTCCAGTCAATCTGGCAAGGCCGTGGACAGCCGGCGAATTCTTGATTTCATCAGCAGGAGCGCTTTCCTTCCTGCTGGGACCCTCGGGATTTTGTTCCTGTGGTTCAGGCTGGGCAGCGCCTGCCGCCTGCTTTGGTGTTTCCTGAGCGCTGGCAGGGCGGGCACTCCCAGTCAGCAGTGCACACGAGAGAAGCGCAAGGAGGGCAATGGCGAAAATGTGGAGGATACGGCGTGAGCTCACGTTATCTTCCTCCTGCCGCAAGTGCCGGACGCAAGATGGATTGAATGATCTGCTCCGCCAGCACTTCAGCCTGTTTTTCGAGGCCGCCTTTGGCCGACAGCATATCCTGCTCCACCGCTGCACGGGCTTTCCTGATCATCTCGTCAGCCTGCTTGCGCGCCTCCGCCAGGGCTGCTGCACGTTTCTCTACCAGCTTATTGCGGTAACTCTCCTGCGTCGCGTAAACCTGAGCACGCGCTTCACGGAGTTTCTGCTCGTATTCAGCAGTGCGAGATTCTGCGGAGGCAATCGCCGCCTGGGCCTGCTGAATGGCGCCTTCCGTGCGCGCGTGCCGTTCCGACAGCACTTTCTGCAGTTTGCCATGCACCAGTACACGATAGGCTCCCCACACCACCAGCAAGCAGATGATGGTGGGGATAGAGGAAAGCAGTAATTCGCCTACTTGCTTGACTATTTCCATGCGTTAAATCGTTTATGCTGTTGTAAATGGGAGCGGATCAGGGGCGATCATCAAACTATTTAAACTATCATTCGCCTCAACAGAGTGTCAACCGTTGCGAAACCGATTCAGAACAGATAGCCGGGCATTGGCGTGCACTTGGGCGTGCACTTGCTCAATGTCGGCATTTCAATTCCCGGCGAAATTTAGGCGCAACTACGTCGACTCGCGTGAGCAGCTGCGCACCCGCTAAAACGCTGTTGATAATCTGGTTCTAGGTGCAAAAAAAGTCGCGAATCCCTTGACTTCATATGGGACTGGCCTAGAATAAATACATCACCTCCGATCCGATTCAGGATCGAATGGGCTTGTGGCCAAGGAAACCGTCACCGCTTCTTGGTCTCAGGCCCATTTAAATTTTTGGGGCGCGGATCACCCAAAACTGCAAATGGCAATTAACGTTTGGGAATTGGTTCGTGAGTCTTTCGGCAGGCAAGCCCCACGGATCTCAGTTCATCTGGTCTTTTTCCGCGCCTCAACGCTGGCGCGCTCAGTGCGACGCTTAACCACATAAGCATCCAATACTCTTGCCAGGGACTCTGGCGCATCCACTTCCATCTGCACGGCGCTGTCGCGGTACGCGCGTTTTAGAACATGCGCGCGTGCTTCAATCTGCGCCAGCAGCTTGCCTTCGCTCTGGGGCACGCGAATACGCAGGCGCCTCAAGGCATCGATATCCAGCCGGGCATCCACGGCGTCGCGCAGAGAGTCCAGGCCAAGATTCCCGGCGGCGGAGATATACACAACGGAATTCGTGCTGGCGAGCGATCTGCGCTGTATCTCCGGCAGCAGGTCGATCTTGTTCATCGCTCGAATCTGTGGCGTGCCCTGCACGTCGAGTTCTTTCAACACATGCTCCACCTGGCGCTGCTGCTCCTGCGCTGTCGGGCTGGTCACATCCGAAACATGCAGTAGAAGGGCGGCTCGCTGAACTTCTTCCAACGTCGCGCGAAATGCCGTCACCAGCGTTGTAGGCAAATTACGGATAAATCCCACTGTGTCTGAGAGCAGGACTTTGCGTTTGCTGGGAAGCGTAATTGCGCGAATCGTGGGATCGAGAGTGGCAAACATGCGCGATGAAGACAGGACGCCTGCATCCGTCAGCGCATTGAACAAAGTGGATTTACCCGCGTTGGTATAGCCGACCAATGCGATCGTGGGCAGGGGAACCGACTCACGCCGCTGCCGCTGCTGAGAGCGCACACGGCGCACCTCTTCCACTTGTTGCTTGATGTGCCGTATGCGGCGATAAATCTTGCGCCGGTCCGTCTCAAGCTGTGTTTCGCCGGGGCCGCGTGTTCCGATGCCGCCGCCAAGTTGTGACATCTCAATACCGCGCCCGGCAAGGCGAGGCAGCAGGTATTCAAGCTGAGCCAGTTCTACCTGCAACTGACCTTCACGGCTGCGGGCGTGCCGGGCAAAAATGTCGAGAATGAGCTGCGTGCGATCGATGACCCGCGCATTCACTTCCTGCTCGATGTTGCGCTGCTGGGAAGGAGTGAGATCGTGGTCCACCAGCACCAGATCGGCTTCGGCTGATGCTACCGCCCCTGCGATCTCCTGCAGCTTTCCGATGCCGATGAGTGTGGCGGGATCAGGGCGGTCGCGCCGCTGAACGAATTCGCCCGCGACTACCGCACCGGCAGAAGTGGCTAGTTCGCGAAATTCGGCGAGCGATTCTTCCGTGGTAGCGGAAGAAGCAATGTCATGATCGGGCGCGCGGGCTGCATCGCGTGCAATGAGAGCACTGGGAGGCAGATCCACGTCGCGGTCCGCACGTGATCTGTGACGGAACTCAACGGCGACCAGAAAGGCCCGCTCCGGCCGGTCACGGCCGGTGGCTATCCCGGCCGATTCGTGAAAACGGCGGGAACGCTGCCCAGGAATGGATTAGCCCTCCACTTTGGCCGAAGCGTTTTCGACCTCAGCCCCCGATGAGTGGCCCCGGCTTTCGCCGTGATAGCTTCCCTTGGACATGACCACGGTAGAGATGGCGTGTTTGAAAATGAGCTGTTCCTGGTTATTCGTTTCCAGGACCACTGAATACTTATCGAACGAGCGAATTCTGCCCGTCAGTTTGACCCCGCTTAACAGGTAAATGGTCACCTGCGTTTTGTCTTTGCGCGCGGTGTTCAGGAAGGAATCCTGAATGTTTTGTGCCGGCTTGTTTTCCATCTGCCGATCTCTCCCTTAGACTTCTCTACCCAGTAACTCCGGGGAAACTCTTCACTCTCAAATTCCAACCTAATTGTAGCCTTTTCAGACGGTTCGCGGCAAAAGCACGGGCGGCAGCAGGCGAATGCTAGAATTTCAGTTGTACATCCGCATGAGCAATAACACTTCCAGAACCGTGCTTGAAATCCCCATGCTCGACCTTTCCCGGCAATATGCCTCCATTCGCCAGGAGGTATTGGACGCGGTCGGCAGAGTATGTGATTCCCAGAAGTATATTCTGGGCGAAGAAGTTACCGTGTTCGAACGCGAATTTGCCGCTCTCTCCGGCACACAGGAAGCCGTTGGCTGTGCTTCCGGGACGGATGCACTCTGGCTCGGCCTGCTGGCTGCCGGGGTGAGGCAGGGCGATTCCGTCGTCACCACGCCGTTTAGCTTCTTCGCCACCGCCAGTTCGATTGTCAGGGCTGGAGCGCGCCCCGTCTTTACTGATGTTGATCCGGAAACACTGAACCTTGATCCGGCGAAAGTTGAGGCTTGTTTGCGTTCAGGCGGGTCACGACGCTCCGCCGTGATGCCGGTCCACCTCTATGGACAGTGTGCCGATATGAACGCTTTTACCCGCGTGTCGGCAGAATTCGATTTGCCCATCGTAGAAGACGCGGCACAGGCTGTGGGCGCAACCTGGAACGGCAAGCTCGCCGGATCATGGGGAGCGGCGTCCGCGTTCAGCTTTTATCCCACCAAGAATTTGAGCGCATTTGGTGACGCAGGAGCCCTCACCACGAATTCCAGCCGAATCGCCGAACATGCCCGCTCGTTGCGGAATCACGGCGGCAAGCAACGCTACTACCATGACGAGATCGGAGCGAACAGCCGCCTTGATTCCATTCAGGCCGCTGTTCTACGCGTCAAAATGCCGCATCTTGCGAGTTGGAACGACGCACGTCGCCAGCGCGCAATACTGTATGAACAGTTGCTGAACGGCGCTGGTCTCACCAGGACCGGCGCAAATTCGGCTGCACCAGTCATTTTGCTGAAAACGCGCAAAGAAGCTGAGCACATCTTTCATCAGTTCGTGATACGCGTGCAGCAGCGTGACAAACTGCGCGACTTCCTGAAAGAACGCGGCGTGAGCACGGAGATCTATTACCCGGTTCCGCTGCATTTGCAGAAGTGTTTTGCCTATCTGGGGTATGCGCCCGGCGATCTGCCCGAAGCTGAACAGGCTGCAAGGGATGTACTGGCTCTGCCGATTTTTCCTGAACTCGAGGAATACGAGCAGAAACACGTGGTGGAATCGATCGCCGAGTTCTATTCCTGATCCAAATCCTGGAATAAGAGAAGACTCGTTGCGGGCTAACATCCAACTCAGTTTCTGCCGCTTGCCTGTTTAGAAAGCATTGAGAAGCCGAACACGGCGGCAACCAGGCCAGCGACACCGAGTGCGAGCAAGGAACCAGTTTCGGCTCCATTCATAGCCGGCGCGATGTGACGCAAATTTGCCAGCAGAATCCCAACAACAAAAGCGACACAAACTGCCACCGCAAGGATCCGCATTCTGGCCATCGGAAGTTCCACCCGTTCTTTTTCTGCGAATTTTCTCTGAATCTGTGCACGCCACCAGATCAGTCCCGGGCTGGGCAATTGCGGCTGGTGCTGCTCCGCCATGTTCCTGATCAAAAAATCGAGTTGTGAATTATTATGCATGGGTACCTCGGAACCCGGCGCTCTCAAGAAGCTCTTTGGCTTTTTCCCGCGCGCGAAAAACCATCACACGCACACTTTTTTCCTTGACGTTGAGGATAGCACCGATCTCGCGGTGACTGAGTTCTTCGACGTGGGCCAGCCATAGCACGGCCCGCTCTTGTGCGGTAAGACTATCGAAGACAGTCGCCATATCGATAGGGAGATTGAGATCCTGGTGCTGTGCGTCGGTTGACTGGCTGAGCTCTGACCATTCCTGCTCGCGTTTTTGTTTGCGCCAGCGATCGCGCAGGATATTGGTTGCAGTGGTGTAAAGATAAGACTTGCGCTGGCCTTCGTTCATGGCTGGAGCATTGATCATACGGATATAAGCTTCCTGCAACACCTCATCCGCAGTAGCCGAATCCCGGCTGAGACGGCAGAGGTAGCCGTGCAGTGTGCGTGAGGTGCGCAAGTAGAAGGCCTCAAATTCAGCCTGCGCATACTCGTTTCCAGCGACTCCTGGCTGAGCGTTGCTCACAGTAATTGCCATTGGCCTCAGTGCGGCGAACAAGCGTTACTCCTTCACCCTCGAATCAATCTTTTTGGCAAGGAAGTGAGAAACTACGGCGGAGATCAGGAAGCCAATGCCGACACAAACGAATATGTTGCCGACGAGCTGGGAAGCCTGGTTGCCGTGGCTGCCGTTCTGGAAGCCGGCGCCGAGGAAGACGAGCACTATTCCGAGCTGCACAGATTTCAGAATGGAATTGCGCGGGCTGGTTACGGAATCGGCAAAGCTCATGACATACTTCTGCCCGGCCGGCGATTGCATAAATTCGGCAAAGTCGTGGGCGCTGGAAAATTTGTCAAGCAGCGCTTTCTGCATGGCATTTTGCTGCTTGCGGCGGATGGCCATTGTCACCAGATAGAAGCCCCAAACCACAAAAGAAAGCATCGCGAGCAATATGACCCAGTCTTTTATCTGGGATTGAAACATTGGGTCCATATTCATAATTCCCGGTCCTCCGACTCTGAAACGTATGACGACCGGCGAAGGTTAACAGCTTTTTGACCGAAAACTAACCAAAACTGGGGCTTCAGATTGGCGACAACTGGAAGGACACAACTCAGGAGTGGACGGCCACAAGAGCACTGTTCTGCGCCAGAAACAAATCACGATAAGAGGCAGCCGCCCGTTCATGCCGAGATTGCTCATCCGACCCGTGGAGTGCGTTTGCGGCCATCAGGCAATAAGAAGCACGGAAGGCGCTATAAGCGATGAGGAAGTCACTAATTCGTGAGGACAGGTTGTCACCGCTGAGTTGACCATAGTTTTTCAGGAAAAATTCCGTTTGTTCTGAATCCATTTGCCATTCCACAATGGCTCCTGCCAGGTCCCAGGCAATGTCCGTTGGACCCGGGAAAAAGTGATCATCGCCGTGGCTGCCGGAATCAACCTTGAGAATTTGCCGGTCCGGCGAAAGTAGCCACTCATGCGGCTGCATGCGACCGTCGGCAATCACGGGGCGCTCCAGGTGGAGGTCCACCTGCAAATTCAAACCGAGCTGAGCAAGGTTGTGATTCGCCATGTGGGTCAAAGCATCCAGTTTGCGTATATTGGCAGGAAACTCTCGACTGAGAAAAGCGCAGTACTCAGCAAGACGACGGAGCACGTCTTTGCTCAGGTCAGTTGGCCCCATAGGACGGCCGTTGATCCACGGGTACGATGCGAAGCCATGAGGCTCGATTTGCGGTGATGGTCCGAAGCCGGCTTCGGCGACGCGGCGCTCGCGTTCAAACACCTCGTCGCCGTAATGCCCGAGCCCGAGAAACTTGCATAGACGCGGTTGCCCTTCATGTCCGGAAGAAAGATATTTGAGACGCTCAAAGCTCGTCCACGAAGCCGGCCATGCGGCTTGGCCCGGGTACAGAGACCTTCTCCACTCGCCTCCGCCAACGAAGACATGAACGGAATCGGGCCGGCGCGGTGTTCCGTCCACAGGCACCCAATGAAAGCGAGAAGCTCGGCGTTGTCCATCGGTGGCGCGAAAGGAAGCAAAATCAGGCTGGTGGCCACACATAAGGGTCATCTTATGAGGAGAAACACCCTCCAGTTCCAGGGCTTCTGCGACCGACAGGAACGACGAACCGCTCAGGCCGGGACCTTCATCCACCACGAGAAAATCTGCGTTGCCGGCGAGCGCCTGCCGGAGAAATTCTGCCTGCTCTGATGAGAATTGCAGTTCGCGATTGTATGGATGGCCATGGGGACGGACGGTGATACGCATAGCACTTTTGCCTGCGCTACGTAAGGCCGCAGCAACCACGGCGCTAAGCGTGGTTCCGATGCTGCGGATTCCGATTACGGCAACAGTCGCTGAGAGATTCTGGATCTTTGTTCCCGCGTCAGCGTAAGCGAGAGGATGGAGCGCGTAATAGGCAAATCCCTCCGGTACGGAAATCTGAAGCTGATCCGGAACAGCAAGTTTCAATAAGGCTTTTTTCGGGGGAATGAAATCGATCGGTCTGCCGCTGACCAGCGATTCTGCCAGACCATCTGTGACTTCTTCGCACGAGGATGCCGTTGAATCAGAAAGCCCGCATTCCAACTCACCTGCGAGCAGCAGGGGGCGCAACGGGCCCTGAGAGCACACCGGATCGCCCAGCCGGACCACGCAATCGACCAGCGTTTCCTTCAACAGCGCAGACCGGACACACCTGCGCCCATCGCGAAAAACCAGCAGGTTTAATGCGGTAGCGCTCATTCGGGAATACGTGTCAGGCTGCTGTCTTGCCTTTGCGGGCCGCCCGCGGAGAACGGGCTACGTCTCCTTCTTTGTCGATGAAATAGAGAAACTGGTTGTCCCTGTGTACTGCATTGGCTACAACCACTTCAGTTTCCCCTTCGCCGGATTTCGGCTTCTTACAGACGTTTCCCTGCCCGTCAATGAAATACAGGAATTTCTTATAGTCGCGTTCCAGGCCCAGTTTGTTTACTTTCTCTGCCATAGGAAGTTTGACGGCAAAAGAAAGTGCCCGGATGCCAGCCAGTTAATTTACACGCGCTGGTGGACGTGGCGTGGAGTTGCCTCAGCTCGCCTCTTTTTTGACCTGGCCGGAGGTTCTTCCCCGGGAGCGTAGTACTTACGAACAATGGGCGGATTGAATTTATAGACCTGCTGCCGGTCTTTTCCATCGTTGTCCTTCAGGTGAAGCGTGAAGTTGCGCAGATTACCCTCTTTTTCAAATTCCTGTCGTCCGAGGGAAACCGGCAAGAACCCGGAAAGATCACGCTCCCGATACGCGGTTTCATAGCGGTGTTTGTGCGTGTTCCAGGTGAACACGCGCAACTGGTTGAAGTCGAAGGGCATCCCGTCTTTTGGTTCTGTGAGCAGAACCAGATACTCCGGAACTTGCTTGCCTTCGTCAAGCACCTCGTCGAGTTTATAGGCGGCTACGATGCGCTGGCCTTCGGCATACTGAGCGATTTCGTCAGGAACATCAAGGTAGAGGGTTCGCCCATAGACCCACCCGACACGTTTCTGGCTATCGCGAATCAGCCACCAATCCTCCATGATGACAGGGCCGGCTTTGTCCTGATCATCGTCAGCATCGGTGTCTTTGTCCTTATTCTCCTTGGCAGCGGAAACCTCTCCGTTTCGCGGCACGGCCCGGCGCTCAAGGAGTTCGACTTTTTCCTTTTCACCGAGCAGATAGAGATAGCCGGTCTTCCGCCCCGGCTCCACGTGAACCTTCACCTGGTCTGAGGTGGTGGCGGTGCCTTGGGCAGGCGCTGCTTTGAATTGGTTGGCAAGATGCCCGAACTGGTCGAAGGTCTGCTGGTCAGCCAGATATCGTTCCTGAATCCATCCTTCTTCGCCGCGGGGTGTCCGCACACGAACAAAGCGACGATTCTGCATGTGCTCGAGCACGACGAGCCGTTCTCCGTTGTGCACCAGGCCGGTCTTGTTGTAAACGGTGGCCACACGATCGCGAAGAGAGGCATCAGGAACCGCAACGTACATGAAATCTGGCTTATCCGAGTTGCCGCCACCGCAGCCCGATAGCGTCAGGAGAAAAACAAATACCCACAGCAGCGCGTGCACCGGAAGAACCCGGCGTGGAGTTACTTTTGGGACAACAGGATTCTGCATGGGAGTTTAATATCCAATATAGCAGCCTTCCGTTCGCGATAGAGGCGCAGTGTTAATGCCATAAGAACATCTCTGAACAATATCGGAGCCTTGCTCTGCCCTTGACCGTTTGGCAGGCCGAACTTGGGCCTTGGCGTTCGCCGGCAAAGATCATATTTATACTGGCAGTTTGGAGGGTTGCTCTCATTGAATGTCACGCTCTCTTACCCCGGGGCTTCGACAAGTCCTAATGCATAAATACATAGTTACGCTGTTGCTGCTGAGCTTCGCAGTTTGCTCGGCCGGCTCAGCCCAAAGCCGGCATGATCGCATGGCCAACCGCATTCGCGGCGAAATGGAATTTCTCGCCAACGACGCGTTGCGGGGCCGCGGCTCCGGCACTCACGATGAGCTGCTGGCTGCGGTCTATCTCGCTTCGCAACTGGAGAGCATGGGAATCGCGCCCTTGAGCGATCACGGCAGCTATATCCAGAATGTTTCCGGCGAATTCGAATTTTATCGCGAAGGCAAAAAGCCCTGGAACACCCGCAATGTTATTGGAGTGATTCCGGGTCGCGATGAAAAGCTCAAAGATCAGATCATTCTTTTGACCGCGCATCTTGACCACCTTGGCGTCGGCAAACCGGTGAATGGCGATGACATTTATAACGGCGCGGATGACGATGCTTCCGGTTGCATTGCCGTTCTGCAACTGGCTCGTGCTTTGGCTCACCACAAGCCGCCCCGGCGCACCGTGATCTTCGCATTCTTCGGTAGCGAGGAAACGGGCGGACAGGGCGATCAATACTTCCTCGAGCATCCGCCAGTACCGCTCAAAAACATTGTCGCCAATCTGGAATTCGAGATGATCGGCCGCGCCGATCCTGCAGTAAAGCCCGATGAGCTATGGCTCACCGGATTTGAGCGCACAAACCTGGGACCTGAACTCGCTCGTCACGGCGCAAAGCTTGTCGCGGATCCTCATCCCGAGCAGCATTTCTTTCAGCGCTCTGACAACTATGCCCTGGCCCGCCAGGGGATTGTTGCGCAGACCGTCTCCAGCTTCGGACTGCACAAGGACTACCACCGCCCCAGCGACGAAATTTCCCGCATCGACCTCCATCACATGGAGCAGGCGATTCACTCCATGATGAAACCGGTGACGTGGCTTGCGAACTCAGAATTTAAGCCGGAATGGGTGGAGGGAAAGAAGCCGTAATGATTTGGTAATTGAGTCATTGTGACCGAGGTTCGCTTTTCCAAAATAATCCCCAATCACCAAGTTACCCAATTCGCCAATGTCCTCAGTTCGGCGGCTTCTCTCTTTTCTTACCCCTGGCAATCCGCTCGTCAATGGGTTTGCGACCGGCAAAGCCTTCTTCCACGCCGTGCCAGAATTCGATCTTCTCTTCGCCATACTTCCAGCACAGCAGGACGATTTCATCTTCCACCAGGCAGGGAAAATCCAGCAGCCCAATATCAAGATCCTTCACCTGCACGCCAATGGCGTTGATCTCCGCAATCGCGTCCTTGATATCCTGCAGCGTCTTGTCCCGTTCTGCGCGACACCGCGCCATTCCCGCCACATCAACAAAAAGACCGCCGCTGAGCAGGATGCGGTGCTTCAGGTCCTGAAAATCCTTGTCTATCTCCTCAATCCGTTGCTTACCGTTCATGGAGCGCTTCAGCAGCGACTTCAATACCGGCAGCAGAATCTGAGCTTGTTCAAGAGTAAAAGTCTTCGGTTTGGCCATAGTTGTTACGCAGTTCTTATCACACCGTCCTCTCGAACAGAAGGTAACCTTCGTCAGCACTTTTCCAACCGAGCCAGCACAGCCCGCACCAAAGCCCGGCAATCTCTTTTCGCTGAATCCCCTACGCAATCTCCAGCATGCGGTCCAGCGCCACGCGCGACCAGTGCTTCACCTCTTCCGGAACCTGTATCCGATTGACCACGTTGCCATCCACCAGATTTTCCAGTGCCCAGCAAAGATGTTGCGGCGAGATGCGAAACATCGTGGTGCACAGGCAGCCTGAATCATCCAGCGTGATGACCATCTTGTTTTCTTTCTGGAATTCGCTGCCCATGCGGTTGACCAGGTGGATCTCCGTCCCCACGGCAAACTTGTTGCCCGCAGGCGCTTCGCGAATGATCTTGATCAGCCGTTCCGTCGAGCCGATGCCATCCGCCTTCTGGCAGACTTCCCAGCGGCACTCAGGATGAACAATCACCTGGATCCCGGGATGGCGCTCGCGAACTTTGTCCACGTGCTCCGGCAGGAAGCGCTGATGAACCGAGCAGTGGCCCTTCCACAAAATTACTTTGGCCTGGCGCAACTCGTCTTCCGTCAGCCCGCCCATGCGCATGAACGGATTCCACACCACACATTTTTCCAGCGGTGTGCCCATGGCAAACGCTGTGTTGCGGCCCAAGTGCTGATCGGGAAGGAAGAGAACCTTTTCGTTGCGTTCGAACGCCCACTTAAACGCCGCGCCCGCATTCGACGATGTACACACCAGCCCGCCGCGCTCACCGACAAATGCCTTAATCGCAGCTGTCGAGTTCATGTACGTCAGCGGTGTAATGCCGCTTCCCTCTTCGCCCGTAAGGCCAAGCCGAACCAGTTGCTCCCAGCAGCTTTCCACCTGGCCAATTTCCGCCATGTCGGCCATGGAACAGCCGGCATTCAAGTCCGGCAGCACCACCTGTTGTCCATTCTGAGCCAGCACGTCGGCGCTCTCCGCCATAAAGTGCACGCCGCAGAAGACGATATATTGCGCGCTGGTGCGGGCCGCCTCCTGGGCTAGTTTATAAGAATCGCCCCGAAAGTCGGCGAAGCGGATCACTTCGTCGCGCTGGTAATGATGTCCCAGAATAACTACGCGCCCGCCTAACTCGCGTTTGGCGGCAGCAATCCGTGAGTCCAGACTTCGATCCGGTAGTACAAAATAGTTATCGAACGAGCAGCTTGAACCTCGCTCAATGGCTGGTGCAGTTGCAGTCGGCATTTATTTTTCCGCCTTCAGTTCCTTTTTTGGAACGGGGATGTTGAAAGCATCCGCAGGCTCCAGCAGATCCACTGCGCCGTTTCTTACCCGGCGCCCGATCTGCGGGGTTGTTGAAGCCCACAGTCCTACAGTTATTTCGATTACTCCAAACCCCGTTCGGACTCAAAGAAAGGGCCGCAGGGGTGTAGAGCAACTCCTTATTGTGACATCCCCAGCGGCTCGAAGGCAATTCATGGTTCTCCTTTCTCTCTAAAATCTCGGCGATCCTGGCCCCCTGCAGTTCTGGCAATCATCCTCACTCGTATCGCAGTGCGACCAGCGGATCAACCCTTGTCGCCCGGCGCGCCGGCAGCCAGCATGCCAGCAAGCTCACCGCGATGAGCGCAACCGCAACCAGAACCAGCGTCACCGGATCGCCCGCATGCACGCCGTAAAGCAGCGTTTGCAGCAGGCGCGACGCACCCAACGAAGCCACCGCGCCAATGACTGATCCAATCACCGCCAGCAGAAGCCCCTGGCGCACTACCATGCCGACAACATGGGTGCGCTGCGCGCCGACTGCCATGCGTATGCCAATCTCGCGCGTGCGACGCGTCACTTCATACGAAAGCAGTCCGTAGATACCGGCACAGGCCAGCACCACCGCCAGCAGGGCAAAGAAGCTGGAGAACTGCGCCACCAATCGTTCGATAAATACCTGCTGCTCAATCTGCTCAGATTCGGTCGCTACACGATACATCGCTAAATTGGCATCGCGCCGATTCAATATGTCCCGGATCGCCGCAATCAACTGTTTCGGATCGCGTGAAGCGCGAACTGAAAAGGCGCCCGTCCCGACCCACGGAATGTACATGGTTGGCCCGACGTCGCGACGCAGGCTCTCATATTTCGCGTCGCCGGCCACTCCCACAATCACCCAGCCCGGCCCTCGCGGTTTGCTGGTGTCCTCCGGCAGAGATTCTTCCACGTGTTGTCCAATCGGGTTGGTGTTGCGGAAAAAACGCTTCACAAAAGTCTCATTCACAATCGTGGGCAGCGGCGCGGATTTTGGATCCGGGTCTTTTCCCCGTGGCAAGGCTTCTCGCTGCGCCTGAATGGCGAAGTCAGCGCTGTTGAAGTCGCGACCTTCTTTCAGCGGCAGCCGCATCACGTCAAAGAACTTCGGACCCACAGGAAAAACGTCCGAATCGGCTCTGGTGGTATCCGGCGTTCCCGGAGGATGGAAGTCTGTGTCCCATTCAGAATGTCCCAGCAGGCTTGCCCATGAATAGCTCACCGAGTTCACGCCCGGCAGCGCGGCAAACTGCTCCAGCAATTCGTTATAGATGCCCTCTACCTGCGTGGGCTTGTAACCGGCAAGCGCGGGATTCACTGAGAACACCAGTACGTTGCTTGCGTCAAAGCCGAGATCGACTCCTTTGAGGTTGCGCAACGTTCGCACCAGCAGGCCAGCGCTCACCAGAGCGACGATGGCCAGCGTAACCTGGGCTATCACCAGCACGTTCCCCATGCTGTACCAGTGACGGCGCGGGCTCGCCGCCTCGAATGCTCCGCTCCCCGACTTCAGCGCCGGTGTCAGGTCCACGTGCAAGCTGCGAAAAATGGGTGCCAGGCCGAAAAGAACTGCTGTCAACACGGAAACGGCAAAAGTGAAGGCCAGCACTCGGCCGTCGAGGTGAGGCGTGAACGGCAATTGCCTCTCGCCATCATTGCTCAAAGCTATCAGCAGCCTTGAACTCCAGCGGCCAATCAGAAGGCCCAGCGCGCCTCCGGA
>Ga0134126_10004558_pt1 | contig 17326 bp, 15 predicted proteins | sample KB31752_FD_96881 | JGI IMG/M metagenome (GOLD analysis project Ga0134126, IMG submission 96881) | Terrestrial soil microbial communities with excess Nitrogen fertilizer from Kellogg Biological Station, Michigan, USA - KB3-175-2 | ecosystem: Environmental > Terrestrial > Soil > Unclassified ...
CCCATCGGCGTGTGTGCCGCTACCGATCTGTTAATTTTCGGAGGGGCGGTTGACGTGATCAATTACGATGATCTCGACGGGGCCTTTGATGGATTCGAGTTTCAGGCCGAGCTGTTGCTGGATGGCGGCGAAGATCGTGGGGCCGGAATCGGCGAGTGGGGCGGGCGCCATTGCGGCGGGGGTTGGGTTGGCAGCGGCGACGGTATTGGACGATTGGACCTCCGCAGTCCATTGCAAGGTGTAGTCGTATTCGCCGGTGAGGCCGGTCTTGTCCACTACCGGGCGGCCTAACATGCGGGAGAGAAGGTCACTCAATTGAGCGACGGAGCCCCCGTTCGCCGCGATGGTCGCTTGACCGTGGCTCGTGCTCCACATGCTTCCCCGGCCACCGACAAGGTTGGCAGCGGGCGGCGATCCTTTCCGGGCGGGGGGCAGCGGGGGAGGGGGCGGCGGCTTCGAATCCTTTGCGCCGGGCGCGCCGGGTGCATTGGGCGCGCCTGCGCTGGGCGAAGGGGGCCACGCGGTTGGCTTGAGCTTCGGGCCGCCCTTGGCGACTTCGAGGACGTACATGGGAAGCTGCTTCGTTTCGCGGTGGATTTTCAGGCCGAAGCGATCCGCGAGCAACGCCTGGAGCATCCGTTGGCGTGCGAGGGCGCGCTGGTCTGGAGGCAGCTTTTTCAACGCGTCGGCGACGGAGGGGTCCATTTTTGCCTGGACGTCGTATCGCTCGGAGTTGAGCCAGTCGGGCACGCCGGAGAACTGGTTTTTGTTGTCGATGGCATAGGCGGAAGTGAGGAGGCTCATCACCGTTATATTCTCGCCGGTGAAAGCGTCGGATCGCGATCCCCAGCGAGAGTCCATGGCGCCCGGTTTGCTGGGCTTGATCGAGGCGACGTCGTAGACGAATTCGGGGGCGGGCGCGGAGGCGGCTTGAGTCTGCGATGCGGGCGCGGCGCTTTGGGTGGCGACCGGGACTTGCTGGGCTCGGGCGGTGGAGGCGCCAAGGCCGAGCGAGGCGATTGCGGCGAGGGTTATCAGCACTTTCCGGAATATGCTCGAGGCCCATTCCCTATGCATCGGCACCTCGCTTCGAGCCATGCCGCGCGCCAGCCAAGTGAAGGAAACGCAGCGCGCGACGATTTGGCCAGCGAGATCATCTCATAGGGCCGAGGTGATCCGCTATGGCTCCCGTCGGTTGTTCGACCTTGGCGCGGCGTGTATGATGAAGGACTCGATGGAGTCCTACTGCCTGCCTTTCAGCGAAATTCCGCATACAACGAGGCTTTTTTCCTCTTTTCTGGATGATTTTGGCCAAGTGGGGCGATATTTCAGCCATGCGCCGACACGCGAGGGAGTCGCGGCGGCGGCGAAGAAGATCGCGTACGACGCAGGGGTGCGTAAGCAGGTTGCCGACGTGCTGCGCGAGCAGAATGCGCGGTTTTCGGCGACGGGGGCGGCGGATGCCGCGACCGAACGCAACCTCGAACGGTTCGCGCACGGCGCGGCGGCGATTGTGACCGGGCAGCAGGCGGGACTTTTCTCCGGGCCGGCCCTTACGTTCTACAAGGCGATTTCGGCGGTGCGCTGGGCGGAGGAATTGACGCGCACGGGGGTGGAGGCGGTGCCCGTCTTCTGGCTCGCCACCGAGGACCACGATCTGGCCGAGGTGAACCAATCGTTCTGGAACACGGCGAAGGGCTTGCAGCGGTACGCACTCGCCGCGGGCGAGAGCGCGGGCGGCAGCGTGGGCGGCGTGGCGCTGGGCGAATCGGTGCGGGGCGCGACGGCGCAGGCTGAAGAGGCGTTGACCGCGCTGAACGGGCCCTTTGCAGGGGAGACGGCGCGCGCGCTGCGGGAATCCTATGCGCCGGGCGAAACGTGGGGCTCCGCCTTCGGCAAGCTACTGGCGCGGCTTCTGGCCGGGCGCGGCATCCTTTTTCTCGATCCGATGGACGAGCGGCTGGACCGGCTGGCCGCGGCGGTGTACCTGCGGGCGGTGGCGTCGGCCGCGCCGCTGCGGGAACTGCTGCTCGGGCGGTCAAAAGAGCTCGAAGAGCGCGGCTTCCACGCGCAGGTGAAGGTGACCTCCGAAACGACGCTGCTTTTCCGCAGCGTGAACGGGCCCGCCACGGCGGGCGGGCGGCGCGAAGCGGTGCGCCAGCGCGGCGAGGGCTTCGCGGCGGGCGAGCAGGCGTTCACGCGCGAGGCGCTGCGCGCCGCGATTCAGAATGAGCCGGGGCGATTCACACCCAACGCGCTGCTGCGCCCCGTGGTGCAAGACACGCTGCTGCCCACGGCGGCGTACATCGGCGGGCCGGCGGAGATTGCCTACCTGGCGCAGGCGGAAGCGGCCTATCGCGAACTGGGAGTTCGCATGCCCGCGATTGTGCCGCGGGCGAGCTTTACGGTGGTCGAGCCGGTGGCGGCGCGGGTGCTGGAAAAGTACGGGCTGGATATTCGCGATGTGTTGCGAGGGCGGCAGCACGTCCGCGCGCAAATGGAGCGGAAATCGGCGCCGCCGGGATTGATGCGGCGGTTTGAGGCGGATGAGGCGTCGCTGAAGGCGATCTTTGCGGGCTACGACGAAATTTTCGGGCAGCTCGATCCTACGCTGATTCCCGCGCTGCGCGGGGCCGAGCGCAAGGCGGTCTATCAACTTACGGCGCTGCGTGCGAAGGCCGGCCGGGCGGAGAATTTTCGTACCGGCGTGCTGGACCGGCATGAGGCGGCGCTGATGGACGCGCTGTATCCGCATCATGAGCTGCAGGAGCGCAGCCTGTGCGCGCTGCCGTGGCTCGCGGCGTATGGCGCGGGGATACTCGACGCGCTGGCGGCGCGGTACGAGATTCCGGCGTCCGGCGGCGCCGCGACGGCAGGCGTGGCGAAGGGCCCTGCGACGCTGGGGGCGCGCGCGCCGGAAAGTGCGGCGGCGCCGGCGCCCGCGCGGATTGGCCCGTCGTCCTGCGTTCACCGGCACCAGGTTGTGTTCCTCTGAGGGGCGGCGATGGCTCGCGCGCCGCGAAAACGCTCCGCAACCGAGACTGAAATCAAGCTGCGCGTGCGCGATCTGGCCGAGGCAATCGGCCGCATTCGGGCGATAGGGGCCAGAGGCGGCGAGAGTGTGTTCGAGGAGAACACGCTTTACGACACGCCCGGCAGCGATTTGCGGCGGGGCGGGTGCCTGCTGCGGCTCAGGACCGAGCGCAAGGCGGCTGGGCGGGCGGCGCGGGGCGTTCTGACCGCGAAGATGCCGGTGGCGGGCGATCCGGCCGCGAAGCGATACAAGCGGAAGGCTGAGCGCGAGGCGATTCTGCGCGAGCCAGCGCGCTGGCCGGGGGCGCTGCGGTCGCTGGGCTTCCGCGCGGGGTTCCGCTATCAGAAATACCGCACCGCCTTCCGGCTGGGCGGGGTTCATCTGGACCTGGATGAAACACCAGTGGGCAACTTCCTGGAATTGGAAGGGCCGCCGCGGGCGATTGACCGCGTCGCGCGCAGGCTCGGGTATCGTCCGAAGGACTACATTCGGGAGAATTATTGGGGGCTTTACGCCGCAGATTGTCGCGCGCGCGGGCAAGCGCCGGGGAATATGGTCTTCGCGCGCTAAATTTTCGCCGGAATCGCACTCTTCGCTTGACAAACTTCGCATCTACATTTACTAGTCAAATCGGCGGCTTACGCACGTAATGGAAGAGCGTTCGTCTAATTCGGAACCGGCAAGTAGGCGCCGCGCATCGAGCGGCAACGGGGAGCGGCGGGGCGGCTACCCGTGTTCGCGGCGACGCTGCTTCCGCCCAGCCGGCGGGGGCAGGGAGGCGAGGCCCGGCCTGAAGTAGTGCGTTCGGGCGAGCGATTTTGCCCGGGGCCGGTTGCAGAGCCGGCTTCGGGCATTTTTTTTTGCCTTGGCGAAGGGCCCGCTGAGGCGCCGGGCACCGGGAAGGAGTACACAGATGCTGCATGCGACGGAAATACTGGGCGCGGAGACCTACGACTCGTACGGGCACCTGGTCGGGAAGGTGAAGGAGATGTTTATCGTGCCGGCGGAGCAGCCGGGCCGCATCTCGCGGCTGCTGCTCGCGCGCGGGCAGTACCGTCCGCTGGTGGCGCGGCACGATCAGATCGCGACCGTTGCGCCGGGGCAGGTGCATCTGGCCACCGACGAATCCGCGCTCGAGCTCTACCAGCCGAATGAGGAATGGCTCGCCGTGCAGAAGGACCTGCTCGACCAGCAAATCATAGACACGAACGGCCGCAAGGTGGTCCGCGTGAACGACGTGGATCTCGCCGATCAGCGCACCAACGGCAACACGGAATTGCGCATCACGGACGTGGACGTGGGGCTGCCGGGCGCGGTGGGACGGTTGCTGCACGGCATCGCGCCGCTCAGCGCGATCCGCAAAATCCAGGGGCGGCTGCCGCAGAAGACGATCCGCTGGGAATTCGTCAACCTGATCGAGCCGGACCCGCTGCGGCGCGTGAAGCTGCGGCTTTCCAGCGCGAAGCTGGCCGAGCTGCACCCCGCGGACCTGGCGGACATTATGGAGGAGCTCTCGCCGGCCGAGCGGCAGTCCATCATCGGCTCGCTCGACGAGGCGACCGCCGCGGAAACCATCGCCGAACTGGACAAGCGGCTCCAGACGCAGGTGATGGAAAAGCTCGCCCCGGAGAAGGCCGCGGACATCATCGAGGAGATGAGCCCGGACGAAGCGGCGGACCTGATCGCGAATCTCTCGCCGGACACGTCGCACGACGTGCTGCAGGAAATGCAGCACCGCGAGGCCCGCGAAGTGGAGGCGCTGCTGCGCTTCGGCGAAAACACGGCGGGAGGGATGATGACCACGGAAATCGTGGTGGTCGGCGAGGACGCCACGCGCGGCGAGGTGCTGGACTACATCCGCTTCCACAAGGTTCCCGTGGATCAGTTGGACAACGTCGTACTGATTGATCGCGATGCGGCGCTGGCGGGAACCGTCTCCGTGGCGCGGCTGTTGCTTGCCCGCAGCGAGCAGCGGATGAGCGAGCTTTCGCCCGATCCGCTGCTTTCGATATTGCCGGAAGCGAACGACCGCGAGGTATTCGATCTCTTCGACAAATACGATCTACGGAGCTTGACCGTGGTGGACGGGGAAAAGCATCCGATCGGCACGATCACGGTGGACGACGTGGTAAGCCGCATGAACGCGAGAATCTGAGGCGAAAAGAATCCGGCGCAATAGGGGACGAAGCGGCCGCGCGCCGGCCCGCGATAGCGATGAGCACGAAGGGAATACGATCGGAGGTGCTGGCGGCCTGGCGGACGCGTGCGAAGGACTTTGGCCGCCGCACCCGGATGACGCGGCGGCGCATCGCGCTGTTTCTCGCCGTGATCGGCCCCGGCCTGATCACCTCGAACGTGGACAACGACGCCGGCGGCATCAGCGTCTACACCAGCGCCGGGGCGCAATTCGGCTACACGCTGCTCTGGTCGCTGATTCCGATGGCCATCGCGCTCTACGTCAGCGAAGAGATGTGCGCCCGCATGGGCGTGGTCACCGGCAAGGGCCTTTCGGACCTGATTCGCGAGGAGTTCGGTTTCCGCTCCACCTTCTTCATCATGGTGGCGGCGCTGGCGGTGGACCTGGGAAACACGGTGGCCGAATTTTCGGGCGTGGCCGAAGCGGGCGAAGTTCTGCACATTTCGCGCTTCATTCTGGTGCCGCTGGCGGCGCTGGGCGTGTGGCTGCTGGTGGTGATTGGGACGTACCGCTTCGTCGAGAAGATTTTTCTGGTCGCGTGCGCGTTCTACGTCTCCTACATTCTTTCGGCCGTGCTGGCCAAGCCGGACTGGCTATATGCCGCGAAGGAGACGGTGCTGCCGACCGCGCATTTCACCGTGCCTTATCTGCTGATGCTGACGGCGCTGGTGGGAACCACGATCGCGCCGTGGCAATTCTTCTATTTGCAGGCGGGATTCGTGGAAAAACGCGTCGGCCCGCGTCAGTACAAGCACGCGCGGATGGACGTGATGGCGGGCAGCATTTCGTGCATGGTGATCGTGTTTTTCATCATCGTCTCCTGCGCGGCGACGCTGCACATGCGAGGGCAGACCTCGATTGCGAGCGCGGCCGATGCGGCGCGGGCGCTGGCGCCTCTCGCAGGGCCGGCGGCGGGCGTGCTCTTCGCATTCGGACTGCTGAACGCGTCGCTTTTCGCCGCTTCGATTCTGCCGCTTTCCACGGCGCACGTGATCTGCGAAGGGCTGGGGTTCGAGGCGGGGATTGACCGCAAATTCAAGGAAGCGCCGACCTTCTACTCGCTCTACACACTGCTGATCGTCGTCGGGGCCGGCATCGTGCTCTTCACGCATTCGTGGTGGAAGATACTGATTCTTTCGCAGGTGGCCAATGGCGTGTGGCTGCCGATCGTGCTGATCTTCATCCTGCTGCTCATCAACCGCCGCGAGCTGATGGGCGAGCACACGAATTCGTGGGGCTTTAATATTGTGGCGTGGACCTCGAGCGTGGTGATGATCCTGCTGACGCTGGTGCTTCTCTACGCGGCGATCTTTCAGCGCGCCGCGACCGGCCTATCCGGCACGCTGCTGCATTGGCCATGATTGGCGCTGAGGGTCGCCGATGCGATGCGTGCCGATGAATGCCGATGCGCGCGCCGGCCGATTCCCTGGTTGACTCTGAACGATTCCGCTTATTCCGGGCCGCTGCCGGAGAAGAGGCGCGCAATCGCCACCAGGATCACCGCGCCGACCGTGGCCGCCGCCAGGCTGCCCAGAAATCCGAACGCCTCGATTCCGAGCCGCGTGAAGATCCAGCCGCCGATCACGGCGCCGATCAGCCCCAGGATGATATTCACCAGGCATCCGAACCCGCGGCCGCGCGAAATTTTGCCGGCAATCCATCCGGCAATCAGACCAATGATGATCCACAGAATCAGCCCGTGCGAGACGAAGACGAAGCCGTATCCCCGCGTGGAACCGGGTGATGTAGCTGCCGCCAGCGATGCGATCATCCGCGCCCTCCTTTACCCTCAATCCTGACAGAACACGTAGCCGAGGCATTTGTAGACGAGCTTCGCCGCCAGAAAATCCGAGGCGTGATCGCCGGGCTGCGGCAGCAGCTCGACCACGTCCATTGCCACGATCTTCTTGTGTGTGGCGACGGAGCGAATCAGCGACGTCACCTGATGCCAATCGAGCCCGCCCGGCTCGGGCGTGCCCGTGGCCGGCACAATCGAGGGATCGAAGCCGTCCAGGTCAATCGTCAGATAGACGTGCGGCCCCAAATCGGCCAGCACCTTCGCGATCCAGCTCTTCGTGGGGGTGCGGACAATGTCCTTCGCCCAATAAATCTTGGTGTGCAGACCGGGAATCGCCTCTGCCTCCTCCGCGCAAAGCGAACGGATGCCGACCTGCACGGCGGGACAGAACTCGAGCACGCGCCGCATCGCGCAGGCATGGCTCGCGCGATTGCCCTGGTAGTCCTCGCGCAGATCGGCGTGCGCGTCAATCTGCAGCACGGTGAGGTCCTTGAACTTTTTCGCGGTGGCGGAAACGAGCGGGGGCGTGAGCGAATGTTCGCCGCCGAGCGCCACGGGGAATTTCCCGTCGTCCAGCAGGGCGCGCTGCGCGGTGAAAAGTTCGCCGATCACTTTCTCGATCGTGCCGTCCGCCGTCTCGATGGGTGGCAGCGTGGCGATGCCGATTGTTTTGTACGGTTCGAGCTGCAGCTCGTCGTCGTAGAGTTCCATGTTCTGGCTCGCGGCAAGAATCGCGGCGGGGCCGTTGCGCGTGCCGTGTTCGTAGGACGTGGTGCGCTCGAGCGGCACGGGAAAAATCGCGGCGCGCGCTCCGGCGTAGCGCGCATGCTCTTCGGAAAGGCCGCCGAAATTATTCGGCGGCGCGGGCGTGTAGCGGTTCATCGGCGGGTGGAAAATCCTCCTTGGAGTCGCGCGCGAACAATGTGCGGCGGAAAAATAAGATGCTCGAAACGCGAGATTTCGCTTTCACCATAGCATGATTTGCGCTATCAATGACGCGTCGCCGCAACCGCGAACTCCGCGCGAGCGGACCTACCTTAACTGCGAGGGCTCTGAATGGCAAAGGAAAAGGGCGCAACGGGACGCACCTTGCACGATCCGGTGCAGGACCGGCTCACGCCGATCTATCCGCTGGACCTATCGCGCATCCACACCATTGACGACCTGGTGCGCGCCATGGGGCGAACTGCTTTCACCGCGCGCCAGATTGGCGATGCCGCGGACGTGCTCGAAGCGATGGCGCGCGATAAGGATTGCTTCGTCGTGCTGACGCTTTCGGGCGCGATGACCGTGGGCAAAATGGGCCTGCTCTTCTGCGATCTGGTGGATTCCGGCGTGGTGAACGCGATTGTCTCCACCGGCGCGCTGATGGCGCACGGGCTGGTGGAAGCCACCGGGCGCTCGCATTTTCGCTACGACCCGCGCATGGACGACCGCGAACTTTTCCTCGCGGGGTACAACCGCGTCCACGATTCGCTCGAGCCGGAAACGAATCTCGACGCCGTCGAGGACGTGATGCAGCAGATCCTGGCGCAGTGGGATGCCGAAGAGCCGGTGTGCAGTTGGAAGGTGAACCGGCGCATCGGCGAATATCTCCAGCGGCAGGCGAAGGGTCGCGGCATTCTGAAATCCGCGGCCGAAAAAAACGTGCCGGTGTACGTGCCCGCATTTTCGGATTCCGAGCTGGGCATTGATTTTGCGCTGCATCAGCGGGTGCGCAAGGGGAAGGGCAAGCCGCCGCTGCGCTTCGATTGCTTCGAGGACTTCTATCATTACGCCGGCGTGATGCTCGCCACAAAGCGCATGGGCATCTTTACTATCGGGGGCGGCGTGCCGCGAAATTGGGCGCAGCAGTTCGGCGTCTACGCGGAGCTGCTCGCGCGGCGCGGCTACGAAAAGCTGCCGCTGAAGCGCTATTCCTATGGCGTGCGCATCTGCCCCGAGCCGGTGAATTGGGGCGGCCTATCCGGCAGCACCTACACCGAAGCGGTTTCCTGGGGCAAGTTTGTGCCGCAGGAGGAGGGTGGGCGGCTCGCCGAAGTGCTGGACGACGCGACGGTGGCGCTGCCGCTGATCGTCGGAGCCGTGCTCGAGCGCATCGGATATCTGAAGGGCGCGGACGGCGCATCGGGCAAAAAGAAGTAGCAGCCCGCCGAATTCCGAACGTTGCCGTCGCAAATTTCCAAGGGATTTTTAGAGCCGAAGAAAGACAGGCTAGTCGTCTTCGCCCAGCAGGATTGCCGCAGCCAGCACCGTGGTCCACAGACCGCGCTTATCGCCCACCGCCGATTGCGTAATGTTCATCGTGCGGACGATTTTATTCGAGATGCGGTAGACCTCTTTTTTTTCGTCCCAGGAAAGATCGGGATCGAATTCCACGTTCAACGTGGTGGCGAGCATTTCCGCGGCCAGTTCCTCCGCGTATTCGCCCGCAACTTCCTCCGTCTCGCCGAAGGAATGGTGCTCCGAAAGATAGCCGTACATAGATTTATCGCCGGGCAGCGCCAGGCCCACGCCCGCGGCGATCAGCCGATGCGGTTCGCGCGTCTGATTTTCGCTGATCACGGTGAACGCCACCTGCCCGGGCTTCAGATGCTTCAAGCCTTCGCTGCGGGAAATCAGCTTGCAGTGCGGCGGAAAAATGGACGAGACGCGAACGATGTTGCACGCCGCGATTCCGGCGTTGCGCAGCGCGAGCTCGAAGCTCGAAAGGCGCTCGCGATGCTTTCCGACTCCCTTGGTGAGGAAAATCTTCTTAGCGACGAACGCCATGATGCCGGGGTGTGGTGCCTCCGCTCATTGTGAGCTGGAAAATTTTGCGAGTCGGAAAAGTAGCAAGCACGCGCGGCGATGTCAATCATTATTCGGGATTATTCAGATGCGGATCATGGCGGCTGCGTTCCGCGCGCGGGCGGAAGGCGAAGCGCGGCCCGTCAATCGGCGGAGCGCCGGGCGCCGGCGCTCGAAAGCCGCTCGGTGCGGCGTGCGGAATGCCGCTCGGCGCCGCGCGTGGCGTCGTCGTCCGTCCGCCGCGGGAGCGAAAGGACGAATTCGCGGCGGCTATTTTCGCGGCTGCGCGCGGAATCGGGGCGCGGCGCCGCCGAGTCCGTGGAGGTGAGCCCGGGAAGCGCGTCGCTGATGCACAGGAAAACCAGCAACGCCAGGATGCCTGCCAGTATGTAATTGATCATGCCAAAAGCCCCATTTGAACTACGCAGCTTTGGGAGCAAAACCGCTTCCATTGCCGCTTTCCCGTATCTTGCAGATTAGATGCGGCTAAGCAGCAGCCGGACTCGTGCGGGGCGTGTCGCCGGGTAAACACTTGAGAAATTTCATCCACATCGAAGGGAATCCGCGTTCCACTACCCGGTATTGGCTTCGGGTTAACGTATTCCCCCGGGCGGCGGCGCGGCGGACGCCCGGAAGCGGCTATTGCCGCGCGCCCTTCGCCTTGGGCCTCAGGGCGGCCAGGAATTCGCCGGCGGGCAGAGCGTTGAGCACATCGGCCTTTTCGATCCAGCCGCGGCGCGCCGTGATCACGCCGTATTTCATGAAGGCAAGATGGCGCGTGGCGTGCGCGTCGGTGGAAATCACGATCTTCACGCCGTGCTTTTTCGCCGTCCGCAGGTGCACGTCGTTCAAATCCAGGCGCTCGGGATAGGCATTGCACTCCATCGCGACGCCATTTTTGCGGGCGGCCTCGAGCACTTTTTCCATGTCGTAATCGAAGGGCTCGCGGCGCAGCACCAGCCGCCCTGTAGGATGCGCGACGATCTGCGTATACGGATTTTCTATGGCCGCCAGCAGCCGCTCGGTCATTTCAGCGCGGCCGAGGTTCATATACGAATGGACCGAGGCGACCACCACGTCGAGCTGCGCGAGCACCTCATTGTCCAGGTCGAGCGAGCCGTTCTTGCGGATGTCCACCTCGATCCCGGCGAACAGGCGAATGCCGGGCACGCGCTGCTGCGCCGCGCGGATTTTCTTCAGTTGCTCGAGCGTGCGCTTCTCGTCCATTCCGTTCGCCACGGTTACGGCCTTGGAATGATCGGTGATGGCGATATATTCGCGGCCGAGTTGGCGGGCAGCCTCCGCCATTTCCTCGATGGAGTTTTTGCCGTCGGAAGCGGTGGTGTGCATCTGCAAATCGCCGCGAATATCGCCGAGCGCGATCAGGCGCGGCAACGGCGCCCTTTCCGCCGCTTCGATTTCGCCGCGCGCCTCGCGCAGCTCGGGCTCGATATACGCGAGCTTCAGCTTGGCGTAGATTTCCTCTTCGGTTTTTCCGGCAATCGTGCGGCCGCCCTTCAGGGTCGTCAGCGCGTATTCGTTCAGCGTCCATCCCATCGCGTTCGCGCGCCCGCGCAGGATCACGTTGTGTTCCTTCGAGCCGGTGAAATAAAGCAGCGCCGCGCCGAAGCACTCCTTGCGGAGCAGCCGCACGTCCGCCTGAAGCCCGTTATCGAGCAGGATGCTCACTTTGTTCTCGCCGTGCGCCAGCGTCTGTCGAATCGGCGGATATTTCAGGATGTGTTCGGCGACCGCGTCAATTTCCTTTTGCGAGTCGCGCCTGGCCTTCATCGTCACCAGCAGGTCCAGGTCGCCGATCGTCTCGCGGCCGCGCCGCAGCGATCCGGCCGGCGTCACGGACTCCACCGCTTCGCACGACTGCGCGATATAGCGCGCCAGCTTCTCGGCTTCCTCCTCGGCCACGTGCAGATGCACGCGCCGCGAGCCGGCCAGATTCTTATGCTGCTCGGCGGCTTTCAGGATGTTCTGTTCGCTTTTTTCGCCGAAGCCCGGCAGATCGCGCAGCTTTTCGTCGCGCGCCAGTTGCGCCAAGGCGTCCACGGTCGCCACCTTGAATTTCTTCCACAGGAACGCCACCTTCTTTGGCCCGAGCGATTGAAGCTCGAGCAGCTCCAGAATCGCCGGCGGGTATTTCTTCAGCAGCTTCTGGCGCAGCGCGTAATCCCCGGTGCCCAGGATTTCGCGGATGTGCCCGGCCATGCTTTCGCCGATGCCCGGCAGTTCGGTGAGCTTTTCTTCGTCGCGCGCAATTTCCTCGATGCGCTCGTGCATCCCGCCGATCAGCTCCGCCGCTTTTTCGTAACTGCGATACCGGCCGATGATGGCGCCGTCAATTTCCAGCAGTTGCGCCGTCTCGCGCAGAATCTTGGCCACTTCGCGATTGTCCATGCCGCTATCCCGCCTCCGCTGCCGCTGCCTCCGCCGTCCCGCTCAGCGCGACCGCAGCAGCTTTTCGAATCCGGCTTCGTCCAGAATCGGCACGCCCAGCGCCTTCGCCTTATCGAATTTCGAGCCGGGGTCCGAGCCGGCCACCACGTAGCTCGTCTTCTTGCTCACGGACGAGCCAGCCTTTCCTCCGTGCGACGCCACCAGCGCCTCCGCATCCTCGCGCGAGCGCCCGTCCAGCGTGCCGGTGAAGACGAACGTCATTCCCGCAAAGTTCGTGTCCTTCGGCTCGGCGCGCTCTTCCTTCATATTCACGCCGGCCTCGCGCAGGCGCGCGATCAGTTTCCGGTTGGCCGCCTCGGAGAAAAATTCCGCCACGCCTTCCGCCACTTTCGGGCCCACCTCGCCCACCTCCATCAGCTTTTCGGTGCTCGCCCCGGCCATCTCTTCCATCGACCCGAAATGCGCCGCCAGCAATTGCGCCGTGCGCTCGCCGACGAAGCGAATCCCCAGCGCGAACACCAGCCGCGCCAGGCTGTTCTTCTTGCTCGCCGCGATTTCGTCCAGCAGGTTCTGCGCGGATTTATCCGCCATGCGCTCGAGGCTCGCGAGCGTATCCAGATCCAGCTTGTAAAGATCGGCGGAATCCTTCACCAGCCGCTTTTCCACAAGTTGCAGCGCCAGCTTTTCGCCGAGCCCTTCGATATTCATCGCGTGCCGGCTGGCGAAATGCAGCAGCGATTCGATGCGCCGCGCCGGGCACGACACGTTCACGCAGCGATAGGCGACTTCGTCCTCGGCTTTATGGATGCGCGTGCCGCACACGGGGCACTCCGCCGGCATCTCGAACGCTTTCTCCTCAGCCCCGTGCTTCACCACCTTCAGCACGTGCGGGATCACCTCGCCCGCGCGTTCCACCAGCACCGTATCGCCCGCGTGAACGCCCAGCCGCTCCACTTCGTCCATATTGTGCAGCGTGGATTTCGTCACCGTCACGCCGCCGATCTGCACCGGCTCGAACACGGCGAAGGGCGTAAGCACGCCCGTCCGCCCCACGCTCACCTGGATCTCGCGCACCACCGTGGTTTCCTGATGCGCCGGATATTTGTACGCGATGGCCCAGCGCGGGGCTTTCGACGTGGACCCCAGCTCGTTTTGCAGCGGAACTGCGTCCACCTTCACCACGATGCCGTCAATTTCATACGCCAGCTTTTCGCGCCGCGATTCCCATGCCGTGATGTATTGCCGCACTTCGTCGAGCGAATGGCACAGCTTCCAATCGTCGCTCGCCTTGAAGTGCAGCGTGGAAAGCGTCTCGAGCGCCTCCGATAGCCTTTTCTTCGGCGGCTTTCCGTCCGCCAGAATGTAGTACGCGAAAAAATCCAGCCGCCGCGAGGCCGTAATCTTCGGATCGAGCATCCGAATCGAGCCGGCCGCCGCATTGCGCGGATTCGCGAACACTTTCAGCCCCTGCTCGGCCTGCTGCGCGTTCATTTCCTCGAAGGCCTTGCGCGGCATGATCGCTTCGCCGCGCACTTCAAAATCGCCGCCGAGGCCCGCCTTTTTCAGCCACGCCGCGTCCATCGCCAGCGGAATCGAGCGAATCGTGCGCACGTTCGGAGTCACGTCCTCGCCGGTCGTTCCATCGCCGCGCGTCACCCCGCGCACCAGCCGGCCGCCCTCGTATTGCAACGACATGCTCAGCCCGTCGAATTTATGCTCAGCGACGTAAGCCACCTTGTCGCGCCCCGTCAGCTCCCGCACCCGGCGGTCGAAATCGGCCAGCGCCTCGAACGAGAAGGCGTTGTCCAGGCTCATCATCGGGACCTTGTGGCGCACCTTCTCGAATCCCTCGCGCGGCGTGCCGCCCACGCGCTGCGTGGGCGAATCGGGTGTCACAAGCCTGGGGTTCGCGGCTTCCAGTTCTTTCAGGCGCAGCATGAGCCGGTCGAACGCGGCATCCGAGATTTCCGGATTGTCCTCGGCGTAATAGAGGTGCTCATGTCGCCGAATGTCGTCGCGCAGGCGCTGGATTTCGCTCGCGGCGCTTCGATTTGTTTTCCGGGAGGGCATCTGCTTTCCGCGTACTGGGCCAGCTATGCAATGCGATCGCAACCGTTTCGCCACGGCCACCCGGCCGCGACCGCCGGGTATTATACAATGTGCGTTTGCGCCGCGAGCACCGGCGCGCACCCGATGCCCGACGGAATCAAAGACGCGCTGCTGATCTACAACCCGGCCAGCGGCCGCCACCGCAGCCGCCGCTTCCAGGAAATCGAGCGCGCCGCGCGCATCCTAAAGGACGCCGGCATTACCACGGAGATCGCCTCCACCGCCGCCCGCGCCACCGCGCACCTGATCGCGCGCCAGGCCGTCGAGCAGCGCCGCGGCATGGTCGTGGTCTGCGGCGGCGATGGCACGATCAACGAAGTCGTCAACGGCCTCGCCGGCAGCAACGTTCCCATGGCACTGCTCCCCGCCGGCACCGCCAACATCCTCGCCAAGGAACTCGGCATCCCCTGGGACATCCCGCACGCCGCGCGCCTGATTCCCGGCGGCATCGTGCGCCGCATCGCGCTCGGCATCGCCATTCCGCCCATCGGACGCGAATCCGCGGAGCTGCCGCGCGACGGCCGCTACTTTTTCTCCGTCGCCGGCGCCGGCCCCGATGGCGCCATCGTCAACGCCGTGCATCCCGGCCTGAAAAAACGCACCGGCGAATTTGCCTATTGGACCGCCGGCTTCCGCCAGCTCTTCGAATATAAATTCCCGGAGATGCTCATCCGCTCCAACGGCAACGAAACCCGCGCTACGATCATCGTGATCGGCCGCACCGCGCATTACGGCGGCCCGTTCAAGATCACCATCGGCGCGAGCCTCTTCGACGATTGCTTCGAGATGCTCACGCATTCCACCCGCAGCCGGATGAAATATCTCGCCTCGCTTCCCGCGCTTTGCTTCGGCAAGCTTCCCGGCGTGAAGGGCATCGCGGTGTGGAAATCGCCGGAGGTGATCTGCGAGCCGTGCGGCAGCGAGCCGATCCACGCCCACGTGGATGGCGAGCCTATCGGTACGCTCCCCATCGCCTTCCGCGTGGTCCCCGGCGCAATTTCCATCGTAACCCCCGCCGCCCGGAAGACGTAATATCCTACGCAAGCCATGGAACCCGTCACCCACGCACTCGCTTCGCTAGCCATCGCGCGAACTGGCCAGCGAAAGCTGCCGCGATTCGGCGCCGTCATGCTCGTCACCGCCGGCGTCGCGCCCGACCTCGATTTCATCGGCTATCTTGGCGGCGCGGGCGCGTTTCTCCGCCTGCACCGCACGGCGCTGCACTGCCTTCTCGGCGGCGCGGTGGTTGCCATCGTCACCGCTTGGGCCTTTCGCGCGCTCGACCGCAAATTCCCGCAGCCCGATCCGCGCAAGTCCGGCCTCGGCCCGCTCGAATGGCGCGCCGCCCTCGCCGTCTGCGCCATCGGAGTTGCCGGGCATCTCGCGCTCGATCTCGTCACAGGCTCCGGCGTGCAGCTCCTTTGGCCGTTTTACGGCCGCTGGTTCGGCTGGCCGCTGGGAACCAACCTCGATCCCTGGATTTTGCTTCTGTTGATCGCGGGTTTGCTGCTGCCGGAGCTGTTTCGCCTGGTGGGCGAGGAAATCGGCGCGCGCAAAAAAGGCGCGAAGCGCGGCGGCATCGCCGCGGGCCTGACGCTCGTCTTGCTCGCCGCATATTTCGGCGCGCGTGCGGACCTGCGCGGCGGCGCCGTGAATCTGCTGCTTTCGCGCGAATATCATCGCCGCGAGCCGCTTTCGGCCAACGCCTATCCCGTCTCGGATACCCCGCTGCGCTGGCGCGGCGTCGTCGTCACCGATAATACGCTCGAAGCCGTCGAGGTCCCGGTCGGCTCGCCCGAGGACTTTGATCCCAACGATAGCCTCAGCCAGTACAAGCCCGGCGATTCGCCCGCACTGCGCGCCGTCCGCGAGGACCCCGCCACGAATCTCTTCTTGAAATACGCGCGCGATCCGCTAGCCACCGTCGAGCGCCGCGAGGATGGCTATCGCGTCGAAGTCCGCGACCTGCGCTTCGCACGCGGGGATCTCGGCGCCGGCAATATTTTTCTCCGCATAGACCTCGATGCCTCCGCCCGAATCACCAAAAAAGAATTTCGCTTCGCCTCCTCACCCGGAGACTAGCCACACCACCCTGCTGCGCCCGCTCTGTCGCGCACACCGAGCGGGACTGTTCGACAGGGGCCGGTGTCATTCTGAGAGGTTGTGACTTTTTGACTCGTGGCACCCCCCCCCCGCGCCGTCATTCTGGGGGCATCCGATGAGGATGCCCGAAGAATCTCAGCGTATGCTTCAAGTACAACGTTCCTTCATCGCGTAAGTCTCCCGCGCGCGCCACTCCGCGCTCTAATTCTTCACCCTTGACAATCTCATTTCGTGCGCGCATCGTGCCCTAGATACCTAGGTACATGGAGGCCTCCTCATGGCCAAAGACGAACTGCAAGGCGCCCTCGATCTGCTGATCCTGAAAATGCTCGCCCGCGAACCCCAGCACGGCTACGGCCTGGTGCAGCGCATCCAGCAGTCCTCGCGCGACGTGCTGCGCGTCGAGGAAGGCTCGCTCTATCCGGCGCTGCATCGCATGGAGCAATCCGATTGGATCGCGTCCGAATGGCGCCCGGCCGAAAGCGGCCGCCGCGCGAAGTACTACCGCCTCACCCCCGCCGGCCGCAAGCAGCTCGCCCGCGAAGAGGAGCGGTGGACGCGCGTCGCCGGCGCCGTCTCAAAAATTGTCCGCTATGCCTGATCGGTGTGCACCATCGTTCTCGTTAGTAGTGGCGGCCGGAAGATGAGCGCGCGGGGCGCGAGGTTTAAATGTAGCGCCGCGGCCTTCAGCGCGGCAGGCCGTTCGCCGGGGGCACAGCCCGACCCTGACGGACAGTCGCGAAAAAATGCTGTGCACGCTGGCCATGGCTGTCCGTCGCGCAATGGGCAGACGGCTCGCAAAATGTCGCCACGCTCGTAAGGAGGCAATCGCATGTCGCTTACGAAAAGATTGGCCTCGCTCTTCCGCCGGGGCCGCCTCGATAGG
>Ga0134126_10004559_pt1 | contig 17325 bp, 13 predicted proteins | sample KB31752_FD_96881 | JGI IMG/M metagenome (GOLD analysis project Ga0134126, IMG submission 96881) | Terrestrial soil microbial communities with excess Nitrogen fertilizer from Kellogg Biological Station, Michigan, USA - KB3-175-2 | ecosystem: Environmental > Terrestrial > Soil > Unclassified ...
TCTCTTCAACACCGGCCACACCTTCATATAAGGTATAAATGGCCTCGTTGATCATCGGCATTAAAATACGGTTTGCAACAAAGCCGGGATAATCATTTACTTCAACCGGCGCCTTATCCAGTTGCCTTGCCAGGTCCATTATTTTTTGCGTCACCGCATCCGTGGTCGCATAGCCTTTTATAACCTCCACGAGCTTCATTACGGGCACGGGGTTCATAAAGTGCATCCCGATCACGTTGCCGGGGTTTTTTGTCACAGACGCGATCTTTGTAATCGATATTGAAGACGTATTGGAAGCCAGGATGGCGGTTTCCTTACAGCATCCGCTTAATTGCTTAAACAGGTTTAGCTTCACATCGGGATTTTCGGTGGCCGCCTCAATTACCAGGTCGGCATTTTTTGCCGCCGTCTCAAGATCGGTGTAGGTTTTTATATTGTTTAGCGTATTTATTTTAACCTGCTCATCGATCGTTCCTTTTTTAATCTGCCGGTCCAGGTTGGAGGTAATATTTTGCATGGCCCGGTTCAGCGAATCCTGGCTAATATCGACCAGTGCAACGCCGAACCCGAATTGCGCAAATGTATGCGCTATGCCGTTGCCCATAGTACCCGAACCGATCACCGTAATGTTTTTTATCATATCCCATTTATTATAACGACACGAAGGTTGTGAAACTTCACAATTATTCCGCATTTTTTATAAAATATCGCGGTTAAGTAATGGTTACATATATAAACTATTAAAGGATGGCATTTTTTAGACCCAAAACCAAAAGATACCATTGTTTTTTCGATCATAATGTATAGTAATAGCCTATAATAAGCTTGGTCATTGCAAAGTCATTCTTAAACAATATGTCAACAATAATCGGTTGTTTTTTACCGAATTGATAAATTACAGCCTTTATTCATTAACTATTAACAAAATTAACACATGAAGAGAATTTTACTTATGTTTCTTCTGATAGGTGGTATTGCGCTAAGCAGCGCATACGCCCAAAGCAGAAAGATCACAGGACGGGTTACGGGCGCCGATGATGGGCAGCCACTGCCTGGTGTATCAGTTTCGGTCAAAAATACCTCGAGAGGTGTTATCACCGACAGCGATGGAAGGTTTATTATTACAGCTTCGACCGGTGAAACAATCCAGTTTACATTTATCGGCTATGTAAGCGCTACCGTACCGGTATCTGCCAGCAGTGATTATTCGGTAAAATTGGCGCCTGACACCAAATTGCTGAATGAGGTTGTGGTTAGCGATGCGTATGGTATACAAACTAAGAAGGCTTATACGGGTTCGGCCACGACAATTGGCGGGGCGCAGAACGAGAATAAGCCATTTTCCACGCCGCTCCAGGCCTTACAAGGCGAGGTGCCCGGCCTGAACGTTTCTATGAACAGCGGCCAGCCCGGTGCGAATATACAGGTTCGTTTACGCGGTGTAGGCTCAATCAGCGCCGGCTCAAACCCGTTATATGTTATCGACGGGGCAATCGTAAACACGGGCGATGTATCCAGGCTAACCACGACAACGAACGTATTGGCAGGGCTTAACGAGGACGATATTGCAACTGTGACTGTATTGAAGGACGCCGCGGCCACAGCTATCTATGGTTCGCGCGGATCAAACGGCGTAATCGTTATCACTACTAAAAAAGGCCGATCCGGTCAAACCCAGGTTAATTTCAGCACGGAAGTTGGTATAACGAACAACCTGGATGTCCCTATTGGGGGAAGGCCGGTTACCGCCGACCAGTTCAAAACCTTGTTTTTAGAGGGATTAGTCAATGGCGGCTTATCAGCTGCAACAATTGCGTCCTTAACAACCAGCTACGGCCTGAACGGACCAAGCAACAACTGGTACGACCTGGTAACCAGGCGAGGCCAGCAGCAGCAATATAACGTGTCGGTTTCAGGTGGTGATGAGAAAACGAAGGTATTCGCATCGGCAGGATATTTTAAACAGGAGGCTACCGTGATCGGATCCGACCTGAAAAGGATAACCGGCTTATTGAACATCGACCATAACATTAGCAAACGGGTTACATTCAGCTTTAACGGAAACGTATCAAACGTTGATCAAAATACACCATCCAACGGTGGTGCATTTGCCAGCCCTGTATTGGCCTCTTACTTCTTGAGGCCGTTCCAGATTGCGCATAACCCTGATGGCTCGTTAAACTCGTCTGTAACCGGCAACACGAACTTTAGCAGTATATATAATCCTTTATATATGGTTGCCCACGATAAGAAATACGATTCTGAAACAAGGATGCTTGGAACAGGTACATTAAAATGGAATATTTGGGATCAGTTAAAATTCACAAGCTTCGGCTCGGTTGATTATTTGATTTTAGAAGAAAGTCAATTTAACAACCCTATCATGGGCGATGGAAGAACTGCAGGCGGACGCGGCTATGATTATTATACCCGGTTTTTTAACTACACTTTGCGTAACCAGTTAGATTATCGCTATAATATCCCCAACATCGAAGATTTTTATTTAGATGTATCCGCTGGTTACGAGTCGCAAAAATCTGCCGGCTACTTTATAAGCACCAACTCAAACGGTTATCCTGCAACCCAGCCGCTGTTAACTGCTTCGGCAAATGCTGCCACCCCTGTTTTGGGTAATTCATCGTTTTCTGATTATACATTCGATTCATTTTATTCAAGGGCCAGCCTTAATTTTAAAAACAAATATGCATTGAGCGGGTCGTTCCGCCGGGACGGTTCCTCAATATTTGGGGCCAACCATCCTTATGGTAACTTCTATTCGGTTGGCGGTACCTGGAACGTTGACCAGGAAGATTTTTTTAAAAACCAGGGCATATTGTCTTCGGCTAAATTCCGCACATCCTACGGTATAACCGGTAATGCCCAGTTCAGCTCAACAAACAGCACGAACGGCGTTTACAACGCGCAGCCGACAGCTGGTTATGGTAGTAACTATGCAGGCAATAACGGCCAGGCATTCAGTACGCTCGGCAACCCTGATCTTACCTGGGAGTCATCGCATAAGTTTGATGTAGGAGCCGATTTTGGGTTTTTTAGAGACCGTTTAGTGTTTGATGTGGATTATTACCGCAACAACATCGATAAGCTGATCCAGAATGTCCCTATCTCACGTACCACCGGCTTCAGCACTGTTACCGCTAACATAGGAGCTATGGTTAATAAGGGATTTGAATTTGCAATTACCGGCGCCCCTATTAGGTCGAAAGACTTTACCTGGACAACGAACTTCAATATCTCGCTGAACCAAAACCAGGTTACAAAATTGTTTAGCAATCTTCCTTTTATAAACGGAAGCTTCCATGCTGAAGTTGGAAAAGACTTGTACACTTGGTACACCCGCCAGTATGCAGGCGTCGATCCCGCAAACGGAAATGCGCTGTGGTTTACGGATGTAACAAAAACCGCCACTACCTCCAACTACTCCGCTGCTGGAAGAATAGATGAGGGACAGGCCGATCCGAAAGCGTTTGGCGGGTTCAATAACACGTTCAACTTTAAAGGCATTACGTTAACAGCCGACTTTTATTACAATACCGGGAATAAGATCAATGACTCGTGGGCATTTTATTTAACGGATGGCACTAACATAACGTTTAGCAAGTACGAGTATGATTATCAAAGAAGATGGACCACACCCGGACAGATAACCGATGTGCCTAAATATGTAAACGGCGGTACCAACGCCGGGCAATCGTCGTCTTTTTCGGACAGGTTCTTATACTACGGCGATTATATCCGCTTAAAAAACCTTACCCTGGGATATGATTTGAAAAATATTCCTTACCTGAAGACGTTAGGGATTTCGAGGTTGTATATATATGGAAGAGGAACGAATTTGTGGACAAAGACCTACGACAAAAGATTGCCATTTGATCCGGAAGTGGGTATAACAGGAACAAGTAACCTTGAAGTTCCACAGGTTAAAACGTTCACTATTGGTTTAAATGTTGGATTTTAAAGTTTAAGAAAATGAAAAAACAATATATTTATTTATTATTTGCGGCAACACTTCTTGCCTCATGTAAAAAGAGCTACCTCGTTCAGGCGCCGCCTACGGCTGTGCCGATCAGCTCCTCAATTAAAACGGAAAACGATTTGGCTGATGCCGTAAACGGGATGTACTCGACCCTGCGGTCGTCATCCCTGTTCGGCCGCGATGTGCCTATGCTGGGTGATGAACTGGCTGACAATATTTATATCAGCAGCACAAATTCAGGCAGGTATCTCCAGGAGAACAATTACACATTTATTTCGACAAATGCCGAGGCATCAGATATTTATTCGCAGGGCTATTATGCTATTTTGCAAGCCAACAGGATCATCGCCTCCAATTTGGCGTCATCGGCCAACGTGAATGAATTAAAAGGAGAAGCCTATACAGTAAGGGCATTAAGCTACCTTACACTGGTTAACTTTTTTGGCACACCTTACACGGTTGATGCGACCAAGCCAGGTGTACCATTAATTACTTCGCCGACAAACCCGAGCAACCCGTTTGTAAAGCCATCGCGTAATACGGTGGCCCAAATATACACGCAGATCATAAGCGACCTTGACAGCGCGTATACGATTATGCCGGCTGCAGGTACTGCGTTACATCCAAAAAACTCGGAGTATCTAAACAACTTTGCTGCGAAAGCCATCGAGGCGCGTGCCTACTTGTATAAAGGTGATTACGCCAATGCACTTGCCGCAGCGTTAATTGTGATACAAAACGGTGGTTATACATTAACGCCTGCTGCTTCGCTTGCTGCTTATTGGGCCAACCCCGCACCCGTTTCTACAAAAGTGGAAACTATTTTCGAGCTTGCATTAAACCTGGCTACCAATAATGGTACCAACGGCCTGGATTATATGTACGCGCAGGCGGGCTATGGCGACGCCCTGGTTACCCCGGCTCTTTATAACTCGTATTCGGCAACGGATGCCAGGAGAGGCCTGATCTTAACCAGCAGCCCGAGCCGCGGAGCGGTGCTCGTTAATAATAAGTATTCGAACGTGACCAATGCTGCCGACAAGGATGATTTGAAAATTATTCGTTATGCCGAAGTGCTGTTAACCGCAGCAGAAGGGTACGCGCGAAGCGGCGATAATGTGAATGGTTTGTTATATCTTAACATGGTGGCGCAAAAACGCGACCCTTCGTTTGCCGGTTATACAGACACAGGCGCGGCGCTGATCAACGATATCATCACGGAACGTCAAAAGGAGCTAGCATTTGAAGGCCTGCGTTATTTCGATCTTACACGGTTAAATGTAGCTATCGTACGCCCGCAGGTTGCCGGCACGGCGCCATCGATAGCAACGATACCTGTTGGAGATTCGCGCCGGATATTGCCGATCCCTCAAGGCGAAATTGATGCAAATCCAAATACAGCTCAAAACCCGGGTTATTGAGATCCCAAACATAGTTAATTAAAAAAGCCCCGGAAACGGGGCTTTTTTTGGTATAAACCACTTCCTTAACGCTGCACTAGCAGGATGTTTTGGTTAGAAAACATTAGGATCAAACGTTAATTATCAGCGTGTTTTCGCGGGCTATGATATCGGCGATGCTGGTTTCTGACAGAATTTTTAGCGTTGCGTCGCGCACGTCGACAAACACGTCGCGGATACCGCAGGTTGTTTCCTGGCGGCATTCTTCGCATTTATGATAAAAGTTAAGGCTTGCGCAGGGAACCATCGCTATCGGCCCGTCGGTGATGCGCATTACGCTGACTAAAAAAATATCTTTGGGATCTTTATTCAGGCTATAGCCGCCGCCGGCGCCTTTCTTGCTGTACAGGTAGCCCGCGTTACGCAGGTCCAGCAATATCTGCTCGAGGAACTTTTTGGGTATGCGTTCCTCTTCCGCGATCCTGGATATCTGCATTGGTGGCTTGTCTGCGTTTTTTCCGAGAATTACCAGCGCTTTTATAGCGTACTTGGTTTTTTTTGATAGCATCTTCTAAATACGGTTCAAAGTTACATAAACTATTGGTACCCTGCTATTACGTGGTTGGCTTAATGAGATGGATAAAAGTCAATTACTAAACAATATTAATAAATGTTTTCTATACTTATTTAACTAAATTCTCCTGCGGGCTGGTTTATGATGAACCTGTCATCATGGTTTATACTTATAATTTGCATTGAATCGCCGACGGAAATTTTACCCGAGCCGTTGTGTACCAGGTTTTGGCCGAATAATATCTTGTTGTCTTTTTTACGATAACCGGCCAGTGTTTTTAACGGTTCTTTCCCGCGCACGGCGCTGTTTTGGTCTATCGTGGGGATCGGGCAGCGGTCGCATAGTTTTACACCGTAAAAATGAATATTTCCGATAGTAAAATGGCTCATGCGATCTTCCTGGTAGGGCTGCCCGCCTGTAAATACTATGTTGGGCCTGAAACGATTTATGGGCAAGGCTTCGGTAAGCCGGCTGTTCAGGTCATCCAGCGAGGCCTGGCCGATGATGAGGAATGGATAAGCGTCGGAAAATGAGGTGATGGCGCCTGCAGGCGCATAGCGCGGATCCACATGCCGCCGGGTTTCGCCGGGCATATATACCAGCCGGCAGCTTATGCCCAGCACGGACGTAAACCATTTGTCGGCTTCCGCGCTTGCATACCTGGCTAAACAGCTATCATCCCAAATCGTAACGATCACTTCGCGGCCGGTTGCGCCAAACGGAATAATAACCGAAGCATCGGTTATTCTGTGCGTGATACGAAGGCTGTCAGCCTGTATATCAACATTTAGCAAGGCCATTTGCGGTACTTCGCGCTGCGAAATAAAGCGGCAATTTTCGTCAACCAGCATCCAGCGGCGGTCATGCTCAAAGCCTGTCGGGGTAACCCGGGCTTCCGTCATAGCTATTCCGCCTAATGATTTAACCGGATAGATGTATAATTCGCTTATTTTCAGCATTGAAAACAGTGTTTATTTTTTTGTAAGTTAAACAGGCTAAACGATACCCAAACACCACGCAAACATGGGCATTTTATCCCAAATTTAATCATCTCATGGGTGCATCGCAACTATTCGCTATATTAGCCTAACCAATCGTTTGCCGTTATGTCTTTTAATTACACCCCCAATGCCGATCATACTTACGATGCTATTGTGATCGGCTCCGGGATCAGCGGGGGATGGGCCGCAAAAGAGCTGTGCGAGGGCGGCCTGAAGACGCTGGTTTTGGAGCGCGGTAAAAACGTGGTGCATTTAAAAGATTATCCTACCGCCACTAAAAATCCATGGGATTTTAAACATCACGGCGAGCTTCCCTTAAAAGTAAAACAGGACAACCCGGTGGTGAACCGTTGTTATGCATTTGACGAAAGCACGGAGCACTTTTTTGTAAAGGATAAAGAGCACCCGTATATACAAAAGAAACCGTTTGATTGGATACGCGGTTACCAGGTGGGCGGCAAGTCGCTGCTTTGGGCCCGGCAAACGCAGCGCTGGAGCAAATTTGATTTTGAGGGGCCCGCGCGGGATGGTTATGCGGTAGACTGGCCCATCAGGTACGACGATATGGCGCCGTGGTATACTTATGTAGAGCGTTTTGCAGGCATCAGCGGCAATCACGATGGCCTGGAAACTTTGCCCGACGGCGATTTTTTGCCGCCCTGGGAGATGAATACCGTGGAAAAAGTAATGCAAAAGCGGATCATGGAGCATTACAACGACCGCAACGTTATCATAGGCCGGTGCGCGCACTTGACCAAACCAAAGCAAATACATCTTGACCAGGGGCGGGGCCAGTGCCAGGCACGCAACCTATGCCAGCGGGGCTGCCCGTTTGGCGGATATTTTAGCTCAAACTCGGCGACATTGCCTCCGGCGGCAAAAACCGGCAACCTTACCATATTGCCCAATTCTGTGGTGCATTCCATTATTTATAACGAAAAGGAGGGCAGGGCGACGGGGGTAAGAGTAATTGATGCGCACACCAATAAAGCCGCTGAATATTATGCAAAAATAATTTTTGTAAACGCCGCGGCACTCAATACGAACCTCATCCTGCTGAATTCAACCTCGTCGCGTTTTCCAAACGGGCTGGGCAATGATAACGGCTTGCTGGGTAAGTTTGTGGCTTTCCAAAATTACCGCGGGTCGCTTACCGCGCGAATGGAAGGCTACGAGGATTCCTATTACTACGGGCGCAGGCCCACTGCCGTGATGATGCCGAATTTCAGGAACGTACGTAAGCAGGAAATGGATTTTTTGCGGGGGTACATGACGTTTTACACGGCCAGCAGGGGCGGTTGGGGCGGCCATGTTGGCGGGCCGCAGATCGGCGGAGCATATAAGGAAGCTGTTTCCGAACCAGGTGGCTGGGGCGTTTATATGATGATGCAGGGCGAAACCATTCCAAAGGAAACCAACCTTGTTTTTTTGAGCAAGGATCAAAAAGATGCCTGGGGCATACCCTTATTAACCATTTCGGTTGATTATGACGATAACGACTCGAAGATCGTAAAAGACTTTTTACAACAGGGAGCCGAAATGCTTGAAAAAGCGGGCTGCAAAGACATCAACGGGCGGGATAACATGCAGGCGCCCGGCCTGGACATACACGAGGTTGGCGGCGTACGCATGGGCCGCGATCCTAAAACTTCGTTGTTAAACAGATGGAACCAGCTGCATGCTTGTCCCAATGTATACGTTACCGATGGCGCCTGCATGACGTCGACCGGCACACAGAACCCCTCGCTTACCTTTATGGCTATTACCGCGCGCGCTGCTAACTACGCGGTTAGCGAGCTGAAGAAGGGATGAGGGAAGTCGGAAGTCGGAAGTCGGAAGTCGGAAGTCGAAAGTCAGGAGTCGGAAGTCGGAAGTCGGGAGTCAGAAGTCAAGAGGCAAGAATCAAGAGGCAAGAATCAGGAAACAAAACCAGGGAAATCAACGGCGAAGCTGATCGATAGCGGCGTATGATGGTGTCCGCAGCTTATATTACGCTCCAGGTTAGTGTCCGGTTTAACTGAGTGAGCATCGCTTCAATTTCTTCTGTGCATTCCTTTTGAAACACCGAGCAGCAACTGATCACCTGGAACTCGTCGCCAAACACCTGCACGATCGGGTGGATATCGTGCACCGGGCATACCATGGCCTCTATGGCTGGTTTAATGGTTTCGGCTAAGGTCATAGCGATAGAATTTACGATTTAAACAAGTTAAAAAACGGAATGTTTTAGTTAATTAATTTTTAATGATATTTTAATGCCGTAAAAAAAATAATTTATTTATATTAGCCTGCCGCGCCGCTGCGAAGCGTCCTGGATTAATCCCTGGTTAATTTAAATGATGAGGAAAATCCTTATAATCGAGGACGATGAGGCGACATGTGAAATTTTGGAATTCATTGTCGCGGGCTTAGGCTGCGAAGCGATCACATCAACCTACGCATTGCCGGTAAAGGAAATACAGGCGGTGTTGCCCGATGTGATCCTGCTGGATCATTGGTTAGGCGACCAGCTGGGCGGCGAATTGTGCTTTAAATTAAAAAAGGACGCTGCCACAAAGGATATCATTATCATTATCGTATCGGCACATTCCACAGTGAGGGAAATAGCCAGGCAATCGTGCGCCGACGACTATATCGAAAAGCCATTTTCGGTTGATGCCGTAGAAAAAAAGATCGAAAAGTATTTGCGTTAATGTGAAGAAAGGCGCCTGCCTTTGTCCGTTCAAACAAAACAATTTGAACGTTGTTATCCTGATAATTACTTATTATAATTTTGCACAACCAATTCTTTTTGCCGTGAAAAAGAAGATCCTTATAATAGAAGATGATAAGGACACCTCCGAGATGTTGGGGTATATTGCGGATCAATTAAATTGTATGGTGCTTAAATCTGCCGGGGTGGTATCCCTCTCGGTGATCGAGGGCCTTTCGCCCGACCTGATATTACTGGACAACTGGCTGGGCGAATCGCTCGGCAGCAATTTATGCCTCGAGATTAAAAACAACCGGGCTACAAAAAATATTCCCGTTATTATGATATCGGGGCAAAGCAATCTTTACCAGATCACCAAAGCATGCTGCGCCGACGGCTATATTGAAAAGCCGATCGACCTGAATACCCTGGAAAAGGTTATCATGAAATTTACAGGCAAGCCGCTGCATACAGCGGACCAGAAAACTACTTCTCCAGTGGCAGGGTGATCCAAAAGGTACTGCCTTTTTCAAGGGTGCTGTCAACCCATATCTTGCCGTTGTGCCGTTCCACTATTTCCTTGCTGATGTATAGCCCGATGCCCAGGCCCGAAATATTACGGTTCAGCTCCTCAACACGGTAAAACCTGTTGAATATCTGTTCAAGCCTGTCGGCGGGTATGCCGATCCCTTCGTCTTTTATCCCGATTTTTACCTGCCGGCTGTCGGCGGTCAAAAATACGTCGACCCTTTTTTGCGCCGGCGAATATTTAAGGGCGTTGGTAAGCAAATTGATAACCACCTGCTCAATCCGCTGCGGATCGCCGCAGATCATAGCTGATGTAATATCGGTATGCAAAAATATCTGGTGTGTCGAGTTGGTATGCTGTATCAGCTCGATGCTATCGTCTATGATGGGCCTGATATCGAACTTTTCTTTCACCAGTTGCAGCTTTCCCGCCTCGATCTTCGAAACATCGAGCAGGTCGGAAACGAGGCCCGACAATTTTTTTACCTGGCGCAGGGTTTTTGCCACAAATTTGTTAACGTCTTTATCCTTGTTGAACCGGCCTAAAATTTGCAAATAACCCATGATGCTGGTTATCGGCGTTTTCAATTCGTGGCTGGCCAAACCAATAAACTCATCCTTTTTTTCATTCAGCCCTTTAACTTCCTGGTAAAGCCTGGTGTTCTCATTACTCATCGCCTCGAGCCTTGCGGTATATTCAAGCAGTTCCTGCTGCGCCTTTTTTTGCTGGGTAATATCGCGTGCTATTTTGGAGGCCCCGATAATGTGGCCCTTGCTGTCGATAATGGGCGACACGGTAATTGAAAGCGGGATAAGCTTTCCGTTCTTAGCCATCCGGAACGTCTCGAAGTGATCCACTTTGTTTCCGTTCGCGATCTGGCCGATAATGTATTCTTCCTCCTTTAAACGCTCGGGCGGGATGATGAGCGAAATATGTTTTCCAATGGCTTCTTCGGCTGTGTAGCCAAACATCCGCTCGGCTGCCGTATTCCAGCTGGTAATAATACCCTGCAGCGTTTTGCTGACTATCGTATCATCCGAACTGTTTACGATAGCCGCAAGCCGTGCCTGTTGCGCGCCAATATCTAACCTTTCGGAAATATCGCGGGCAATTTTCGATGCGCCGACAATGATCCCCTTACTATCGGTAATTGGCGAAATGGTAACCGAGATAGGAATAAGATTTCCATTTTTGGCCATGCGGACCGTTTCGAAGTGGTCCACTTTTTCGCCGTTCGCGATCTTGCCGATAATATAGTCTTCTTCTTTTAAGCGGTCGGGGGGAATGATGAAGGAAATATGCCTGCCGACCGCCTCGGCGGCCGTATATCCGAACAAGCGCTCCGCAGCAACGTTCCAGCTGGTAATGATCCCCTGCAGTGTCTTGCTGACGATCGCATCGTCGGACGAATCGATAATAGCAGCCAGCGTAGCCTGCTTAATTTCAATGTCCCGGGCCGCTGTGACATCGATAAGGGTGCATACTACGCCTTTCACGTTGCCATCATCATCAAAAATAGGTACCGGGTTTGGATTTACCCTTATTTGCTTGCCGCCGGGCTGCTCAATAATGATATCCTCATCTTCAACCGGCTTTCCGTGTTTAAGGGCAATCGCCGCAGGTGTTTGGTCGGCTGGCAGGGGATCGCCGTTTGTACGAAAGGTGTTGAGGGCGCCGCTCCATAATTCTTTTCCTACCACGGGTGTACGGCCCCATAATTTTTCGGCGGCCTTATTAAAGGCGGTAACGTAACCGTTTTTATCGCAGGTATAAACAGCCAGCGGTACGTTGTCAAATGCATTAAACGAAAAAAACTGTTTCCCCAATGTCCCTTCTGCCGAAAAATCACCTGTTACGTTTGAATGCATTATTTACGAAAGTATCTGATGTAATAATACAAAGTTATCCGCATCGTACTTAAACGACGGACACTCTGAAAAAGTAAAAATAGAGCTTAACACCTATGTGGTGTAAACACAACTAAGCAAAATAAGTTTTAACATTTGTAAATCGTGCTTAAAATTAGATGTTTTATAGTGATGTGTCAACCGGTATTTGAATTTCGCCCGAAAACCGTAACTCAAATTTCATGCTGATTTCATAATCGGGCAATAGTTTTACATCACATAACCAACTGATTCAAGCCCTTACCTGAATTGATGTGAGGTTATTTAAAATCAAAGGCTGCTTTAACCGCAGCGGCATTTTAAACGCGTACGTAATTAATACCCCTATATTTACCCTAACCGGCACTGTTAAGTGCCGGTTTTTTTATTACAGCGTGGTGACTACCAGCTATTTGCGAGGTTAATAGAAATATAATTATATTGAAATTAAAAATATTTCAGTTACTATCAAAAATAGTTGCATAATAATTATATTTTTTTCACGTTATTTGCAGTGATAAATATTGATGGGTTATATTATTCCGCCGCCAATGCGGATAACTTGTTCCCCTTTTTAGTCCCGACACTTTGATTGATCCTATGAACAAGGAGCAGCGCGTAAAAGTTGTTAAGCAGTTTGAGCAGTTAAGCCTGGAATACGATAAAGAACTAAGGCATACTGTTTCCTTCGCCGCAAAAATATGCAAGTCGCCTATAGCGATGATCACGTTAGCGGATGGCGATACGCTATGGATCAAAGTGAAAAGGGGCACATTAGTGAAGAAAACTCCGCTGGAAACGTCCTTTTGCAAATACGCTATTAAGCAAAATCATCTTTTCGTGGTAAATGACCTGCTTGCCGACGAGCGATTTCGCGACCATGCGGACGTTGCGGGCGGCCCCGGGTTCAGGTTTTACGCCGCCGTCCCGCTTACCACCCGCGCCGGGCAACGCATTGGCACACTTTGCGTGATGGACGATAAAACCCACGAGCTTAACGATGAGCAAATGCTGAGCCTGCGAATATTAGCCAAACACGCCATGAGTGTGATGGAACATAAGCTGACGCTTGATAAGCTCGATAAAACCTTTACCGACCTGAAGCGCGTGAAGGAACATAAATCAAAAAATGACATTAAGCTGCGGTCGATGTTTGAGAGCCTTACCGATTCGTATTTTTTGCTGGGCAAGGAGCAGGAGATCATTGATTTTAACCGTACGGCATTTGATTTTATTAAAGAAAAATACAATATAAACCTCACTTACGGCGACCGGATGACCGATTTTTTGCCACCATCATACAAAGAGTGCTTTACGCTCCATTACCGCAACGCTTTACGGGGCCAAAAAATGCAGATCGAAAAGCTGGCCGATTACGGCGCGATGGGCAAGGTGTGGTGGGATTGTGTTTTTGAGCCTGTTAAAAATAATGCGGGTGAAATAATCGGCGTTTCGCACGTGGCCAGGGATATTACCGGCCGCAAGCTCAACGAGGAAAAAATAATGGAGCAAAACAGCCTGCTTTCCCGGATATCGCAAATACAATCACATGATTACCGCGGGCCGGTGGCCTCGATACTGGGCCTGATGAATTTGATACAGGAAGAGGATTACGTGGCGCCGAAAGAATACCTGATGATGATGCAGGTAGCCGTAAAAAGGCTTGATGAAAAAATACACGAGGTGGTAAACATTGTAAACGACCCGCTGATCTCGTACCCCCTGCCGGTCAATTAGCGGCGCCGCTAATGTTTCACGCTGGTTGCAGCTGTATCTGCCGGCTCGTTCAGTTTATAATAGATGCCTTTCGAGGTTTTCAAGCTATCCGGTTTAATTGTTGGCGCGGCCTTAATATTCTGCAAATCGGTATATGTTTTTTTCCAGTTACCCGGATACTTTTTGGCAAAAAACGTGGAGTCGGCATCACCGTAAAAACTGACGATGTTATTTTTAAGCGACGCGGTAAGGTTGGCAAATTTGGTATCCTGCAGTTTATCGATGAGGTCGCCATACGTTTCGTCGGTCAAGCCGTATTCGCCCATCAGGGTAGGCTTTCCTGTATCGTAATCGACATCGGGTAACGGCGCCCGGCCATTGTAAAGTTTAGCCAGCGCCTCGTGGTAATGATTCAATACCGTATCAAAACTCCGGATAAATAATTTTTCCCCCTCAGGGCCCACGCTTTTGAACTTCAAAACTTTAAAAGGCCCAACCTTTGGAACGATACGAAAGAAAACCGATAGTACCTGGGCTTTAAAGCCCGGTTTTTGCCGCTGGGCACCAAATTCCTTATTGTAAGCTTTTGCACTCATGTGATAATGGAATTTACGGCTGGTCATGCCGGGATTCTGCTTTTTGATGTCATCTTTTTTTAGTACCCAGGCGGTACGGGTTACCGTGGGCAGTAAACTCCTTACCGACCATCTAAAGGTGCCTATAGCAAGCCCGAGATCGCCAAAAACAAGATTGATATCCTGCCCGTAGGTTTTCAAAAAAGCCCGTTCAAGCACCGGCCTGGCTACCTCGAACCCTATAAAATCGTGATATCCCTGGTTGGCGTAATTACCGCGGGCGGTTTGCAGCACGTCAAAAGCGATCTCGACCCGGCTATGCGAAATATGATCCTCTTCGTAGGTAACTACCGGTCCGAATTTCTTTTTCATATCCGGGTAAACTATCGGCACTGTGCGGTTCGTAGCAAGCGAGTGACCATATTTATCGGCCATGTAATGGCACAAGGATCCTAATGCAAAGGCATATTCATCAAGATTTTCGGACTCTGAAATTAAATTTTCCACAAAATCGCCACTGCGCACATAATGCGCAAGGTTGGTAAAATAAGCACTGCCAAATGGAAAATATCCCATGTCGGCTATCAGGCAGCCGCCGTAGGCGTAGGCATGGGCCATTTTCAGGTCCTGGTCGGTGGCGGCGGGATATTTATACTTTAGCAACGGTAGTATGGTTTTGTCCCAGCTTGCGTCTATAAGGGCTTCGTGTGTTAATACGGAATAAGCTTTTGTTGATAAGGGCGACAGGGAGGCGAAAAAAATGAATATCATTAAATACCGGGCGGGTATCGGGGATTTGAACATAATTAAGGTTGTTTACATTGATGAAAGGATTAGGCAGGCAAAATGTTTTACCACCGGCGTCATGGTGTGCAATTGTTACACGCAGAATACAACCAGGTCACAATAAAAAAGGCGAGAGCTTTTCGCCCCCGCCCTTATCATAGATATGGAAAATTATTTTACTCGTCGGTTTCGTCGTCAGGTGTACCAACCACTTTATACACCACGCGGCCGCTGGAGTCACGTGTTTGCTGGTAGTACACATCGTCGGGCGATACGAAGAAGGTTTGCCCATTCATTTTTATTTTCCTGGTGCCCTGCGGTAACTCGTCATATAAATCGCCTACCTGTGGCATAGGGCCGTTTTGTCCGTTGTCGTACTGGCCGGGCATTTGCTGCTGGCCTTGCTGATCGGGGTCAACCTGCTGCGAACCCTGGTCAAGCTGCCCGTCCTTGCCGGCGATAACGTATGCTGTGCTGCCGTCATCTTTGGTTATTGGCTGGTAATACACGCCATTCAGCTCATAATACTGTTCGCCGTTGATGGTAATAGGCTGCGCGCCATCGGGCAGCGTAGTGATTTCGGCGCCCAGCGGTGGTTCAACTACGGTATATTGATTGTTCAGATGCTGGTAATAAAAGCCATCGCTGTAAAAATATTGTGCGTCGCCCCAATAAAAAGGATAGTAACCATAAGGTAAATAACCAATGCTAAAGCCTATCCTGGGATAATATAAACTGCCAAAGAAACCGCCGTGGTAATAAAAACCACCACGCCCGCCCCAATAACCACGTCCGCGCCAATAACTTGGGCCGTAATAATGGCCACGGCCATATCCAAAACCTGAACGGCCATAGGAGTAGCCGCCGCGGCCGTAACCGCCTCTTGAACCGTAGGAATAACCGTTGCCGGTAAAGCCGCGCCGGACGCCTCCGCCGGTAACACCCCGGTAATTGCCACCTATTGCAGCTCTGCCAGTAAAACCGCTTGTGGACCCTCTGTAAGCGCGGGAACCGCCGTTATAGCTGCGCTGCGGAGCAACCATGGCACGCCCGCCGTTGAAACTGCCGGTACGGCCGCTAAATGCGCGGCTGCCACCCGAAAAACCACCGGAACGGCCGCTGAACGCCGGCCGGCCACCGCCTGAAAATCCACCGGAACGGCCGGAAAATGATGCATGACCACCGCCGGAAAAACCGCCGCCTGCATGGCCACCGGAGAATCCACCGCCTGAACGGCCACCGCCGCCGCCGCTGCCACCCCTGTGCTGGGCATTGGCCGGGAATGCTAAAAACAAACATAACAGGCCGCTAAAGCTTGTCAGTAAAAAATATTTTAATGTCTTTTTCATAATTGATTAATATTTCAATCTACAGCTTTTTTGCGCTGTTAATTTATAGACTTGATACATGGTTAACGGTTTAATTGCCTGTTAATTATTTTTTTAAGCTTGCATAATTCTGACAAAACCCATGCCGAAGCCAATTTTATATGGTTGTTTTTTGCGACCATAAATTTTATCTTAGCCGGCACTGCTATTATTACACAAGCTATTCATATGATCAAAGACCCGAACGCGTTGAACCAGGTAGCCGAGTTTCATACCACATTTAAACATCCCGTAGTTAAATCCCCCGCCATTCCCTCAAAAGAGCGATGCGACCTGCGCATAGCCTTGCTGGCCGAAGAACTGAAGGAATTGCAGCAGGCCGTGGATGATAATAATTTAACGGAGGTGGCCGATGCGCTGTGCGACCTGCAGTATGTGCTGGCCGGCGCCATACTGGAATTTGGCCTTGGCGAAAAATTTAAAGACCTGTTTGACGAGGTGCACCGCTCCAACATGAGCAAAGCCTGCAAAACTATTGAAGAAGCTACGCAAACGATGGAGCATTATAAAAACAGCGACAACACAAGATCATACCATAAAGAAATTGACGGGTTGTTTTTGGTTTACCGCGAGGGGGATCATAAAACGCTGAAATCGGTTAACTATTCGCCGGCCGGTTTGAAGGCGATTTTGGAAGAGCCTCACCCCAACCCCTCTCCAGAGGTGAGTGTGGTACAACATATTCCAATTTGCTTAATGCAAATTGAGTTTAAAAAGCGCCAATCGTGAGATTAGCAAATAACGTTGTTTGAAATATTGATTAAAACTGTAATTGCAGTTAAAA
>Ga0134126_10004560_pt1 | contig 17324 bp, 25 predicted proteins | sample KB31752_FD_96881 | JGI IMG/M metagenome (GOLD analysis project Ga0134126, IMG submission 96881) | Terrestrial soil microbial communities with excess Nitrogen fertilizer from Kellogg Biological Station, Michigan, USA - KB3-175-2 | ecosystem: Environmental > Terrestrial > Soil > Unclassified ...
CTGCGTTGGCAGAGGCGATGGGTAATCTCACCGGCTGGACGCCGCAGCGTATTCAGCGCAAGCTGGAAGATGTCGATGAAATTCGCGACGGAGAACTGTCGCGTGCGCGGCACGCCCTTGGCGTGGCCAAGATCCCGGCCATTGCCAGATTTGCCAGCCAGCTTATCCAAGCCGGCCGGGGACCGCTGGTGATATTTTTCCAACACACCGAAGTGCGGCGGCGGTTACACACTATTTTCGCCCAGCAAAGTTTGCGGGTTGGGGTTATCGACGGGAAGGTCACCCCTGTCGCTTTAGCGGAAGCGGAATCCGGCTTTCAAGCCGGAGCTTTCGATGTTTTGCTGGCGCAGATCCAGTCCGCCGGCCAGGGTCTGACCTTGCATCGGTCGAATACCTGTTTGATCGGTGAGCTGGCCTGGACGTCGGTTGCGGTGCAACAAGCGGTAAAGCGGATCAGTCGAATTGGCCAAACCCGGCCGTGCACGGCCTACATTCTCCGTGCACAAGATTGCTGGCTTGAGGACATTCTTTCGAATGTCATCAGCAAGAAACAGCAGGCCAGTGACAACCTGTTAAATCTGCTGACCACCACACATTAACCCTTGCGGAATTCATTCGAACGGATTAAGTGGCAAAACTTAATTCACCTTTAACCAAGGAATGCAAAATCGTTATGGCACTCACGTTGACCATCGATATTCCGCGTAACGCCTCGCCGATCGTGCTGCAGCAACTGCTCGACTGGGCATCGCGGCTGAATGGATCGGCACCCGCCGATCTTACGCCTAGCCCTATTTCTGTCTCCAATGGTGCCGCGGTCGAAGTCCCGGCTGCCGTGGAAACGGTTCAGGCCCCCACAAATGGCGTGGCAGAACAGACGATTTCCGCGTCTGCGCCAGTGGTGCCAAAAGCCACGAAAACGGTAAAGGCACCGAAGGCGGCTGAACCCGTTCAACCGGCTGAGGAACCTTACCAGCTGGGCGTTGGTGAGTTCCGGCGCGCACCGGGTCTGAAAGGCCGTCCCAGCGCGGCGGAAAAGAAGGCTTGGGAAGATGCAGCGGCGGCGATAGCCGCGGCAGCGGAAGCAGCGCGTAATCCGGCGATCGAACCCCCGATTGGGGTCAATCGTAGTCTGGCGGATGTATCGGCGCCAAAGCCCGCGGCGCCGCAGCCGGTACAGGTGCAGCAACCGGCAATGCCCGCCCTTCCAGAACCGCCGGCCGCCAGCGGCATGATCACCAAGGAAGACCTGGAAGATTGTTACTCGGCGGCGCGGGCACACGATCCCCAGGGCGTCCGGGCACTGATGCAGGCGCTGCAGTGGTCGGACGGGTCGCCTAAGCAGCCGTGGTATGCGCCGGTCAGTGTGCCGGCGGCGCAGTACGAGCGGTTGGTGAATGAATTGGCAGCCTTGCTGCCGCAGCAAGGCTAACCGGGATTGGTCTCTGTTCGTCCTGATTGTCATGGGTCGGGATGCTGGAATCGCCAATGATGAAGTTGAAGAGTTCGGAGATAGGCTTCATCGTCTCACATAAAAGGAATGCCGATGGCTGAGCATGGCTACGTCTTGACCTCCAATGAGGCGATCGTCGGCATCTGTGTCGGCACCGAAGCCGAAGCCAATGCGTTCTGCCGGCAGTTCAGTGATGCCTATGCCGCGCGCCAAGCGCATGAGTATGGTGAGTTGGCACCCTTTCTGTCGCGGACGATGTGTTGGGAAGCGCGCAAGGCGCCGATCGTACAGTCCGGTCAAAAGGCTGAACCGGTAAAATCAACTGGCAACGCCGTGGTCAAATACATCACCGAACATGGCGGGTTCGATCCAAAACACTTGGCACTGCTGGATTTTCCTGAAGCTGATTTACTGCAATACGCCCAGTTGCTGGGTCTATCGGTGCATGATCAGTCTATTTTTGTCGATAGCATTTTACGGAACCGGGAATGAAATTTGATACACCGACAATTATGGCACATAGCCGCGTTCGTAAAGCATCAGAACGGTATTTGCAGGCGTTGATTGAAAATAACGTGCCGAGGTTTGATGTATAAAAACAAAAGGAGTGGGCCGTGATTCAGCTGGGTATAAAGGTTAAAAAACACCATATAGAAAACGGTGAATGCCGGTCACCACAACGCTGTGCCATCGCCGCCGCGATCCGTGAGGAATATGAAGATGTTTCCTATGTGGCCGTTCGTACCAACGGCATAACGATAACCACGCGATCAAATCTAGACGGCTCGGGGTACCGGCAGCACTACGCTGTGCCCATTAAGGCGGCGAAAGCCATTATTGACTTCGATGAGGAAAAAGAAGTAAAGCCGTTTAGTTTTGTGGCTAAATTGATTGACAGTACCCCCATCAAGCCGCGAACACCGGAACAACGGGAAAGAGACAAACAAAACCAGCGCATAAAGCGCGTAACCATGGCGAAACAAGGAAAAACAGAAAAGCGTGAGCGGGTTGCCGGTGTTTGAGCAGTATATAAAAGCACGTTTTGAACGTGAGAATAAAATCAAACGTATGCTGGAAGCATTTGAGCTGACGCCGAATGACTTGATTGAGTGGCTGAAAGAACAGGATTTCAAACAGTTTCCGGGCAATTCAGATGATGAATAGCCAGGAAGCCGCCATGTTCGCAGCCTTGCGGGAGGCTTATGACGGCGAGGCGATCTTTCGCCCCTCCAATGCGGCGCGCTGGATGAGCTGCCCCGGCAGCGTGCAGCGTATCGCCAGAATGCCGCGCATCCCACAGCCAGTCAAGGCGCCCGCTCGTCAGGGATCTGCCGCGCATACCTTGGCGGAATTGGTGCTGACAGATTCCAATGGCTTAACTCCCGAGGACTACGTCGGCCGCTACATCGCCATCAACGGTGACCCAACCGACCTTTATCTCGTCGATGAAGAAATGGGCGAGAAGATCACCGACTATGTCGCCATTGCCGAAGGCTTGCGATCCATTCCTGGCACCGAACTTTTTATCGAGCACAAATTGTCTTTGGGTGTATTGGATCCGACCGATCCATTGCTGCATGAATGCCGCGGCACGGCGGATGTCGTCGCTGTCAATCGCGAACAGCGTTGGATTGTCGATCTCGATCTGAAATACGGCAAGGGCATTCCGGTCGACGGCGACAGTCCGCAATTGAAGATCTATCTCGCCATGGCGTTGCTGGCGTTTCGTGACGAAAAACCTTGGATCTGGGGCGGCACAACGATCTTCCAGCCGCGGCTGCCGGTGCCGCCTTATACCGAGGATGATCACTACAAGCCGTTCGTATTCAAGCCGGCGGAAGTCTTCGGCGACTTTCTCACTCAGGTCATTGCCGCGATTCATGCGGCCTTGGCACCGGAACCGAAACTCGAACCGTCGATTAAGAATTGCTATTGGTGCGAAGCACGGCCGCTCTGTCCGGCCGCCCGTGCCGCGGCATTGTCCTGTGTGCAGGACAATCAGCCGATGCCGTCGCATGCTGAACTGTCAGCGCAACTGGGACCGATTCCCGAGATCATTCAACAGCCACCGGGACAGACCCTTCCTGCGGTGCATACTGCCGGCAAGATCGTCTTGCGTTCGCCGAGTGATCATAACGTTGCGCAAATCCGTGATACTTTGCTCAAAATAAATATGCTGGAGGTTTGGGCCGCCGGTTATAAACATTACGCCTCCCAGTTGCTGCAGGCCGGGATTGCGATTCCGGATTGGTATCTGAAATCCCGCACCGGTAATCGGCGCTGGAGCCAGCCGCGGGAAGTGGTGGAGGCCGAACTGTTGAAACTGAAATTGAAGCCGGCGGATATTTACACGGAGCCGAAATTGCGGTCACCGAAACAGGTGGAAGATCGCTTGCCAAAACTGTTGAAAGGGGCTATTGAGCATCTCTACGAACGTCCGCCCGGTGCGCCGACTTTGATGTACGGGGTGGATCCTGAAGCAAAACCAGTACTTTCTGCCATGCCCGGACCAATCGAACTTTAATACGACAAAACAGGAGCTAAATCAATCGATGTCTAACGCAATGAATTTTCCGGTCACTGATCCTTTTCTCGCCAAATATGGCGCGATCATGCCCGACACCAACAAGCTTGAACTGAATCCCGATTTTGGCAACATCGAGTTGCTGACCCCGTACTGTCGCCTGTCGTTTGTGTATTTCGATCCGCCCAAGCAGGGCCGTCAGCAGCGCGATGGCACGACGACAAAAACCGCCGCATCGGCGCTTCTGATGTTTCACCCCGGTGGGATTGAACAGATCGAGCAGGCGCTGCAGAAGATTGTCGACCACAATTTCAATGCGGAACAGCGGGTGGGGCCGGACGGCCAGCCGGTTGTTTGGACGCCATCGCAGCTGTTGTTGGCACCGGCCAATATGGCGAATGCCATCATCAATCCACTGAAGAACGGTACGGAGACCTGGCAGGGCAGCGCCAAGCCGCAGTTGTATGAAAATCTCCGCGGGCTTTATACGCTGAATGTCACTTTGCCGGTTACCGATCAGCAGGGCAATCCGCAGGCGCCGGTTTATCTCGATGAGCAGGGTCAGCCGTGTCCGGCGAAGAAGTTTTATTCCGGTTGTTATGCGCGCGCGGTGATCCGGCTGTCACCTTATCCGCGGCGCGGCCAGCAGGGCTTCGGCAAGCGCGGTGTGTCGGCCTATCTGCAGGTGATGCAGTTCGTCGCCAACGGTGAGCGGCTGGGCAACTTCGATGCCGTGGCCTACGGTCAAAGCATCGTTAATCAAGCTGGACCGGTGGTGGTCGATCCGGCGTTCACCGCACCGGTACCGATGCAGGACCAGCCACAAACGGCGCCCGCTGGCGTGCCGGGCTTCCCACCGCCTCCGCAACAGCAGCCGCAGTACGCATCGCCAGCAGCCGGACTACAGTACGCGCCGCCAGCAGCAGGACTACAGTACGCGCCGCCAGCAGCAGGACCACATTACGCCGCACCGCCGCCGGTCTATCAGCAGACAGCACAGGCACCGTCAGCGCCCCCAGCACCGCCGCCTGGCTACGTATGGTCCGGAACCGCTTGGGTACAACAGGCTTCGCCGCAGGGCGCCCCCATTCCACCGATGCAGCCCAGCGGCTATATTCCGCGCTGAGACCGAAAGAAGCCAGCTTATGCTGGCTTTTTTCCCTTGTCTTTGTTGGGTCGTTGTATTAGGAGTATAACGCATGGCGGAGAATTTGCTGGTGCGGGTCCGGCACAGCCCGTACTGGGCGTCCAAGGAAATCGCCCGGCTGCGGGAATTGGTGAAGGTCTATGTCGACCCAGCCGCGGTGCGACCGGAACACAAAGTTCTTTTGGAGGAAAGCGATGACAGCCCAGGACCGTTCAAAGGTTAGAAGCTGGTTCAGTGTGACGACGCCAGATGGCGTTATCGAGTACAAACTGCCGAAATATTTGGTGAACATGGAACCGGACGACATCGACAAACAGCGGGAAATCTATAAGGCGAGTTTCAAGTACAACGTGCCGGTGATCATATCTGATCACCCTTTGAAAGAAAACAAAACATGATTTGGGCGGCGATCTACGCGGACAGCGCGGGTGAAAAAGCCCGCGAGATCTGCACCGACTGGGAATCTGCGCAATCTGTATTGCGTGACTTCATCGACGTGGCGCACCCACCGCATTCGATGCCGACCTTTCAGCGCGAGCTGGATTATGCTGTTGAAGGCGCGGTTTTTCATATCACCGATGGCGAGCACCGGTTTGCTATCGAGCACGTATAATATATCGTAAACGAAACGATTTAGTTGGATGTTGCAAAAAATTTTTGACCGGCCAGTTGTTTCATTCGATATTGAAACGTCATCGGCCGCTCCGCTGCAGACGGTCGGCAGCTACCGCTATGTTGCCGACGTCTCCACGCGGGCGCTGATGTTCGCCTGGCATCTGATGGGATCGCCGGATCGGCCGCAGTTGTGGTGCGAAGGCGACCCCGTGCCGGAAGATTTTTGCCCTTTTGTCCAGTCCGGCAGTTTGTTCTCCGGATGGAATGTCATGTCTTTTGATCGCGTGGCGTATCGAACATTGTTGGTTGAGCGTTGGGGTTTTCCGCCGATCCCGGATGACAACTGGGTCGACAGCATGCACCGGGCCGTGGCGGCCAATCTGCCACGCAGTCTGGACGGCTGCGCCAAAGCCGTGGGTATGCCGTTCGAAGCCAATTTGAAAGACAGCAACCGTATCAAACGGGTGACCAACGCTTTACGCACACCTATTCCAGCGACGGTGGCTGACATTCTTGCCCAACGTGTAGATGTAAAGCCGGCTTTACTGGAAGATCTGCGTTGGCTGGCGGCGCGCTGCGTGCAGGACGTCGAAATGGAAGAAGGCGTGTTGATGCGGCTGCCCGATTGGCCGAGGATGCATCCTTGGCTATGCATGCCGCAGATCGATCGTGCGATCAACGACCGCGGCATTCTTTTGGATGTGCGGCTGGCGGAAGGCCTGGCAACCGCGGCAAAGATCGAAACCGCCCGGCTTGATATCGAAATGAATAAGCTGACCGGTGGTCAGGTCGCCGCTACGACCAATGTTGAATCCTTGAAAACATGGCTGGTGTCACGCGGCGTGGAACTGCCGAGTTCCGTTATCGCGGAGGATGATGAAGAGGAAACTGACGAAAACGAAAATCGGAAATCGCCTTGGCGTCTACGTAAAAGCGATATTGCCGATCTGATCGCGCGTAATGACGTGCCGGAAGATTGCCGGTTGGCCTTGACGATGCGGGCGGAGGCGGCGAAGGCTTCGGTACGCAAACTGCGCGCCATGCTGGCGTGCGCATCCCCGGATGGCAGGCTGCATAGGATGCTGCACCTTATGGGCGCGCAGGCGACTGGCCGCTGGTCCGCGGGCAAGGCCCAGTTGCACAACATGGTGCGTGATAAATTCGCCAGTTTTGATGATGTGGCAACACGCTTCAACCTGGATCCCAAGCGCGACAAGGACAAAATCAAAGCGCTGATCCCACAGGAGTTACATCGCGCCATTGAAGATGGACGTACCGGTGATGCTGATCTTCTGCGGTCGCGCTATGAGATCATGCGCGTCGATATGCAGAAACGGGTGACGTTGCATGGCGTGTTGCCTTGGATCTCACGCATGATGCGGCGGACGTTATCGGCCCCGGCGGGCCGTCTTTTGTTCAACGGCGACTTTGCCAACATTGAAGCACGTATCCCGGTATGGCTGGCCGGGCAGGAAGAGACCGTACAGCAATTTGCCCGCGGTGAGGATCTGTATCGCATTGCCGCGGCGCCGGTCTATGGATTGCCGCCAGAAGAACTGTCAAGCGAACAGCGGCAGATCGGTAAGGTCATGCGTTTGTTCCTTGGATTTATGGGCGGCGTGAACGCTTTTATCCCAGCGGCGATGAACTATGGTATTATCATTTCACGAGAAGATGGCACATTTTTTGTAAAAACCTTCCGTGAAACTAACGCGCTATTGGTAACGTTTGCCAACGCTAATTTGCATGCCGCACGGCAAGCGATCATATATCCTGGTCAGGAATTCTCCGTACCGCCAAAAGGCTTGGTGTCCTGGATCCGACAAGGCGACTGTTTGTTGGTCCGGCTCCCGTCAGGCCGTTATCTGCACTACTGGGCACCGCGGTTGGAGCAGGGTTATTGGCAGGACGGTAAACCCAAGGAAGAATTGGACGTCACCGTGTTGGTCGTCAAAGGCAAGATGACATTCCGTCGTACATTATGGCGCGGATTGGCGATTGAGAATATCACGCAGGCCATCGCCGCCGATATGTTGGCGGTGGCACTGGAAAATATGCAACGTAATGGTTTGCCTGTGGTGCTACACGTGCACGATTCGGTGGCCGCGGAAGTCGATGCCGATAAGGCAGAACGTCTGCGGCCGGTGTTCGAAGCCTGCATGCTGGACCAGCCCAATTGGAGTAAGGGGCTCCCCGTCGCGGTTGACGCGACGATTGACGCGAGATTTGGCTGACACACGTAATTGCGAATTGACAAAACCTCACACCAACAGCATAAGCACGACAGCGTAATAACAAAGGAAAGTGGTCGTGCATACCAATCTTATTTTCGATCAGCCGCTTGCCAGTCTGCCGATCGGGTTCGTCGACAGCTGCCGTTACGCCGCAGCCCAGTTGGACGCAACCACCGCAGGCAACTTCATCAACAATGTCCAGGTTGGTTTTGGCGAACTCAATGGCATGCCGATCGACGGCGCCCTGGCGCTGGCAATGCCAAATCAATTGACGTCGATGAGCTACCAGGATCTGCTGTGGCAGTTGACTGTGCATGCGAGCAATAACCTCGATCGTCAGATGGTCAGCAATTTACCGAAGACCGAGCCAGCAGACCTGACCAACGTCAATCTGCTGGTGACGTCGTGCCAGAAGAAAGCCTGGAACCTGCAGAACCCGAACGACTCGACGATTGACGGCTATGTCGGCATTTCCAGTCAGTATCCCTTGGCAATGGATCTGGCACACCGTGCCGCCCCTGGTGCCTACGATCTCGTCAGCATCTTCGAGCATGAAGAAACCCAAGAGATGGGACGGCTGCCTTATGACGGCGTAATGCGGCTATTGTCGTTCCAGGCGCCGGGGCAGTTTGCCCCGGATGGCAGTACGTCGATCTATCTCTCCGCCGACAATGGACAGACCAATCTCGGTAGCCTCTCGCCAATTGGCGACCGGGCGGACTTGTTGAACCAGTCACAGCAGATGGACCCGTTTTACTATGTTACGCCGTCCGGCGTGCAGCAGGATCTGACGCTACTGGACAAAAATATCATGAGCGCATTGGGCTTCGCCCAGACCGGTGACGTTGTGCATTTCCATTGCGGCCACCATCACCATCGCATGCAGTTCGTTGATCGGTACCACGATGGGCGGTAACTGGCGCTGGTGGCGGTTGGTTGTACCGGCCTACGTATTGGCATTTTTTGGTGTGGTCGTGTTTTATACGGCTTCGGCTGGCTATGTTGGTTGGCAGTTAATACGAGAAAGGATGTGTCGTGCACGAAACCGGCAAATCGATGATCCGCCGCAGTTGTGACAGCCGATTCGCAACGCGGTACATAAAAGGGGCGGCGATCGATATCGGCAGTGGTGACGACAGTTTGGTGCTCTACGCGTATATGTTTCCGTTGTTAACGAGCGTACGCTCTTGGGACGTCGATGATGGCGACGCCATGCGGATGGATGGTGTACGAAGTAACCAATATGATTGTGTGCATGCCTCGCATTGTCTGGAGCATTTGGTCGATCCGGAAACAGCGCTGCAAAATTGGATCCGGATCTGCAAATCCGGTGGTCATCTGGTTATCGTGGTACCAGATTTCGAACAGTATGAACAGGGGCTTTGGCCATCACGATTTAACCCCGATCATAAGTGGGCGTTTTCCATCAGCGGCGTTAAACAACACAACAGGCATATTGTGTTGTTGAATTATCTGCATTATTTTCTGATGTTAAAGGTATTGAAAATTGAGCTGGTCGAACGCGCATACGATTATGCTGCGTCAACACGAGACCAGAGTTTGTCGATTGCCTGTGAGCCAGCGATTGAAATCATCGCGCAAAAGCGTTAATCCTTGATAACATAGATCCGGCCGTCCGGTCCGGCCTGCAGTTGGCTTTCGGAAAAATGTTCCAACACTGCCTTTTTAGCTCCGGACAGGAAGGAATAATCATCGAACCACATGATGCCTCCGACCACCATGCGCGGCCAGAGATGATAAATACAATCTAAAACACAACGATATTGGTCGCAGTCAACGTGGACAAAGGCAATCCGTACCAGATCGTCCGGCAAGGTCTGGGGAAAAACCCCGATGTGGAAGTGTGCTTCCGGCATCAGCCGGTCCAGGGTCGACAGCGCGTGCGCGCCGCTGAAAGCTCCAGGTAGGTGGCTGTCACCCTGCAGTGGTTCGCAGATCGGTATCCCTTGAAATGTATCGAACAGGTGCAGAATGCGCCCCCCGCGATGGGGGTACAGCCGCAGTGCGCTGCCGCCTTGGTAGACCCCAACTTCGACCCAGCAGCCTGGCGGTGTGCTCAGCGCGGTTTCGACCAGCGAAACAAGTACCGCTTCGGGTATCAGAGAGGACGTATCAACCATGGGTCACCGCGCATGTCTGCGACCAATATCGTTGTTCAAAGAGCCGGTGCACTTGGCGATGTCATTCTGACGACGCCGATTATTCGTCGGCTACGACGGGAAAATCCAACTGCGTCAATTGGTGTGCTGACCGCGTACGGCGACGTGTTTGCCAACAGCCCGCATCTGGATATCAGTGCCTTGGCTGATCCGCAGAACGTACGGCACATCATGCTCGATCTGGCGTACGAGCGACGGCCAGGTCTGCACATCGTTCAGGCTTATATGCAGGAGGCATTCGGCGATCTTGGCGAACCCGACGATCTGCAACAGGAGTTGTTTTTCCCACGGCACGATCCACTATCGGCAAAACAGCACTACGTTGCAGTGCACGCGGCGGTCGCCGGTTGGGCCAACCGGACTCTTCCCCGCGCCACCTGGCGCGCGGTGATCGACGGCCTGCGTAAAGCCGAGCTATGGCCGGTGCTGGTCGGTTCACCGCGGGATCTCATTCCGGATTATCCGGTGACCGCTTTCCTGAGCAGTAATGTGCTGGCCCAAGCTAGTTTCATCGACACCTGCGCCTGCTTTGTCGGCAGCGATTCGGCCATGCTGCACGTCGCCGGGGCGACAGACGTGCCGATCGTTGGGATCTTTACCTGTGCCTTGCCCTGGCTTCGTTTGCCTTATCGCCAAGGGAAGCTGGGCGGCAACTGTATGGCTGTTGTGCCGGATCTTGACTGTATCGGTTGCCTGCACGAACGCCCGCCACCGGTGACGACCGAGGCTTGCCAGCGCGGTGATATGCTTTGCGTATCAAGCGTTGATCCGGATGAAATTATTGCAGCCGTTCTGGCGCTTGTTGAAACTAATTCATGAACATCATTTTCTGCTTGACGCGAAGATTCGCAGACAGGTACAGTGCTTTCGTGCACAGATGTCTGTGCATATCGATGACGTTTTCTCCCCCATTACCTCCCAGGATGTTCTTTCCCGAGCGTCCTGGACCTTTTTCGCATTAATTGTCTTGACGCTGCGATCAGATCACACGCATGATCTCATCCATGCCCGTTAAGATACAAGATTCCGGTACGATCGGAATCGTGCAAAAGGTTTTGATCAACGTCCTTGCGTACGCTGATACGGACGATATTACGGCCCGGCAGTTGGCCGTGTTATGCAGTATCGCCATGGTGGAATCCTGGACGGTGCGAGACTTGGCAGCCGCGTTGGGACTGGCGCGTCCGGCGATCAGCCGGGCGGCGGACGCCTGGGAAGAGATGGGTTTCATTGAGCGGCAGGACGACCCGGAGGACCGGCGTAGCGTACTGCTGGTGATCACCGAAACCGGCAAGCGTTACGTCAACACCCTTACCCGGTAGTCATGTTATAAGCGGTGTTGAACGGCCCTTAGACCCTTTCAGCCGTTCTCCTTTCTGATCAGTTAACTTGGCGGTGCCTTAACCGGTGCCGCCGTTCTTTTAGCGGCAGATTGTACACGCCTGGGCGTGAATTCCCGGCCAGCTGTGGGGCCGTGGTGCTCCCGGCCGCCAGGTATCGAGATAATATGTCCAGGCACCGTCGCAGTTCTCCAACGCTGGGAGCGGCGCCGGTTGCTGCCAGAGCGCTAGCCGGGCGATCAGATAGGCCAGCCCGTCATGCCAAGCGATGGCCTCCCAGACCGTTCCTAGGTCGCTAGGAATGTCATGTTCGGCGCAGAACCGGCGGGCGATTGGGCCGGTACCGGAGTCACCGAGCACGGCTTTGACCGCACCACCCCGTTCGCACTGCCAGTAGCCTCTTGCTTGCCCGCCGGGGATTTGCACACGGCTGGACCAGGCCGACTCCTGGCCGGCGATGGCAAACAGCAGCACGCGGCTGGCTAGGGTGTTCATGGATGTGGGCACCAGGGCGGCGCCTGGGGTTATGACCGAGGCGTAAAAGGCGTCAGGCGTCATTCTTCAGTACCGCGATACCGATCGCGTTCTTCGGCAGAGCCCGCACGATTTGCTGCGGCGGCGGTCCGCTGCCTTCGACTACAATACCGATCGTATTTGGCGGCAGGGGTTCCACGATGTAATTATATTCGGGCGGCGGTTTAGACGACCTTCCTATGGTCATGTTTAAGACGCCTGCAACGCCTTGTTGGCGGCATCCAGTCCGGCGTCGATCTGCGCCTGTTCCTCTGCGGTCGGCGCCGCACCGGAATGGATCAGTCGCACGGCGGTCTGCACGGCAGCGGTCAGTTCCGGCAGTTCCGGGGCGAACATCAAAAGGGCTTCGAGTAAGGCCACCGTATTAGCTGTTGACATAATTTATTTCCCTTCCTGGGCATAAACCGATGTGAGCAGATCCTGCAGCGCGGTCATTGCTGCGGTGCTGGCGGTGAAGTCGACCGTCTTGCCTGCCGCAGCGTCGGCTTCGGCGGCCTTTACACTGTCATAGGCAGTCTGTGCGGCGGCTTTGATCTGCAGTTTGATCGCGGGATCGGCACAGATCGGCGCTCCCGTCGGGCATACCGGTCGTGACGTGTACTGCAGGGCGAGAATGTCGGCCGCCGTCAGCGAGCTTTCCAGTGCGCCGACTGACGCTTTCTGATTGGGTGTCGAACAGGCACCCAATAACAGCAGCAAGCCAATCGAAAGCCATTTATTGATCATTTTCAAACCTCAACACCGGGAACAAAACAAAGGATTTTACGGTCGAACCAGCAGGCCACCGGTTCGCCGGTCGGATTGGGCCGGTCGTGCAGTACCGCTCCGGCAGGCACTTTCACCCAATCGTTCGGGGCGTGACCTTCGCGGGGATCGCGGTAATCGTCGGAAAAGGCGTCGCTGCTGATATATACCTCCCATAAGCTGTCCTTACGGATGCGGGCCTGCACGGTCTTGCAGTCGCGCATATTGCAGCAGGACGCGTTATTGGTACCGGGCACCGTCAGACTTTGGTACCAGTCATCATTTTCCGGGTGCGCCGGATCGTGCGCGCGTGCAAAGGGTGACACCAACAGAAGCGCAAAAACGATAAAAAAGAAACGGACAACCGTCATCTGGCCCTGCCTGCCGTGATATTTTCCTGCAGCCGTACGTCACGGTTATGCATCGTCCAACATTCGCCCGTTCTGTCTATAAACACGACCCAGGCGAGATCAAATTCGTATCCGTAGTCGATCAATACATGTGCCATGGCCTTATGCCATTCCTCGCGAAGCCTTATGAAAACAGGAAGCGGTGGGTCTAGCCGTAGCATTTTAACGTCACCCTAACGATAGCAGTGGCGGCGAAGACTTGATCGTAGCGTAGCGTTGCAGCGTTAATTTTTGCCGACAGGAACCTCTCTTGGGATGATCGGGTACGGTCGTCCGAATATTTTATCCCATAGTACGTACACCTGTCCGGTCAGGTTTTTGAACTGGGTTTCGTTCTCAACGAAACCAGCCTGAAGTGTCGCCAGTTGCTGCTTGGTTAGGGCATTGCTATCGGATAACGCAGATTCAACGGTCGCTAACCGTCGGTTGAGTTCTTGCCGGTCAGTTTCACTGCGTGCATCAGCCTCCCGGCTGCGCGATGTTCGATCTTCCAAATCGTGATGATTGGCGGTCAGCTGTTCCAATCCGGAAACTTTTTGTTGCAAGGGGACAACCGCTTCACGGATCGATGATGTGACGAAGAAGCTGCCAACCGTGGCGATGGAAGAAGCGACGACCAAAAGAACTGAAAAAGCCGCAATCCAGAGTGACGTCCTTGGTTTATCTTTTTCTTCTATTTTGGCACTTATTTTATCAATTGACCGGGTAACATCCAGCATTTTATTATCGATAGATACGCCTACATTCTGTAGACCAATCTTCCAGTCGGCTTCTATGTTAACAATTTGTTGTTTTTGATTGGCCTGTTCTGTTTTTATAGTGGCTAATTCTTCACGAAATAAAGTAAACGTATTTCCCATATCCGAAAGGACATTTTCCACTCGGGATAACGCAGCGGTATGCTGATTTGGGTAGCGTCGTGCATGCAGTGAGGCAGCCATAACCGTATTATTTTGCAGGCCGTTCATTAACGGCAACCACCGGAATTGTAATCGGAGGCTGTACCGCTTGCGCGGTCGCTACAGCCAAGGATTGCAGACCTTGTTTGGCTGATATTTTATCGGCGATAAGGTCTTTTGTCAAACCAAGCCGATCGATTTCGGGACCGGCATGATTGACAACATAGTTAACGCCATCTTTGATATCCGGTGGCTTTTTCTCGATAACGGCTGCTTGCTGGATGGCGCCAAGGGCGTTCTGCACAGCATTGGACAGGACCGTGGCCGCCTGTTTGTCCTTCATATGCGACGCGATGATCATGGGAATGACAATGGACGCAATGGAAAATACGCCCGCAATAACCGCACTCGCTACGCCCGTAAGATCGATGTACATGATGCGGACCTGTTAACACTATCGTACAAAACCAATGCCACCAAGGCATGGCCGTAGAAACATCATGACCGGCGACCGTTGTGATTACGTATGCTGCCGGCATGGCCTTGCCTGCTTATCATTACCCGGCATCCGGTGCCGTTGCCCGCGGGGTAGGCATCGCCACCTTCGGTTCCGGTGTGGCGGTCGCCGACTGGACCGTCCCAACGTTATGGCCGTACGCCGCCGGTGCGTTTAAAGCCGGCCTGAGTCTGGATACCGGTTCACCTGGTCTGAGCAGTATCGTTTCGGACGGCGCATCCGGTATTTACACTGTGAGCTATACCGGTACGCTGTACCATCAGCCGCCAACCGGCAGCGTAACCCGTACGGTCCTGCCTTCCGGTGCAATCTATAACGGCTGCGGCTTTATCGGCGGCTCGGCCTTTGTCCTGGCTGCCAGCGGCAGCGTGCTGACATCGGGCGCGACCGTTCTTGGCACGTTCCCGACCAATGCGTTGCGTATGGCCGGATCTGGAACGACCTTGGCGGCGCTGCTGCCGGCATCCGGTCTGGGCACCATGACGACGGCGGGTGTGACCGGCCTGATTGCTTTCCCGGCCGGGCTCACGACATCTTCGTGCCTGAACATGGTGTCCGGTCTGCCGGTGGCGGTGGGCGGCTGGCAAACGGCTGCTTCCTTGGCCGCTGCCAATGCCGCTGCTTTGAACCCGACCGACGCTACTGTCATGGTTGCGGCTGGTTCGGGCGCCGTCACCCAGTGGCGCGTTGCTGACGGCTTGTCCGATGCATGGACGCAAAGTCAGCAGGTTTCCGGACTGACAAACCTGACCGCCATGAGTTGGTCGCCGGATGGGTTTCACGTCATGGCGGCGAGCCCAACCTCGGGCGTGGTGCAGATATTAGGATATGCCACCGGGGCGCTGTCGCTGACCCAGACGGTGGCAGTGTCGGGTGCCTGCGCGACCGTCTTCGGTGCTGATTCGCTGCATGCGCTGGTGGCACAGTCCGGCCAGTCGCAGCTTGCGACCCTGTCGTTTTCCGGCACCTGGGCAACCGGCACACCAGTGACAGGGGTGCCTGGCGTCACCACGGTCGCCGCGTATGGCACAAGTGGTGCGGTCGCAGCCTATACCAACAGCCTGGCCTGGCTGACCTTGGCCTCGGGGTTGTGGGCGATAACCGGCACGACAACGCTTGGCTTTACGCCAACCCTGCTTGATATCGATCCGTTTTTGAATGTCTACGCCGCTGCTAGTGGTCAGTTCAGCGTGCTCAACGCCAGCGGCACGTTGCTGGGTTCAGGCGCCTTCAGCGGCGTACCAACCGGATTGGCGGTGCAACAAGGCCGGGTTATCCTGTCAGTTCCGGCCGCCAATACACTTTATGTATTTGGCCAAACCCCATCGGGCAGCTGGACGCAGCAGGCTTCCGGCGCCTTGTCGCTGGGCGCCAGTGTCGGTTTGGCGCTATCCGAAACGACATTGTTCTGTCTTGGTTCCGGGTCAACCACAACGTTGGGGTTCAGCGGTACGCCGTTTGTCCTAACACCGGTGGTGTCCGGTATCGTTGCCCAACGATCCGGCGGCAGTTGGACAACCACCGGTCTTGGTGTCGGCCACACGCCATCGGCGATTGGTTACGACGCTTCAAATAATCTGCGGGTTGTGACGACACAGAACACGCTTTGGACCATAGCGTCAGGCGGGACGGTGGTTTCGTCTGGCATCGTGCCGCAAATTACCCAGCAGGATCAGTCAGTTCCGCTTGGCGTGTCGGCGCTGCTGGCATCGCCGTCCGGCATGTATTGCGCCACGTCGATACCCGGCGTCATGATCGAGATCGCCTGATGGTCATGTTTAGGACCACTGACGTCGGAAACGGATCGACACCGGCACTATATCAGTTGTCGATCCGTGATCCGGCGCTGGCTTTCGCTGATTTCCTTACTTATACGTTTCCATTGTCGCCTGCTGAAGTGCGCAGTGAGCCGATTGCGCTGTCCAGTTTTTCAGATACACAAGGGTTACCGCTGCAAAGCGGCGTGTCCAGGGTCATGGACAGCTATGGGCTGGCGCCGCCACTCATTACGATCAGCGGCACTACGGGATGGGACCGGCATTCGACCGATGGTTATGTGTTGACCGGTCTGCAATCCATCATACTGTTACGAAATTTTATCGACAATTATATCCAGCTCAACCAGGATCAGCGTCAGGTTGGTAATCCCAATTTATATGCCTTGGAGTTTTATGACTATTTCACATCGAACTTCTGGCAGGTTGAACCCATCGGGCCTGTCGTTATCCGGCAAACCAATGACCGGCCAACTCTGTCCTATTACCGTCTGCGTTTAGCGGCGATCTGTCCGGTGCGGTTATCCGCCATCAATATCGAGGATGCGCTGCTGCATACTATCAATGTGCCGATCCAGCAAGCCATCGTCAGTGCGGCGGAGTCCGTCAACACCATGCTGACGATCTACGGCCCGGCCGGGATCTCCGCTGGCCTGGCCTGAACCGGAAAGTGATCATGTCCAGAATGATCGTTGTAAGCTGGCTGCTGGTGCTGCTGGCTTTGGTTTCGTCTGAACCAACGGTCGCCCAACCCGTCTGTAATTCTGCCTTTCCCGGTGCGATTGCCTGCCAGGCGCAGGCGGTCAATCCGCAGCTGACGGATATCGTCGCGGGTGTCCAGCAGACCGGGCCGAATCGATCCAACCAATCGGTGAAAATGTCGCTGAGCCAGATTCTCAATCTGGCCGGCAGTACGCAATACGTGCCGTTTTCCGGCGGCAGTTTCACTGGC
>Ga0134126_10004561_pt1 | contig 17323 bp, 19 predicted proteins | sample KB31752_FD_96881 | JGI IMG/M metagenome (GOLD analysis project Ga0134126, IMG submission 96881) | Terrestrial soil microbial communities with excess Nitrogen fertilizer from Kellogg Biological Station, Michigan, USA - KB3-175-2 | ecosystem: Environmental > Terrestrial > Soil > Unclassified ...
ACTCGGTATGCGGCTGCAAGCGCGCCTTGGCCATTACCGTGCTCCATCTGACACAAGGAGAAATATGATTCCACGATTTAGGAGTGTGCTGTGTGCGTTGGCGCTTTCCGGAGCCCTATGGGCGCCGGGAGGTATTCAAGCAGCGCAGAATCGCGCTTCCGACAACAGTGCGACTAATAAGCAGGACCGCGATTCTTCACGGCCCACGGCCGATCAAGCGAAGAGCAATATGTCCGATCGGGATATGATGCGTCACATCCGACGGGACATAGTGCGTGACAAGTCGTTGTCGACCTATGGCCACAATGTAAAGATCATTGCTAACAACGGCAAGGTTACGCTTCGCGGTCCGGTCCGCTCTGAAGAGGAAAAGCGCACCATTGAAGAGCACGCACGCAAATACGCCGGCGACGGTAACGTCACAAATGAAGTGACGGTGTTGCAAGAGTCCCGACAATAATCTGAATTTCAAAAAGATAAAGGAGAATTTTAATGGCAGGAAAGAATACGTCTGTCTACGGTATCTATGCCTCGCGTGAAAGGGCCGAGAACACAGTTGACCGGCTGCTCGCATCGGGCTTTCGTAACGAGGACATTTCGGTGCTGTTGCAAGACAATATGGGAACGAAAGATTTCGCTCATAAAAAAGAGACCAAGGCGCCGGAGGGCACTACTGCTGGCGCCGTTACGGGTGGTGCAATCGGCGGAACGCTGGGTCTTCTGGCGGGCATCGGCGCCTTGGCGATTCCCGGAGTCGGCCCGCTCATCGCCGCGGGTCCCATCATGGGGACCCTGGCCGGCATCGGATCGGGCGGCGTCCTGGGCGGCATTGTCGGCGCACTTGTCGGCATGGGCATTCCCGAGTACGAGGCGAAACGCTATGAGGGGCGAATCAAAGAAGGAGGGATTCTTCTCTCCGTTCACTGTGACGACAGCGAGTGGGTTAGGAAAGCGAAAGATTTGCTCAAGGAGACTGGAGCCGATGACATCTCTTCGAGTGGCGAAGCGTCCGCTGACTATGCAAAGACCGATAAACCCGTCAGGCGAGGGGCGAGCGCGACCTAATCGCCGCAATCGGCACGCGAGAAATACTCAGGGCCGTCTACAAAGACGGCCCTTCTTGCAATCCGAAGCAAACTCAAGTCGGGCGTAGCTGATGCTATTTTGAGCCGACATTGACGCTTCGCACGAAACCCCGCCCCGAAATCGTCTCCAATACTTTCTGACAAAGATCGCTTGCCAGGCATATTGCCACGGGCTGGCTACAGTGCCTGAACGTTGCCGCTATGAATCCCGGCGTTAAGCTACTCGCCAATAAGTCCTTCGGTTTCAGTTTGTACGATTTTCATCTCGAAGGAGTGTCCGCAAAGGAACTTGCGGCTGCTTATTCCTTGCCCACGGGTTCCTCGGCGGAGGCGGGAACGCTCACTGCGGCATGCATCAGAAACGGCACGAGCGCCGCTATGCAGATCCAGGCTATGGTGTGCTCTACGGAAGTTTATAACTGCGCAACTATGCTCTGGCTGGTGCCGAATCGGTTTTTGCGCCGACGACAGCCAGGCGCGCCAGCTCGGGCGTCAACCGTTTGATCATGCTCTCCAGTTCCCGATATGCCTCACGCGCGTTGGGAAGATCTCCTTCTCGTGCTATGGTTTCAAGGCGTAAAGCCGCGCGGGTGACAGGTTGCGAGGAGAAATTGCTGACTGCGCCCTTCATTCTATGCGCCAGTTTTAAGAGGCTTTCAGCGTTATTCGACTCAACCGCCTCACGAATCGCGCCAAGTCTCTCCGGGACATCCGCCAGAAATATGGAGACCATCCTCTGCAGAAGAGCAAGGTCCCCGTCCACTTGTGTGAGCAATCCTTGCCGGTCCACTAGCGGCGACTCGCGCACATCTAAAAGGTCAGGCCCTGTCTCCCGTTCGGGGCTCTCGCATGCGGCTACCGCCTCGATGGTCTCGAACAGCTCCTTGACTCTGATTGGCTTGGAAATATAGCCGTCCATTCCGGCGGCGAGGCAATTCTCCCGATCTCCCTTCATCGCATGAGCAGTCATTGCGATGATCGGAATGTGGTTACGTGTGCTCTGCTCTCCTTGCCGAATAGCGGTCGTGGCCTCAATCCCACCCATGAATGGCATTTGCAGGTCCATCAAGATCAGATCAAAGGTTTCATTCCCGAGAGCTGAAAGGGCTTCGAGGCCATTTTTGGCGAGCGCAACCGAATGGCCGTACTTCTTAAGAAGGCTAAGCGACAATTCCTGGTTTACTTCATTATCTTCGACAACAAGAATGCGAAACCTTCGAGCACTCACCGGCAGGGGGCCGGAGGTTTCCGAAGTCTTCGAGGGGATTGGCTCGATGCGCCTGGTGAGGATCGAAGCAATAGCATTTCTCAATTCCCGCCAATCGATCGGTTTCGTCAGGTAGGCCGCGATGCCCAATTCCCGGCTACGGATCGCATCTCGGCGGCGAGCGACGGAGCTCAGCATCATAATGGTAATGTCGGGAATGCCAGGAGTATGCCGGATCCGGTGGCAGAGCTCGAATCCGTCTATTTCGGGCATACATACGTCGAGTAAGACCAGCTTAAACGGTGCGTCTGCACGTCCGGCGCTTTCCAGCGCCGCCATTGCCGCCGCAGCCCCTTCCGTGAGCACTGGCTTCGCTCCCCAACGCGTCAACATTTTTCCCAGGATTGTGCGATTTGTCAGATTGTCGTCCACAACCAGCACGGATGTGCCTTCCAAGCTCTTGAAATCAGCACTCCCCGACTTTGTGGCGGGGGTTGAGCTCAGTCCGAGAAGCACCGTGAAGTGGAAGGTACTTCCCTTACCTGGCGAACTTTCTATCCAAATCCGGCCGCCCATTGTTTCAACTATTTGACGACAAATCGTCAATCCTAGGCCGGTTCCCCCGTACTTGCGTGTGGTCGATCCATCAGCCTGAGTGAATGGCTGAAAGATGCTTTGCTGTTTCTCTAGGGGAATACCGATACCTGTATCCATCACGGTAAAGTGAACGGTGATCTGTTCGGCTTGGCGAGATTCCTCCAGCGCACGAACGACCACTTCGCCCCGCTCGGTAAACTTGATTGCGTTGCCAACCAGATTCACGATGATCTGCCGCAGACGGGTGGGATCGCCCGCTAACGCGTCCGGCAATTTAGGATCGACATCGTAAGCCAGCTCGATGCCTTTATCGTCTGCCCGTACGCCAAGCGCTTTTAAGGCCTCAGAGAGACTATCCCGTAAAGTGAAATCAATTTCCTCCAGATCTAGCTTTCCAGCCTCGGCCTTTGAAAAATCCAGGATCTCGTTGATGAGCGTCAGAAGAGAGTCGGCCGACGATTTGACCACCAATAAAAAATGCTGCTGTTCTTGCGTCAAGTCGGTTCCGAGCGCTAATTCTGTCATACCGATGATCCCGTTCATCGGGGTTCGAATCTCGTGACTCACATTCGCGAGGAACTCGCTCTTCGCGCGATTCGCCTCCTCCGCGCGTTCTTTCGCGTGAGTCAACTCGGCGTTGATCTTGAGGATGGGATTGGTGACGGCGCGATGAATGGTGAAATTCACCATGAAAGCCGCGAGAATCAGCGTGATTCCCAGCACAACCAGAGCACCCCAGCGCTGCTGGGCTGAGCGGGATTCAAGAGTACTCAACTGATAGTGCAGATCGTTCGAGAATTGACCCTTTAGTATTCGCAAGCGCGTGTTGATAAGATTGGTGCGCGCAGCTAGCGCGCGCACGCGGATTTGTGTATCTGCCGTTAAGCTCGTCGGGTTTTCGACTACGCTTCGGTAAGTGCTCTGTGCCTGGGGGAGGAAGTTTCCTATGTCTACAGCAAGTTCTTTGGCCTTAGCTGCGCGTTCTCTGGCGAGTCCGCTTGTCGAGGCGATCGCTTTTAGATCTTCTACGGCACGGCTGCCCTCTTGCGCGGCCCTTTCCAGCCCCGAGGCGTCCTGCATGACCGCAGCATCCTCGAACGCTCTTATTCCACGGAGAAACGATGTCGCGGCGTCCTGACTGTTCTGCGCCGCCGGAAACAAAGCTTCCGATGTCATCCGCAGATCTCGCTCCCGGCTGACGCCTTGCACCTGCACGAGAATCGTGGATAAAATGAAGCCGAGCACGAAGATTCCGATGCTGAGCCAAATCTTCGTCGTGATCGTTAGTCGCTTCATTTTTGGTTGCTCACTTTATCGTTAGAGTCTTCACACCGGGGGTGCTGGCGCTTGCGCTGACGTAGCCGATGGCGCCCTTTGTCCTGGCCACATACTCGGCCACCTCGGGGTCGGAATTGAACGTTTTCGGAATAGATGCCTTGCCCGTGAATACCAAGCTGCGGTAGTAAGTCATAAGTGCCGCCTCGGTTCTGCCCATGTACTCTCGTATGAACACATCGTGGACCGGACCAGACTTCTCCAGAACGGGTTCGACATGGCTAGCTTTCGGGAGCGAGGTCTTGGTCATCAAAAAAATGCGGCTCAGTTCGTCGCGTGAAATTTCAGAAGCGTCAACTTCGAGATTGGCAATGATCTTGATCCCCCTCGTGGGAACATTCGCCCCCGCGGCCATCCCGATCAGAGCGAGAGCGATAAACGATTTCATCAATTTCATCGAGGTCTCGCTTTTCCAGGAATGCCGCGGGGCGCCCTCAGAACTCGACGCCCGTTCTTATGACGAGCAGGTTCGTCGTGGGCTTAAGTCCTTGCGGATTGTCTCGCAGATAGAAGCCTCTGAGCGCGTCGCCTGCCGCGGAGCCATTCATGAAGTGGCCTTCGATCTTCAGGTCCCAATGATTCGTGAGATCCATACGCACGGTCGCGACCTTGTCGTAAATGTGATTCGCCGGATCACTTAGATTGTCCTGCCAGTTCGGATAGAAACGCGAATAATATGTTCCGACTTCAAAGCGCTTTGAGATTCGGTAGCTCGCCGAGCCGTATAAGCTCCGGCTATCCATAATAAATTTTTCCAGGCCCAGCAAGTTTTTACGGTATTCAGCATTTAACGTCAGCCTGTTACGCATGTACTGAATGTAAAACTGCGATGTCTCGTCCTTGTTCGATACCGCGTTGAATGAGAAAGCGGACAGAATTGTCGCTTTTATATGAAGCTCCTCATCCATGTAAGACACTCCGGCAAGGAGGCCCTGCACAGGGGTCCGCCAACGAAGATCGCCTCCCTCTAACCTGCCGTCTAGTGCCGTTAGGTTTATGCCGTATGGTTTAAAACCATAGACCCAACCGCCATAGGGATCGTTCGGCTGAAATCCAGCGTAAGCGGTGTAAGAAAAAGTACCGAGTTGATTCAGGCCTATATCTCCATAGAAGTCTGCGCCAACATGCGCGATCGTCGATGAACGAAGATCAAGCGGGTACACTGATTGCGGAAGAATGGCCCAGGTATGGAGGAATTCCATGTCCTGGGTGTCGTTATATAAGCCAAGTACAGTCTTGACCTTTCCAGCTCGAATACCTAGCCAATCCTTAAACCTGTAATCACCGTCAGCCCAATCCAGTTGCGGATGCCACCTTCCTAACTGCCCAATATTATGATCGTAGAATTGCGCGCCGACGCGAAATTTCCCTGTTACTTGGACCGAAATGTTTCCTCCGAAGTCGGTAAACGAAAAGGTGCCGGTGCGTGTGTCCATCGTAAGATAGTTGTTTCCATCCGAGGCTGCAAATGCCTGTGATGCGAAGCCATGGACCTGAACCGGCCGCCCCTCGATGGCAAACTCGGTTGATTGCGCCACAAGGGTTCCGGCGCCGACCAAAACAACCAGCGCACTTTTTATACAGATATTGAAAGAGCGGCTTGACACTTGCTGGCCTCTTTAAAAGTATCGGCAGAATGGATCTTCTCTCTAATCGCCGCATATCTAGAGGTGGGCGAGTGTGGCTATATTCCTGAGAGAATTCCCGGTTAAGGTGGCTAAGCCGCATTATCTAATGTGTGAGGCCGATGAGTGGAGTAGCAATACCTTTCGATCGCATAAATACACGATGCCCCAAACTGATCAGATCCTCATCGTTGAAGACGAGTTCGTCAACGCAGCGGTGATCGAATATCAACTACGAAAGCTCGGCTACTCTATTGCTGGAATAGCAAGTTCGGGCGAAGAGGCGATTGACCTTGCCGTAAGAACAAAGCCCGATGTCGTGCTGATGGATATTCAACTCGAAGGAGCCATGGACGGAGTCGAAGCTGCTGGGCTAATTCGGCAAAAAACGGGCATTCCGGTAATATATCTGACGGGGAATTCAGACGAGCAGACAATTGGACGAGCCCGCACAACGGAAGCCTTCGGGTATCTGCATAAACCGTTTCAGGAACGGGAAGTGCATAGTGCTTTGCAGATGGCGATCTACAAAGCTGAGATGGATTGCCGGCTCCGGGATGAGCAGCAATGGTTTGCCACTACTCTTCGCTGCATTACCGACGGCGTGATCGCGACCGATGTAACCGGGGCCATCAAGGTTGTGAACTTGGTCGCCGAACAACTAACCGGATGGAAAGAAAGGGAAGCGTTGGGTCGCGACCTCTCCGAGATTTTTGAAGTGTTCGATCCCGAAACAAGACGACCTGCCGAATGCATTATCACTCGCCTCTTACATGGAAAAACAGCGACCAGCGTCAAATTTCGACATGTGTTAGTCTGTCGCAGCGGAATGGAAATGGTAATAGAGGAAAGCGCCACTTCTATTGTGACTGAGTCTGGTGACGTGAGAGGCGTGCTGGTGGTCTTCCGGGAATATCACGGTCCAGCGTAAGAAGGCCTGCAATGGTGAGAAATCCCCTAAAGAGATTCATTTCGATAGAGAAGGCAGCCCAGACCGATTTGCGAATGTCCCGGCTTCTGCTGCAAGCAATCGGGCTTCACGCGGTGGAGGCTGAACAGCAGGAATATCAGTCTTTTCGGACCACCATCAATGCGCTGTTGACAAAAATTACCGAAGAAACCCCTCTAGAGGAGATTCTGACAGCGGTAGGCGTCGCGACCAAGGCGATGTACGATTATGGCTTCCGAACGAGCCAGCTCATTAAGGCACAGCATCTGGAGCTGCAAGCACTGTCCCGGATGCTGACCGAGACCATAATCGATCTTTCGCCGACAGCAGCACACTCGATGGCGCTGCGCGAAATCGATTGGAGCATCAGCAAAGCCTCAAGTCTGGAAGACATCAAGGACTTGCAAAAAAGGATAGCGGACTGCCTCGAAACGATTCGAACTGAAATTACAGAGGGCCAGGGAAATGCAAGACACAAATCAATGGTGGACCTGCCGACAGCGACTCTGGAAAATCGGTTAAGCGATGCGGCGGATATCGCTCAACAGCAACTTCCTTTCACCGATGTAATAGCGGGACGCTCTGAGGCCGAGACTGCGATCAGAAGCAGCAAGCAACATGGCAGCCACTCACTTGCGGCCGTATTCGTTGTGGACCGGCTTCGTTACGTTAATTCCCGCTTCGGGAATGACATCGGTAATCAGATCATAGCCCTCTTTGAAAGGAGGTTGGCGGGCGCGCTCTTGGGCGAAGACCGGTTATTCAGGTGGAACGAGTCTTCTTTTCTTGCGTTATTCGAGACGGGGGAGCCTGAGGCAAAGGTTCGCCGCCGGATCGAGCAGATGTTGTTGAAGCGATTAATCGAAACTTTCACAATCAACGATCGCTCTGTAATGCTCACGATTTCCGCAAGCTGGACGGTAGTTCTGATCGCGGAAATCAGCTGCGACGCAGTGGTGAGTAGGGTTGATTCGTTTGTTGCGCAGAACTCTCGATAAAGCGATTTTGCCACATCTCAGCAGCCGCCTACCGTGGTTCTCGTAAACCTTGAAGTGACTGATAAATTGAGGATTGTCATTCTTCCGTCGGTTCCCGTGCGTGCCCATAATTGCGGCGCTGTTTGCGACTGTTTTGGTATCCTTCCGGAGCCGATCAGCTACAGGTTGAGATCCTCGCCCTACGTCACCAACTCGGCGTTCTACAACGATCTGTGAAGCGGCCGAAGTTGACAACGGCTGATCGACTCCTGTAGGTTTGGCTGTCGGGCGTCTGGAGGGAATGGCGGTCTAGTATCTTCATCGTCACCAGCAACGGTGATTGCCTGGCACCGCAAAGGCTTCTGTCTGTTCTGGACCTGGAAGATTCGGCGCGGCAACCCGGGGAGGCCGGGCGTTGGAATCGATATCGGAGAAACAAGCGTAAGCAAATACATCATTCGTCGGAGAAAACCGCCCTCGCAGACCTGGAAAACCGTTCTTGAGAACCGTGTATCTTCATTTCTCTGAGCGGCAGGCACACCGCTCGACAAAGTCGAACTCTCCAGTCTGGATCACGTGAACCGGTCACGCAAACTGCGTAAGAGATGAATCAGCCACCTTTCGAGGTGGCCGATATCATCCGTTTGGTGCGATTCGCGGTGGGTACGCTCCGACATTTTATGTCATGCAGCTTTCCCGCTATCGAGTTGTTCTAGTCTCGCGAATGGGGTGTTGGAACGGGACGAGCCTCATGTTTCGACGCCGGGTCCTCCCAATCGCCCTGATACGACGGGTGCACTCTGGGCGCAAACGTGCCTGCGCAAAAAACGAGTGTTGCAGTCATCGAACGGTGACGGCGGAGGCGCAGCGCTCGATGCCAACGATTTCATCAGATATTCCAGCGATGGAACAGTCTGGTGGCGCTCGTGCACCGGGATCTCCGGATCTCCCGCTGTTATTGCGGGACCTGGCGCAGGCCCGCCCAGACTTGTGCTATGGTCGGCCAAAAATGGAATGCACCGGGTAGGGCTACGCGAAAATCCGACCCTGAGAACACCGTTCTGTTGCCACTTTCTTGATGCAAATTAAAAAGCTTGATGCAAATTAAAAAGGCAGCCGCGCTTCCTTCGCCCCCGCGATGGCAGCGGCATCAATCGGCTGCCCCAAACTTTTGAAACGGGCGTTCATACAATAGACATTCTCATCCATGGTCTCCCGTTCCTGATGATCATGTCATGTGTTTCCGCCTGTTTGAACGTCTATTATCGTGACCGCGCACATCGAGATCGGGATTTTGAAGAAGCATGTGCCCGAGCCGCCGAGCGGGAGAAAGCCTTGCATCCGATTGCTCCGATAGGGCCGCGCCTGCATTCGCCTTCGATTTCCCGGACACTTCATGATCGGCCCGGCAAACTGCTCGTCGTGCCGCTCCGATACCCGTAGCTTCGACCAGATTCTGGTCGCCGTCCCACGTGCGTTTCCCTTGCAGGCAATCCAAAGCCGGTTCTATGTGACCGGCATCCACCTTCTGTCGCTTTGGGCACTTCATGCGCTAGCGATGGGCCAAGGAGTCTGTCGAAAGTCAAAGCTGTGGAATGTGAAGGGACGCAAAGAGATTGAGAGTCTGGCGCTCGATCAATGGTAAGCGTCTGACGAATCCCTGTTGAGCTGAGATGCAGAAGCTGATTAGATGGCGGGATGCGAAAGAGAACGGCGGAAGAAGTGGAACGGCTGCTGAAGGGGTACAAAGAAAGCGGACTGTCGCGTCAGGGATATTGTCGGAAGGGATGCCGGTGACGACGTTGGATTATTACCGGCAACGGTCCATACGTAAAGCGGCAGCGGCGCGAAGAGTGGCAGCATCGCAACTGGTGAAAATGAAACTGGAAGCGGCTGCTGCCGATCCGCAAGGGGGCTTCACGTTGGTGCTGATCAATGGGCGGCGCATCGAGAGTGGATGGAGTTTCGGTGGTGCCGAGATGGCGCGGCTCATTCGGATTGTTGAAGCGGCGTAAACATGTTCGGCCGCGGCCCGGCAACGAAGATCTATCTCGGCAGCGAGCCGGTGGACATGCGCAAGGGCTTCGAAGGACTGTTCGGCCTGGTGCGGGATCAGTTCGGGCAGGATCCGCTGAGCGGGCACTTGTTTCTGTTCACCAATCGCAGGCACACCAGATTGAAGCGTTGGTCTGGGATGGCAGCGGCTTATGGGTCTGTGCGAAACGGCTGGAGCGCGGACGGTTCCACTGGCCGCAAACAAGTGGTGCATGCACGGTATTGATGCGCCCCGAAGAACTGGCCATGCTGGTGAATGGAGTGGATCTGGCCGAAGCGCGGCCACGACGCAATTGGCATCGTAGGGCGCCAGCCGCGTAGAACATTTCCGATGGATCGCGTGCGTTCAAAAACACTGCGTTCACAGTGAGAAAACACTAGCATTTACGGGCCTTTTCGCTTATTATGAAACTCCCCCTTGGGCGCTCCCGATCCTCAACTTCGCATCGCACACCTGGAGTGCGAACTGCAGTGGGCGCAGTTGAAAATCCAGGTGCTTGAAGAGCGGCTTCGCCAACAGCGCACTCGCATGCTGGGACCTCAGAGCGAGACGCTCAGCAATCTGCAGTTGGAGTTATTGGCCGACGAAGAGCCGGGAGCGACTGCCGACGAAGTAGAAGCCGAAGCACGTCGCGAGCCGGTGGCGAAGATGCCGCCGCGCGAACGCAAACCGCATCCGGGCCGTGAGCGCTTGCCGGAGCATCTGCCGCGAGTAGAGAAGGTCCTTTGTTGCCAGGAGCAGACCTGCACCTGCTGTGGGCGCGAAACATCGGTCATCGGTTATGACGTCAGTGAACAGCTCGATGTGGAGCCGGCTCGCTACTTGGTTCGGGTGATCAAGCGCAAGAAGCGCGCCTGCCGCGGTTGCGAACAAGGCACGGTGATGATTGCGCCGCTAAACCCGCGCATTGTGGAAAAGGGACTGGCGAGCGATGCAGTGGTGATCGACACGGTGGTTTCGAAGTATTGCGATCACCTGCCACTCTATCGCCAGGCAGCGATCCTGGAGCGCGAAGCGGGCCTGGAGATCGGGCGCGCCACGCTGGATGGCTGCGTGATGCGTGTGGGCGAACTGCTGCAGCCAGTGATCACCGCGATGCGCAAGGATCTGCTGAACGCATCGTATCTGCAAGCCGACGAAACAACGGTTCCGGTGCAGATGCACGACGGGCGCGGCAGCAATCACGAAGCTTATCTCTTCACAAGCATCCCGTGCAGCATCGCTCCAACCCAGCCCGAGTAGACGAAGCAGGAGCTTCGCCGGTGTGCTTAAGCCGAGTTCGAGCCGGGATTTAGCGTAGCTCGCTGGAATAGTTCAATGGCACTCGCGAAGAACGTCGTACGACAACGCGCCAACGCAGCTCTTGCCCGGCTTGCGCCAAGTATGGCTATGCAACCGGCCTCGGCTGCGCCGCGAACTTCCTACAACATACAAGCCAATAGCTTGTAGTATTTTCTACCGAGAGTATCGCTAAAGCGTCCAATTGATTTGTTTGTACGCTTCGGGCCAGTGGCCCTATAAATGCTTTCCATTATGCGGCGTGTTGATCCTACTTATCATCGTGATACTGCTTTTGGGAAGCGGTGGTGGATACTAGGGCTACGGTCGGTGGGGTTACGGCGGAGGCGCAGGGATCGGCTTAGGCACTATTTTGCTGATCGTAATCATCTTCTACTTATTGGGCGGATTCCGTTAGCTTAGGCGAACTGGGCTGAGCAGGGCTTGAACGTGGTTAAGCGCCGTTGATGCAGTCCCAATCCAGCAGGGCACCAAGCTCATAAAAAAACGGGCCGCGACGATTCCTCCGCAACCGCACGCAGCCCAAAGCTTTTGGGTTACAAGCAAGAGGCTCCGGGCCCATAGGAACCCGAACCTGCTTCCATTCTGCCGAAAGGTTTTTCAAGCCGCCAGTCACCCACAGGGCGTAGTACCGCCCAGAACTATACAACGCGAAACGAAATCACGTTGTCACGAATAGGGGCCCGTCTGAATCTTCGGGCAGGTTGTTCCTTAGCTTGGAGCGGAGCTTTCAGCAGGAGAGCGGTCGACTGGCCCAGTTCGGCTGCATTTAATGAGCCAATTTCGCATCCGGCGCTTGCTATCCCGTTGCCGCTGCTTGTGCCGGTTCTGCTCGACTGTTTCTGGATGTGTTTCCCGGTACTGCGTTTGATAGCTCGAGTGGGATTCCCGCCACTTCCGCTGGCTATCGCGAACTACTTGGGCGTACTCAGGATCGGCGACCAGCTTCTGCCGGTGATAATCGGTGCAGCGCTGGCGCTGACACTTGGCTGCGCCGCAAACAGTTTGTTGCGGCCGGTACTTTGAGACTTCAAAGGATTGCTGGCAAAAACGGCAGCAACGAACAGGCAAGCGGCTTGTCTCCTCTGGGTCTCAAAACGACCTCAAAGCGAGACCTCTGCCGGTTTTACCGAACACCCGATTTAGAAACTGATTTAGAGTCTTTACCGCGTCCCGCCAACGGTTCCATTACAACTGGACTCACTGGCTCCGCCTCAAACCGCCGCTTTTGGCTCCGTTCTTCGCCGCCGATAACAGGAATGTCTGTCGCCCCTGAAGAATCGCCTTTATCAGGTTCTTTCGCGCTATCTCACGCCGGGCCCGCCACGACAACTTGGAGACACGAAGCTGCTTGAGACGACGATTCCATATTCAATCTGCAGCCCGCGCAAATTGCTGTGGCTGCCTGAATGGGAGATCGAACGCGTCACGCGCAGATCGTCTGCAACGAATATGAAGCGATGCTAGGCGTGTTACCTGCCGCCGATCTCGCCGGGCGCAGTACGAGTGCCGGACGCTACCACTCTGCTATTCCCACCGAACCTGGTGATAACGCAAACACCGACGGCATTGATAACGGCCTCGAACTGGCCACATCACTGCATTGTGACGCGCCTTACGCCACAGCAGTCCAGCGCTTGAAACCAAATCTTTTGCATAATTAAGTGCTGCCGTCACACAAACGTTCATAGCTGCCTCCATTCCAGTAAGAATTTGAGCTTAGGTCTGGCCGTACAAAAGCGAATTGCTTTCAGAGGAATAAGGTGATCTGGACCTGGCAGTACGAAGTTCTTTGATTAATCGCAGATGAGCTTGACGACTTGATCGGCAGGTCGGTATATAAGATATCTGCTCGCTTGCGAAGAGCTGAAACACCGAGAGCCAGCACCCCGGATGTGGGGAGCCGGTTACGCTGGCTCCTGGTGAGGAGGTATCTCAAGACGGAAAGTGTACAGTCGATCTGCTTAGGGCTTATAAACCCCAACTGGACTTGACCCCATTTTTGACACAAAAGGTTAAGGCTCAAAATTCATCGAATGGAGAATTTGAGTCATGGGGTTATTGCGAAGGAAGTTCACGAGAGAGTTCAAAGTAGCAGCGCTGCGGCGATTGGAAGCGGGGGCTTCGATTGCCGCAGTGGCGCGGGCGTGCGAGATCAATCCGAACCTGCTGCACCGCTGGCGGAAGGATTTCCAGCATTCTGCTGAGCACGCCTTTCCTGGTCTGGGGAATCGGCGTGCAGACGACCGCGCGGCCGAGTTGGAAAGAAAAATCGGCCAACAGGCATTGGAGATCGATTTTTTGAAACGGTGCTTGCAGCGCATCGAAGAACAGCGGATGCTGCAGGCATTGAATGGAAAGCCGCAATCTACCGCGAGGTTCAGCAAGAAGTGAGCGGAAAGCTGGCGATCGAGCAGATGTGTAGGTTGGCCGGAGTGAGCCGCAAAGGCTTCTATCGGTTCGACCCAGAGCACTTGTTACACGAAGTTGCCCAGGGAACAATGGATCTTGTTCAAGGATGTTCATGCCGGCTACATCTCGTGGGGACAGTACGAGGAGAACCTGCAACGGCTCCGGGAAAATGCATATGCGAACGGTCAGGATCGCAGAAAGAGCCCGCCACGCGAAGGGCCGGGGTTGTTACAAGGCTTGGTTGTCTGCGGCGTCTGTGGCAGCCGGATGATGGTTCGCTACCACACGCGACAGACCAAGGTCGTCGCGGAGTATGTGTGCCAGCGTGACGGAGCCGACCACATCATCTCGGTATGCCAGCATGTCTTCGGTGAGCACCTTGATCAAGCTATCAGCCGGCTTCTCATCGACACGGTCACGCCCCTGGCGCTGGAAGTCACGCTGACTGTCCAGCAGGAGATTCAAACCAAGTTGGAAGAGGTCGACCGTCTGCGTAAGAAGCAGGTCGAGCGAGCGCGGTATGAGGCCGATCTGGTGCAGCGCCGCTACCTTCATGTGGACCCGGCGAACCGGCTGGTAGCGGATTCGCTCGAGGCCGACTGGAACAACAAGCTGCAAGCGCTGAATGCTGCTCAGGAGCAGTATGAGGAGCAGTGCAAGATTGACCGGGCTGCGATCAGCGAACAACAGCGTGCGAGCATTGCGGCGTTGGCGCATGACTTTCCACGGCTGTGGCAGAATCCAAAGACGCCGGATCGCGAACGAAAGCGATTGGCGCGGCTTCTGCTGGAAGACGTGACTCTCATCCAAAACGAGGAGATCACGGCCCACGTTCGCTTCAAGCGCGGGATCACGAAAACACTGACGGCGCCGCGACCTCTCAACTCCTGGCAAACAAAAATGACGCCGACCTAAGTGGTGACCGAAATCGATCGCTTGCTGGATCACCACACCGAGACAGAGGTCTCCGGGATTCTCAGCGAGCACGGCATCCGTTCTGGGGACGGAAAGCCCTTCAATAGCCGGGCGGTCGCACGTGTACGCCGCAAGTATCAGCTCAAATCACGCTATGATCGACTGCGCGAGAAAGGCTTGCTCACAGTCGAGGAGATGGCGGATCGCTTGAAGCTCTCGCCGCTGTGGGTGCGGGCATGGCAAGAGAATGGATTGCTCAAAGCTTATCTCGTGAACGACAAGAACATATGCCTATACGAAGATCCCGGACCGGCTCCACCACGCAAGGCACAGGGCGTCAAGCTCGCCGAACGGCGTCGCTTCGCGGAAAACATCGTCCACGGTTCGCAGGAGGTGCAGTATGAAACGTAAGCCTTGTCGTAAGGATTCGCTTTGCGGCTCATGCTGATCTGAATACCGTGTTCGATCAACAGGCCAGCGTATTCGTGGGCGGCGTACTGCACGCCGCGGTCGGAGTGATGGACCAGCCCTGGCTTGAACTGTCGCTTAGCCAGTGCCATCTTGAGTGCCGCAAGCGGAAGGCTCGCTTCGAGTGTGCGGTCCACAGCCCAGCCGATCACCTTGCGCGAAAATGCATCCAGCACCACTGCCAGATAGACAAACTCTGTTTCCAGCCGGATGTAAGTAATATCGGCCGTCCACAGTTGATTGATCCCGCTCAGCGGCATCTTCCGCGCCAGGTTCCGGTAAATTCGGAAGTCATGCCGCGAGTCAGTGGTTGCCACCACGAATTTTCGCCTTCGCAGGCACAGCAGGTTATCTTCTCGCATCATGCGCTGCACGCGCTTGTGATTCTTTTGGGCACTGCAATTTGAACCTCCGTCATAACTGGAGCACCTATGCGTTCTGGCGTTTGAACCGTTTGCCTTGTGGTCCCCAACTCACGCGGACCGGTATGCGTGCGGACTCAGGTCCACCGTCGCTAGACGATAATTCCGCGAATGTCCCGAGCGCGCGCACGTCCTCGCGGCGCCAATGCTCTTTGATGCCACTACCCGATGATCGCGGGCAAGAATTTCAACGGCGACACTCGTGAGAGTAGACCAGATCCGGCAAACGATTGCGTCCGGCGCTGCTCCTAATCGCCTTTTTGGCGGCTGCGGGCGATCACATGTTTTTCGACACTCGCAGTAACCGGCTCTGAACAGGTAAGCAGATCATCGAGCTGCTGCCGCCCGGCAATTTCCATTGTTGAGAGTAGGGTGCGAGTGGCACGGACAGCTTCGACACAGGTGCGGATTTCCTCACCGATCTGGAGAAATTCAGCCAATTCGGTAGGTTTCGTAATATAGCAATCCGCCTGGGCTGCGCGGTCGAGCATGACTCGTTTGGTTGAGGAGCTGAAGATCACCACGGGGATATGCCGCCATCCGGGATGCCGGCGAATCTGGGCGAGCACTTCACTGCCGTCGCGCTTTGGCACATTGAGGTCGAGGATCGCAACATCCGGTAGCGGTTTGATTTCCGTTCCGGCTTCGTCGATATAGCTAAAGGCGCTTTCGCCATCCGCAAAGATTATCGGGGTGAATTCCATTTCAGCCTTGTGCAGGGCTTCTTTCAGAAGGAGTACGTCGGCGCGATTATCCTCCAGGATCATGATCGTCAGGCGTTGCTGGGAACTCATGTAATCGAGGGCGTTTAACAATCGGGGAACGAAAAATAGAACGTAGAACCTCCACCAACTTCGGATTCCAACCACAACCGGCCACCATGGTGGTCCACAATCCGCTTGCAAATGGCCAAGCCGATGCCGGTACCGGGAACATCTCGCCCGTGCAGACGTTTGAACACGCCAAAAATCCGGTCATGATATTCCGGGGCAATCCCGATGCCATTGTCTTTTACCGAAAAGACCCAGTGGCCGTCGCGCTGCTCCGCAGAGACATGGATTTGCGGATGTCGTCCTTTCGCACGGTACTTCAAGGCATTTCCAATCAGGTTCTGGAACAACTGGATGAAATGGGCGGGCTCGGCTACCACAGTGGGTAAGGGAGCAACGCTTACCTCGGCCGCACAGTCGGATAGGGCAAAGGCCAAGTTGCCGAGAGCCGTTTGACAGACCTCGTTGCAATCAATGCTTTTCTCTTGCGCCCCGTGTATATCGACCACCTCGGTATACTCCAAAAGATCCCTTATCAGGGTCTGCATACGCCGCGCCGATTCGATGATGCTCTCTACTTGTTCATCGGCTTCCGTATTTTGTTTGTGCTGGGAATCGAGTATCTGAGCGTGTAAGCCGATGTTGCGGAGTGGTTCCTGCAGGTCGTGAGCCGCCGCAAAGGCGAATTGCCGCAATTCCTCATTGGTCCGTAGCAGGGCAGCCTGCGCGCGCTTTTGCTGTGTGATATCCCGCACGATTTCGGATGCGCCGATCAGGCGTCCGTGCCGGTCATATATCGGCGAAACGGTCAACAAGACATCGATGTAGTGGCCGTCTTTGCGTCGACAGACGCTCTCGACTCGCTCGCCTTGTGGAAGGCCCTCGGCCAATTGTTGTGCTTGTAATCGTCCTAAGATATCGGGCAGCTCGTTGGCATTACGGGACGTTGCCAACAGCGAGACGGCTTTACCCATGACTTGTTGAGCGGGATACCCGAACATGGCTTCCGCGGCGGGGTTCCAGCTGGTGATGGCGCCGTCCAACGTAATGCTGATGATGGCGTCGTCCGAGGATCGTACGATCCGGCCAAAACGCGTCGAGAGGTCTTCGGTTTCTTTCAGAACGGTGATGTCCTGAAACACGACGCTCACACCGAATGTTCGGGCATTGGTAACGGGGTGAAAGTTGACTATCCAGGTGCGCTCA
>Ga0134126_10004562_pt1 | contig 17322 bp, 15 predicted proteins | sample KB31752_FD_96881 | JGI IMG/M metagenome (GOLD analysis project Ga0134126, IMG submission 96881) | Terrestrial soil microbial communities with excess Nitrogen fertilizer from Kellogg Biological Station, Michigan, USA - KB3-175-2 | ecosystem: Environmental > Terrestrial > Soil > Unclassified ...
GAATGATAGTGTGGGTTGACGGTAAGGATATAGCTGCTGCTGCTGCCGTAGTGTGTCGAGTCGGCCATCTCCCAGGCCGTGCCTTCGAACAATACCACCTCGTTGGCGGAATTGGCAAAATTCGTCAGCGGCAGGTTCACCACCGGGTTGCCGGTAGGCGTTGCATCGAAAGCATAGTAGGCGATCTTGTTATTGGGATTGCTTGGGATGGCCAGCACCGCCGCCGATCCGGTAATCGCGTTGGGATTGAGGGCGTCGCTTGTCGTGCCGTGCCGCGTATCGGCTGTGGTGTTCATTTTGGAACAAGCAGAAAATAAGAGGATAGCTGCGCATGGCAGCAGGAGATTTGCTTTTTTCATGATGAGGTTAATTTTTTTCAAAGGAATCATGCAGTCGGCTTTGCCTCGTGTCATATGCAAGGTTTAATCGTTGATGAGTTGACAGAAAGGTAAAGGAGAATTTCTCACTCCCCGGTGCTAAAATGCGCGCGGTAAAGAATAGCACTTATCTTATCTTTATGTAATCCCCCGCAAAACAGTGATCATGGCAAATTTAACTTTTGTCGCACCGTTCTTTATCGTCGCCGATCTGAAAGCCTCGGTGGCCTTTTACACAGAGAAGCTGGGCTTCGTGACGCAGTATGCCGGTCCCGATGACGACCCTTTCTGGGCCATGGTCGGCCGCGACCAGGTCAGCATCATGCTGAAGGCGATCGCTCCTGACATAAAGCCCGTTCCCAATTCCAGCCGTCACAGATGGGCCCGTTGGGACGCCTATATTTCTGCTTCAGACCCCGATGCATTGTTCCGGGAATATCGCACCGGTGGTACAAGGTCGTTCCATCGATAGGTGTCCCGCACATGCCCGACCACGGTTCGGTTCCACAACCCAGTTCTGCCGCGGCGTTGCCGGCAATATGCTGCTCGAGTTGTGTCCAGGAGGAGAAATTGTATTCCCGCGCTACCACCAGTTGGGCATCGCTCAGCTTGAGGCGCGTCGCTATGGCCTCGTCATCGGCGCCCTGGAATAATGATTTTTCTTAGATTCGTACCAAAACGGGCCAACCTCGAATGGCAACACTGAAAAATGCTGCTTATCTTCCTGCACTCACCGGCGTAAGGGCCATTGCCGCATATATGGTCTTCCTGCATCATTTTAATAGCGTTTTTCCCGGGCAGAGATTGGGTGAAGGCGTTCATAGTTTTGTGCAGGAACTGCATGTAGGGGTTACGCTATTTTTTGTTCTAAGCGGATTTTTAATTGCTTACCGATATTTTGACGCCGAAGATTTTAGTTTTAGAAATTATCTGGTGAATAGGGTGGCAAGAATTTACCCCATGTATTTTCTTGTGACGACATTGACGTTTTTGACCTGCTCTTTTACAAAGGACAATTTATTGGCTTATATTTTTAATATAACTTTTGTCAGAGGATACTCCGAGACCTATAAATTTACCGGGGTGGCGCAGGGGTGGTCTTTGACAGTAGAAGAAACCTTTTATTTTCTTGCGTCTTTGTTTTTTATGCTTTTGAAAAGGAAAAAATACAATTTTATATTATTATCCGCCGCCCTGGCTCTCTGCGGAATGATGCTCGTCTATCTATTTAAACGAATTTCATTTTATGGCTTTATGGATTCGTATTCGTTAATGTTTTTTTATACCTTTTTTGGAAGGTGTTTTGAATTTTTTGTAGGCATAGGGCTGGCCGTTCTTTTTAAAAAGGGAGTTGTTTTAAGAGGGAATCATTTTACGTATCTTGGAATTGCTGTGATCGTCCTATGTGTTTATCTCCTATCGATGGTCAAGGGTGATTATGATTTTGGATTCAAATCGAATTGGGGTAAAGTGATCAATAATCTGATTTTGCCACTGTTTGGCATTTCGATGTTCTATTACGGATTATTGACCGAGAAGACACTCGTATCCAGGCAGTTTGGCAGTAAATTATTCGTTTTATTGGGAAAGAGCTCCTATGTATTTTATTTAATTCACATGGGAATCATAGCTACCTTTCTTCGCAAGTTCCTACCGGCGAATATCATCCTGTTCCTGGTCTTGAATCTACTCGCTATTGGTCTTTTCCTCCTTATAGAAAAACCTACCAATAAGTATATCCGACGGAGATTCCGGTCGCACGATGATAGCGACAGGATAAGACCGTCAGGGGCTTTGGCATACGGCAAAAACACGAAACAATGAGCGATTCTTTTATCGACAAAACATTCGGCCGGGAAGCTTTTGGACTCGATCCCGCGGGTTATCATGCTGCAAGACCGGCTTATCCGGCGTGGGTCTACGAGGTGCTTTGTGAGCGATGTGGTCTGCGGCCAAATGTGGCTACATTCGAGATCGGAGCGGGAACGGGTATCGCCACCCGCCGATTGGTTGAACTTGGCGCCAACCCACTGATGGCTATCGAGCCGGATGGCCGGCTGGCAGATTTTCTCTGTAATAGGATACGGAATGACGCGTTGACCGTGATCCGGTCTTCTTTCGAGGAGGCTGTGCTGCCCTCAGCCGCGTTTGATCTTGGATTCAGTGCTACGGCTTTTCATTGGCTGGACGAAAATGCGGCGCTGATGAAAGTCGCCGCCCTCCTTCGGCCCGGCGGATGGTGGGCAATGGTCTGGAATGTATTCGGTGATGCGGGCCGGCCCGATCCTTTTCACGAAGCAACCAAATTGCTGCTGGCTGGTCCGATGGGTCCTTCGAGCGATAATCGTAATCTCCCGTTTGCGCTGGACAAAGAGACGCGACTCACAGCGCTCGGGCGGACCGGGGCGTTCGAAGACATTGAATACCGGGCCACCGAATGGTCGTTGGTCCTCGACCCTGAACAAACCGTTAATCTTTATGCAACGTATTCCAATATCAATGTCCGGCCGGATCGCGAAGCGGTCCTGGCCGAGCTGGGGCGGATTGCCCGTGACGAATTTCACGGCCACGTGACGCGGAATATGACGACCTGCCTTTATATAGCGCGGCGGCGACTCGCTACTTGATTAAACTAAGCACGTGATCGGGATGCTGATCTCCGACAAGGATCAGCTCTTTATTGCCCTTGCGATTCATCGGCGTCTTAATAGCTTCTATTTCGATCTTTCCCGTGTGAGGGTAATAACCCATTCCCCATTTCTTCGTAGGATCATGATCCGATAAGAGGTCGTCATATTTATCCATCGATCTAGCCACATATGATTCAGGATCGTGCATTTTCTCTTTCGGTATGGAGGATCCCATGCCAAAATTTGGCTGGACAGTGATATAGCCATTCACTTTTGCCCCGAAGATCAGGCTGTCAGTGAAGTATACTTTGTAGATACAGTTGGACATTCCCTTGTATTCCATCGCAACGAAATGAGGCGGGGGATCGAAGGATTTCTTGGGCATTCGCGCAATCATCAGGCAAAGCAGGAGCAGCGTGCCTGTCTTCATATGGCCTAAAATCGAGTAAAATTCACGTGAAATCGAATTACCTTTAACGTAAACGGAAAACTATCATGGAGCTTGGATCTTTGTTTGATATTTACAAAGACGCTGTTTCTAAAAAGGATGTGTCGCTATTTACGTCTATTTTCGATGATGACGTCCATGTTTTCGATCTATGGCAATGGACATATGAGGGACTCCCCGCCTGGCGCCAGATGGCCGAGGGCTGGTTTGAATGGCTGGGGAAGGAAAATTGCGTTGTCGAATTCAGCGATATCCAAACCAAAGAGGCCGGCGATATGGGATATGCCAGTGCCACGGTAAAATACACAGGAATATCGGAGACGGGGGAAAGGCTTAGGGCCCTGATGAACCGGATGACCTGGGTGGCCGTCAGGAAAAATGGGGCGTGGAAAATCATCCATGGGCATACCTCCGGGCCGGTGAACAGAGACACAATGAAAGTTGTCCTTGAGCGATAATCGCAATCTCCCGTTTGGCCCGACAGTCAGGCGTGAGGCGCAGCTCTCGGGCGGCAAGGGGCTTTTGAAGACATTCGGTACCGGGCCAAGGCAAATGAGTACGGCGGACGTCTCAAAACCGCCGTGGTAGTCTTTTTACAGAAACACTAACAAATTGTTATCGAGAAAAACGGTCGCGGGAGCGTATATTGTATTCCGTAATATGCAAACACGGAAAATTTTGACTGCCTTTTTGTTTTGCCTGATCTTTTCCAAAATTTTCGGCCAACAACCGCGAGTCGGCTATATAGTAAACATCGGTTTAACAGGCTTCGCGGATAGTACCAAATTCTATCTTTTGGACCTCGACTCCGCTCAGGACATTGATTCGTCCTATTTACAAAACGGAAAGCTGGTCTTTAAAGGGAAAATATCTGAGCCCGTTATATTCAGACTGTATCCGGAAAACGGCAATATCTATTTTAATTTTTGGATTGAGAACAGGGCGATTAGCATAGCGGGCGATAAGACGAGTTTCTCCGATCTCAAGGTAACAGGTTCTCCTTTAAATGAGATCTATTTTTCTGTAGAGCATAGACATGCCGAACTGGACAAATTGCGAGACAGCCTGGCGAGACATGCGATGACAGAAAACGATGGAGCCAAAATCAAGGATATCTGGAACAGGATATCGATAATAGATAACGCTGTTCGTAAGATCAGGCTTCAGACAATTGCTTCTTTTGAGCCTTCTGTAATTACGATCAAAGAGCTTTATTTTTTAAGGAACGACGTTACTGCCGACAGTCTGCAAATGCTATTTGACATTTTTCCGGCTAGCCTGCGGCGAACCAAGTACGGAAACGTTATTTCTAAATATCTTTCGACAGGCAATTTGAGCGAAGGATCATATGCACCGGATATAAGCGGTCGGAGCTTAGCAAGAACGCAGGTGAAGATATCCGATCTCAGAGGGAAGTTAGTATTACTCGACTTTTGGGCATCGTGGTGCGAACCATGCAGAGTCGCTAACAAAGAGTTGGGGATCTTATATCAGAAGTATAAGAATACCGGCTTTGAAATTATCAGCTTTTCGACCGACACCGACTACGGACATTGGAAGGATGCTTCCGAAAAGGACAATATTGCCTGGACGAATGTTTCCGATTTGAAAGGGCTTTATAGTGAACAAACCGCAGACTACAAGGTGAGAGCAATTCCAAAGTCGATTTTAATTGATAAAAATGGAAGGATCATACGGATTTTCACCGGCTATGGCGATGAGACCGGGGCTGCATTGGAAAAACTGATCAAAGCACAAAACGCGTCGGATGCTATTTCCACGCAGTCGGGTCCTATAAAAATCGACAGGGACGGCAGGAAGTTTATAGTCAATGGCGAAAGTATAAGCTATGACAGTTGTAAAAAGCTCCTTGTAAAATATCCTTCATCTGCATTGGAGCTCTATAAAGTATTGCGATTGCAGTCCAGGATCGACAGACTTGCGAGGGTTACAGTTATTTTGACGTTTCCAACCCTCGGTTTTCTAGCGGCAAATGACGTCACAAAGAGCAATGTTTCCTGGGTCAATGCCACGGCAATTGCTTTGAGTGTCCCCTTTGTGGGAGTCGTCGTCTCGCTTTTAAACAAACAAAATCGAAAGGATAAGCATCTGAGGAGAGCTATCGAGTTATACAACGCCGAGATTAACAAAAGGGCTGGAGAGAGGGTTGGCAATAACTAAACGCATCGACGACCAGATCGTGAGGAACTCCTACAGCAGTAGCAAAGGAGTATAATGAAGATGATGACTTTGAGTATCAATTCAACGAAGAGGACACTAAACTCTTTGAAGAACGTTCTGCCAAACGCTTAAGCGGCGAAAGCAAAACGTATAGCTGGAAAGACGCCAAAGACGTCATTACCGGTAAAAAGAAGATGGAATGAATTATGAGATTCTACTTCAGGCAGAAGCCGTCGTTGACAGTCAAGGCGCTTTTGACTGGTACGAAGATCAACGTGCAGGCCTAAGGGATGAGTGAAATCGAGGATGGCCTTGAAAGACTATCGCGACATCCCCAACATTATTCGGCCACCACGCAGAAATATAGGAACTTAGGATTAAGCGATTCCCATATTTGATAATTTTTGAGTTCGTAGATCTGAAGGTGATCATTAATGCGGTCCGACGGATCAGCCAGGAGCCAAAGCTGTAAAAATAAAAAGGCCCCATTTCTGGGACCTTAAAGCTGTGGTGTGGGGCGGGATCGAACCGCCGACACAAGGATTTTCAGTCCTTTGCTCTACCGACTGAGCTACCGCACCATTTATCTGCCAATCGAGAAACGCGGCTTCGGGAATTAACCAGGTACACCCGAAATTTCGATCGGGTGGCAAAAATAGGATTTCCAGCGGGAAATAAGAAATAAAACCTTGGAAATCCGCGAAAAAACCTATCGTTTCGGGTCTATCCGGGCGGGACGCAGCACCGACAAAAACCGCGCGGGCCCTACATACCGTACTCGCTCAAAAACTTGATCCGCATGAGCTTAAGCTGCTCCCAGGTAAAATTGCCCTCGGAAAGCTCCTGCTGGGCTACCTGCAGACTGCTGGTCTCACAGCTCTTGAAATAGTCGATGATCTCGTCCTGCTCGTATTCATCCAGCATCTCGTCGACGGCATAGTCGAGGTTGAGCTTAGTCCCGCTGGCGGCAATGGTCTCCATGTCCTCGAGTAAGGCATCGAGCCGCAGGTCTTTGTTTTTGGCTATAGTCTCGAGCGGGATCTTCTTATCGACCTGCTGGATGATATATACCTTGTTGACACTCTTATTGACCACGCTCTTCATGATGAAGTCGTCGGGCTTCTCGATATTGTTCTCCTCGACATACCGGGCAATCAGTTCAATAAAGGGCTTCCCATACCGCAACGCCTTACCCTTGCTGACGCCCTGGCATTTTTCCAGCTCCAGCGTCGTCGTGGGGTAGAGGGTGGCCATATCCTGCAACGAAGTCTCCAGGAAGATCACGAACGGCGGCAGCGCCTTCTTTTTTGCTTCTTTTTGCCGCAAATCCTTTAGCAGGCCGAACAACTTTTCGTCGGTCGAAGCGGTACCGCCCGTCTCGGAGTTCTCCTCTTCGTCGTCGGCGTTGGCCTCTTCGAAAAGATTGTTGAGGATGATCTTGAACGAACGCGGTTTCTTCAGAAAATCCTCGCCTTTCTTCGTGAGCTTCAACAGCCCATATTCCTCGATGTCTTTTTTCAGCAGGTCTTCCAGCAAAAGCTGCCGGATCAACGAATTCCAGAAATGTTCGGGGTCTTCTTTTCCGATGCCGAACTCGGCGATGCCTTCGTGACGGAACATCTGGATCTGCGGCGTCAGCTTGCCTATAAGAATGTTGATGACATAGGCCGTGGCAAATCGTTCATCCAGCGTCCTAACGGTTTTCAAAACCTTCACCGCATGGTCGCGGGCTTCGATCCTTTCTTTCGGGTGCAGACAGTTATCACAAACCCCACAATTTTGGGTGGTATACTCTTCGCCAAAATAACTCATCAACACCTTGCGTCGACATACACCCGTCTCTGCATAACCAACCATCTCATTAATAAGCTGCGCGCCAACCTCGCGTTCGCTCAGCGGCTTGTCCTTCATCAGATGCTCCAGCTTGGCGACGTCCTTGTGGGAATAGTAGAGGATACAATTACCTTCCAGTCCATCGCGGCCGGCACGACCGGTCTCCTGGTAATAGTTCTCGATGGACTTTGGAATATTGAAGTGGATGACGAACCGAATGTCGGGTTTGTCGATCCCCATACCAAAGGCGATGGTGGCGACGATGACCTGAACGTCTTCATTTAAAAACAGATCCTGCCGTTCCGCACGCAATTTCCCATCCAGCCCGGCATGATAAGCCACGGCCTTGATGCCATTGGCCACCAGCATATCCGCCAGCTCTTCCGTGGTCTTACGGTTGAGGGTATAGATGATGCCGCTCTTGCCTTTTTGCTGAACGATATACTTTACGATACTCTTGATGGTCTGATCCTTTTTGACCTTGGGTTGGATCTCGTAATAGAGATTGGGCCGGTTGAAGGACGAGATAAAGACATTCGGCTCGCGAAGACCCAGGTTTTTAACGATATCGCTTTTTACCTTCGGCGTTGCCGTGGCCGTCAATGCGATCACCGGTATGTCGGGGTTGATCTGGATCATCATCTCGCGTAACCGGCGATATTCCGGCCGGAAGTCATGACCCCATTCCGAGATACAGTGTGCTTCGTCGACCGCAAAAAAGGAGATCTTGAGATCGCTGAAGAACTCCATATTCTCCTGCTTGGTGAGCGTCTCGGGCGCGACATATAACATCTTGGTATGCCCGTTCAGCAGGTCTTCGTGCACCTCGCGGATCTGCTTTTTGCTGAGCGTGGAGTTGAGGAAATGCGCGACACTATCTTTGCTGCTGTAGCTGCGCACGAGGTCGACCTGGTTCTTCATCAGCGCGATCAAGGGACTGACGATGATGGCGACGCCCTCGCTGATGATGGCGGGCAGCTGATAGCAAAGACTCTTGCCACCGCCCGTAGGCATGATGACGAAAGTGTCTTTACCCGATAATAGACTTTGGATGATCTTCTCCTGATTGCCTTTGAAGGCGTCAAAACCAAAATGCTCCTGCAGATGAGCCAGCAGAGACATATTTTGTTTGGTTTGTGCTTTTATAGCGGTTTTGCTACTAGCGGCCTTGATTTTTCTAGCGGTAGTTTTTTTTGTTTCGGTTGTTGCCATGCTCAAAAATTTTCTTCCTCACTTGTTATCTGATCTATGGGAGCCCTTGTGTTCCCTGGCAAGAGTGAAACAGCCGGCAGAATCCCCCGGCTGAAGGCTGACATCAGATGTTAGACACGGGGACCCCCGGTCTACATTTAAGGGTTGGCGAAGTTACACAAAAAGAGGGGAAGACGGTAGGGGTCAATTGTTAAAGTTCCGAGTCGTTTTAATAACATTTGAAAACTTGTAATGTGTAAGGCTAAAATAAGGGGCGGATAAACGACTATAAATCAACACCCTGTAGGACAGCACCCAACATCGTTCTATAAAACCCTTAAGGGCTCGCCTGAAAGAGACGCAAAGGGTGTGAGTTTGTTCGAATTGACGTAGGTTTGCGAACTTAAAACCGCGAAAGGGAATCGGCACATGAATAAGGGCACCAATATCATCGGAATAGCAAAGGATATCGTCCGTAAAGAGGCGGCTTCCGTGGCAGCCCTGGAACATATGCTCGATGGCGCTTTCGAGAAGGCGGTCGAGCTGATCTTCGCCTGCAAGGGCCGGGTAGTCGTTAGCGGCATCGGCAAAAGCGCCATCATAGCCCAAAAGATCGTAGCCACCTTTAACTCTACCGGCACCCCCGCAGTCTTCCTCCATGCCGCCGACGCGATCCACGGCGACCTGGGCATGGTCCAGGAACAAGACGTGGTATTGCTTCTCAGCAAAAGCGGTGAAAGCCCGGAGATCAAAGTTTTGCTTTCTTTAATTCGTGGTTTTGGCAATCCGCTGATAAGTGTGGTCGGAAATTTGCAGTCGGTACTCGCTACGCAATCGGATATCGTGCTCAATACGACCATCGACCAGGAGGCTTGTATGAACAATCTGGCGCCCACCAGCAGTACGACGGTGCAGATGGTCATGGGCGACGCCCTGGCGATCACGCTCATGGAAATGCGTGGTTTCGACAGCGCAGACTTTGCCCGTTTTCATCCGGGTGGAACCCTGGGGAAAAAATTGTACCTCCGCGTACAAGATGTGTACGTGCATAACGAATGTCCCAAAGTCGCCCCCGACACCGCGTTGAAAGAAGTGATCATCGAGATCACCTCGAAACGCCTCGGGGCCGCCGCCGTCACCGACGGCGATGGCCTGCTGCTTGGCATCATTACGGATGGCGATCTTCGTAGACTGTTGGAACGGGAGGGCATAAAAGCAGGCCTCAAAGCCGGCGATATCATGACCTCCAACCCTAAAACTGTTGAAGCGGACGCCCTTGCCATAGAAGCCCTGGATCTGATGCGCGTCCACGACATCACCCGGCTGGTCGTCACCAGCGGTCGCCGGTATCTTGGATTTATAGACCTTAACAACCTCATCCGGGAAGGAATAATATAATAGTATGAACAAACATCATTACGTCGTGATCATGGCCGGAGGTATCGGCAGCCGTTTCTGGCCGATGAGCCGTCAGGATTTTCCCAAACAGTTTCTGGACATTCTGAACACCGGCAAGACGCTTATCCAATGGACATTCGAGCGGTTCTCCACCTTTATCCCGGCAGAGAACATCTATGTGGTGACCTCGCAGGAATACTCCGAGATCGTTCACGAACAGCTGCCTTTGCTCCGTAAAGAGAACATCCTGGGCGAGCCGTCGAGAAAGAACACCGCCCCCTGCATCGCATACATCTCCTTTAAACTACAACAGCTCGACCCCAAGGCGTCCCTGATCGTCGCTCCCAGCGACCACCTCATCCTTGACCCTACGGCGTTCGTGAAAGTTTGTCTCGAGGCACTTAGCTTCGTGGGTAAACACAATGCCTTCATCACCCTGGGCATCAAGCCGACGTATCCCAATACGGGCTATGGCTATATCCAGTACGAACAGCATTCGGTGTCCGACAATGTCTATAAGGTCAAGACCTTTACCGAAAAACCCAACCTGGAGCTGGCCAAGACCTTCCTCGCAAGCGGCGACTTCCTGTGGAATGCAGGTATCTTCGTCTGGCAGGTGAAGAACATCATCCAGGCCTTCGAGAAATACCTGCCCGAGATGTACGATGTCTTCGCCGCAGAGAAAGAAAAGTTCAATACCACGGAAGAGAAGGAAGCGCTGCATGGCATCTATCCGCTGTGTACGAACATCTCCATCGACTTCGGTATCATGGAAAAGGCGGACAACGTCTATCTTATCCCTTCCTCTTTCGGGTGGAGCGATCTGGGCACCTGGAACAGCGCCTACGAAAACCTGGAGAAAGACTATCTGGAAAATGCCGTCGCCGGCGACAACGTGATCGTGATCGACGCCAGCCGTTGCATGGTCCATGCCCCCAACGACAAACTGGTGGTCTTACAGGGGCTAGACAAATTCATCGTGGTGGACACCTCGGACGTTCTCCTGATCTGCCATCGGGATAAAGAACAGGAGATCAAAGAATATGTCGCCGAAGTGAAACGGAATAAAGGAGATCAGTATCTTTAGGGAAGGCGCATAACCGCCGAACGTTGCCATGTCTCCCTATCCATTGCATACCATCCTCTTCCTGGATATAGAAACCGTGTCGCAGTATTCCGACTTCAACGAAGTGCCGGAACCGTGGCAGGAACTGTGGCGTCATAAGGCCGAAGGGCTTAACCGCGATAAAGCGCCGGCGACCCCGGAAGAGCTCTATGGCAGGGCAGCTATCTACGCAGAATTCGGCAAGGTGATCTGCATCAGCTGCGGCGTGCTCTCCGGCCCGCCCACCGACCGCAAGCTCTCCCTCAAATCCTTCGCCGGCGACGATGAGAAAGAATTGCTGCTGCAGTTTTACGAGCTGCTGCACAAGTGGGGATCGGAAGGCCAGAAATATCTCTGCGCCCACAATGGCAAAGATTTCGATTTTCCCTATCTCTGCAGACGCATGATCATCCACGGCATGAAGATCCCCTCCGTTCTCAACCTTTCGGGTAAGAAACCCTGGGAAGTCCCGCATATCGATACGATGGAGCTGTGGAAGTTTGGCGAATACAAGAACTTCATCTCGCTGAACCTGCTGGCCCATACGCTTGGGGTGCCGACACCCAAAGACGATATCGACGGCAGCCAGGTAGGCGAGATCTACTGGAACCAAAAAGACCTGCCCCGCATCGTCACCTATTGCCAAAAAGACGTCATTACAGTCGCCCAGGTCTATCTCCGTATTCATGGCGAGACCCTTGTACGGCCGGAAAACGTTAGCATCAAATAGCAATCTATGCCCACTCCCGGTATTGTTAGTAAATTGCCCGACGTCGGAACCACCATCTTCACCGTTATGAGCTCGCTGGCCGCGGAGCTGGGCGCCGTGAATCTCGGTCAGGGCTTCCCCGACTTCCCCATGAGCGAAAAGCTCACGGGACTCGTCAGCCAGGCCATGCGCGATGGCTATAACCAGTATGCGCACATGAATGGCTACAAACCACTCCTCGAAACACTCGCCGAAAAGATCGAGAGTCTCTACGAAACAAGGATAAACCCCGATACCCAGATCACTATTACCCCCGGCGGGACCTACGCGATCTATACCGCCCTGACCACCGTCCTGCGGCCCGGCGATGAGGTCATCGTATTCGAGCCTGCCTACGACAGCTATATTCCCAATATCGGGATCAACGGAGCCATACCCGTCCGGATCGATCTGCAGTTCCCCGATTACCGGGTCGATTGGGAGCTCGTACGCCGGAAGATCACGCCGAAGACCCGGATGATCCTCCTGAACACTCCCCACAACCCCACCGGCGCCATCCTCAGGCCGGAGGACATGAGGCAGCTGCAGGAGATCGTGAAAGACACCCGCATCCTCATCCACTCGGACGAAGTCTATGAACACCTGATCTTCGACGAAATTCCCCATAGCTCGATCCTGCGTTATCCCGATCTGCTGGAAAGAAGCTTCGTCTCATTTTCTTTTGGAAAGGTCTACCATTGCACCGGCTGGAAACTGGGCTATAGCGTTTCATCACCTGAGTTCACAAAGGAATTTCGCAAAGTCCACCAGTTCAACTGCTTCAGCTGCCACACGCCGAGCCAGGTGGCCCTTGCTACCTATTTGAAGGACAAAGAAACGTATCTGTCGCTCGGCGCCTTTCTGCAGAAAAAACGCGACTTTTTCGCCCGGCTGATGGCGGGAACCAAATTCACCCCCCTACCCTCTTATGGCAGCTATTTCCAGCTCTATCGCTATGACCGGATCAGCGACGAGCCGGATAAGGATTTCGCGATCCGCATCACCAAAGAGTATGGCGTGGCTGCGATCCCCGTAAGCGCGTTCTATCAGGAAGAAAAAGACGATCACGTCATCCGCTTTTGTTTCGCAAAAAAGGAAGAGACACTGGAAAAAGCGGCGGAACGCTTAATGAAAATATAAACATGACACGAGGCATAGCCGACTGCATGATTCCTTTGGAAAAACATTAACTCATCATGAAAATAGACACCCTTGTCTTCGACCTCGGCGGCGTCCTCATCGATTGGAACCCCGAGTATCTCTATAACAAGATCTTCCCCAACGACGAAGAACGTCGCTGGTTCCTTTCCACCGTGTGCACAGCGGACTGGAACGAACAACAGGATGAAGGCCGCAGCCTGCGGGAAGGAACCGAACTCCTCGTCAGGAAATTCCCTGAACACGAAGCCTCTATCCGCGCCTATTACGGTCGTTGGCAGGAGATGCTGGGCGGCCCGATCCATGAGACCGTCGAGATCTTCCGTCAGCTGAAATACCACACGAATCTTAAGCTGTACGCCCTGACGAACTGGAGCGCCGAGACCTTCCCCGTGGCCCTGGAGCTATATGACTTCCTGCATTGGTTTGACGGGCGGCTGGTCTCGGGCGAAGAAAAGATCCGCAAACCCTTTCTGGAGATCTATGAGCTGCTCATCAAGCGGTTCGATATCGACCCGAAACATGCGATCTATGTCGACGACAATATCCGCAATGTCCTTCCGGCGCGTGCCCTGGGATTCGTCGGCATCCATTTCCGGACGCCGGAGCTGTTCAAGGAGGAATTAAAAGGATTGGGAGTGATTTAACTTAGCAGCTGATAAGCGATCAGGCTCATCACATACGCCAGGCCTGTCATATACACCAGCTGGATAGCGGGCCATTTCCAGCTCCGCGTCTCCCGCCGCACTACGGCCAGCGTACTCATACACTGCATCGCCAGGACATAGAAGATCATCAGGCTCACGCCGCTGGCCAGCGTATACACCGGTGTTCCGTCCTCGCGGCGGGCCGAAGCCATGCGTTGCCGAAGCGTCTGCTGGTCGGCATCCTTTCCGCCTTCCACACTATAGAGGGTGGCCATCGTGCCGACGAAGACCTCGCGCGCAGCAAACGAAGTGATAACCGCGATGCCGATCTTCCAGTCATAACCCAGCGGCCGGATCACCGGCTCCACGACCTTCCCCAGCACGCCGGCATAGGAGTTCTCGAGCAGCGAAGCGCTTTTTTCTTTTTGGAGGTCGGCCGTCCGGGCGGGGTGCTGTTGCATTTCCCGGTCGAACCGCGCCGCCACTTCCGAACGCCGGGGTGGCCCGAAGGAGCTCAGTGCCCAGAGGATCAGGCTGATGACCATGATGACCTTCCCGGCATCCACGACGAAGATGCGGGCCTTATTGATCATGGTTACGACGACATTATTCCAGCGGGGCGCCCGATAGATCGGAAGCTCCAGGATAAAAAAGCTCTTTTCTTTGAGATGGATGAACCATTTTGCCACATAGCTCACGACCATCGCCATCACCAATCCCAGCATATACAAACCCATCATCACCAGCCCCTGGAGGCTGAAGATGCCGAGGACATCATGACGAGGGATCACCAGCGCGATCAGCATGGTATATACCGGCAGCCGGGCGCTGCAGCTCATCAATGGTGTGATCAGAATGGTTAAAAGCCGCTCCTTTCGGTTCTCGATATTCCGGGCGCTCATGATGGCGGGTACGGCACAGGCAAAACCACTGATCATCGGCATCACGCTCTTCCCGTTGAGCCCCACCTTGCGCATCAGCTTGTCCGTGAGAAAGCTTATCCGGGCCATATAACCCGTATCCTCGAGAACGGTGATCAGCCCGAATAGGATCATGATCTGGGGTACGAAGACCAGGATACCGCTAAGCCCCGCGAGCAACCCGTTGATCAACAGATCGCTCCACCAGGCCCCTGGCAGCCAGTGTCCGAGCGTGCCGCCCAATCGGGAGAACAGCCAGTCGATGGCGTCCATGGGATACTGCGCAATCCAAAAGACGCTTTGGAAAAGCAGGAACAGGACACCCAGCAGGATGATATAGCCCCAGGTTCGGTCGAGGAAAAGGTTGTCGAGCTTTTCGGTAAACAACGTCTTTTCCAGCGGATCGGGCTCGGCGACCGTATGCTTCATGATCTGCCGGATCCGGGCGTACCGTTGCAGGATCTCGTCGGCCTGGATGCGGGTATGGTTGAAATTATGTGTGGCTTCTATGGACTCGATTTGGCCCTGACGCTCCTCCGGGAGGTCAAAATGCTCATGGTTGATCAGATAGTGGATAGCGGTATAATCGCTTATCTCGGGGAAAAGCTTTTTGACGTCCTGGATGGCGCCGCCCGCCAGGGCATTGTTGGCGATAAAAGCCCGCGGCGGCGCCAGGTTAAGCTGACGGGCACGAAGCTCGACGACCTTTTTGAGCTGCGGGATGCCTTTATTCTTTCGGGGGTTTACTGCCACCACAGGGATGCCCAGCTCCCGCTCGAGCCCGTCGACGTCGATCTCGATGCCTTTCTGGGCCGCAAGATCCATCATGGTCAGGGCTACGACCACCGGGATTTTCAGATCGATGATCTGCGAACAGAACAGCAGATTCCGTTTGAGATTGCTGGCATCCACCAGCAGAACGACCATATCGGCCCGCACGCTAGGGTCCTGGTTGAGTAAGACCTTATAGGTAACCCATTCATCGGCTCGTTTGGGGTAGAGACTATAGGTACCGGGGAGATCTACGATGTTGACGGAGAGACCCGCACTGAGGGTAGAGGACCCGGTCTTTTTGTCGACGGTAACCCCGGGGAAGTTGCCGACCTTCTGGTTCAGCCCTGTGAGCGCATTGAAGAGCGAGCTCTTCCCGCTGTTCGGGTTGCCAACCAGGGCGATATGGAGGTTGTTCTTTTTCACTGCGGTATGTCGGGAAAATGGAGCCCGCGACTTAGCGCGGCAAAATTACATGGAACCATGGGCCGGTGTTTACGAAATGAGGAAAGCCGGATCGCGTAAACAGGCCTCGGCGGGCGTGAGGCAAGGAAAGGCTGGAAGCCTTTCGGCCGAAGGTGTCCAATCATCAGAGGACAACCAACTTGCCGTTTTCGTAAAGTGGCAAAACCGGAGCGACATCGGTTGTAAGACAATACCGGATATCCTTTTCCAGCCCATAACCCATGAGGCGGTGATAATGAGAGGCATTTTTGGTCTGCATAAAGCCAAAAAGATCATTCCGGCCATCCTGGTAGACGGTCTCGGCAATCCGGGAGGAGTCGCAGTTGAAGGAAAAATGTTCTTTGACCTGGTCGATCACCGCTCCCGCAAAAAGCATGTCTTCGAGATTCACCCGGTCCTTCCAGGCGGCACATCCCAACACAACAGGTTGATTTTGAGCTATAAGATAGTCGCAAACGGCTTTGAGATTCGGGAACGATCCGGTGATGATCTGGCCGGCGCCCCGGTCCAGCGCCATATGCAGGAGCTTGGTACCGTTGGTTGTCGTCAGTACCAGCGTCCGGCCGCCGATGAATTCGCGGGGATATTCAAAAGGGGAATTGCCATGTTGCAGACCCTCGGCGATCATCCCGTCCCTCTCGCCTGCCGTGATCCCGTCGATCTGTCTGCCGAGCTCGATACACTTGGCGACGCTGTCTACGGGGATAACACATTTTGCTCCGTTATAAAGGGCGGTAGCGATGGTGGAGGTGGCTCTGAGAACATCGATGATCACTACAATGGCATGGTTTACATCATACAAATGCAACAAGGCCGGGGACAAAGCCGTATGTAAGGGCGGTTTGGAAGTAGACATAATAAACTAGCCGCAAAAATAATGGTTCGGACGGAACTGCGTCGGCTCTATTTCTCCAAAATGAACTTCCATTTATCGCTCTCCGCATATTCCTTGATCGCCTGATTGCGGATATCCAGCAGGCCCTTCATATACCGGATAAGATAGAGGTGATTGACGAGTTTGCCCAAACCACCATAAGGTGTTTCGAAATTAAAGAGATCGATCAACAGCGTGCCATTCTCGATGCGCTTGAAATGATGCTCGTGTTTTATGCTTTTGAAATCTCCACTCACCATCTCATCCGTAAAAGAGAGCGGGCGATCCATGGCAGTGATCCTGGATTTTAGCACTCGCGTTTTCATCAGGTGTTTTGCCTTCCAGGTCACGGTCTCGTCCAGGCCGATGAGCCCGGAGGTGGTGCCGGCAATGGCTTCTTCCGCGGTATGGGCCATTGATTTTCGGTGCAGGTCAATGCTCCGGGCAAGGTCAAATACGCGTTCAGGAGGGGCTGCGACAAAGGTCGTTAAATGAATGGTTGGCATCAATAAGGTGTTGGATGATGATCTTAGCAAGAAAAAATCATTCCAAATTGTGCGGCAGCCTGGCTTTTAC
>Ga0134126_10004563_pt1 | contig 17318 bp, 19 predicted proteins | sample KB31752_FD_96881 | JGI IMG/M metagenome (GOLD analysis project Ga0134126, IMG submission 96881) | Terrestrial soil microbial communities with excess Nitrogen fertilizer from Kellogg Biological Station, Michigan, USA - KB3-175-2 | ecosystem: Environmental > Terrestrial > Soil > Unclassified ...
GAGTCCAATGTTCATGCCCACACCCTAGCGCACGCCCCCTTAGGGTAAGGTGAACGCCTTTGAAACCAGAGCTATTTTTGGTATCTTTCGTGAGTGCAATGCCAGATCGTCTAATGGTAGGACAACGGACTCTGAATCCGTTTATCTAGGTTCGAGTCCTAGTCTGGCAGCCAAGTTGGATGTTCACTAATGAGAACTAGGGTGTCAAACGGTTTTCTCATTGTAAACAATAGCTTTTCTCCGTCCGCATTGATGTTCTGAAATAGAAAGCGCAAAAAGGCTCTTTTTTCATTTACTTCAGAACTCTTGAATATTTCGGACGCTCGACGAGCGACATCCAGCACTCGCCCTGCATTTACGAAATAATTCTCGTCTGCGTCCGCATGGTTTGTTAGCTCTGTTTCTGCTTGGCGTTGTTTTTCCTTACTCTCGCTAATAACGCTGTCATATATATCTTTACCAATCTCATCGCGGGCAAACTTTTTAGCAATGGCATTTTGAGCCACTTGTTCCTCATCAATTATTTTACGAAGACGAGTTATCTCGCTCTTTTGATATAGACTCTTCGAATCTATACTCTTTTTAAGGGCTTTTACCAGTTCGTCTACTTTCTTTTGAGGCAACTGTAGTTTCTCTAGTACCCTATAAATAGGCTCCAAGTATACTTCTTCTCTGACGTAAAGCCTCTTCGCGTGTATACGCTTATGATTAGTGCAGGCATAATACACTAGCCGACCTTTCTTTATTTCGGGGCTACAAACACAGCCGCAAGCTGGGTCAGCACACTTCAATAGTCCCTCTCCAAAAATAAAGTCTATAGATTTATGTTTAGCGGGATTTTTCTTTTTTGCATTAAGTAATTTTTGCACTTTCGCAAACAAATCCTTACTTACAAGAGGCTCGTGTATATGTGGCATTGTGCCGTATTTGGTACGCATCTCCCCCTTATTAAAGGGATTGCACAAAGTGTAGTGGAGCATACTCGGTGCAATAGGTTTTTCGTTTTTTCCAGTAAGACCTCTTTTATGCATCTCAGTAGTGAGTGTCTTTATGGAGTACTTACCAGTTGCAAAGAGGTTGTACGCCTGAATAAGAAGTGGTGCTCTAATTGAATCGGGCACTATACTTACTCGTTCTCGATTATCTTTTTCGTCTTTTTTGTAGACAGAAGCATACCCAAGAGGAGGTTTGCTTGGATACTGACCCTCGCTACGCATTAGTTCGTAGGTACGTTTAACATTGTCGCCTAATTGCAAGACATAATTACGAGCAAACATTACTCCCATATCCCAACGCATTAGCTCTGAACTATTAGAATTATGCTTGATTACGAGGTTATCTCTTTGGAAATAAAGTTCCACTCTCCCTTCTTTTCTGAGTTCGTCTAAAACAATAGACTCTCGGAAACTTCTCTGGAGACGGTCTATTGTGTCTACAATAAGAGCTACGGGCTCTTTTGAGGCTTTAATTTCCGCAATAATTTCCTGGAACTTCTTTCTATCTCCTTTAGTGGACGACTCCTTTATTTTTCTTTCATCACAATTTTCCTGCCTAAATCCGTAACTTGCTGCAAACTTGCGCATGTTATTGAGTTGAGCTTCTTCTGAATCCTGCCGTTTGTCGGATACGCGGGCAAGAAGGATAGCCTTAGTCGCACGAGTCATATCTTTTTTCATACAATTTGAATTAGCGCATCCAAGTAGCGAAGTGGACTTTATGAGGTCGCACACCGAAATCTTTGGCACGCATTATTAAGTAAGAGTTGAGAACTTGTAAGTGAGGTTCCGCTTCTTTCTTGGCGGCGTAATAATCTACTTTGCCAATATTCAAACGGAATTTGATTAGGTCTAGAGTTTCTTTTGCGCTACGAGCTTGTTCTAAGGTCGTTTTATTTTTCATTGACGCGCAATTCTGTGCGTGTCTTAATTTTAATATCACGGCCAGTACTATCAAGCCTTGGTATTTTTGGGTACAACCCGACTTTTACCTTTTGATGTGTTAGGTAATTCAAGCGTCGGGAATATATAATCAGCAGAGAGATACAGCATCCACAGACCTTTAGAAGTAATATCAAGGATTAACTTATTTTTACTTCGACATACTGTGATGTATATCCTGAACACATACGGCATCCTTCAGAGGACAGGGTGAGAAGTCGGATACTCATTTTCCCTGTCTTTCGCAAGGATGTCTTATGTGTCCTTACGACTCGGAGGTAGTCGCTATTTGGGTAAGCGTTGCCACGCCTACTTAATGAGTAGAACCTGTTTAACCAGTGAGGTCCTAAAAAACTGGGGTTTGCTGATATTGTCGAACTAAGAGATTAGTGAACTAGAGCTGAGTCGTTTATCGACTTCGAGAAGTAGCACAAAGAAACCTGTCAGGTTTTCCTTTGCTTCTGCCTCAGTAGAATCCGCACTAGAAGAGATAGAGCTGTCTTCTTTGCCGTCTGTCATAGAAGTTGTAGGGTGGAGCTTTTGAATACAAAAAGCCCCGAGACCACCACCCAAGGATTACTTGGTTAGTGTTCTCGGGGCAACAAGCGGAGACACATAATCTCCTACAGCACCCAAGATTTTATAAACGCACAAGAAGTATGTAAATTAAATATAGCTCTTTATTACATTTCTGCAATCCACAATTTGTCCACAGAAAAGATTCTATAATACGAATATAATATCTTTCCTCCTCTACTTAGTTAAAGATATATTGTGCAGAAAGAATTCTGCCAAATGACTCAAAACCTCCTGATTCTGCCCAAGTCGGAATGCCTAGATAACAATCATTTTTTATAAGTATGGCTGCTCCTCCTGAGTTGCCGTGGTCAATTTTTGCGTCTGTAACATAATATTCTCCATCGTAGCTAGAGATAATGCCGTCGGTTAAAGTTATTGCTTTTGAGACATCCCCAGTGCCCCCATTTACGGGGTAGCCTAGAATAGCAACCCTATCTCCCACGCCAGCATCAGTTGATTTACAGACTTTCATAGCGGTAGCTGCACCAGGTGGAGGATTTGTCATCGAAGAGGGAAAATATGCAACATCTTCATTAGTTAGTTCTCGTTCAATACTCATCGTGATTGGAAAATATTGGGATACGCCTGGAGCGGCAAAGTTACAAGCGGAATAAAGGGCTCCACTACTAGAATCCGTTATTACATGTTTATTTGTTATGAGTGTTGGGGCGTTTGGTTTACCTATACTTGTAAAGTCCATACGAGTCAAAACTCCAGTACCTGAAGAAATATACGTAGAATCACTACAAACGATACGCACCACACGAGGTGACCACTCCTTAACAATGGAAGGTAAATCGGTCGCCAAAGGTGTTGTTGGTTGGGAAACACCCGAAGGAGTTGGAGTGTTTGCACCTAGAAAAGTTGTGTCGGTTTGTGTAGTTAGTACAGTCTTGTTTATATATCCTGACTTAGAGCTTCCATCTGAAGCAGACCAACTAACCTGAACCCACTCGGGTAGAGTGTCGGCCGTATAACTTAAATCAAACTTCGTACCTGCGGGATATTGCCCCATTACGTCGCAGTCGGTGGAAGCGCAACTACGAACATTCGCCAAAGAAGAAGTATAGAAAGTTGTATTTCCTGAAGCGACAACATTATCGGTTGCAGAAGTGTTAGTACCATTTGAAAGCCATCCTGCAGAATACATTGCATAGACAAGAATCAAAATACAAACTATGCCAGAGACAATAAGCGGAGCAAAATCTGTCTCTTCAACTCTACTTTTTTTCTTAGCCATAATTTCCGCTTACATTAAACACTAATAACGATATCACGCTTAAAAAGCCGCCCAGTAAAGTATGTAGCTAAATACAAGAACTATTGAAGCGGTGGTTATGGTCGTGGTCTTTGCCCATTTTTTCAAGTGTAGTGGCTTTGGGAGATTCGGAAGCAAAAGCACTCCAATAACGACAAGGCAAATACCTATAAGCCAACCATATTTAGGAAGTGAAAATTGGATAACGCCAAATACGATAAAGAAAACTGGTATACCCCATTTAATAAGAGGGGTAACATCTTCGCTAAGGGTTTTTATATCGGGACTCTCGTCTATTTGTTTCTCTGCAATCAGCCTTTGTGCCATTGGCGAAGTTGAAGGAATAAGTGCGGTGCTACCGCAAACGCGGCAAACTTTTGGTTTGTTAGACCTGCGCCAAATACTATAGATAATGCCTGGAACAATAAAAAAGAACCACAAAATTATCTCTATCAAACCACTACCTTTTGTAACCTCCTTTGGCTCTCCAAAATGCCCACAAGCCGTACAAACGAGTTTTTGTGCCATACGATACAGGGTTAGCTAATATCGTGGTGGGCTTAAAGACAAGAAGCCCACTACGTGAGTGATGGCTTGCGCCACCCATGCAAGTTTCCCTGCATGACCTGTAACGGCAACCCCACATAGTGGGTTCCTTATCTCCGTTACAGGTTTTTTCACCATGCCCGCAGAGTCCTGCGAGTTTAGGCTACTTCGCACATATGTCGCACTGCCCAATAATAAGCCCTATAGGAAAAGTATCAAAGTAGAAAACATATGCCATTTTGTAGTGAAAAACTGTTAAAACCTGTTATTTACTGTATTTTGTAGTAAAAGTTGGTAGAAAATAGTAGAACTTAGTAGATTTTAGTGACCCGCATTTTGTGGTTAAACCTGGTTAAAAACGGTTGGAATAGGTTATTTTGGTGAGTATTAGTGTGTTTTAGTGTGATTTAGTGAGTAGCTCTTATTGAATAAATTCGTTCGAAGTCGCCTAATATCTTGCTCTTTCGTGTTAATTCGTGTTGTTTTGTGTCTCTCAAAAGCCTGACCATTCCAATAACGCATATTCTGCACTAGGGCGAGAGGAAATACATAACATATGCCTTATATTGTGTTAGTCAATTTAAACGCAGGTAGAAGAATTTAGGCGTAAATAAACCTATATACCATGCACAATATTGAATTTAAAATGATTTTTGTGCAAAATCTATTAAATGTACTTATTTATCAACAGTTTTTACATGCATATTTTGTAGCTATTTAATACGGTACCTGTGTATAATGCTTGTATGGCTGATTCACAAGCAGTTTTGAGAATAGCAGAGCTTGGTTTGGCAGGTAAAAAAAATGAGCTAGCTAACTTTTTACAAGAGCTAGCCGTGCAAGAAGTTAATAACAATCGTCGAGGTCTCTACAACGGAATCAAAGAATTATTGGAAGCATATAAAGAGATTCCTACTCCTTCAATAAGCCAGTATGAAAATACTGGACTTGAACTGGACGTGTCTTCAATTTGGATACCTAAAAAAGTTGAAGAGCAGATTAATCAATTTGTAGGATTCTATAAAAACCGAGATGCGGCTAATTTAAGAACACACTTAAGTCATCTTAATAAATTATTACTGTACGGTCCTCCTGGAACAGGAAAAACAACTATTGGAATTTATATTGGCCATCAGTTAAATCTACCAGTCAGGTATGTAAGAATTGCTGATGTAATGTCCTCACGTTTTGGAGAGACTTTAAAAAATATTGCGGGTCTTTTTAATTCTCCTGGCGCTGAAGTAATTTTTATCGACGAGTTTGATGCGTTTGGTAAAAATAGAGACGACTCACAAGATGTGGGGGAACTTAAACGTATCGTAAATTCAATTATACAAACCTTTGACTTTCAATCTCAAAATAAAATTGTAATAGTAGCCACGAATCTTATTGATTCGTTAGACCCCGCAATTTTGAGAAGATTCGCTTTTAAAATTCACGTAGGACATCTTTCCTCTGAGGATGCTTCTATGTTTTTAAAGTTCCTTTCTTCTAAAGAAGATGCTTTAAAATTTGAAATTAGTGTCAAAGAAACTGAATTTTTAATTTCACTGGCTAATCTTTTAACGATAGATGGAATAAAGATGCTTGTAGACAAGGCAAGTATACGCGCCAGCATTGAAAATAGGAAAAAAGTCACTTTTGCAGACCTACTTGAAGTTTTGCTCCTAGAGGAGCATATTAGTAAGGCTTCCCTTAAGGGCATGAAAAAGGATAACCCTATTCAACTAAAGGAGACAGCACGTATTTTGAAGAATAAGGGCTATACACAAGAGGATATTACCGATTTGTTTGGTATTCATAGGAATTCGTACGGGGTCTATTTTGGCGAATAATTAATGTCTAAAAAATATAGGCACATCAGTCTTCCTCCCAGGCTGATAACAAACCCAGAGGTCTACGAACCTCATAAAGGCCGCGCATTTGAAACGCTGCCTGAAATTGACTATGCCCAACAGGGAAAGAAAATAGGTACAAAACTCAAACGAATCAATAGATTTTCTGAAAGAAAAATAAACTCCCTTATTTTTGAAGAGGATAAGAGGTCTAGTGAATTAGTGTTAAGTTTCAAAAGTGAAAAGGGATTTTTAAATCAAGCTTTAGTAAAAAAGTATAATATTAATATCTTTCAGAAAAAAGATAAAAATACGTACTACGGGAAAATTAGTAATCAACGTTTACCTGGACAGGAAAAATCAGACCTTGAGCAACTCCAGGCAGATGTTGAGCATTACAAAAAAACAAATGAACTAAAATCCTATTTTCGTACTATACGAAATATAAAACCTCTAAGCTTAGACGAGTTAATAGATGTCGAGTTGAAAGAGGAATTTAAAAGAAATCCAATGGAGTCTATCTCTGTTGATATTTCTTTTGCTGAGGGTGGTGATTTAACAGGATTAAAATTTCAAAGACTAGAGGAAAGATTTGGAAACAGATTTTCTTCAAGTCTGAACACGTCCTTTGTTCATTTTTGCAGAATAGAACTGAATTATGAAGAGTTAGAGACAACGGTTAATTCTTTTGCTGGTATATCGTACATAGAACCTACCCCCCGTTTTTTAATCGCACCTTCCTTTGTAGACCATAACTTAGACCCAGGTATTCAAATAATTCCGCCTCCAGCAGGCAATAATCCTGTATTTGTCTTTGATACGGCTGTTAATTCACAGCACTCAGTGCTAAAAGGAGCAGTAATTTCCACAGAAGGTATTCAGACAGGTAGTACCATGCACGCCACCGCGGTCGCTAGCCTAATAGTATGCGGTACTGATATAACGCCCAATGGAGAGATAAAACAGAGTAATAAGGCTATCGTAATAAACATACTCGAACCTAGCGCTAAATTTGAGGCAAGAGTTGAAGAGATGGTAAGAAAATATTCCGCTATTTATCCTCTTTTACTAATAAACCTATCTATCAATGAATATAGTCCTGGCAACAAAGCGTACAAGAGAAAGCCAGTAAGCAATCTTACTAAACTTATCGACGAACTGTCGTGGAAATATAACTGTATATTTTTTGTCTCAGCAGGCAATTTACAAAAAGGTCTTTCTTCAACAGTTGAGAAAGTTTTATTTGGCCAAACATACCCTAACTTCTACAAGTCTGCTTTTTCTGGCGTCTTACCTCCCGCTGATGCGATAAATAGTATTTCAGTCGGCTCTATTGCTTACCAGGAAAGTCCCAAGTCTGTGGCAAAAATTAAACAGCCCACACCAGATACGCGAGGCAATATACAAGGAAATCACTTTGTTAAACCCGATTTTGTGCACTACGACAGCAATTGGGAATTAATCGGAGGCACTTATAAACCCGAATATAACGGCGTTTTTTTGGCGGGCGTAGCTAACGACGTCTTAACAAAGTCAGCGGGCACAAGTTTTGCAACGCCACTTGTTGCTCATGAAGCAGGTATTCTACATAATTTTTACCCTGCATATTCAAATAACGGCATAAAGGCTCTGATGATACATACGGCAGACGACCTCGAAGTCCGTTCTTTAAAAAATAAGAAAATACAGAAATGTTTGGTCGGACATGGAATGCCTGATTTAGCCAAAGCTCAATTTTCTTTGAACACCGCTTCTACCATAGTTGTGGAAGATAAAATCTCTATAAATCACAAAAAGATAATTAAAATACCTATACCAAACTCTATCTCTGGCTCAAGTCGCAAGAGGTTGAAGTTAAAAACGACACTAGTGTATAATCCGCCAATAAACGCACTAGACACAAGAACATATAATCCTATAGATATTTCCACAAGATTGGTAAGAGAGGACGGGGTTCCTGTTTCTACCTTTTCAACTCGTGGACAATTGTCGGACGCTTATTCAAAGTCGAATGTAAAAAAACAAATAGAAACTTTTTCTACCACAAAACACGTGGGTACTTTTTGGCACATCGAAGTAGAATGCGAAAGTATCGTAGATAATATTCAAGCTAAGCTGAATTTACCGACAGATTACTCTCAGCCTTTTTCTTTGGTTATTACGGTTGAGGACATATTGGCAGACCAAAATATTGACCTTCACACTGAAATTAGCCAAATGATTGAAGTTACTGTCCCTATTGAGATAGTAGTGGATGCAACATAGCTCATGACTATATTAAAAAAATATTGGGGAATAATTGCCTTATCGATTGTATTAGTTGCACTCGATATTTGGTCTAAAGAAGTATTTTATACTCAATTTTTAGCCTATTACTTTTTTATTAAATTTCTTCTCTCGGAGCGAATGGCAGAGAGAACTCGGAAGATTGTTTCTATAGCGATATGGTCTATCTTTATATTCGCTGGAGCCACGATGTTCTATGTAAATAACTACATGCCTCATGGGCCAATGATTGATACAGGAGATGTTGTCTGCCAAAACGACGACCACGGGCCATGTGGGGAGAAATATATTGAGGATACAAGAAGACTTAATATTCCCGATTGGGCTAAGTTTTTTAGGACATCTGAAGCTGAATTACTAATGCTTGGGCTAGTGTTCGCAGGTATTGTAGTAAGTACAAAGGGGCGTGAGTAGATTCATATGGCCTCTTTAATAAATCTAATTATTTTCCTTTGGGTATTTGCTGTCATTATTTGGGGACTAGGTTTTTTATTGCAATGGAAGCTCCCTTACTTGATAGGCCGAAGTGGTGAAAAGTTTGTCTCTAGGAAGCTGTTCACATTAAATCCTGCGTATTACAAAGTTTTAGACGACCTAATGCTCCCGTCTTTAGGTAACTTGGCTACAACTCAAATTGATCACGTTGTCGTCTCAAACTATGGCATTTTTGTAATTGAAACAAAATCATACAAGGGTTGGATATTCGGTACAGCAAACCAGTCTCATTGGACGCAGGTAATTTACCGTTACAAAAAGAAGTTTTATAGCCCGCTCTATCAAAACTATGCCCATATAAAAGCGGTTGAGTCAGTCCTTAGACCTTTGTACCCTAAAATACCCATCACTGGTTTTGTTGTTTTTCCTTCTGCTGGAAAACTTCAAATAACAGGCACAAATGCAGTGGGTCATGCGAGAGATATCATTAGGAAGATAGAAACATATACTGCCCCAGTTATTTCTGATGCTGAGAAAGAAGACCTTGTAAAAATCCTTTCGGCTTACAACATTAAAGACAAAGACCTCCGCAAAGAGCATAATAAAAATGCAGGCGTTATTAAGACCTCAAAAGGCTATTAACTTGATTTGAAATGGACGAAGAAGTCAAAAATAGATTGCGTCGCTGGAAAGAGAAAGCCAAGGGGGTCGAGATTGACCATTGGGTTCGCTTCATTATCCATTGGATGATTTTTGACGCTTGTTTGGCTGAGCTTTCCAAGAAGGATTTCGACAAAGACAGATTGGATTGGTTTTATAATAATCCAACTGACCTAAAGGAATACTTTCGTAAGTTTTGGGGTACGCCTAAATATGTAGCAGTTCTCGGTTACTTAAAGGATAAATCGCCAATCAAAGACTTGAGACCTAGCAAAAGGAACAATAGAGAAAATGACGTCTATCTAAAGGATACGACTAATGAAAAAGAAGTGTTTGATTTTATCTACCAAATACGCTGTAATACCTTTCACGGCGGGAAAAATCTTGCCGATGGAGACGATAATCAACTAACGAGGTTGTCGGAGCAATTACTTGATGAACCTTTAGAACGCTTCCTCAATTCCTAAAGAATGCCTCGGATAAAAGCCCTATATACTGAAACTCTTGGGCTATCTCTTTCCAATTAACCATTCTTAACGTATCTAACACTGGCAGCAAAAGTAGTATGTCTTACTCGCTCGGATTTGGATCGTGGAAGACTGCTTCTATATTATTACCCTCCGGATCGAGCACAAACGCCGCATAATGACCGGCATTAATCTTCTTCCTATACCCTGGAGCACCGTTATCTTTGCCGCCCGACGCGAGACCTTTAGCGTAAAATTCTTCAACAACTTCTTTGCTTGGCGCAGTAAATGAAATGTGGGCGTGGCGCGTCTCTGCTACATGCACCATAAACTCTGACCAATCCTTGCCAAAGCCCACTACTTTTTCGGGCACTTCAAAACGCACTGGCAAGCCAAGAGGCGCCAGCGCTGCTACGTAAAATGTTTTTGCAACAACTAAATCTTTAACCGCCAGTCCTGAGTGATCAAGCATTTTGAAAGTATACACCTTTGTAGGTGCTTAAGGCATGAATTTCACTCAGTGCCTCAACCCTACAAAAGGGCCTGACCAAGGACGGTTCTAGCCTGATTCTCCCAGTTAGTTTGAGCTAGGTTACTCTGCCTGAGACACATATGATAGACTTTCATCATGAGTAACAAAACTAAAGTAGGCATCGCAATTGTAGTGGGAGCAGTAGCTGGCATTGGAGTAGGAATAGCGACGCAAAACATAGGCGCATTTACTGGTATAGGAGTTGCAATCGGTGCGGCCGTTGGATTGACGATAACGAGAGGCAACCTGAAATAGATTTGCGCTCGAGGCGGCCAGCAAAATTATTTGAAGCGCTTTTGCTATACTATTTCTATGGCACTAAAAACATACAACGGGAGCTGTCTTTGCGGCGCTATTCAGTTTGAAGCGGATATAGATTTAAGCAAAGGGACCGGCAAATGCAATTGCGAATTTTGTGTTAAAACACACGCCTGGAAAGTTTTTGTAAAACCCGAAGAGTTGCGCCTTATTTCCGGCGAGAGCAAAGCCAAGCTGTTTAAGAGACATCCGCAAGCAAGCGAAAGATATTTTTGCAGTGACTGCGGCGTGTACCTGTACGAACGCGGCAATGCCGAGTGGATGGGTGGCCCGTTTGCGGGCGTATATTTGCACGCATTAAACAATGCCTCTGTTGATGAACTTATGTCGGGGCCCATACGGTACGCCAACGGCAAAGACAATGACTGGATGCACGCCCCGGCCGACGTACGCAACTTGTAGTTAAAAGATACAGAAACTATGGAGCTAATTCACTCAGAAGGACAGTTGTATACTCTTAATTTTAAAAGAGGAGAAGAAATTATTTCCGGTCTGACTGATTTTTTAAAAAATAAAAACATTCGCGCAGGACATATTACCGGCCTTGGCGCCGCCTCTGAACTGACACTTGCCTATTACAATATCGAAACCAAAGAGTACGAAAAGCGGCAGTTTACAGAAAATGTAGAAATACTCTCGCTGCTGGGCAACGTAGGCATTAAAGAAAAAGATGCATTAGTCGTGCATATGCACGGCGTATTTGGCAAAAAAGATTTTTCCGTATTTGGCGGGCACGTGTTTGCTTTAACTGTTTCAGGAGCGGGAGAAATCCATCTCACGGCACTGCAAAATGAAATACGCAGAGCTTACGATGAGGAAACGGGGCTAACTCTTATGGATGGTCTTACCCAGTAAGATAACGCTATGAAATCCGCCGAGTTACCACTCATGCCTTTTACAACTGTAAAGGCCTTTGAAGCCTGGTTACAGAAAAATCATGCCAAGTCGCCCGGGATTTGGGTGCAGTTTTTTAAAAAAGACTCTGGTGTAAAAACGGTTACCTATGCCGAGGCTTTGGACGAGGCCCTCTGCTATGGCTGGATAGACAGCCAGGTTAAAACTTTTGACGAAAAGTCATATCTGCAGCGTTTTGGCCCGCGCAAACCAAAAAGCATTTGGTCAAAGCGAAATAAAGAACATGTCGTGCGACTCATCAAAGAGCACCGCATGTCCCCTGCCGGCTTAGCGCAAGTTACTGCTGCCAAAGCGGACGGCCGCTGGAGCCTGGCCTACGACTCGCCTAAAAATATGACAGTACCGGATGATTTTTTGAAAGAGGTAAAGAAAGATAAAAAAGCACATGCCTTTTTCTTAACACTCAACAAAGCCAACGTGTACGCAATTTCCTGGCGTTTACAAACTGCCAAAAAGCCCGAGACCCACAAAAAGCGCATGGATGTAATAATCGAGATGCTAAAGAAAGGACAAACATTTCATTAGAATTGTCTCTCAAGTGAGTCAAGAAAAATTATCCACAAAAACTCCCTGGAGTAGCAGTAAATTAGTGTAGAATTCTCGCTAAATTCATAAAACTATTGTAGTATCAACGCATGGGCATTGCGCCCGGGGGTCCGCGAAGCGGACCGGCAAAGGCCCCAGTTTACTGGGGTTTTTTGCTACCTAAAGCTAAAACAGCTGTATTTAATACCATGAGTTTCGATCCTGGAGGGGTCGATTATTGCATCAACTAACTTACCGCGCTCCATAAGTTTTTTATATGGATAATAGTCTTTGTCATATCCCCCTTTAACCATTGGGTAAAGATACAAGTCGGCTAATTGCAAAAAGGGAGATTTTTTAGTCTGACATTCGGGGTCACCATAGGGAATCTGTTGAAATAATTCCGGCCCAGCATTACCGTATTTTGATGACGATTCAGGATTAAAAGGTACGCCATCTTTTCTAAGACTCCTAAAATACTCAATTATTGCATCTTCCTCTTTTCTTCCACAATTCTCAAAAATAATCTTGAATCTAAATCCTTGCTCACCAACAAATTTTGAAACACGCTCAATCAAAATCGAGAATGCGGTTTTACACATCCACCATGGTTTGCCCGAATATTTTTCTCTGTATCGTACGTTATAACCCACACGATCAATAACCGCAGCAAACCCAACTGCGGGTATGTCGCATAAGAGTCCCATCAGTTCTTTATTAAATTGCTCGTACACCTCCTCATCTTGAAGCCAAGAAAACTTTCCACGTCTGCCACGAATATCGGAAGAGTGGAGGGCGTAGTCAATATTCCACTTTAGACAAAATTTTGCATATTTTAAAAGAACTTCATCGCGATCCGAGCCTTTAATCAAAACTCCTCCCAAGGCAAAATAATCCATTCCGTCTTCCCTGACGGTTTGTTCTTAGTCCGGATATCTCCAACCCGAATCATCAATATAAAGATAAAATTTATCCTTAGCCATACAAATAGCCCTATCGGGTGTAGGTGAATTTATACCATATTTTTTAAATAAGGGTACACAACAATATGCAACAAAGTTAAGTGATTTAATAGTTGCATGCAAACGCAAAAGATTTATTATCGCGTTGCCATGAACAAATATTTTTATACACTTGTTTGCTGTTTGCTAATTATTTCTTTTTTACCAACCATTACTAAAGCTCAAACCGTTGCAACCTCTACACGCAAAACACCGCGCAAATATGACAAGCTCCTTACAGCGGTCGAAAGTTTTGCAAAGCTCAATGCACAGATTGCTATTCGCGAGCGCGAGTTCACTATCTTGAGCCCTTTTGTAAACGACGTAAGCGACTATGCAAATCAATTGCAAGTGGTGTGCGATGCAAAATGTAATAGGTCTATAACCACCTATAAACCCAAACTGCAAAAATTTAATGCCGCACTTTTAGAAGCAGACCGCAGATATGTGGCAATGACTCCGGACATCACCGAGCAAAATGTGGCGCTCATGAGTGAAATACAGAGGGTTGAGTTCCTTCCCGTACAATTAAATAAAGAAAAGGCTATTGCTGCGTTAAATCAACTTAACCTCGAAAATTTGTATCACTACAAAGCCTACAACACCACCTACCATAGCGCAGACACCGCGATGCCGAGTTTGGCCACCTCATCTGATTTTATGGCAACGCTAAACTCTTTTGCGACAACCACGGCACGACTGGTTACACTGGGTCGCGCGAAGCCGGCAATGAACGCAACTATTGGGAATTTAAAGAATAAAGGTTTGGATATTCGCGCGCAGATTAAAGCGCTCGAAGACCGCCGCAAATCTCTTGTATGCACAGCCATACTGAAGCAAGACTACTCTGTCGACGTGCAATGTACGCCTTAATAGGTGTAGAATTATTATATGAGGATTTCTTCGGGGACAGTCCACACTTTGTCGGCGGATTTACAAAAGGCACTTGCTGCATCACCAAAAGCGCTTGCCAAATGGGAGGACATTACCCCACTCGCGCGCAACGAGTGGATCTGCTGGACCATATCGGTCAAAACAGATGCAACGCGCAAGGACCATGTAAAGCGTGTCGTATCAGAACTTATCGAAGGGATGCGCCGCCCGTGCTGCTGGATAGGCTGTATTCATCGCAAAGATAAAGCGGTGAGCAAGTCGGTGCAGTGGGCGCTCGACAAACGAGCCAAAGTTAAAAAATGAAACAGCGCTTTTGGTCTACATTTATTTTTGCCACCTATATTGTGGTCTTGATTAGGGTGATGGTATTTAAAGATATACCTACCCTTAGAGTTGGTCAGCTCATGCTCAACTTTGGCGGGCCGGAGTCGAGCCACTCGGCAAACCTTATCCCCTTTGTGACCATTGTGCCGTACTTGCTTGGGTTTAAAGGTTGGATTATTGCGGGTGTTAATTTGGCGGGTAATATTGCGCCGCTGGTGCCGCTGGGATTTCTAATAATGCTCGTGTACCCGCGCGCAAGCTGGAAAAATGCTTTAGCACTTGGTGTATTGAGCGGCCTTTGTATTGAAACGCTACAAAGCGTTTTGCATGTGGGGATATTTGATATTGATGATGTGATACTAAACACACTCGGCGTCATGATTGGCTACTGGGCGTTTATCATTTTTACAAAATGGCTGCGCGAGAAAAGATACCTGGCTATTGTTGTTGCAGTACTGATTGTTATTGCCGCGGCCGCGGCCGCGTTGTATGTGATATATCCCTGGGGCAAACCGGTAATAAATTCAAACGTTGACCTTTGCGGCGGCACCGGTGGCATAGGGCAAATAACAACAGTTGGAACAAGCTCGTTTACTATCATCAAAAAAGATGGCAGCACTCAAACAGTGACTCTTTCAAGCGGGGCTAAAATCGAAACGCCAAATGGCCCCGCCACTTTACAAGAGTTACAAGTTGGCGAAAGTGTTACGCTCGTTGGCGGCCCGAACCCCGACGAAAGCTTTACGGCAGATACGGTTCTGGTGTGCAGTAGTTAAATAAAATAAAAAAGTACCCTATACTGAAACTATATGACAATCGAAGCGATCATCTTTTATCTTTTACTTCTTGATAGTGTTACCGCAAATTTTGTCGCGTACTTTGGACGGCGCTGGTACGTGCAGCATTTCCGGTTAATTTCACGCCTGTTTCCTTTAGCGAAGGGGTGGACAACGTATTACCTTGTACTGGTTTTGTGGATAGGCTGGCTCACGCATACAGCCGGGTTGTTGTAACGCGGTAAAGAAACTTTTAGTGTTTTGTAGGGTTACAATACTATATGACCAAAAATCCTTTTATTAACGCTTTGTCGGGACTTTTATATATTGTAGTGTTTGTGACGATTTTGTTTTACACCTCGGGTCTTGGCGGCAATACACCGAGCGTCTTTTACCCTATAGCGGCGCTGTCGGCGTTTGTCTTTTCAGCATCGGTTATGGGTTATCTCTTTTTGTATCAGCCGTTATTGCTGTTTCTTGATGACGAAAAGAAAAAGGCCGTGGATTTATTTCTTAAAACAATCGGTATCTTTGGTGTATGCGCCGCAGTTTTGGTTGGCATTGGGCTGACCGTACAGGGTATTTTATAAACGCCCTGTAAAAGGCGGTTTGCTATACTTAAAAGGTATGCTGACACTTTTTAATTTCGTCGTATTTTTTCATATTATTTTTGCAATTCTGTGGGTTGGCTCTGCAGTGATGCTCGAGCTCTTAGAGTGGGAGGCAACCCACACCAACAAACGCGAGCGCCTGGCTCTGGCGCTGCATCGAGGCGAGTGGTTTGCCATGCGGGTGTTTGTTCCTTGTGCTATCGGCACCCTTCTTACAGGCATACTTGGGGTCGCGGTGGGCCGGCCAACTTTTAGCCAGGCATGGGTGATTATCGCACTTATTGCAGTCGTGGTAGTCTCGGGTATCGGCGGCGGAGTTATTGGCAGGACTACCGGGCAACTTTCTAAACTGATCAAAGATCCGGAAGTACATGAAGATGTAGTAGAGGCAAAACTGCTTAGCATACGCGGCTGGGTCTATCTCGATCTGGCGATCCTCTTTTTTATTTTGTTTGACATGGTTATGCGTCCGGCAAACCTTACGATTGCCTTTAGCACGATAAGCATTATTTATTTCCTGGCTGTCTTTGGAGTCATTATGTTTGAAAGGCGCTCGCGCACTGCATCGCTTTTGAAGGGATATAATTAGGGCATGGCAAATTACGATTTCACAAAACTTTTTTCCTTCATAACCAAAAGGACGATTGTAACAGATATCGTACAGGGGATCATTCTGGGCGCGGTGCTGGCATATATCAGTTCAACGCTGCTTATCAACGCCGAGGTCAAAGCTATGCAAACTACAGCCAACGGTTGGAGTATCACTTTAAAATGTGGCGAGCCGGGCAACGGAATCTTTTTGCGAGCCGCATGCGCCAAAGATCTTCCTGCCGCCAACTTGCCCGAAGAGGCGGTGTATTGGACTGCGACTATGGATGGCGCGGGCAACATCCTAAACGGACAACACAACTATGTACTGCACTTTCCGCATGGAGCGCTCCCACCCAACGATGCCTTTTGGTCGCTCACCATGACAAATGTGCAGCGCCTCATGGTAGCCAACTCCACCAACCGCTACAGCGTCGGCGACCGGTCCGGCCTCGTACCAAACGCCGACGGGTCTGTTGATATATACATCCAAAACACGGCTCCGGTTGGCCACGAAACAAACTGGCTGCCGGCGCCGAGCGGCGACTTTATGCTGTGGCTGCGCGCCTACCAGCCCACTGCGGCGGTGCTTAACGGCGGATACAAAGTGCCGGCTGTAACTGAAGTGCAATGAGGTTACATATGGAAAACGAAGAAAAAAATAATAAAAAAACTCATCACCTGCGCACATTTGCAGCGCCACTGGTCGTCGCGTGGGTAATCGGCACGTTCGCCTTTATCTATTTCTATCCGCAGCAACTTTATAAAGCGCTAGAGAATGAAATAATCCAAAAAGGCCTCGGCAGCGGGTCCGGCATTCCGGTCAACACA
>Ga0134126_10004564_pt1 | contig 17317 bp, 15 predicted proteins | sample KB31752_FD_96881 | JGI IMG/M metagenome (GOLD analysis project Ga0134126, IMG submission 96881) | Terrestrial soil microbial communities with excess Nitrogen fertilizer from Kellogg Biological Station, Michigan, USA - KB3-175-2 | ecosystem: Environmental > Terrestrial > Soil > Unclassified ...
CAGGACGACCGAGAGTGTCTCCACCCCCTCTCGTCCCCGGAGGAACCGATGCGCGCCGAGCTCGCCGAGCACCTCGACCTCGAGCCCGGTCTCCTCGCGCGCCTCGCGTCGCGCCGCATCGGCGAGGGACTCGCCCGGCTCCACGCTGCCGGTCTCCCACTGCCCGGGCGCCTCGTCCTTCCACGCGTTCCGGCGCAGGAGGAGGACGTGGCGGTCGCGCTCGATCACGAAGCAGACGACGACGGGGATCGCGGCGCTCATGCGATGTTGCTCACGACGCCGCTACGCGGCGCAGGCGGGCCACTCGGAGGCGTGCTCCACCCGGTCCGCCGGGTCGAACGGGGGGTGGCGAGGGCGGCCGATGCGTCGGCGGACGCGGGTCGCACTAGCTGGCGTTGTTCTTGGCGAGCGCCTGACGGACAGCCTGCCGCAGGTCCTCCGGGCTGAACGGCTTTGATAGCACCGGCACGCGGGAGGCGGCCAGGAAGCCGGCGTAGTCCATGGAATGGGCCTGACCGGTGACGTAGATCATCCGGGGCATCGCCGAGCCGTGCCGGAGCTGCAGCGCCCAGTACAGCGCGGCCCCGTCCATCTTGGGCATCCGCAGGTCGCTCAGGATCAGGTCGTACTTCTTGCCGTCGCATAGCTGGAGCGCCGCGGCCCCGTCCGGGGCCACCTCGATGTCGTATCCGTGCTCGGCCAGCACGTCGGCGATCAGCTCGCGGACGTCCGGCTCGTCCTCCACGACCAGGACCAGGGCATGGCCAGCCATCGGCCTAAGTCTAGCAAATGCATAGGGAAACGGGGCTAACTTCCCGCCGGGCCTAGCGGGCCCGGGGGTGGACCAGGAGGGGATAGCGGCCCACCCGATGGCCCGAGACCAGCAGCTCGGTGACCCAGACCCCGGCCTGAGCCAGGTCGCGCTGCTCGAGACGATCGACCTGCCAGGTCCACAGCGCGCCCTCGCGCGACTGGTCCATGGGCTGGTCGCTGGTTCGCGCGAGCGCGCCGTCGGGGTTGATCCAACGCACCTGGATGGCGAGCATGCCGCCGGTCTGCTGGATGCCGTAGAAGAACGTCACCGGGTTCCGGACCGTGACCTCCTTCAGCTCGCGCGGCATGTTCCGGCGGAAGGCGGTGTAGAGCAGCGTGCCCGGGGTGGGCGGCTCGTCCGTGAAGTAGGCGAACTTCACGATGCTGGCGGCCTCGATGCCGGAGAGCTGCCGCGGCGGCGGTGTCGGCCGTCGGCTGGCCTGTTTCTCCTCCCGGCGAGATCGGCTGGGCACGGTCGTTCAGGGCTGCAAGTCCGAGGCCATGCATAAGTCTAGACGAAATCGATCGAGTTGCCCAGCCGGGTCCCGATGCGCGGGGCGACGGCCCCGCGCATGCGACGAAGCGTGCACCTGCCGTCCACCCGACAACGGCCCTGACGGTGTCACGTCGCCTCCGTCCGCGGAACGACGAGCCTCGCGGCCGCGCGCGCCGCATGGGCGCTTGCGGACGTGCCTTGCAAGCGCGCGCGCGTGGCAAGCGGCTTGCGTCCGTGGGCACCGCCTCGAGGAAGGCAGCGATGAGACTGACGGCCGGCACGCTCGGTGTGATGCTCGCGGTGATCGTGTGGACGACGCCCGCCGCGGCGATCGACATCACCTTCGACGACCTGGTGAGCGCCGGCAACCCGTCGGTGGCCGCGGTCGAGACGAGCGGGTACCGCGTCGAGGGCCCCGCGCTGCACACGATCGACACTCCGGGAAGCCTCTACGTCGACAGCAGCTCGCCGATCTACCTGGCCCAGATCTACGGCCCGGCCGGCGCGGGCCTGACGCTCCGCCGCCTCGACGGAGCCGCGTTCGACCTCTACGAGTTCGCGGCCGCCCGCCTGTTCGTCTCCGCCTCCGACGGCCCCAACGCGTCCCAGGTCGCGCTGCTGGGACTCGGGGTAGGGGGCACGACCCTCAGCGCCACCTACGACCTGGCCGCGACCGGATTCACTCACTTCACGGTGCCGCCGACCTGGAGTCACCTCGAGGCCATGGACTTCCAGGGCCTGCTGGCCGGCGGAGGGCCGGGCGCCCTCGCCCTGGACGACGTGGGGGTCGGCTCCGGGCCGGTCACCGGCTCCGTGCCCGAGCCCGCCGCGATCGTCCTGGCCCTGACCACCGCCCTGGCGGTCGGCGCCGTCCTGCTGCGCGGCCGCTCCTAGCGGCCCGCTCCCTCCCGGGCGCCCCTCGCGGCCGCCTCCTGAGCCCGGCTCCCGCGGTCTGTTCCTTGACCGCAAGTATCCGAATGGTTACTATTGGGCCATCCCGGTCATGCCCACGGCCACCCGAGTCCGGCGCGCCGCGCCCGCCCACACCCGCGACCCCCAGCGGACGCGCGATCGCATTCTTGCCGCGGCCCTGGCCGAGTTCTCCGCCGAGGGCTTCGCGGGCGCCCGCGTGGCGCGCATTGCCCGGCGGGCCCGGGTCAACAAGCGAATGCTGTATCACTACTTCGGCAACAAGGAAGACCTCTTCCGGGGGATCTTCGATCGCAAGCTGGTCGAGCGCTCGGGCTGGCTCGCCGATGCGCCCGCCGACCTGGGGGCCAGCCTCGCGTGCTGGTTCCAGATGGCGTGCGAGGACAGCGACTGGATCCGGCTGATCCAGTGGGAGGCGCTCGGGATGGACGACGGCCCCGTGATCCGCGAGAGCGAGCGGCGCGCCGCGTTCGCCAAGGCCCTGACCGACCTCCGAGCGCGGCAGCATCGCGGCCTGTTGCCCGCGCAGCTCGACCCGGGTCACCTGCTGCTCGCGATCATGGGGCTCGTCGCGTTCCCGCTCGCGTTCCCCCAGCAGACGCGCATGGTGACCGGCCGCAGCACGGGCGATCCGGCCTTCCGATCCGAGCGCGCCGAGTTCCTCCGCCGCTTCGCGCTGGCCCTGACCGGGACGCGCCTGGCGCCCGCGAGGGCGCGCGCATGATCGCTCGGCGGCTGCTCGCGCCGGCCGCGACGCGCGCGGCGGCGCTCGCGCTGGGCGGCCTCGCCCTGCTCGGCGTGCTCCTCGCGGGATGCGATCGGCGCACCGACACCGCGTCGGCCAAGTCCGTGCCGCCGGCGGTGCCGGTGACGGTGGCCGAGGTGACCACGCGCGACGTGCCGGTGCAGGTCCGCGCCATCGGCAACGTGCAGGCCCTCGCCACCGTGTCGGTGCTCTCGATGCTGAACGGCGAGGTCACGAAGGTCCATTTCCTGGAGGGGCAGGAGGTCGCCGCGGGCTCGCTGCTGTTCACCATCGACCCCCGGCAGCTCCAGGCCCAGCTGCTGCAGGCCCAGGCCACGATGGCCCAGCACCAGGCGATGGTGACGCAGGCCGAGGCCAACCTGGCCAAGGACACCGCCCAGCTCGAGAACGCCAAGGTCGAGGAGCAGCGCTACAAGAAGCTGGTCGACGGCGGCTTCGTCGCTCGCGAGCAGTACGACCAGATCCGCACCACCGAGCTGACCCTCACCGCCACCCTCGAGGCCGACCGCGCCGCCATCGAGACCGCGAAGGCGCTGGTGCGGGCCGACGAGGCCGCGTTGGAGAACGTGAAGGTGCAGCTCTCCTACACCGAGATCCGCGCCCCGATCGCCGGCCGCACCGGCAACCTGCTGCTGCACCAGGGCAACGTGGCGAAGGCCAACGACGTGGGCAACCCCATGGTGGTCATCAATCGCATCCACCCCATCTACGTGACGTTCTCGGTGCCGGAGGGGCAGCTGACCGAGATCAAGCGCTATCGCGACATGGGAGACCTGCTGGTCGAGGCGGAGCCGCAGGGCGCCGGGGGCACGGTGGCGCGCGGCCGGCTGAGCTTCGTGAACAACACGGTCGACCCGAGCACCGGCACCATCCAGCTCAAGGCCACGTTCGAGAACAGCGATAACACGCTCTGGCCCGGCCAGTTCGTGAACGTGGCCCTCACCTTGACGCGTCAGCCCGGCGCGGTGGTGGTGCCGGCGCAGGCGGTGCAGACCGGGCAGAAGGGGCAGTACGTGTTCGTGGTGAAGGCGGACAACACGGTGGAGGCGCGCCCGGTGGTGCCCGGGCCGCCCAGCGGCCGTGACCTGGTGGTGAGCCAGGGCCTCGAGGCCGGGGAGCGAGTGGTGACGGACGGGCAGCTGCGGCTGACTCCGGGCGCCCGCGTGGACGCCAAGGCCGCGCCCCCCGAGGTCCGGCCGGGCGGCACCGGGCCGGCCGCGCCCGCGGGAGCCACGACGCCGACGCCAGCGACCAAGACGGGCGGATGAGCACCGACCTCTTCATCCGCCGGCCCGTCATGACGACGCTGCTCATGGCGGGCATCCTGGTGTTCGGGATCATGGCCTACCGGCTCCTGCCGGTGAGCGACCTGCCCAACATCGACTTCCCGACCATCCAGGTCACCGCGAGCCTGCCCGGGGCCAGCCCGGACACGATGGCCTCCGCGGTGGCGACGCCGCTCGAGAAGCAGTTCTCCACCATCGCGGGCATCGACTCGATGACCTCGACGAGCGCGCTCGGCAACACCCAGATCACGATCCAGTTCACGCTCGAGCGGAACATCGACGCGGCGGCCCAGGACGTGCAGGCCGCCATCGCCGCGGCCCAGCCCCAGATGCCGCCCGGCATGCCCACGCCGCCCTCGTACAAGAAGGTGAATCCCGCCGATCAGCCGATCCTCTACCTCTCGCTCAGCTCGCCGACGCTCCCGCTCTACGTGGTGGACGAGTACGCGCAGACCAATCTCTCCCAGCGCATCTCCACCATCCCGGGCGTGGCCCAGGTGGGAATCTTCGGCTCCCAGAAGTACGCGGTGCGAGCCCAGCTCGACCCGAGCGCGATGGCCACCCTGGGCATTGGCATCGACGAGGTGCAGAAGGCCCTCGCCGACTCCAACGTGAACCTGCCCACCGGCACCCTGTGGGGCCCCAACCAGGCCTTCAGCGTCCAGGCCACCGGGCAGCTCACCAGCGCGGCGGCCTACCGCCCCCTGATCGTGGCCTACCGCAACGGCTCGCCGGTGCGGCTCGAGGCGCTCGGCCGCGTCATCGACGGGGTGCAGACCGACAAGGTGGCCTCCTGGTACAACGACGAGCGCGCGGTGGTGCTGGCGATCCAGAAGCAGCCCGGCACCAACACCATCGAGGTGGTGGACTCGATCAACCGTATCCTTCCCGCGTTCCGGGCCCAGCTGCCGGCCTCGGTGAACCTGAACACGCTCTACGATCGATCGGTCTCGATCCGGGGCTCGGTCCACGACGTGCAGTTCACCCTGCTGCTGGCCATCGCGCTGGTGGTGCTCGTCATCTTCCTGTTCCTGCGAAACGTCTCCGCGACCCTCATCCCGAGCCTGGCCCTGCCCATGTCGATCGTGGGCACGTTCATGGTGATGTACGTGCTCGGCTACACGATCGACAACCTGTCCCTGATGGCCCTCACCCTCGCGGTGGGCTTCATCGTGGACGACGCGATCGTGATGCTCGAGAACATCGTGCGCCACATGGAGGAGGGCAAGGGGCGCCTCGAGGCGGCCCTGGTGGGCGCGCGCGAGATCGGCTTCACCATCGTGTCCATGACCGCCTCGCTGGCCGCGGTGTTCCTGCCCGTGCTGTTCATGGGCGGCATCGTGGGCCGGCTGCTCCACGAGTTCGCGGTGGTCATCGGAGCCGCGGTCATCGTGTCCGGCATCGTCTCCCTGACCCTGACTCCCATGGCGTGCAGCCGCTTCCTGCGGCCGCCCCGCGAGTCGCACGGACGGATCTACGTCGCCTCCGAGCGCGTCTTCGACGGCATGCTGACCCTCTACCGGCGCACCCTCCAGCTCGTCCTGCACCACCCGCAGTTCACCCTCATGATCTTCTTCGCCACCGTGCTCCTGACCGGCTACCTCTTCTACGTGGTGCCCAAGGGCTTCATCCCCAACGAGGACACCGGACAGGTCTTCGCGTTCACGGAGGCCTCGCAGGACATCTCCTTCGAGGGCATGATGGACCACCAGCTGAAGGCGGCCGCCATCGTGGGCCAGCAGCCGTACGTGAAGCAGTTCTTCTCCGCCATCGGGGCCAGCGGCTCGAGCGTGGTCATGAACACCGGCCGCATCTTCATGCTGCTCAAGCCTTCGGACCAGCGGGGCACCGCGGACGAGATCGTCCAGGACCTCCGGAAGAAGCTCTCCGGCATCCCGGGCCTGAACGTGTACCCGCAGGTGCTGCCCACCATCCGCATCGGCGGCAACCTGACCAAGGGCCAGTACCAGTACACGATGCAGGACGCGGATCTGCAGACCCTCTACCGCGCGGCGCCGCTGCTGTTCGACCGGATGAAGGGCCTTCCCGGGTTCCTCGACGTGAACTCGGACCTGCAGATCACGAGCCCGCAGGTGCTGGTGGAGATCGACCGCGAGAAGGCCTCCGCCCTCGGGGTGACCGCGGTGCAGATCGAGAACGCGCTGAACAACGCCTACGGGGCCCCGCAGGTCTCCACCATCTACACCCCCACCAACCAGTACTGGGTGATGATGGAGCTCCTGCCCCAGTACCAGCGCGATCCCGCCGCGCTCTCGATGCTCTACATCCGCTCCTCAAGCGGCAAGCTGGTGCCGCTCGGCACGGTGGCCAAGCTGACCCGGACCGTGGGGCCGCTCACCGTGAATCACCTGGGGCAGCTCCCGGCGGTGACGATCTCGTTCAACCTGCAGCCGGGCGTGGCCCTCGGCCAGGCGGTCGAGCAGATCCAGAAGGTGGAGCGCGACATGCGCCTGCCCGCCACGCTCAGCACCAGCTTCCAGGGGACGGTGCAGGCCTTTCAGCGCTCGCTCCAGGGCCTGGGCCTCCTGCTGCTGGCCGCGGTGCTGGTGATCTACCTGATCCTGGGCGTGCTCTACGAGAGCTTCATCCACCCGCTGACCATCCTGTCCGGCCTGCCGTCGGCGGGCGTGGGCGCTCTCTTGACCCTGCTGATCTTCCACCAGGAATTGAACCTCTACGGCTTCGTCGGGATTATCATGCTGGTCGGGATCGTGAAGAAGAACGCCATCATGATGATCGACTTCGCCATCGACGCGCAGCGCAACGGCAAGCCGGCCGCCGAGGCCATCTACGAGGGTTGCCTGCTGCGCTTCCGCCCCATCATGATGACCACGATGGCCGCGCTGGTGGGAACCCTGCCGATCGCGGTGGGCGTCGGCGCGGGCGCCGACTCGCGGCGCTCGCTGGGCCTCGCGGTGGTGGGCGGCCTCATCCTCTCGCAGCTCCTGACGCTCTACATCACGCCGGTCATCTACCTGTACCTCGAGCGCTTCCGGGAGCGGGCCTCCCGCCGGCGCGCGGTCGTCGCGGACATGACGCCGCGTCCGGTCGCCTGATGACGGCCCAGTGACCGGGGCCGACGCCGCGACCGGTCCGCTCGCCCGGCTGGGCGCCGACCCGAAGGACCCCGACGCCGCGCTGCAGGCGGTGCGCTTCGAGCTCTACCGCGAGAACATCTACGGCGCGCTGGAGATGGTCGAGGCCGCGCACGCGGCGCATCCCGATCCCCGCTACGCCGACCAGGCCGCCCGCATCCGCTCGTGGCTCGGCCACCTGGCGAGCCGCGAGGCCTACATCACGGCCCAGGACGACCAGTACCGGCGCCTCCGCTGGCGGATGGGACTCAAGCTGATCGAGAAGCGCATCCGCATGCTGCTCGGGCGCAAGACCCGCAAGATGATCGAGCGCCGGGGCCGCGATCCGGAGTTCCAGGCCCTGGAGCGTGAGGTGGGTGAGGTGCGGCCGCGGCGAGTGCTCGACGCGGGCAGCGGGGAGGGGGGCGTGGCGATGGCGCTCGCGGCCCGGCATCCCGAGATGGAGGTCGACGGCGTGGAGGTGGCCGCCACCAACGTGCGGATCGCCACGCAGCTGAACCGGTTCGGCAACGCGCGCTTCCGCCAGGGCCTGGCCGAGGAGGTGCATCAGGTCTTCCCGAAGGAATCGTTCGACCTCGTCTACTCCTTCGCGGTCCTCGAGCACGTGCGCGACGTCGACGAGACCATCCGCTCGATCATGACCGTGCTGCGTCCCGGCGGCCGCTTCTGCTTCGTGGTGCCGATGCACGAGTTCCGCGCCCGCGGCCCCATCCCCGACTACGCCCCGGTGCACGGCTACGCCGACCACTGCCGGGTCTTCAGCGAAGGCGAGCTCTACCAGCGCTTCGGCCATCGGCCCAACTTCCGCCTGCAGAAGATCCCGGGGGCGTGGAAGCACGGCGAGCTGCCGGCCTGCTTCGAGCCGATCGAGTTCGGCTCGTTCTTCGTGGCCTTCGCGAAGTAGCGGGCGATGACGCCGAGGCGCCAACGTGGCGATCATGCGTCGTCCACCCGCAACATTCTCCGCTGTGCGTGCTAGTACACGGTGACCTGAGCGCCTCCGGGCGCCCGGTCATCTCGGCCATCGTCGTGGACGAGTCTCCACGTCATGGTGTACGTTCCGGGCTGGTCCGGAGCACGAACGGCAGCACTGACAAGGACTCGCTGTCCGGGTTCGACGGCGCATGGAAGAGGCGTCCGGAGCGCCTGAGTCGTACCCACGCGTCCAGCCTCCTCGTGCCACTCGTACGTGACGGACGCAATTTCTGGCATCCGAGCCTTCCACGAAGAATCGGAGGCGTTCCGAAGGACAAGGCTGTGTGCCACCGTGCGCCCAACTCGCATCGAAGTCGGGTAAGAGATATCGAGCCACTCCGCACCCGAGGTGCCTCTCGTCCTTTTGGGGCCCTCCTCGAGTGTGCGGCGGTAGACGACGTAGTCGGTGTCCTCGCGGAATGGCAGACGGACCGCCGGTCGATAGTTCAGGGCGAACGCGCACTCGTCGAAGATTGCCTTCGCGACGGGCCAGGAGCCGGTGCCTCGTTCGATCGAGAAGACGTACTTGGGAAGATCGCGTATTGCCCATGCGAAATCATTGCTCCGGAGGTGCACGCGCGCGGCGGGATCGGTCAGACCGAGGAGGTCGATGGTGCGCAAGCCGGAGACATACGCGACGGCTCCAATTTCGAAGGCCACGACATTGTCCCCGGGCGCCGCGTGGTCCCGCAGCCATCGTCCAGCTACGACCTGAATCTTGTCGGTCGGGGTGCCTTCCGCGAGCCAAGGGGTCCACGCGACCAGGACGACGACGCAAGCCAATCCCAAGGTCGAGGTGGCCACGGCAGCTACCAGCCGCGCCGGCCAGCCGAGCGCGCGCGCGATCAGAGCGATTCCTGCCTGAAGACCCATCCAGAAGAGCAGCGCGATGACGACCGCGGGGGGGCCGTAGTACCAAGGGAAGTTTGGGACTCGGAGGAGCTCGTATCCGGTCAGGTAGGCGACCAGCCAAGCGCCGAGAGCCATACTCAACCATCGAGGTCTGATCAGCGCCGCGGAGGCGACTGATACGAGGTACAAGGTCGCGACCAAGGCCATCGTGCGGCGGGGGTGATTGCCGTAGCGGTCGACGGCCACAAGACGGGTGATGGGCAAGGCCTGGTAGGTGAGTGCAAGCGAGGTGATGCTGAATCGACCCGAGATGTCCGAGTCGTGGACCATCTTGGCACGGCCGCTCGTTGGCACGGGTGACCCGAACAGGGCGGTAGCCAGGATCAACCAGGAGATCAAGAGCGCTGCCCCGGGAGCCAGCGTGCGCCAGGAGGCGTGGCGGGCGAGAACGAGGAGCAGACCCACCACCACGAGAACTGCGGCCGCATCGAGCCGCGTGACAGTCGCGACTGCGGCCAGGGCGAACCCGAGCGCGCCCCAGCCGCGAAACGCGGTCCAGATGGAGGCTAGCGTGAGGGCCAGGCAGAACGGGGTCTCCATGCCTTCCCAGTAGTGCCAGTAGAGCTGCGCAACGCTTGCCACAAGCGCGACCACGACACCGGCGGGGAGAAGGTCGCACTCCCAGGCGATGCATACAACGAGGCAAAGAGCTATCGTGGTGGCGACGAGTCCGATCCCGATGCTCAGTTGAGGAATGCCGATGCCAAGAAGACCGCCCAGCGCAAGCAACAGTGCGTACAGGGGGGCCGAAGTTCCGAGGCTGGATCGATCGGTGAGGTTGAAGACAAAGCCATGTCCCTGCGCGATGTTTCGAGCGTACTGGTAGGTAATGTAGGCGTCATCGAGGCCCAGGCGCGTCTGGGTGACGTACGACGTCAGGATCGCTGCGGAGAACACAGCGACCAGTGCAATCGCTGCGATCAGGGCGCGGACGTCCTTGGCGCGCGCCAGGCCGGGCTGAGCAGTTACGGCGAGCAGGTCGGAGGACATCTGAACCTCCCTCCCCGTTCGAAGTACGGCCGGGCCAAGAGAAGATCGTCTGAGCAGCGGCCGGATCTGGCACCACGGACTGGCTGGAGGATGCTAGCACCACAGGCGTCACGGCTGACACAGTTCGTGCCCTTACTGTATTGCCATGACGGTCGGATCAGGTGCTGTCGAGACGTCAGACGGGGAGAGTGGGTCCGGTATCTCCCAGTCGCAAGGACCATATGGTGGCCGCGCGCTCACTCACCGGCCGTCGTCGGCGGTTGTCGGCCTGGTGCCGGGCTGCTATCATGCCGTCGTCAGCGCACCGCCGGCCCAGGGACCCCGTCGTCTAGCCTGGCCAAGGACGCGACCCTTTCAAGGTCGAGATCGCGGGTTCGAATCCCGCCGGGGTCACCATTGATCTGACTCGCCGCCGCTCCAAGCCCGCGGAGCGCGGTCGCGGTTCATCGCGTCACTACGCTCCGCTCGAATCGCCTGCTCCGAGCATGAACGACCCGGGGCCTAGCGCAGGATCGGGTGAGGTCGAGGTAGGCAGACCAAACTCGTGGCTCTCCACATAGTCGACGCCAGCCACAGTGATCGCCATTCCATCGTCCGTCATCTCGATGAACTTCTTCCCTCGCAGATACCACAGAGTGAACTGTGTCTCGTCGATCGAGCAGCCGAAGAGGTCAGGGATGACCATGAGAGGCAAGCTCGGACGGTGTGGCTCGGTGCGGCGGACGTTGTAGAGAGCCTGTAACAACTGACGACGTAAGTCCCGCTCGTCCTCCGTGCGGCGCTCCGAGAGCTCTCGTTCTGGGGGACCGCCATTGCTCGGTGGCGGCGAGGACGTGCCGAAGGTGTCGCGGTCGTGCGCTGCCCGGCGCACTGGATCGCACAGCACGCGGTAAGCGGTGACGACGTTATGGAATGCCTCGCGGTCGCCGGTCTCCTTGTTGTCCGGGTGGTAGAAGGCGGCGAGCAGCCGGTACGCCTTGGTAATGATCAGGGGCTGGGCCGCCCGGCTGACCTGAAGCACCTCGTAGTAGTTAGGAGTGCTCGGCGTGGGCACTGGACAAGAGCCCTCTCTACCGCACAGGGAAGGCGGAGGTTTGGCCGACTTGAGAGACGATGACCGCGGTGTTGCCCGTGTCCATGTCCACTACTGTCTCTCCTGTTCGCGGCGTGCTTCCCGACGGGGGCGTGAGTGGATCGACACAACACATGATAGCCGTGTCCCAATATTTCCGGCGTGGCCGTGTGCGCGACTCTACGCGGCGCGCATCGAGCGCGTCAAGCGTCGGATCGAGTGCGGCATAACCCGCACGGACATCCTTCAGGGGCCGGGAATGGGGTCGACGGTGGGTGGGCCGGGGCCCAGGCACGCCACGGCCGGGGTCCGGAAGGGTCGGAGCCGGAGCCCTGAGAGGGCCCCGGACCGTACGGGAACGGACCCGGCACGGGAACCCTTGGCGGCGGCGACGGTTACGCGGCGGCAGACCAACGTGTGTGATGACCCCGATCGGTCTGGAAGCCGCTTCCTGGTATCAGCGACGCTTCGCACGTCGGGTGTCCCACGATCAGCCTGCGTAGGATCTGTCGCGTTTGGGGCACGTGCCGGCCTAAGAGACCCTCGATGTCGGCTGCTCGGGCGGCCAGTTCCCGCTCGAGCCGCTTCCGGTCGAGCGAGGCGACCGGGGCGGACCGGTGGAGGCCTTCGAGCTCGGTCACCAAGACGTTCTTCCTCGCGTCTTCGGCCCTCAGTCGCGCGAGGAGAGCGTCGTGCGAGTCCCTCGGACATTCCTGTCGCGGATCGGGGAGGGCGCGGCTGGCCGTTCGGGGTGGGCGAAGGCGAGCGGGGCGGGGAGGCGCGCGCGGGCTCCGAGTCACCGGTGACGCCGGCAAGATTGACGTATTTCATATAAAGCCATATATATATGTACGTGAAGCGGCAGCCGGCCCCGATCGGGCAGCTCCAGGTGTTCAAGGCCGAGTTCTTCAAGGCACTCGCCCACCCGGTCCGCATCCGGATCCTCGAGATGCTCGTGCGAGGCGAGCGGAGCGTGAACGAGCTCCGAGAGGCCCTCGGCGTCGACCAGCCCACCGTCTCCCAGCAGCTCGCGGTCCTGCGGGCCAAGAACGTCGTCGAGGCCCGGAAGGAGGGGACCGCGGTGCGCTACACCGTGCGCGACGCCGCCCTGCGGGATCTGCTGGAGGTGGCCCGTCGCATCTTCGACAATCACCTCATCGGCACGCAGACAATGCTCCGGCAGCTGCGCCGTGAGTCGCGACGCCGCTGACATGCGCCTCCTGTCCAAGATCCTGCGGGTCGGCCTCGCCACCGAGCCGCTGGCGCCCGGCGGGGACGACGTCCTGCGCCTGCTGCACGAGGTTGACGCGCAGGCGCGGCAACTGTTCGGTCGGGCCCTCGCGATTCGTGAGGTGGACGCGGGCTCGTGCAACGGCTGCGAGCTCGAGATCAGCGGTCTCATGGGCCCGGTGTACGACAGCGAGCGCTTCGGCGTGTATTTCGTCGCATCACCCCGCCACGCGGATCTGCTGCTCGTGACCGGGCCGGTGACCCGCAACATGGCGGTGCCCCTGGTGAAGACCTACGAGGCGACCCCCGCGCCGAAGCTCGTGGTGGCGGTGGGCGACTGCGCGCGGACCTGCGGGGTCTTCAAGGGTAGCTACGCCGTGGCGGGGAGCGTCGATCAGATCATCCCGGTGGATGCCTTCGTGGACGGATGTCCGCCCGAACCGACGGCCATCCTCCGGGGCATCCTCGCGGTCATCGGGCGCCGTCGGTGAATCTCGAGTTCGGCCTCATGCTGGGCGGCTACGGGGTGGGGGCCGTCGGCGCCCTCCTGATGCCGGGCGGCCGGGCAGGGCGCGGCATCGCCGCGTTCGGGATGGTCTGGGGCGGCGCCGCCGGGCTCGCCCTCTCCCTCCAGGTCCTGCTCGGCGGAGCGGCCTTCACGCTCGAGGTGCCGACGCTCCTGTCGATCGCCGACGGCCTCGCGTTTCGCCTCGACGCGCTGGGCGCCTTCTTTCTCGGCCTCGTCGGCCTGCTCGCCATTCCCTGCGGAGTCTACGGGTTCGAGTACGTCGGGGCGTACGAAGGCCGGTACTCGCTACGGCTCCTCGGCGCGATGCTGAACATGTTCCTCCTGACGATGAGCCTGGTCCCGTGCGCCGACAACGTGCTCACCTTCCTCCTCATGTGGGAGGGCATGTCGCTGACCTCCTACTTCCTCGTCCTGACGGAGGCGGACGAGCCGGACACCATCGCGGCCGCCGGCTGGTACCTGGCCATGACGCACGTCGGGCTGGCGCTCGCGCTCGCCGGGTTCCTCATCCTGGCCGCGAATGCCACGACCACGGCTTTCGGCGACCTGCGCACGGCGGCGGCGAGTCTCACCCCGGCCATGCGGAACACGGTGTTCCTGCTCGCCCTCGCCGGCTTCGGCTCCAAGGCGGGCATCGTCCCGCTCCACGTCTGGCTGCCCCGCGCGCATCCGGCGGCGCCGAGCCACGTCTCGGCGCTGATGTCGGGGGTGATGATCAAGCTCGGCGTGTACGGGCTCCTCCGCATCGGCCTGGATCTGCTGGGCGGGGGACCCGCCTGGTGGGGGGCCCTCCTGATCGGCCTGGGCGCCCTCTCGGCGGTGGTCGGCGTGCTCTACGCGCTCATGGAGAATGACCTCAAGCGCCTGCTCGCCTACTCCAGCGTGGAGAACATCGGGCTCGTCTTCATCGGCCTCGGCGCCGGCTTCCTCTTCCTGGGCCTCGACGCCACCGCGGCGGCCCTCGTCGCCTTCGCGGCTGCGCTCTATCATGCTCTGAATCACGCGGCCTTCAAGTCGCTGCTGTTCCTCGGCGCGGGGTCCGTTCTGCACGCCACGCGCACCCGCGACATGAACCGGCTCGGCGGCCTCATCCGCGGCCTGCCCTGGACGGCCGCCTTCTTCCTGGTAGGGGCCCTGGCCATCGCCGGGCTGCCCCCGCTGAACGGCTTCGTCAGCGAGTGGCTCCTCTTCCAGTCGCTGCTCCCCGGCATCGAGAGCCGGGCGCCGATGGTCGCCCCGCTCATGACGCTGGCCGTCAGCGTGCTTGCGCTGACCGCCGGGCTGGCCGCCGCGGGATTCGTCAAGGCCTTCGGGATCACGTTCCTCGCGATCCCGCGCTCGCCCGCGGCCGAGTGCGCGCACGAGGCGCCCGTGTCGATGCGCGTCGGCATGGGGATCCTCGCCGTCGCCTGCGCGGTCTTCGGGTTGGCCGCGGTCGTCATCATGCCGGCGCTGGCGGCGGCGCTCGCAGGCTCGGCGCGCCTGCCGGTCCCGGTCCCGGGGTTCGGCTCCGGGGTCTCCCTGTCGATGCCGAGCGGGTTTGCCCGGATGTCGCCGACGTTGGTGGCCCTCGGCCTGATCCTGATCACGGGCGCCGCGTGGCTGGTGGTCCGGCTCTTCGCATCGCGCTGGCCGGTCCGGGTGAGTGCCACCTGGGGCTGCGGACGCGTGGTGCAGACGCCGCGCATGGAGTACACGTCGACCGCGTTTGCCGAGCCGCTGCGCCGCGTGTTCGCCGAGCTGTACCGGCCCACCCAGGACCTCTCGATCGACTTTCACCCGGAATCGAGGTACTTCGTGCAGTCCATCGAGTACCGCAGCGAGATCGTCCCGTGGTTCGAGCGCTACCTGTACGCGCCGCTCGTCACCCGGGTGCGACGATGGAGCATTTGGGTCCGCGCACTGCAGTCGGGCTCGGCCCACGCCTACCTCACGTACCTGGTGATCGCGCTCCTGGGGCTGCTGACCCTGCTCATAGTGCGGCCGGGATGATGGGCTATGTGCTCGAGGTGGCCCAGGCCGCGCTCGCGCTCGCACTGGCGCCCGGCCTGGCCGGGCTGATCCGGTGGCTGAAGGCGCGTTTGCAGAACCGCCGGGGCGCCCCGGTGTGGCAGCCCTACTGGGAGCTGGCCAAGCTCTTCCAGAAGGAGGTCGTGGTCTCGAGTAACGCATCCTGGCTGTTCCGCGCGGCGCCGTTCATCGTGTTCGCGAGCACGACGGCGGTTACGTTCCTCGTGCCGATCCTCGCAGTGCCACTGCCTTTCGACGGGCTAGGGGACCTGCTGGTGGTCGTCTACCTCCTCCTGCTGAGCACGTTCTTCCTCTCACTGGGCGGCCTCGACCCCGGCTCGCCGTTCGGCGGCATGGGCGCGAGCCGCGAGATGACAGTGGCCGCCCTCGCCGAGCCCACGGTGGCGCTCGCGATCTTCGCGCTGGCCCTGGCCGCCGGCTCCACCAATCTGGGCCAGATCGTCGCGCGCACCATGGCGGACCCCGGCGCCTTCCTGAGCCCCGGCCACCTCCTCGCGTTCGGGGCGCTCTTCATCGTCACGCTCGCCGAGACCGGCCGCCTGCCGATCGACAACCCGGCCACGCACCTCGAGCTCACCATGATCCACGAGGCCATGGTGCTCGAGTACTCCGGGCGCTACCTGGCCCTCATCGAGTGGGCGGCGGCGGTCAAGCTCTTCATCTTCTTCGCGTTGCTCGGCAACCTCTTCATCCCGTGGGGGGTATCCGTGGTCCTGACGCCGACCACCGTCGCGGTTGCGGTCGCGAGCCTGCTCGTCAAGCTCGTGGTCCTGGCCGCGGTGGTCGCGGTGCTCGAGACGCGCATCGCGAAGCTGCGCCTCTTCCGGGTGCCCGAGCTGCTCAGCGTCTCGTTTGTCCTCGCGCTGCTCGCGGTCACCTCGTCGTTCCTCCTGAAATAGCCCATGGACAGCCTCTTCTCCCAGCTCTCCGTGCTCGGCTCAAGCCTGGTGCTGCTCTTCGGGCTCATCCTGCTCTGGCGCCGCGGCATCTCCGCCTACGTCGGCGCCTTCGCCGCTCAGTCCATGGTGCTCTCGGCGGTGATCGCGATCGTGGGCTACTTCGGGAACGACCACGAGCTGTACTGGGTCGCGGGCACGCTCTTCCTGCTGAAGGGGCTGGTGATCCCGCGGCTCCTGCGGCGGATGGAGCGCCGCTTCGCGGTCGAGCGGGAGATGGAGCCGTACGTGAACACCGCATCGTCGCTGGTGGTGTCCGGTCTCCTGGTGCTGTTCGGTTACATGGTCACGCGACCGCTCGTGGGGCTCAGCCAGTTGCCGACCCGGGCGGGTATGCCGCTGGCGATGGGCCTGGTGCTCGTGAGCCTGTTCGTGGTGATCAGCCGCAAGAAGGCGCTGACCCAGGTCATCGGCTTCCTCATGCTGGAGAACGGGCTCGCCCTGCTGGCGGTGCTCGGAACCTACGGGATCCCGTTGATCGTCGAGCTCGGGGTGGCCCTCGACGTCCTGATGGGGTTCCTGGTCATGCAGATCTTCGTCTACCGGATCCACGAGACGTTCGAGAGCATCGACGTCGAGCAGCTCAACCGCCTGCGCTACTGAGGAATCGTGAGCCCGTTCGCCCTGCTGCTCGGCCCCCCCCTCCTCGCTGCGGTGCTGGCGGCGGTGTTGGTGCCCTATCGGCCGCTGGTAGGCTGGACGGGCGCACTGCTGTCGCTGTCCTCCGTCGGCGCCGCACTCGTCTTCTGGAGCCGGCTTCTAGCCGGCGACGTGCCGACCTCGGGGCCCGGGGAGTTCCTGCGGGCCGACGCGCTCTCGACCCTGCTCGCGCTGTGCGTGAGCGTGGTGGGGGCGCTGGCCGCATGGCTCGGACCCGGGATGGGCGAGGACGACGGTTACGAGCCCGCCCAGGCCCGGCGGTTTCGGATCTTCAGCAGCCTGTTCACGTTCACCATGCTGTTCGCGGTGACCGCCAACAACGTCGGATTCATGTGGATCGCGATCGAGGCGACCACGATCACCTCGGCCATGCTCATCCCGCTGCACGTGACCAAGGCCTCGGTGGAGGCCTCGTGGAAATACATCCTGATCGGGTCGATCGGGATCGCGTTGGCCTTCGGTGGCACCGTGCTCGGCTACTTCGACTTCGTCAACATGGCGGGCCGTCAGGATGCGGCCCTGCACTGGACGGTGCTGCGGGCGTCGGCGGCTCAC
>Ga0134126_10004565_pt1 | contig 17313 bp, 17 predicted proteins | sample KB31752_FD_96881 | JGI IMG/M metagenome (GOLD analysis project Ga0134126, IMG submission 96881) | Terrestrial soil microbial communities with excess Nitrogen fertilizer from Kellogg Biological Station, Michigan, USA - KB3-175-2 | ecosystem: Environmental > Terrestrial > Soil > Unclassified ...
CGTTGTTCGGCTCCTGCTCGAACTTCACCAATTGATTGTCGACGGTATCGAGGCTCTCGCTCGTCTCCGTCAAAAACTCCCGCAACAGATCATCCATGAAACAGGCCCACACCCTCATCGGCGCGCGACGTCGACGCGCCTTTCAAAGTTTGGCCAGCTTCACTGCAAACCGTTTAAACTTGGTTGAGTAACCGGAAATGAATGGGCTCAACAAAGAGATAAGACGGCCTCACGGTAGCCCGCGGCCGTCTTTCAACCTTTGATTAACCACGTTTGTTAGGGATGCGTTTACGAAGCGGTCGCGACCACCGCTTCGCCTTCGCTTTTGAGCGTCACCTTCAACCCGCAGGCTTCGGCGAGCAGGCGCGTGTAATAGGGCTGCACCGCATGGGCATCGATGGCCGAACCCGACTCTGCACTGAGAAGATCGGCGATGTTCTGCGGCACGCGCGCGTTGAGGCCGGTCGCCGTGACGCGGAAGCTCATGGTCTCGCCCTCGCCGATCGGATCGACCGTCAGCACGCCGCCGCGCGGGATCGTCTGCTGCGCAATGACAAGCATGTTGAGCAGGAGCTTGACGCGGTTCTTCGGCAAGAGCAGGCGCGGCAAATTCCAGGTGATGGTGCACTTGCCATCCTCGATATGGCCCTTCGCCATGTTGAGCGCATCACCAAGATCGATCTGTGCGCCGGAGGACCCGGCCGCGCCGAAGGCGAGCCGGCAGAACTGCAGCCGGGCGGACGCGGTCTTCGAGCTCTTGCGGATCAACTCGAGCGCAAAGTCGCGGTCCTCCGGCTTGTTGCTGTCGTCGAGCACTTCGAGCGCATTGACGATGGCGCCGACCGGGCTGATCAGGTCGTGGCAGACCCGCGAGCAAAGCAGCGCGGCAAGTTCGAGGGCGTCGGGAGCAGGACCTGATGACGACGTGCCGGACATAGGATTTTCCCAAAACCATACGCCGGCAGCCTGGTGGCGCGCGGCGAACACTAGCGAATCACGATTGCCTTTGGCGCTTGATACACTGCGGCGCAGCACGCCGCCACCGCTTGCACGGATTTGCGAACAGCCAGAAGTTTGGCATGCGGTCTATTGCGGGAGCGACTGTTCCAATTGTGGCCAGCGTGCCCGGGCCTCCGGCAGGAAATGCTCGGGATCAGCGGCAAAGGCGTCGCGATGAGCCTCCAGGCCGAACAGATAGAGCCGCTGGCCGAACACCACGAAGAAATTGGGATTGCCGGCGAACGTCACCCCACGCGCCACGTCGATCGGGTCGTAGCCGCCGAACTGCGGGGCATAGACTTCCGGATGTGCCAGAAAGGAGGCGCGATTGCCCTCGTTGTGGAAGCGCCACACCGCGCCGGCTTCCAAGGCCTCGTAGTCCGGCAGGCCCAGCACGGCCTGATTCTGGACGAAATAGGCCACGGGGTCGAATCCATCGATGGCGAGACCAGAAAAGCGCGCGGCCACCACCCGCTCGGTAGTCGTGGAGCGGGCGGCAGGGGCAAGGCCGATGCCGATCGCCGCGACCAAGGCGATCAAGGCGATTTGGCGGCCAAAACCGTTTCCTTCTTGCCGTTGTACCGTCATTGCCTGTATCGAGACCCGTTTTTCTTGGCCGATGGCGCGAGGAATAAGGCGGTTTCGATAGCGTCTATGCCGTTGTACCGTCATAGTTCGTGTCGATAACGTTTCGAGTCGTGGGGACACTGGATGCAGGCTAAGACCTCTGTTGTTGGCGTCAGGTTAAAGGCGGCCGCCAGTTTGCGATATCAGGGGTAGTTTCATGACGTTCGTTTCACGGCTCGCCGCGGCGACGCTGACCGCGCTGGTGTGCTGGACCGCACCTGTGTCCGCCCAGCAGGGGCCTCCGCCGGCTCAATCATATGCGCCGGCGCCAGCCCAGCAATATCCAGCTCAGCCATATCCGGCTCAGCAATATCCTGCCCAACAATATCCAGCGCAGCCTGCGCCCAACCTGCCGCCGCCGCGCCGCGAGCCGGGTCCGGAGTTCTACGGGCCGGAGGAACTGGTTGGCGCCGGCCATCGCTTCTTCGGCAACGTCTCGCGTGGTCTGGCCTCCATCATCGAGCGCGCGGTCAGCCAATGGGGCCTGCCGAACGGCTACGTGCTGGGCGAGGAAGGCTCGGGCGCCTTTGTCGCCGGCCTGCGCTATGGCGAGGGCACGCTCTACACCAAGAACGCTGGCGACCTGAAGGTCTACTGGCAAGGTCCGTCGGTCGGCTTCGACTGGGGCGGCGACGGCGCGCGCACCATGACGCTGGTCTACAACCTGCCGGCGACCAATGCGATCTATCAGCGCTTCGTCGGCATCGACGGCTCTGCCTACATCATCGGCGGCTTCGGCATGACGGCGCTGACAGCCAACAACATCGTGCTGGTGCCGATCCGCTCCGGCATCGGGCTTCGACTCGGCGCCAATATCGGCTACCTGAAATACACCCCGCGGGCGACATGGAACCCGTTCTGACCGCCGTTCCCGCAAGGCAGCCTCAAGGCAACTGCTCCTGTGATTCACGTTAACGGCGCAATAGGCTGGCCTTTTGCCTGTGCTCCGTGGCATTGTCGTTAACACTTTCTTTCCCACTGTGCGGAGTAGCCAATGATCGAACCGATCATGTATGCGGCGATCGGTTTCCTGGTCTCGATGCTGTGCGGACTGATGATCGTTCCGCTGGTTCACAACCGGGCGGTGCGACTGACCACGCGCCGGCTTGAGGCGGCAACGCCACTGTCGATGGCGGAGATCCAGGCCGACAAGGACCAGCTTCGCGCGGAGTTTGCCATGTCGGCCCGTCGACTCGAGATGAGCGTCGAGCAACTCAAGAACCGCACCACCAGCCAGCTCGCCGATCTCGGCAAGAAGACGGATGCGATCAACCGCATGAAGATCGAGCTCGGCGAAAAGAACGCCACGATCTTCGCGCTGGAAGCGCGCGAAAAGGCGGTGAAAGAGCAGCTTCGCGCCACCGAAGAAGAGCACGCTGCCAAGACCGAGGCGCTGCGTCTTGCCGAGCAGGCCTTGACCGACAAGCAGAGCGAGCTCGGCAAGCTCAACACCGAGCTCAGCGACCGCTCGATGGTCGCCGACAGCCGCCAGGTCGAGCTCGTTGCCGTGCGCGCGCAGATTCACGAATTGAAGAACCGGGTCGGCGACGCCGAGCGGGAATTTGCCTCGACGCATGCGCGTCTCACGCAGGAGCGCGGCGAGTCCGAAGTTGCGACACGCGATCTCAACGATGCGCGCTCGCGTGTGGAAAACCTGAGCCAGCGCGTCACCGATCTCGACCGTCAGCTCATCGTCCAGGTCAAGGAAGCCGAGATGCTCGGCAACCGCGTCAGCGATCTGGAGGCGCGGCTTGCGACGCAAGGCAAGCTGCTCGCCGAGCGCGATTTCGAGAACAACCAGCTGCGCCAGGCCAACGAGGCGGCCCAGCGTACGCTGACGGAATTGCGCAACCAGATCGATACGACAAACAGCGGCAATTGGCCGGCGCTCGACAAATTGAAGAGCGAGAAGACAGCGCTCGAAGAGCAGCTGCGCGTCACCCGCGACGAGCGCGCCAAGCTGCAACGCGACATCAACGCGATCCAGCAGCAGGCCGAAAGCGACTGGGCAACCGAGCGCATGGAAAACGCACTGCTGCGCGAGCGCATCAACGACATCGCCGCCGACGTCGCCAAGCTCGCGATGCAGCTCGAAGGCCCGCATTCGGCGATCGAGGCGATCCTGGGCGAGCCGCCGACGACAGCGGCCAAGGCCGCCAATGGCGCCGTCGTTGCCGCCAACGACGCGGCGGCCGCCACCATGCCCCAGAGCGGAACGCTTGCCGAGCGCATCCGCGCACTTCAGGCCCACGCCTCCCGCGCCCGCCAGCAGGGCGCGTAAAGCCGCCGATCCGGGAAAGCCTGCCCCGCAGGTGATGCGGGGTAGACACCGATTTCCCGAAAGGTCATGTCCAAACGATAGAACGGCCCTTATTTCTGGCCTGAAAGCTTGACACTGACGGGGTGCACTTCGTAAATCGCGGGCTCTGGCGGCGTGCTTCGTCGCAATTTCAGCCTGATTGGCAAGCCTTTGACGAAGCACAATATTCCCGGGCGCATAGCTCAGCGGGAGAGCGTTCCCTTCACACGGGAGAGGTCCAAGGTTCGATCCCTTGTGCGCCCACCATTGAGCTTTTATCTTCAATAACTTAGCAGGTTGCTTTCCCGCAGGAGCCTGCGAGCAGCCATTGCAGCGCCATCTTCGCCAGCGCGACGGCATTGTGCACCTGGTCGTTGAGCGAGATCGGTCGCTTGAGGCGCACGATCAGGCGGGCTTGATAGTGGTTCTGCAGACTACGCCCGACTTCAGGCGCATTGGCAACCACGGCCATGCCGAGCGAGCACAGCAGGCTCGCAGGTCCGACCCCGGACAGATGCAGGATCTGCGGCGATTGCAGCGCGCCGGCCGAGAGAATCACTTCTTGGTCGGCCCACTGTCGAATGGACTTGACGGTCCTTGATCCATTCCACGCCAGTTGCCACTTTGGCGCGGAATGTCACCTTGCTCACTTGCGCGCGCGTAATGATTGTAAGGTTCGTGCGGCTCCGCACGGGCTTGAGGAATGCGGACGCGGAACTCGAGCGCCAGTGCCGACCGATGCCGAGGCCGGGCGCCTCCGCGAGCGTGATCGTGCCGTGGCAGATTTTGGCGACCGCACCCGAGAAACGATCGCGCAAAGGATTGTCGTTGGCGTCGACCTCCAGCAGGCCATCGCCGCCGACGCCGGCGAGCAGATGCGCCGAGGCAAGCAGGCCGATGCCGCCGCCGAGATAATGCGGGCAGAAGGTTTTGCCGGAGCCGATGATGTCCCTCGCGATACCGGCACAACGCTAAGGCCACCCCATTTGGCGATATCCGGCTGCACGACGCTCAAGACGCCGTCGCCCAGCGCCTGCGTGAAGCCGGCGCGGCTGGCGATGTTCTCGCCAGCGGCGAGCGGGGTACGCACGTTCTTCCGCAGCAATTGCCATTCCTGCCACGGTCGGTCGGCACGAATCGGCTCCTCGAGCCAGGCGAGGTTATATTCGGCGAATGACGGCGCAAGCTCGATGGCGCACTCGACGGACCAGCCTCGATTGGCGTCGGCCGCGAGCATCCCGTTGCCTGCAAGCTCACCCAGCGCAGAGATGGCCCGGAGTCGCACGGCCAGTGGTATCGCAGATCGACACTTCGTAGCAACCGGCATCGAAAAGTCGCGTGGTCAGGTTTAGCGCGGCGGACGGATCGACCCAACCCTCGAAAGGACAGTGAAACGCGACCGGGACATACCCACGCACGCGGATTCCGTGGCCCACCGGCGCGCGCGCAACCTCGGCATAGCGCGCAAAACAATCGCCCATCGATGCGTTGAGATTTCTTTGCGAAAACTCTCCGTGGCCGCCGGAAAGATTGCGATGTGTCCAACTCCTGAAGCTTTCGTTCTGAAGGCCGTCCCTGGGACTTACTTCAACGATGCGGATAAGCCTCGGCACCTTTTTGCAGTTGTTTTTCCCTTAAGTTCGCCAATCTTCTCGCCCAGAATTGCTTCGAGAACGATTTTCGAGGCCGGCGACAGCGAGGCGATCGATTTGACGCACACGTGCGTTTTGCGCTCCGCCCACTCTTCAAGAAGCGGAACAGCAACGACACCGTGAGCCTTGGCCGCGTCATCAGCATGGAATTTCGGCATGATGGATACGCCCATACCCATCGCCACATATTTTGCCAATGACTCGAAACCGTCGACCGTGACGGTGATGCGCATCTGCATATCGTGGCCAATGGCCTTCCTTGAGATAAGCTGCTGCAGAGCCAGGTCTTTGCGCAGGCCGATATAGTCGACCTCGGTAAGGTCGGCGAACTTTAATCCATCGGAACGGGTGGCAAGCGCGTGCGATCTCGGAAGCACCACCCTGAGCGGCTCGGCGAGTATTTCGAAGGATGTCAGTCCGTCAACAACATCGATACCGGACACAAAGCCGATATCGGCGGTACCTCGATGCAAACTAACGAGCGTCTCTTCGCTATTGTTCTGTTCAAGACGCAAATCGAGGTTGGGATGCTCGGCTTTGATCTCGCCGATAATCCGAGGCAGCGTCGACGAGATAGCGGAAAGGCTGGCGCTAACCCGCACCTCCCCGGATCGACCTAACGTCAACGACTCCAGATCGCTGAGCGTGACCTCGACGATATCGAACAGCGATTTGACGTGCCGCATGAGCACTTTGCCCGCAGGGGTCGGCTCCACGCCGCGATCGTGCCGGCGCAGCAGCTCGATGCCGAGACGAGCTTCCAGGTCGGCGATCCGGCGTGAGATGGCCGAGGCCGCCAGATGTTCGCGCTCCGCAGCGCTTACAAAACTTTGTTCCTCCACCGCAGCCTTGAAGACACGCAGTGTGACAAAGTCCAGACCGAGGCTCCGCCAATCCGCCATGAAGCGTACCTACCGATCGGACGCCAGGTCGGCCTTCAGCATATCCGAGGCCTTTTCGGCGATCATGACTGTCGAGGCGAAGGTGTTCGCCGAAGGGCTCGTCGGCATAATGGACGCATCAGCGATCATGAGCGACTGAAGCCCGTGGACCCGCAAGCGATGATCGACGACGGCGGTGCGGTCGTCCCCACTCCCCATCTTCGCGGTCCCGACCAGATGCCATGAGGATACGCCATATTGCTTCGCGAAGGCCTCTAGCTCGTCGTCGCTTTGCACGTCTTTGCCGGGAAGCTGCTCATGATCGAAATACTTTTTCATCGGCCCCGTTTTTACAAGCTTGCGAGCCAGCTTGATCCCGCGGATCAACGTTTCAACGTCGTTGCGTGCCGCGAGATAGTTTGGCTGGATCAGGAGCTTCGCCATCGGATCGATTGACAGGGCCCGGACATATCCCGTGCTTTCGGGCTTGTGTGCCCAAAACCCGCAGGTCATGCCGGGATAGTCGTCCAGCAGGCTGACAAACCCCGCCTTGTAGCTGGCGGGTGAGAAGACGCCTTGGAGATCGGGAGTTTCCAAACCCTCCCGGGATTTGGCGAAGATGTGGACGAGTGACGGGCTGAGCGTGATGATCGAGGGCTGCCCAAAGAGCCATCTCATCTGCTGCCCCCACAGGCGTGGAGGCTTAGAGAGCTCGTTGATCGTGACTGAGTTCTTCGCGCCTGCAACGACCCGGACAGAATAGTGGTCGCGGAGATTGCGGCCAACACCGGCGAGCTCCTGCAAGACTGGCACGCCGATCGAGGCGAGATCGTCGGCGTTTCCGATACCGGAGAGCTGTAGCAGTCTTGCCGTATTGACGGTACCGCTACTCAGGATGACCTGCCGGCGTGCCTTGAGAACGCGGCGCTCGCCCTTCCCTTCGCCGGTTATGTATTCGATTCCAACTGCTCGTTTCCCCTCAAAGATCACCTTGGCGACGACTGCACGCGTGACGAGCCGCAGATTGCGTCGCTTGAGCGCGGGCTTGAGGTAGGCTCGCGCAGCAGAAATCCGACGGCGTCCCTTGATGATGCGCTGGAAATAGCCGACGCCCTCTTGGTCACCGCCGTTATAGTCGTTCGTCCTCGGTAAGCCGAATTCTCTCGCACCCTGAATGAAGGAATCGCAGATTTCGTGTATCCACTTCAGCTCTGAAATCTGCAGAGGGCCGTCCTTGCCGCGAACTCCCGGATCGCCCTTGCCGTAGAAGGTTTCGGAGCGGCGGAAATATGGTAAGATCGATTCATAGTCCCACCCCTTGTTTCCCATCTGCGCCCAACCGTCGAAATCGGCCGGTTGGCCGCGATTGTAGATCAACCCGTTCAATGAGCTCGATCCGCCTACCACACGTCCTTGCAATACGTTGATCTTTCGGCCCGTCGTGTTCTCTGTAGGCTCCGTCTGGAAAGGCCAGATGTAGTTCTCGTTGAAGATAATTTTGATGAAGCCGGCGGGAATATGAATATAGGGATGCAGGTCGTCCCTTCCGGCTTCAACGACCGTCACATTGAGCTTGGGGTCTTCGGAGAGCCGGGCCGCTATGACCGAACCCGCAGCACCCGCACCCACAACGACAATGTCGGTCTCTTCGAATTGATTCATGGCATTTGCCTCCCGTCAGACGCTCCTGACGACACTTTGATGAGCGCTCGCAACGCACAACTCGACGATCTGAAGACCGCGCGCGCCCTCACGGGACGGGAACCGTTCGGTCAGCTTCACCTCATGGCCGGGTATCACCCGCGACCGGTCTCCTCCGGCCGCTTGCACCATCTCGTGGATGGCGAAGATCATCTTTTCCTGGCTGCCGTTGGCGAGTCCGACCGGGTGATAGTAGGGATCGTCCCGATCGCCGCCATCGAGATTGTCGAACTGATAGACCAGGTCGCCGGCCAACACCCATGCATCCGATGACGGCGACTTCCCGTCGTTGCGCACCACGACGTATTGAGAGCCCGCCGTATGCGTGTCGTAGGCCGGGACGAGATCGATGCCGGGCAGGACGTTTTCCATCGCGCCCTTCACGCAAACCAGCTGGCCCTTCCGGGCCAGATCGACGGCGCGCAGAATGTCGGCGGTATCCATCGCGCCCATCAACCAGCGGAAGCGGCGATCGAGCGACATCGTCCAGATCCAGTTCGAAAGCTCCTTCTCCTGGATGTAGAACTTCGCGTTTGGGAAGAGCGCCAGGCCGCCCATGTGATCGAAGTGGGCGTGCGATATGAAAACATGCTGGACGTCCTCCCGCTTGACGCCGAAAGGAGCCAGAACCTCGTCCGGAGAACGCCAGTTCTTGATGTTATAATCCCGGGTCAGAACGGCGCCGTAATCGGCGTTGTTGTGGCCCACATCGACCAACGCAACCGTATCCTTGCCGCGAATGAGGATATAGCTAAACGGCAGCTTCAGCGTACCCATGTTGTGGTGACCGTACATCACGGCGCTCTTGGGATGCTCCGCGATATAGCAGTATTCGAGCACATGAATGGAATAGTCGGTCATTTGCGTCCTCCAAGGATTTTAGTAGGGCAGCGCAAGGCGGCACCGATGAAAGGCGCAACAACTCTGCGACAAGTCCACCGTCTGAAAGCCCTGTACCAGGGCATTGAGCTTCTTCAGTTCATCCCAGGCCGCACTAATGGCCGAGAACATCGTATCCGCTTCCGACACGATCAGGTTTGCCTCGCGATCCGCGCGGCCGCTCGCATCCTCGAGATAGCCGAGGGCGAGACGCATGTGATGATTGTGATGGCGCGCATTCTCCGACCTAGCCCGCGCAAGCGACATGGACTCGCGCGCATCCTCAAGCGCTGTTCTCGCCTTTTCGTTTAGTGCGCAGCTCTGCACGGTCCTGTCGCTCTTGGTCAGATCAAGCAGAAGCGTGCCAGTCAATACCGATGCGGCGTATTTCAAAGCCTCGAAACCTCGCGCTGCTTCGATCGCATATTCCAGATCAGCCTCGGCGGTGTCCGCCTGTCGGACTCCAGCCGGCTCCCGCGTAGTGTCGGCAGCTGGCGTAAACGCGTGTTTGTCGTTGTTGTCCAGGAATTGCATTTGCAGGCTCCGGATCTCAGCCGTGCTTGTGCACGATGGTCTTGACGGCCGAGAATTCGTTGATCGCCTCCATTCCCTTTTCGCGACCGTGACCGCTTCTCTTCACGCCGCCGAAGGGAAGCTCGACGCCGCCGCCGGCCCCATAATTGTTCATGAAGACCTGCCCGCAGCGCATTTCCTTGGCGACGCGGATCAGTCGATCTGCGTCCCTGCTCCAAACCGCGGCGATCAGTCCGTAGTCCGTGCCATTCGCCAGCGAGATAGCATCCGCCTCGTCCTTGAAACTCATCACAGCGAGGACCGGACCAAAGACCTCGTCACGCGCGATCTTCGAGTCCCTGTCTACTGGTCCAAACACAATTGGCGCGAAGTAGAAGCCACCCGCGGGCAGGTCATCGGGATCCTTGACCCGAAATAGCACCGGCACTCCATCGTCCATGGCGGCCTTGGTCAGGTCCTCCACACGGTTGCGCTGACGCGCACTGATGAGGGGACCGCAATCGCGGTCCGTCTCATGATGTCCGTACGAGATCTTCTTGAAGCGCTCGATCAATCCTTTGGTGAAGTCCTTGAGAATGCTTTCGTGAACCAGCGCGCGACTGGAGGCCGAACAGGTCTGGCCCGTGTTCTGCAGGATGCCGGTCACGACGGAGTCAAGCGCGGCGTCGATGTCGGCGTCCTCGAAGACGACCTGAGGCGATTTTCCGCCCAACTCCAACGTGCAACCGACATGATTGGCGGCAGCCAACTCCTGTATCTTCGTGCCGACCTCTGGCGAGCCGGTGAACGAGATGAAATTGATCCCGGCATGACCGGCGAGCGCGCTGCCTGCGCCGTTACCGCGTCCGGGCACAACATTGATCACCCCTGCGGGGAAGCCGGCCTCCTGGCTAAGCTGGGTCATTCGCAAAATACTCAGGCAGGCATCCTCGGCCGGCTTGAGAACCACCGTGTTGCCGGCGGCAAGCGACGGCCCCAGCGTGCGGCCGAATTGCTGTGCGGGATAGTTCCAGGGAAGGATATGTCCGGTGACGCCGAGCGGCTCCCGAAGCACCATCGCGAGGTAGCCCGGTTCGTAGGGAACGATCTCGCCATGTATCTTGTCGCAAGCGCCCGCGTAGAATTCGAAGTAACGGGCGGCGGCTTTTATGTCACGCCGTGCCTGGGACAGCGGCTTTCCGGTGTCGCGGGCCTCGATTTCCGTCAGCTCATCCTCGTTCTCGAGGATCAGCGTGGCGAGACGTCCCATCATTCGGCCCCGCTCCGCTGGGGCAATCTTGCGCCACGTATGCTCGAAGGCTGCGCGAGCCGCCGTTACCGCCATATCGATGTCGCCCGCAGTGCCGCAAGCGATGCTTCCGATCGGATTGCCGGTACTCGGCTCGATCATCACGATCCGCTGCCCGCCGGACGCGGGTTGCCAACATCCGTCGATAAACAGATCGTAGAGGTGGGGAACGTTCTCAACTGTGGCCATGTACAAAAGGGGCCTCCCTTAATCAGAAGACGGATCTTGTCGGTTACATGCCGAGGTAGGCCCGGCGGATTTGATCGTCGTTTGCCAGCTCCGAAGCGATGCCATCGGCAACGATCCTCCCATGTTCCATGACATACGCTCTGGCCGCGTAGCGCAGTGCGGCGCGCGCATTCTGCTCGACCATGAGAACCGTAATGCCGGCATCGACCATTGCCTGAATGGACTCGAATACCTGCGCCACGATCTTCGGCGCCAATCCCGATGAGGGTTCGTCGAATATGCAAATCTTCGGATCGTTCTGCAGTGCGATCGCCATGGAGAGCATCTGTCTTTCCCCACCCGACAGGGCGGCCGCGCGTTGACCGCGTTTCGTCGCGAGGTTGGGAAACAGCGCCATGACGTCGATGCGCGTGTTCTGCCGGCCCAGGTCGAGCGATTCCGCGACGGTGAGTGAGTTGAAGATTGGATGATTCTGTGGCGCGAAGCCGATGCCCATGCGCGCAATCCGATGCGGCGGCAATCCGTTGATCGGCTTGCCGTCGAGACAGATTTCGCCCCGCGAGATGCGATAAAGACCGGCGATAGCGCCGAGGAGGCTGGTTTTACCTGCTCCGTTGGCGCCCAGAATAGATACGAGCTCGCCCTCGTTCACATCGATGCAAACATCGACAAGCTTCAGCGCCCCGAGAAAGCGGCTTTCGACGTTTCTTAACGTAAGTATCGGTGCATCACTCATTGCCGAGATACGCCTCAATGACTGCTGGATTCTTCGCCACGTCACGGGGAGCGCCCGACGCGATTATCTGGCCATGGTCGAGCACCGTAAGCGCCTCGCACAGCTCCATGACCTCGCTCAGCTTGTGCTCGATCATGAGGATCGTGTTGCCGGTCTCTTGCTGAAGAGTCGCGATCATCCGCGACAGCTGTCGCGTCTCGGTGTCATCGAGACCAGCCAGCGGTTCATCTAGCAGGAGCACCGCGGGATTGCTGGCCATCGCCATGGCAATCGATGTCAACCGACGCTCATAGTGGGTGAGTGCGCGGCCAGGCAGCAGCGCAGCGTCCTGAAGGTTGAAGAACGCAATGAGCCATTTGAGATGGCTGTTCGACACCTCGCGCTTGGAGAATTCGGCGGCCATCAATATCGATGCGGCTACGGTATGGTTCTCGAACACCCGTGCATGCTGGAACGTGCGCGACATGCCTCGACGCACCATTTCGTTCGGGACCGGCACGACTCTGGTTCCTTGCCAGAGAACTGTGCCTTCTGAAGCCGGGGTTACGCCATTCAATACATTGAAGAAGGTCGTTTTGCCGGCGCCGTTGGGTCCAATGAGACCGTTGATGCAACCTGATTTCACTGACCAGTCGATATCCCGCAGCACCTGCAGCGCGCCGAAGCTACACCCGACGCGATCGAATGAGATGATGCTCTCGCCGTTCGGGCTCTTTGGCGCCTTGTCAGGTCGTGGGGCGGCCTTCGCCGCGCCCAGCGAGGCTGGGAGCACCGTGGCCGTCTTCGGCGATGAACCGTTGATGGTCCTATTGCCCGCCACGCGGTGGCAGGCCGACTTGAGAACAGGCAGCAATCCGTCGCGGAAAAGATAGACGTAGAGAAGCAGGAATATGCCGTAAAACACCATCGACCACTGAGCGCTCGCGCGCAGCAGTTCAGGTACCGCGGTCAAAATAATCGCACCCAGTATCGGGCCAACAACCGTTTTCGCACCACCGGCAAGCACCATGATGACGACGAAGACGGAGACGATCGGAGCGATGTCGGCCGGCGAAACACCCTGAATAAAATGGGCGTTGAAGCTGCCGCCGATTCCTCCGATGCCGCTCGACAAAGCAAAAGCCAGAAGACGGTAGCGCGTCGCCGGAACGCCGAGTGTGGTCGCCAGCACCTCGTCTTCGCCGAGCACGGTCAGACCGCGGCCGAAAGCAGTCGAGACAGAGCAGGCATAGTAGACAAGCTCGGCGACAAGCAGCACGGCGAGAACGAGATAGTAGTACTGTCGTGGATCGGAGAAATCGAAACCGAGAAAGCCGGTCGGGTGCGGCAGGCCGAACATCCCGCTCATGCCGCCCGTCACCGGTGTCCAAGCCCGAAGCACCACGATGGCGAGCTGGCTGAACGTAAAGGTCGCAATTGCGAAATAGAATCCGCGAAGACGAAGGCTCGTCAAACCGAGCAATACGCCGATTGCCGCGGCGAGAAGCGCCCCGGCCGGCAATGCGAGCCAGAATGCTATAGAAAACTTCGTGGTCATGACGCCGGTGGTGTAACCACCGATGCCGCCGAAGGTCGCCTGAGCGAGCGAGAGCCGCCCGGCGCGCACCACTATGGCAAGGCCCGTCGCGAGGATCGCGTTAATGACCATCAAAACCAGCACATTGAGCTGGTACGTGTTTGACAGAACGAGCGGCGCAACGGCCAAACCGATCGCGAGCGCAGCTATCCCCAACCGGTCGAGATTGACGATGCGAGGAAAATCGCGGGTGCCGTCCGAGATCATACCGCGCGCTCCGCCGAGCCAAAGAGACCGTCGGGCTTGAAAGCGAGCGTCAGGATAAGGAGAAGCAAGGGAATGGCCGGAGCGATTGGGCTGGGCAAATAACCAAAGGCGAACGCCGTCACAATACCGAGCACGAGTCCGCCGACGATGCAGCCGGGGATGCTTCCTAAGCCGCCGAGAATGACGACGGCCATTGCCGTGTAAAGTGCGGAGTCGTCAACGGCGGGCGATAGGCTGAAAACCGGTATCAGTAGGACCGAGGCGGTACCGGCGAGGCCCGTTGCGAGACCCGCCGTCAGCAGGTAGTGCAGCCTTGTATTGAACCCGACCAGGCGCGCACGTTCGGCATTGTCTGAGACCGCGCGAATGATACGGCCCCAAGCCGTCCTGTTGACGACAAAATAAACGCCGGCAACGATCGCGAGGCTGGCGACACAAGCCCAGATCCGCGCAGCAGGGAGGACCAGCCCCCCGATGCGATAGGTATTGAAAGAGAACGGAATGAAGCGGGATTGCGAACCCCAAGCGAGAACGGCCCCGCCGCGAGCGATCAGCGCAACGCCCAAGCCGAAAATAAGTGTAGCTTCTTCGTTTCCTCGGAATTTCGCGAAGCCCAGCCCCTCCATAAGAGCGCCCATCATGAAGGCCGCAGCGAAGGCTACCAAGATCGCGACCCAGTTCGGCACGCCCAAGAGATTGGAGGCCCAAAATGCCGCATAACCGCCAAGCATGTAGAGTGCGCCGTAGGCGAAGTTCGCCACCTTCATGATGCCGAACATGAGGCTCAATCCGATCGAGATCAGCGCGAACATTCCGCCGAGCAGCAAACCATTCACGCTTTGTTGCAGAAAGAGCTGCATCCTTCTCCTCATATCGAAGGCAGGTTCATGGCAACCGACTCGCCCCCTTCGGGCCGAGCCGGCGTTTCGCGCGACTGGATCAACCGCGCATGGCGGTGAGTGCATCCATCGTAGGATACCAATCGATCGCCTTGTCGGACGGGTTGGCCGTGTAGCCCGGCCAGCTCTCGGGCATCCAGCCCGGGAAGCCCTGGTACTTCGCCTCCCGAACGGCCACCAAAGCGGGCTCCTTGGCGAAATCGGCTTTTGCGTTGAACCTGCCGATAGTCATCGGGATCTTTAGGTAGACGCCCTTGTCCTTGGTCGCGATGGCTCCTGACGGTTTGATCATGAGCTCGCCGGATCGCTTCTCGACTACGGTGGGGATCGCCGCGATCACCTCCTTCGGATCGAGCGACTGAGCCTGCTCCATCGCCCAAAGAACGATCTTGGTGGAATCGTAGCCGTGCCAGAACCAGTTGTTCAGATATAGTTTGGTGTCCTTGTACAGCTTGTCGTTGAGCTTCTGATGCTTATCGCTCCATTGCGTATAGGCGACGACGCCCGGATAGATGGCGCCGTCCATCGTCGCCTTACCCTGGGCGTCGAGATACATTTCCGGACCCCAGGCGCCTTGCGCCAGAATCGGAATGTCGGTGCCAAGTCCCCCGGAGCGGGCCTGCAATGCCACGGCCGAAGCCGGACCGTCGCCCATGATGATGTATAGTGCGTCGACGTTCTTCGCGACCATATCGCTGATCTGCGATGAGAAGTCGGACTGGTTCGGTTGCAGATAGCTTCGCGCGACCATCTTGCCGCCAAGCTTTTCAAAGGTGTTCGCGAAGGAGAAGTAGAAATCCTCCCCCCATGTATTCGCGAGCTCGATCGAGCCGACCCTGCGTTTTCCCAGGACGCTGTAGGCGTAGTCCGCCATGTAGGGACCGGTCGCCTGTGCCAACGCATATTCGTAGAAACGCAGTTTGTTTCTCGTCAGGCACAGGTCCTTGCCGGTGATTCCGAGCACGATGAGGTGGTCTTCCTGCTCGTTGATACCCTGCACCGCAGCGGGAGCCTCGACCGACACATAGCCCCCGCTGTAGTGGACCTTGTCCGCGGCCAGACGATGAAACGCCGTCAGACCACCTTGGGCCGAATATTGTTCGTCGCCGACGGGATTCTCAACCTGATAGGCCTTGCCTTTGATCTTGATGCCGCCCGAAGCATTTTGCTCATCGATGGCGTATTTGATCGCGTGTATCCACGGCTGGCTGACGACGGTGAACCCGCCTGAAAGCGGCAGGATGGTGCCGAAGCCAATTTTTCCCGAGGCCATCAGGAAATCGGGCGGGGCAGCCTGGGCTTCGAACGCCCATCCTCCGAGCCCCCCGATCACCGAAACGCCCGCGATGGCCTGCGCTCCGGATGTCAGAAAGCGACGACGTGACAAATCCTCGAAATGCGACATATCCGTTCTTTCCTCTGTTAAAAATTATGATTTGCTGCGCTTCCTCGCCGCATTCCGTCAGACCACGCCATCCTTTCGGAGAGCTTCGAAGTCCGCCGGACTTAGATTCAGGGCCTCTCGATAGATTTCTTCATTGTGTTGGCCGATCGAGGGACCGGGCCATCTGACGCGACGCGGAATGTCTGCGAAGCGCGGGACCGGTGCGGGATGCAGAACAGGCCCGACGATCGGATCGTCCACGTTCAGAAGCATATCGCGCGCACGATACTGTTCGTCCGCAACGATCTCGGGAGCGCGATAGACGCGGCATGCCGGAATATCGCTCTTCTCCAGCAAAGCCTCGAGCGATCGGGCATCGAGTTCGCGGGTCCACCCGGCGATTGCAGCCTCCAGCGCATCGACGTTCCGGCACCGTTGGATATTGTCGACGTATCGAGGATCCTTGGCGAGACCGGGTTGCCCCATGAGCTCGCACAATCGAACGAAGAGATGATCCGAGTTTGCGGCGATAATCACCCAGTTTCCATCGCTGGCCGGAAAGGCGTTAGACGGTGCGGCGGTTGGAATACGTCCGCCCGAAGGCTCGCGAATCTTCCCGAGCTTGCTGTATTCGGGGATCGTGCCTTCGAGGAGACTCAATACTGCCTCCGTCAGAGCGACGTCGATGACCTTCGAGCCCTGTCGTTCGCGCGAAGCAAGCGATGCGGCCACGCCCAAAGCGGCGTACAACCCTGCGATTGAATCACCGATGCTGATGCCCGAACGCACAGGCGGCAGGTCGCTCTGCCCCTTCGCGTGGTTGGTCAGATAGCGGAGCCCCCCGAGAGCCTCCCCGATAACGCCGAAGCAGGCCGCCTCCGACTTGGGACCCGTTTGGCCAAAGCCGGAAATGTGACAAATCACGATACTTGGGTTGCAGGATTTGAAGAACTCGTCGCCGAAACCCATCTTTGCCAGTTGGCCAGCGCGGAAATTCTCGATGATCGCGTCACATTCCCGCAGTAGACCAGCCAGGATACCCTTGGCTTCCGGCGCCTTTAGATTCAGCGTGACGCACCGCTTGTTCCGCCCGTGCACCGACCACCAGATTGACTGGCCGTCATGTTGCGCGCCCCACGTGCGGACAGGATCGCCTTGCGGCGATTCCACCTTTATGACTTCGGCGCCCATGTCGCCGAGAAGTCGCGAGGCGAAAGGCGCCGCAATGTAGTGGCCGAGTTCAAGCACACGATACCCGGCGAGCGGGCCGGCCTTCACGTCACCCGCTCGGTCATGGACACTTCTCCCCATTTTGCTTTTGCGGCCTCCCAGTCACCCGCCAAGCCCATCTTCGCAGGAGTGGGCTTTTTCAAAACGCTAGTTGAAGGCTAAATCCGGTGCGAATGCTGATTTGCGATGGCTGCTTTCTCGCTCGCCGCGCCCATCACCACTTCATCGGTTA
>Ga0134126_10004566_pt1 | contig 17310 bp, 14 predicted proteins | sample KB31752_FD_96881 | JGI IMG/M metagenome (GOLD analysis project Ga0134126, IMG submission 96881) | Terrestrial soil microbial communities with excess Nitrogen fertilizer from Kellogg Biological Station, Michigan, USA - KB3-175-2 | ecosystem: Environmental > Terrestrial > Soil > Unclassified ...
CGGCGGCGAGCGCCTCGGCGCAGGCTTTCGGCGCGTCGATCTCGGACGTCACGGGAAAAATCGCGAGCAGCCCGTCGCCGATATATTTCAGCACCTCGCCGCCATGCGCCGTAATCGCCGGCACCTGGCAATCGAAATAGCGATTGAGCACCGCCATCACGATCTCCGGCGCGGCGCGTTCGGTGAGCGCCGTGAAGCCGCGCATGTCGGAAAGCCAAATCGCGGCCTTGATCGAATCCGTGTCGCCGCGGCGGATGCTGCCGGCGCGCACGCGGTCGCCGGTCTTGTGGCCGACATAGGTGTCGAGCAAGGCGGACGACGTACGGGTCAAGGCGCGCACCTCGGCGACGCGGGCCAGCGGCGCAACCACCGAGCGGATGGCGTCGAGATGCGCGTCGCTGAAGCCGCCCGGCGCCATCGTCGACCACACCGCGACATGGACCTCGCCGCGAAAGGTAAAGCGGAGCGGCGTGCCGAAATAATCGGTGATGCCTTCCTCGCGCTGCTTTTGCAGGATCGGAAAATCCATCTTGCAGTCGGCGCGACAAAGCGGCCGCCGCAACTCTTCATTCTTTTCGTAGATGAAAGCCACCGGGCTGTCGGTGTAGCCCGACGTATTGATCATTTCGTATTTGAGCTCGCTGACTTCGAGCGGCCCGTCATGCCGCCAGCCGAAGCGGCGCCCCGCCACCAGCGGGTGCAGCGTGCGGACGAACACCGCCGCCCGCGCCAGCGGCACGCCGGCGGCGTTCAGGCCTTCGCACAGTTTCTTGAGCACGTCCTGCGGCGGCACGCAGTCGCGCGCGCCATCGATCAGCCATTCCACCAATCCGCCGGTGTCGATCGCGTCCGTCATCGCCGCCACCGGTTCTTCACGCCCGAGCGCATCGGCGAATTATGACCGAACCGGCGGTCGCGGCAATCCTTCCGGGAACCGCGACATGAAGGCGGGGTTGTAGGAATCGGCGAGGCTTTCAATGCCGCCCCACCAGGCAATCTCGGAGTCGTGAATGGCCAAGACATCGCACGGCGCCGCGCGCCCGCCGGAAGCCCGCACCGCCGGCCAATCCAGCGGCGCCCCGGATCGAAAATCGAGCCACGGCGAAACCGCCAAGACCGCCGATCTCGCGGCCGACACCGTCGGGCCGGGCGAGGCAATGACCGGCAATCAGGGCGTCAAGATCACCGACGACCAGAACTCGCTGAAAGGCGGGCCGCGCGGCCCGACCCTGATGGAGGACTTCGTCCTCCGCGAGAAGATCACCCATTTCGACCATGAGCGCATTCCCGAGCGCGTGGTCCATGCACGCGGTGCCGCCGCGCATGGCGTGTTTCAGGTCTATGAGGATCTATCCGATCTGACCATGGCGGGCCTGTTGACCGACCCCAGCCGGCGCACGCCGGTCTTCGTCCGCTTTTCCACCGTTGCCGGCTCGCGCGGCTCAACCGACCTCGCGCGCGACGTGCGCGGCTTCGCGGTAAAATTCTTCACCGAGGAAGGAATCTGGGACCTGGTCGGCAACAACATGCCGGTGTTCTTCATCCAGGACGCAATCAAGTTCCCCGACCTGGTTCACGCGGTGAAACCGGAGCCCAACAACGAGATTCCCCAGGCCGCGTCGGCGCACGACACGTTCTGGGATTTCGTGTCGCTGACCCCCGAAAGCGCCCACATGCTGATGTGGGTGATGAGCGACCGCGGGATTCCCCGCAGCCTCGCCATGATGGAAGGCTTCGGCGTTCACACCTTCCGCCTGGTCAATGCCCGCGGCAAGGCGCGCTTCGTCAAATTCCACTGGAAGCCGATGAAGGGCGTGAAGTCGCTGGTTTGGGACGAGGCGACCAAGATTTCCGGCAAGGACCCGGACTTCCACCGCCGCGATCTGTTCGAATCGATCGAGCGCGGCGACTATCCCGAATGGGAACTCGGCCTTCAGATCGTCGAGGAGCACGACGAATTCAAATTCGATTTCGATTTGCTCGACCCGACCAAGATCATTCCCGAGGAATTGGTCCCGGTGCGCCGCGTCGGCAAGATGACGCTGAACCGCAACCCCGACAATTTCTTCGCCGAGACCGAGCAGGTCGCGTTCCATACCGGCCATGTCGTGCCGGGCATCGATTTCACCAACGACCCGCTGCTGCAAGGTCGGCTGTTCTCCTATCTCGATACGCAGCTGCGGCGGGTCGGCCCGAATTTCGCCGAGCTGCCGATCAACCGGCCGCTGCATCCGGTCCACAACAACCAGCGCGACGCGATGGCGCGGACAATCATCAACAAGGGCCGCGTCGCCTATTTCCCCAACCGGCTGGCCGCAGGCTGTCCGATGCACTCGCCGGAAACCGCGGACGCCTTCAAGAGCTATGCCGAAAAGATGGACGGGGCGAAAATCCGCGCACGCAGCCCGAGCTTCGCCGACCATTTCAGCCAGGCGACCCAGTTCTGGAACAGCATGGCCGATTGGGAGCAGGAACATATCGCCGCCGCCTTCGCCTTCGAGTTGAACCAGGTCGAAAGCGAGGAGGTGCGCCACCACGTCATGAACGAGCTTTTGGTCAACATCGCCGACGCGCTCGCAAAGCAAGTGTCGGATCAGACCGGGATCGCGGTCGCGCGCATCGGCACGCCGCGCAACCCGACGCCCTCGGCGCCGACACCGTCCGGGCCGCTCAAGCAAGAGGCGCGGAATCTGCGCTCGCCGGCGCTGAGCATGGACAAGCCGGGCGACACGATCAAAGGCAGGCGCATCGCGATTCTCGGCGGCGACGGCGTCGATGCGCGCCAGCTCAAGGCGATCGTGGATCGGCTGACCGCGGAAGGCGCGGTCGGCGAGCTGGTCGCCGCCCATGCCGGCACGGTGCCCGATTCCGCCGGCAAGCCGCAGAAGGTCAACCGCGCCGCGCCCAACGCTCCGTCGGTAATCTATGACGCGGTCATCGTGCCGGGCGGCGCGTCCGCGGCGGCGCTGGCGATGGATGGTCTCGCGATCCATTTCCTCAACGAGGCCTATCGTCACGGCAAGCCGGTCGCCGTATTCGGCGACGGCTCGAGCGTGCTCGCCGCAACCGCGATCGGCGATGCCGGCGCCGAAGATGGCGTCATTGTCGGCGCGATCAGCGAGATCGGCGGCTTCATCGATGCTCTGAAACGGCACCGCTTCCCGCGCCGCAAAGTCGGCGCGGTGCCCGCCTAGACCGGGAGCGGGTTCATCTCAAATGCGGCCCATCGGCGGCAGGCCGAAATGGACGCGGCCGTAATTGGTCGCGGCGCTGTCGGATTGATGCGCGAGATGGGTGCGGATCACCGCGATGTTGCGCCAGAACCGGCCGAGCGGCGCGTCGGACTGGGCGCTCGACGATCCGGCGGTGCGGAACATGATGTCCACCGCCTCATAGGCGAGATGGATGCATTGCTGCTCGATCATCTGGAGGCGGCGTTCCTCGTCAACGCTGAACGGCTCGCCGCCCGCCGCCTCGCGCGCGCAGATATCCATGAATTGCTGGCCGACCTGAAGCAGCGCGGCATGCGCCGTGTCGATCAGCGTCCGCGCCCGGCCGTAATTATGCTGAAACTCGCCCAGTTCGTAGCGGTAGGGAAACGGCGGCCACGGCGTTTTCTTGGTGCGGATTGCCTCCTCGTAGCAATCGAGCGCGCCGTAGGCGGCGCCGACCACCACGGAGGAAGATTCAGCGACCAGGAACGGGGTGTTGCGCCCGAAATACATCGGGTTCGCGTGGATCGACCGGCCGGGCCGGTCGCGGCTCAGCTCCCCGGTCGGATTGGTCCAGCGCATGGTGCGGTATTCCGGCACGAACAGGTCCTTGACTTCGATGCGCTTCGACCCGGTGCCCTGCATCCCCACCATGTGCCAGTTGTCGCGGATCGAATAATCGGCCCGGTCGATCACAACGAGGGCGCTGCCGTCGGGCGCCCCGGTCGCGGGATCGCGCAGGGCGACCCCGCCGATGAAATGGGTGGCGACGTCGCAGCCCGAGACATAGTCCCAGCCGCCCGTGACCCGGACGCCGCCCGGGGCGGGGACGCAATGGGCCGAAGGCGGCGGCACGCCGGGGGCGCGGAACTCGCCGTCGGCGCCATAGACCTCGATCTGCCCCTCGGCCGGGAAGCCCGCCAGCATATGCGTGTGGCCCGCCGTCAGGGCCAGCACCCAGGCGCTTTCGGCGCAGCCCCGCGCCACTTCCAGCATGACCCGCATGAAATCGGGGACGGACAGTTCATAGCCGCCGAAAATCCGCGGTTGCACCGCCCGGTAGAAGCCGGCTTCGACGAATTTCCGGTTCATATCGTCCGAGAGCCGCCCGGCGCGCTCGGTTTCGGTCTGGCGCGCCCGCAATTCGGGGCGCAGCGCCACCGCCCGGGCGATCATCGCCGCGACGGTCAGGCCCGGCTCCGGGGGCGCGATCGGCTTGAGGCCCGGCACCGCTGCTTTCTTGTTCTTCAACGAAACCTCCAAAATCTCGCGGCGACATTACCAAGCGGCGGCGGAGGGCCGCTAGCGGCGGCGCATTGTCGCAGGATGGGGCCAGCCCTGCGGTTGCGTGGCCCCCTACCCCATGATAGAAACCGCCCGCGCTTTCCGGGCGCACGTTTCCGGGCCGGGTCCGGCATGGAAAATATTGGGCAACCTCCGGGAAAAGCGGCGTAATTCCCGTCACCTGTGGGCATCGAGAGCGCCGGGGTAAACAGGGGCGGAAACAGGTCATTGCGTTAAGGGGAAGCGTACTTCGTGGCATCCGAAGCGACAGGCGTGGCTGGCCTTGCCGAGCGCTATGCAAGGGCGTTGTTCGATCTCGCCGACGAGAATCGCGCGCTCGATCAGATCGCGGCCGATCTGCGCGGCATGCGGTCGATGCTGGCGGCGAGCGGCGATCTGCGCCGCCTGATCCGCAGCCCGATCCTCGACCGCGAGGCGCAGGGCAAGGCGATCGCCGCTATCGGCCAACAGGCGCAGCTCGCGCCGCTGACGCGCAACTTCCTCGGCCTTCTGGCGAAGAATCGGCGCCTGTTCGCGCTGCCGGAAATGATTGACGCCTTCCTCGGCAACCTGGCCGCGCGGCGCGGCGAAGTGACGGCGCAGGTCATCAGCGCCACGCCACTGACGGAACAGCAATCGGCGGCCTTGACGGAGGCGCTGCGCAAAAGCGCGGGCGCCAAGCTCGCTATCGACCAACGCATCGATCCGAGCCTTCTCGGCGGCCTCGTGGTCCGTCTCGGCTCGCGCATGATCGATGCATCGCTCAAGAGCAAGCTCAACCGGTTGCAGCTTGCGATGAAAGGGGTTCGGTAATGGAAATCCGGGCGGCGGAAATTTCCGCGATCCTGAAACAGCAGATCGCCGATTTCGGCACCGAGGCGGATATCGCCGAGGTCGGCCAGGTCCTGTCGGTCGGCGACGGCATCGCGCGCGTCTATGGGCTCGACAAGGTCGAGGCCGGCGAAATGGTCGAGTTCGGCGACGGCACCAAGGGCATGGCGCTGAACCTCGAGACCGACAATGTCGGCGTCGTGATTTTCGGCGAAGACACCGGCATCCGCGAAGGCGACACGGTGAAGCGCACCGGCGCCATCGTCGACGTGCCGGTCGGCAGAGGCCTGCTCGGCCGCGTCGTGGACGGACTCGGCAACCCCATCGACGGCAAGGGTCCGCTGACCGACGTCAAACGCGCCCGTGTCGAAGTGAAGGCCCCCGGCATCATCCCGCGCAAATCGGTCAACGAGCCGGTGCAGACCGGTCTCAAGGCGATCGACGCGCTGGTGCCGATCGGCCGCGGCCAGCGCGAGCTGATCATCGGCGACCGCCAGACCGGCAAGACCGCCGTCGCCATCGACACTTTCATCAACCAGAAAAAGATCAACGAGTCCGGCGACGAGTCCCGCAAGCTCTATTGCATCTATGTCGCGATCGGCCAGAAGCGTTCGACCGTGGCGCAGATCGTGAAGACGCTGCAGGATTACGGCGCGCTCGACTATTCCATCGTGGTCGCCGCCACCGCGTCCGACCCGGCGCCGCTGCAATTCCTCGCGCCCTATACCGGCTGCGCGATGGGCGAATTCTTCCGCGACAACAAGATGCACGCGGTCATCGTCTATGACGATCTGTCGAAACAGGCGGTCGCCTATCGCCAGATGTCGCTGCTGCTGCGCCGCCCGCCGGGCCGCGAAGCCTATCCCGGCGACGTGTTCTATCTCCATTCGCGGCTCTTGGAGCGCGCGGCGAAGATGAACCAGGAGCACGGGCTCGGCTCGCTCACCGCGCTGCCGATCATCGAGACGCAGGCCGGCGACGTCTCGGCCTATATCCCGACCAACGTGATCTCGATCACCGATGGCCAGATCTTCCTCGAGACCGACCTGTTCTATCGCGGCATCCGGCCCGCGATCAATGTCGGCCTGTCGGTCAGCCGCGTCGGCTCGTCGGCGCAGATCAAGGCGATGAAACAGGTCGCCGGCCGCATCAAGCTCGAACTCGCGCAGTACCGCGAAATGGCGGCGTTCGCGCAGTTCGCCTCGGATCTCGACGCCGCGACCCAGCGCCTTCTGGCGCGCGGCGCGCGTCTCACCGAATTGCTGAAACAGCCGCAATTCACGCCGGCCCCGGTCGAGGAGCAGGTCGTGTCGATCTTCGCCGGCACGCGCGGTTATCTCGACAAGATCGAGGTCGCGCAGGTCAACCGTTTCGAGGCGTCGATGCTGTCCGATCTGCGCGCCAAGGCGCCGCAAATCCTTGCCGACATCCGGGACAAGCGCGAGATCACCGGCGACAACGAAAAGGCGCTGGTCTCGTTCCTTGACGATTTCGCCAAGACCTTCGCCTGAGGAAATCGTAGCGCCACATGGCCACCCTCAAGGAACTGCGGAACCGCATCCGCTCCATCCGCTCGACGCAGAAAATCACGTCGGCGCAGAAGATGGTGGCGGCGTCGCGGTTGCGGCGCGCGCAGGAGCAGGCGGAAGCCGCGCGTCCCTATGCGCAGCGCATGGAGCGCATGCTCGGCTCGCTCGCCGCCAGCCTCAAGGGTCAGGTCAACGCCGCGCCGCTTCTCGCCGGCACCGGCAGCGACCAGGTCCATCTGCTATTGGTCGCGACCTCGGATCGCGGTCTCGCCGGCGGCTTCAACGCGTCGATCCTCCGCGAGACGCGGCGCATGATCCGCGAGCTCGAGGCGCAAGGGAAAACCGTCAAGCTGCTGACGCTGGGCCGCAAGGGCCGCGACGCGCTGCGCCGCGATCACGGCAAGCGCATCGTCGAAAGCCGCATCGAGATCGGCCGTCCGCGGCTGCGTTTTGAGGAGGCGCAGGCGATCGCGGACCTGCTGTTGACGCTGTTCGCCGACAAGCAGTTCGACGTCTGCACCATCGTCTACAACCATTTCCGCTCGGCGATCAGCCAGGTCATCACCAAGCAGCAGATGATTCCGTTCTCCCCGCCCGAGGCCGCGAACGACAACGCCGACGCCGCGAATCGCGGCGTCTACGAGTTCGAGCCCGAGGAGGAGGAAATCCTGAAATCGCTGCTGCCGCGCAATCTCGCTGTGCAGATCTACACCGCGATGCTCGACAGCATCGCGAGCGAGTGGGGCGCGCGCATGACCGCGATGGACAACGCGACGCGCAACGCCGGCGACATAATCAAGAATCTGAACACGGTCTATAACCGGTCGCGTCAGGCGGCGATCACCAAGGAATTGATCGAAATCATCTCCGGCGCCGAAGCGCTCTGAGAACGAGGAAGCAAACATGGCCACCAACACCATCGGCACCGTCACGCAGGTCATGGGCGCCGTCGTCGACATCAAGTTCGACGGCGAGCTCCCCGCGATCCTGAACGCGCTGCACGTCACCAATCAGGGCAAGACCCTGGTGCTCGAAGTGGCGCAGCATCTCGGCGAGAACACGGTGCGCACCATCGCCATGGACACGACCGACGGCCTGTCGCGCGGCGTGACGGCGGTCGATACCGGCGCGCCGATCTCAGTGCCGGTGGGACCCGAGACGCTGGGCCGCATCCTCAATGTGGTCGGCGAGCCGGTGGACGAGCGCGGCCCGGTCAATTCCAAGTCGAAACTGCCGATCCATCGCCCGGCGCCCGAATTCATCGATCAGTCGACCGAGGCGGAAATCCTCATCACCGGCATCAAGGTCGTCGACCTGCTCGCGCCTTACGCGCGCGGCGGCAAGATCGGCCTGTTCGGCGGCGCCGGCGTCGGCAAGACCGTCATCATCATGGAGCTGATCAACAACATCGCCAAGAAGCACGGCGGCTATTCGGTGTTCGCCGGCGTCGGCGAGCGCACCCGCGAAGGCAACGACCTCTATCACGAGATGATGGAGTCGGGGATCATCAAGACCGACGGGCCGGGTTCCAAAGTGTCGCTGGTCTACGGCCAGATGAACGAGCCGCCCGGCGCCCGCGCGCGCGTCGGCCTGACCGGCCTGACCGTCGCCGAGTATTTCCGCGACGAGGAAGGCCAGGACGTGCTGTTCTTCGTCGACAACATTTTCCGCTTCACGCAGGCCGGTTCGGAAGTGTCGGCGCTTCTCGGCCGCATTCCGTCGGCGGTCGGCTATCAGCCGACCCTCGCGACCGACATGGGCGCGCTGCAGGAGCGCATCACCACGACCAAGAAAGGCTCGATCACGTCGGTGCAGGCGATCTATGTGCCCGCCGACGATTTGACCGACCCGGCGCCCGCCACCTCGTTCGCGCATCTCGACGCGACCACCGTGCTATCGCGGCAGATCGCCGAGTTGGGCATCTATCCCGCGGTCGATCCGCTCGATTCGACCTCGCGCATGCTCGACCCGCGCGTCGTCGGCGACGACCACTATCAGGTAGCGCGCGACGTGCAGCGCGTACTTCAGACCTACAAGTCGCTGCAGGACATCATCGCGATTCTGGGCATGGACGAGCTTTCGGAAGAGGACAAGCTGACCGTCGCCCGCGCGCGCAAGATCCAGCGCTTCCTGTCGCAGCCTTTCCACGTCGCCGAAGTCTTCACCGGCACGCCCGGCGTGTTCGTCAACCTCGAGGACACGATCAAGGGCTTCAAGGGCATCGTCGCCGGCGACTACGACGACCTGCCTGAGAGCGCCTTCTACATGGTCGGCACCATCGAGGAAGCGCAGGAAAAGGCCCGCAAGATCGCGGCCGAAGCCTAGGCGCGGCGGCGACGTAGATGGCGAACACGCTGCAATTCGATCTGGTCTCGCCCGAGCGGCTCCTGCTCTCGGAGCAAGTCGAGATGGTGGTGGTGCCCGGCACCGAAGGCAATTTCGGCGTCCTGCCGGGCCATTCGCTGCTGATCTCGACGGTGCGGCCCGGCCTTATCGAGATTTACGAAGGCGGCAAGGTGAAAGACCGCATCTTCGTGGCGGGCGGCTTTGCCGAGGTGAATCCCGAACGCTGCACCGTGCTGGCCGACGAGGCCGTGGCGCTGCCCGACCTCAACCGCGCGGTGCTGGAAGGCGAAGCGCGCGAAATCGAGGCGCGGCTCAACGCGGCGCAGGACGAAGACGAGCGCAATATGTGCCGCCGCCTTCTCGCGGTAATCGACGCCAAGCTGACGGCGCTAGGCACCATCGCCCAAGCGCACTAGCTCGTCAGTCGCAGCCATAAAAAAGGGGCCAGCCGACAGGCGGCTGGCCCTTTTGAGTTTACACGCCACTTGGGGGTCAGGACGTGTACCTAATAGATAGGCTACCGGCCGTCCCGTGCATCCCCGTCACCGCGATTTCATCGAGATTTAATGTTCAGCGTGAAAGCGCGCTATCTATCTGGCGGATAACGCTTTCCGCCTCGGCGCCCGGGTTCGCCGCGCGCAATATCTGGCGTCCGACGACGAGATAATCGGCCCCGGCGGCGATGGCCTCGCGCGGGGTGGCGGCGCGTTTCTGATCGTCGACCGCGACGCCTTCCGAGCGGATTCCGGGGGTCACGATGAGCAGCGCGTCGCCCGCCATGGCGCGGATCGCTTTCGCCTCGTTCCCCGAGGCGATGACGCCGTCGCAACCGGTCTCCATCGCCGATCTGGCGCGGCGCAGTACCATCTCCTCGACCGAGAAACGGGTACCGAGTTCGGCCATATCGGCCTCGCCCATGCTGGTCAGCACCGTCACCGCGAGAAGCCGCAGGCCGCTGCCCGCCCGGCCCTTCGCCGCGGCCCGCAAGGTCGGCGCGTGGCCGTGGATGGTCAGGAAATCGAGGCCTAGCTTGGCGATATTCGCGGTCGCCCCGGTCACGGTCTGGTCGATGTCGAGGAGCTTGGAATCGAGAAAGATTTTCTTGCCCTGCCCCTTCAATTCCCGCGCCAAGGCGATGCCGCCGGCATATTGGAGCTGCAAGCCGATCTTGTAGAAGCTGACCGCGCCGCCGAGCCGCGTCACCAGGGCGCGCGCCTCCTCCACCGTGGGCACATCGAGCGCGACGATGAGCCGGTCTGTCAGGGGCATGTCATGCATGACGCGAATGGTGAGGCGAGTCGGCGCGACTCCGCAAGCCCTTCACCTCGCCGTTTCGGTGACTATAATCAAGGGCATGGCGCATTGGACGCTCGACGACATCCCCTGGGACACGTTCGACCGCAGCAAGGTCGATCCCGAGATCGTGCGCATCGTCAAGGCGGCGAGCCTGGTCGAGCAGAATGGCGGCGACTACACGCAATATCTGTGCGGCGTGTTCCATGACGACCCCGCGTTTCAGGCGGTTGCAAGACGCTGGGGCGGCGAAGAAGTCCAGCACGGCCAGGCGCTGGGCCGCTGGGCGATGCTGGCAGACCCGTCCTGGGACCATGCCGGGGCGGCGGAGCGCTTCACCGCCGGGTTCCGCGTCAATGTCGCCGCGACCCGTTCGCTGCGCGGCAGCCGCGCCGGCGAGCTGGTGTCGCGCTGTATCGTCGAGACCGGCACCTCGTCCTATTACACGGCGCTCTACGAGGCGGTCGAGGAGCCGGTGCTGAAAATCATCTGCCACAACATCGCGGCGGATGAGTTGCGGCACTACAAGCTGTTCTACACCCACATGAAGCGCTATCTCGACATCGAGGGACTCAATCGCTTTCAGCGCTTTCGCATCGCGTTTCAGCGGATGCGCGACGCCGAGGATGACGAGCTGGCCTATGCCTATTACGCCGCCAATGAGGGCGACGCGCCCTATGAGCGGCGCCGCTATAACGGCGCCTATGCGCGGCGGGCCATCGGCGTTTATCGCTGGCACCATGTCGAACGCGCGATCGCGATGGGCCTGAAGGCCGCCGGCCTCAAGCCGCATGGCAGGCTCAACATGGTGGCGGCGAATGTCGCGTGGTGGGGCCTGCAAAAGCGCGCGGCCCGGCTCGAGCGGATCGCCGCGTAGATTTTTCCTTTTCTCAAGTCAAAAGGTGAGGCGATGAATCAGGATGCGAAAAAGGCCGCGTTGCGGATGATTCCCTATGGGCTCTATGTGCTGACCGCCGATGACGGCAAGGGCAGCGTTGCCGCCGCGACCATCAATTTCGTGACCCAGTCCTCGTTCGCGCCGCCGCTGGTGACGTTGGCGGTGAAAGCGGATTCCGGCGCCTATGCCATCCTGAAACAGACCGGCGCGTTCGCGCTTAACGTCCTCGGCAAGGACCAGAAAGGCGCGGCTTTTGCCTTCTTCAAGCCCGCGAAGGTCGAGGGCGACAAGATCAGCGGCATGGCCTTCACCAAGGGCGCGGTCGGGGCCCCGCTATTGAGCGACGCGCCCGCCGCCATCGAATGCCGGGTCAAGAAGATCGTCGAGGAAGGCGATCACCACGTCGTGGTCGCCGAGGTCGTCGAGGCCCATCTCAACAAACCGGTCTCGGGGCGTCCCGACCTCGTCACGCTCGAGATGAAGGACCTCGGCGACAACGTGTTTTACGGCGGCTGATCCCGCGCGCCGTCATCAGGCGCGATTCCACTCCGCTAGGACCGCTTCGTCCGTTTCGCGCGGCAGATATTGCGTCCGCAGTTGGGCGAATCGCGATGTCGCCATCAACCGGCCCGACGCCCACACCGCCATCGCGCGCACCAGCGGCGCCGAATCGTCGAGCAGCGCCTCGGCGCTCGAGGCGAGCGCCGCGTCGCCGCTATTGCCGATTGCGATCAGGACGTTGCGCACGAACCGGTCCCGGCCGGTACGCTTGACCGGCGAGCCCGAAAACATCCGGCGGAACGCGGCATCGTCGAGCGCGGCGAGATCGGCGAGGCGCGGTGGCGACGCCAGCTCGCCGCGCGGCTTCAGCGCCGCTTCGCGCGCTTCATGCGCGAATTTGTTCCACGGACAGACGGCAAGACAATCGTCGCAGCCATAGATGCGGTTGCCCATGAGCGGGCGAAGCGCCGCGTCGATATGGCCCTTATGCTCGATGGTGAGATAGGAAATGCAGCGCCGCGCATCGAGGACGTAAGGCTTCACGAAAGCGCGTGTCGGGCAGATGTCGAGACAGGCCCGGCACTGCCCGCAGTGATCGCCCTCGGGTTCGTCGGCGGGCAGCGCGCGGCTCAGATAGATCTCGCCGAGGAACAGCCATGAGCCATGCGCGCGCGAGACGAGATTGGTGTGCTTGCCCTGCCAGCCGAGGCCGGCGCGCTGCGCCAGCGGCTTTTCCATCACCGGCGCGGTATCGACGAACAGTTTCAGATCGCCCGGCGCGATTTTTTCCAATTCGCGCGCCAGCGCCTTGAGGCGCGATTTGACCAGGTCGTGATAATCGCGGCCGCGCGCATAGACCGAGACCGTGCCGCGATCGCGTTCGTCAAGCGACGCGAGCGGGTCGTCCTCCGGCCCGTAATTCATCGCCAGCACCACCACGGTCTTCGCCTCGGGCCACAGCGCGCGGGGATCGCCGCGCTGTTGCGCCCGCGCTTCGAGCCAGCCCATGTCGCCGTGAAAACCTTGGCCCAGGTAATCGGCGAGATGGGCCCGCGTTTCGGCGGCCAGTTCGGCGCGCGCGAAGCCCACCGCGTCGAAACCGAGACGTAGCGCGGTATCGCGGATCGCGGCTTTGAGGTCGTGGGGGCTTGTCGGCATGACGCCGACAAGCCTACTCATTCCCGCGATGGACACCAAGAAATTGGCCTCGATGCTGCTCGCCTGGTACGACCGGCACCGCCGCGATCTGCCGTGGCGCGCGCATCCGGGAGAAACGCCCGATCCGTACCGCGTCTGGCTTAGCGAAATCATGTTGCAGCAGACCACGGTGGCGACGGTCGGGCCGCGCTTCGGCGCGTTCCTCGCGCGCTGGCCCGATGTGCGCGCGCTGGCGGCGGCGGCGCTCGATGATGTGCTTCATGAATGGCAGGGTCTCGGCTATTACGCGCGGGCGCGTAACCTCCACGCCTGCGCACGAGCGATCGTCGCCGTGCATGGCGGCGAATTTCCCGCCGACGAGGCGATGCTGCGCACCCTGCCCGGCATCGGCGCCTATACCGCCGCCGCGGTCGCCGCCCTCGCCTTCGACATTCCGGCTACCCCGCTCGACGGCAATATCGAACGCGTGGTGGCGCGGCTGTTCGCGGTCGAGGAACCGTTGCCCGGCGCCAAGGAGCAAATCCGCGCGCTGGCCGCCACCCTGACTCCGGCGAGACGGCCGGGCGACTACGCGCAGGCCGCGATGGATCTCGGCGCGACGATCTGCACCCCGTTGCGTCCCGCCTGCGCGCTGTGTCCCTGGCGCGAGCCGTGTCGCGCGCGGGCGCGCGGCATCGCCGAGGAATTGCCGCGCCAGCTTCCGAAGAAACCCAAGCCCCAGCGTTTCGGCGTGGTGTTCTGGGCGGTGCGGAAAGACGGTGCGGTGCTGTTGCGCCGCCGGCCCGACAAAGGCCTGCTCGGCGGCATGATGGAATTTCCTTCGACTCCGTGGCGAGAAGCCAAATGGTCGACTCCCGCGATAATCGCGGAAAGCCCGGTTACGTCGGAATGGGCGCCGGTCCCGGGCCTAGTCCGGCACGGCTTTACCCATTTCGATCTGGCGCTTGGCATCTGGATTGGAAAGGCTCCAAAGACCATGCCCGATGGTTTCGTCGCAACGCCGCCCGAGCGGTTCAACACCCTCGCGTTGCCGACCCTGATGAAAAAGGTCGCGGCCCATGTCCGGGATGCGACAAGCCGCTTGGAGCCAAAGGGCTAATGGCGTTAACATTCTTGCGGAGCAATGCCTCAACCTGTCCACCAGATCAGGAGGAGCCATGACCGAACAGGATCGAATCGAAGCTCTCCGGGCCCGGCATCGGAGCCTGGAGCAAGCGATCAACGTCGAAACCCACAGCCCGTATCCCAACACCGACCAGGTCGCCGACTGGAAGCGCCAAAAGCTTCGAATCAAAGACCAAATCGCGGCGATCGAACACCCGCACTAAATTTTTCGCCGAACCGTAACCGTCCGCCGGCTTCCCGTTTTCGCGGGGGCCGCGAGGCGTTTTGCTGTCTTGGCGTGACCCGTTCTTGGCGGTTTAATCGCGCGGCAAGAAGAAGGAAGCGCCATGTCCAGCCAGTATGACGAGGTCTATCGCCGCTCGTTGCGCGATCCCCAGGGATTCTGGGCCGAAGCGGCCGAGGCGCTCGAATGGGACAAACGCTGGGACAAGGTGCTCGACGATTCGCGCCCGCCGTTTTATCGCTGGTTCGCGGGCGGCAAGCTCAACACCGCGTATAATTGTCTCGACCGGCATGTGATGAACGGCGACGGCGACCGCGTCGCGCTGATCTACGACAGTCCGGTCACGAACACGGTCAAGCATTTCACCTATGCCGAGCTGACGCGCGACGTCGCGAAACTCGCCGGCGCGATCAGGTCGCTCGGCGTCGGACACGGCGACCGCGTCCTGATCTATATGCCGATGGTGCCGGAAGCGGTGATGGCGATGCTGGCCTGCGCGCGGATCGGCGCGATTCATTCCGTCGTGTTCGGCGGCTTCGCGCCGCGCGAATTGTCGAGCCGCATCGACGACGCCAAGCCGAAGCTGATCCTGACGGCGTCATGCGGCATCGAAGTGCATCGCGTGATCGCGTACAAGCCGCTGCTCGACGAGGGCATTGCCACGGCGTCGCACAAGCCCGAACGCGTCCTCCTGCTGCAACGGCCGCAATCGGTGGCGACGATGGTGCCGGGCCGCGATCTCGACTGGCACGACACGGTGACGAAGGCACAGCCCGCCGATTGCGTTTCCGTGCTGGCGACCGACCCGCTCTACATCCTTTATACCTCGGGCACGACCGGCAACCCGAAGGGCATCGTGCGCGATCATGGCGGCCACGCCGTCGCGCTGAACTGGTCGATGAAATATTTCTATGGCATGGAGCCGGGCCAGGTATTCATGGCGGGCTCCGATGTCGGCTGGGTGGTCGGCCATTCGTATATCGTGTACGGGCCCCTGCTCTACGGCCTGACCACCGTGTTGTTCGAAGGCAAGCCGGTCGGCACGCCCGACGCCGGCGTCTATTGGCGCCTGGTGCAACAACACCGGATCAACGCCATCTTCACCGCGCCGACCGCGTTCCGCGCCATCCGCCGCGACGATCCCGACGGCAAGCTGATCCAGAAATACGACCGCGCGACGCTGCAGACCCTGTTCCTCGCCGGCGAGCGCTGCGATCCGCCGACCATCGCCTGGGCCGAGGACAAGCTGAAGATTCCCGTCATCGATCATTGGTGGCAAACGGAATCGGGCTGGGTGATGGCGGGGAATTGCGTCGGGCTTGGCCGCCTGCCGGTGAAGCACGGTTCGGTGACGAAACCGGTGCCGGGCTGGGATCTGCATGTGCTCGGCACGGACGGGCACGACATGAAGCCGGGCGAGATCGGCGCGATCTGCATGAAGCTCCCGCTGGCGCCCGGCTCGTCGCCGACCTTGTGGAACGCCGACCAGCGCTTTGTCGATGCCTATCTCAAGGAGTTTCCCGGCTATTACGCCACCGCCGACGCCGGCTATATCGACGACGATGGCTATGTCTATGTCATGACGCGCACCGACGACGTCATCAACGTCGCCGGCCATCGCCTTTCGACCGGCGCGATGGAGGAAGTTGTCGCGGCGCATATCGACGTCGCCGAATGCGCCGTCATCGGCGTCGCCGATCAATTGAAGGGCCAGGTGCCGCTCGGCTTCATCGTCCTCAAGGCCGGCACCAACACGCCGCCCGAGACCGTGTCGAAGGAAGTGCTGGCGCTGGTGCGCGAGCGCATCGGCGCGGTGGCGAGCCTCAAGAGCGCGCTGGTGGTCGAGCGACTCCCCAAGACGCGCTCGGGCAAGATCCTGCGCGGCACGATGCGACGCATCGCCGACGGCGAGGAATACAAGATGCCCGCGACCATCGACGACCCTGCGATCCTCGACGAGATCACCCAGCATCTGATGCAGGCCGGTCTGGCAAAGGCGTAATGCGACATGAGTACCCGCAAGCAGCTTCATCTCGGCGCGTTCATGCGTCCCGTCGGCATTCATACCGCGTGGTGGCGCTATCCCGGCGCCTGGCCAGACGCCAATTTCAATTTCGAGGCGATCCGCCGCTTTGCACAGACTCTCGAGCGCGGCAAGTTCGATGCGTTCTTTATGGCCGACCATCTCGCCGTGCTGAACATGCCGATGAAGGCGCTGATGCGCAGCGCCACCGTGACGTCGTTCGATCCGATGATTCTCCTGCCGGCGCTGGCGACGGCGACGACGCATCTCGGTTTGATCGCCACCGGCTCGACCACCTTCGACGAACCCTATCACGTGGCGCGGCGCTTTTCCTCGCTCGACCACCTCTCGGGCGGCCGCGCCGGGTGGAATATCGTCACCACGTCGAACCCCGACGCCGCGTTGAATTTCGGCCTCGACGAGCATGTCGAGCATGACGAGCGCTATCGCCGCGCCCGCGAGTTCTATGACGTCGTCACCGGCCTGTGGGATTCCTTTGCCGACGACGCCTTCGTGCGCAATGTCGAAGAAGGCATTTATTTCGATCCGGAGAAACTCCACGTCCTCAATCACAAGGGCGAATATTTTTCGGTGCGCGGGCCGCTCAACATCGCGCGGCCGCTTCAGGGTTATCCGGTGATCGTGCAGGCCGGCGCGTCGGAGGCGGGGCGGCAATTCGCCGCCGAGGTCGCCGAGGTGATCTTCGGCTCGTCGCTCGATCTTGCCGCCGCCAAAAGATTCTATGCCGACGTCAAAGGGCGCATGAAAAAGCTCGGCCGCGATCCCGATCATCTGAAGATCCTGCCCGGCTGCTTCTGCGTCATCGGCGACACGGTCGAGGAGGCGAAAGCGAAACGCGCCAAGCTCGACAGTCTTGTCCATTACGA
>Ga0134126_10004567_pt1 | contig 17309 bp, 11 predicted proteins | sample KB31752_FD_96881 | JGI IMG/M metagenome (GOLD analysis project Ga0134126, IMG submission 96881) | Terrestrial soil microbial communities with excess Nitrogen fertilizer from Kellogg Biological Station, Michigan, USA - KB3-175-2 | ecosystem: Environmental > Terrestrial > Soil > Unclassified ...
AGCATGTCTCCTGGGGGGCTCAGAGCCTTGATCTTCTTCATCGTGCCCACAACTCCGAGACCGGCGTAGGGGTCATCTGTGGAGATTTCAGGAAACGCAACTGCGCCCATCCATCCGCCCACCCCTGAGTACACGGCCACGTACTGCTTGCCGTCAGGTCCCGTGAACGTCATCGGGTTTCCAACAATCCCCGAAGGAGTCTTGAATTGCCACAGAATTTTGCCCGAATGGGCATCCACGGCACGGAACCATCCCTCCATCGTTCCGTAGAACACCAGGTCGCCACCCGTAGATAGCACTCCGCTGTACACGGGCAGATCGGGATCTGTAATGCTCCACACTTTCTTGCCCTGCGCAACGTCCCATGCCATCAATTCGCCCTGGTAGTTTCCCGGCCCCGGATACATGCGCACGCTCGCGCCCAAGTACGGCGTTCCGGCAATGTAGTTCACCGCAGTCCCCATGTAATCCATGCAGGTGTTGTGCGCCGGAATATATACGTAACCTGTACGCGGATCGAACGAGGAGGGAATGAAATCCTTGGATCCCGTGGACGACGGGCAGATGTCCTTGGTGTACTTCCCGAAGTGCGTCTCCTTTTCCTTCACTTCGTTTGCCGAGCCCGTCCTCAAGTCGTAGCCCGTCGCCCAATTTGTGGGCTCGTATTGAGAAGCGCTGAGCAACTCTCCATTGGTGCGGTCGAGCACAAACATGAATCCGTTCCGCCCGGGATGCAAAAGCAGCTTGCGCATCTGCCCGTGCCACGGCATGTCGACCAGGATGTTCTCCATGATCTCGTCGTAATCCCACTGATCGTGCGGACTCCCTTGCCAGGCCCACTTCGCCATGCCAGTCTCCGCATCGCGCGCCCAGATCGTGCAGGTCCACTTGTTGTCGCCCGGCCGCATGTCGGGATTCCACGGGCCAGGATTTCCCGTGCCGTAATAAATCAGGTTCAGCTCCGGATCGTAAGAGATCCAGCCCCAAATGGTTCCCCCGCCAATCTTCCATTGCCCTGGGTTCCACGTTTTTATTCCAAGATCCTTGCCCTTGTCTTTCGCATAGAACGGCTTAAAGTCGGGTCCGATGCGCACGTCGTCATCCGATCCCGTACTCCATGCCGTCCACACGATTTTTCCCGTTTTCACGTCGAGCGCGGTGAGTTTGCCTCTGACGCCGAGTTCCCCGCCGCTGTTGCCCACAAGCACCACGTTCTTCACCACGATCGGGGCCATCGTGACGGTCTCGCCATAGTGGATATCTCTAACCTGCGTCCGCCAAACCTCCTTTCCTGTCTGCGCGTCCACTGCCACTGTGTGTGCATCCAGCAGGTTGTAGATAATCTTGCCGTCCGCGTAGCTTGCTCCGCGGTTCACTACGTCGCAGCACGCCACCCCGACTGACTGAATATCGGGATGCGGCTGATACTCCCACTTCATCGGAAAATCCGGCTTCGTCAAATCGAATGCGTAGAGATTGTTCGGGAATGGCGTAACCATGTACATGGTGCTGCCCACCACCAGCGGGCCGCCTTCATGCCCGTGCGGAATCCCATCGCTCATGTTTGCCACAACGTGAAGGTTGTGCACGTTGCTCGTGTTGATCTGCGAGAGTGGGCTGTAGCGCAGGTTTCCATAATCCCCCGCCGGCATCGTCCATTGGCCGTTTGCCACGGGAGACACCAGATGAATGTTCGGCAGCGCCCCCGGAATGTTCATCGTCATTCCGTCTCCCTGATCCTTCTGCGCCATTCCTGTGCCGGCCGCAAGAATCACCACTGCGATCCCCGCCCGCCCCAGTATCGGAATCAATCGATCCATGACGTTCCTTCCGGTCCCCTCAGGGTGTAGAGATAAGCTGCCATGTCCCTCGCCTCATCCGGTTTCACCCCTAGATTCGGCATCGCCGTCTTGGGTTCTACCTGCTTCGGGTTCTCAATCCACTTCTCAAGGTTCGTGGGCGTGTTCGGCAACTCGCCGGCGATCATAGTGCGCTCGGCGAAGAACAGGAGAGGCGGTCCGACTTTGCCGCGTGCGGCGTGCACGCCTGGAATCATGTGGCATGCTCCGCATCCGTACGAAGCAATCAATTGCCGTCCATGCTCCGCATTGCCGAAAGCGCTTGCGCTCACATCGCGTTTTGCCTTTCCTGCGTCGCACCCGCCCATCGCGATGCAGAGCAACACCCAGGCTGAAGCCGCGATGGCAATACCCGCTTTCATCGCGCCCTCCAGCAAAGATCCAGAAACAACGGCGGAAGTGCCAGCCACAGAATTCCCATGCCCATCGTCACCGCAACAATCACGCCGCCCACCGCCATAAATTCGCGCCGCTCCACCGCCGGTGCCTCCAACATCCTGCGGCGATTCGAGAGGTATTGCCAGGTGCGATACGAAATGAATCCCGCGTATGTGGTCACGACCAGCAACGCGATGGCAATCGCGAAGTAAAGAATCCGAACTCCGGGCCGCGGCGAGGGAATTCCATAGTCTTCCTGCACCATGCATGCGCGCCACGTGATCGCCAGGTCGGCCATTCCAAGCAGCGTCCAGGCCACTGCCGCGCTTGCGGTGCCAAACCAGAGGCGCTTCGGCTCCACCAGCTTGCCCTCCCGCAGTGCAGGATTCGGATTAGTGGACATGCATATACCTCTGGAAGTTCGGAATGATGTAAAGAAACACCACAATGAAAACCCACACCACGTCTACAAAGTGCCAGTAAAGTGAAGCGGTCTTGTAAGGCTTGTGCGGCGTTCGTCGCGTGTCTCCATACCGCGGCATCACGCCGATGTACATCAGCATGAGCAGTCCCGCGATCACGTGCGCCGCGTGAAGTGTCGTGATCGTATAGAAGATGGATCCGTACGTGTCGCTGTAAGGCGTCACATCCTTCCACTCCACGCTGTACTCGAATCCCTGCAGCGCCAGAAATCCGATCCCCATGAGCACTGAGATCCACACTGCAATACGACCTGCGGCAAAGCGCTGCTTCTTCACCTGGTGCTCGCCCCACCACAGCACCGCACTGCTTGCCAGCAGAATCGCCATCAGGATCAGCGCCAGCCACCACTTCGGGGCGACCTCGTCTGCCCAGCGGTCCTTGTTCGATCCCAGGTAGTAGTAGGCGCCGAACATAGCCACGAACAGCATGGCCTCGGTGGCAATCACGCACCACATGCAATGGATGCCGCGCTTCTGGTCCAGCGGCAGCGTCGCCAGGCTCACCTTCGGAGGAGGAATCTGAACCGTGCTCATTCCGTCACCTCCTTCTCCGTGCGTGGCCACATCCAAAAGCAGGCCACCAGCACTGACAAAATCAGAGCGCCAAGCGCAAACCACATCCTCTGGTAGAGAATCGCAAGAAACATGCCGAACAACGTGACCGTCAACCAAAGCGGAGCCAGCGAATCCTCCGGAATCGTCGCAATCCCGACCGGCACGGCATCCAGCACCGTCGTGGTCGGCGTTAGCCGGCCCCAATCCAGCACGCGATCATTGTCCGGATCCGCTTCCTCTTCAAAGTCGTCCCACAGAGGATGCCGCGACGTCACCATCGGAATGTGCTCCGACCCAAACACCTTCGGCGGCGAGTCCGTGGACCATTCCAACGTGTCGGCTCCCCAAGGATTCTTACCTGCAAGCGCGCCCTTCTTCAGGCTGTAAAAGAAGTTGATAATGCTGATCAGGATTCCTATCCCGAGAATGAAGGCGCCCACCGTGATCAGTTCATTCACGCCGTCAAATCCCGCCCATCGGGGATACGTATAGATCCTGCGCGGCATTCCGAGCAGCCCTGCGTTGTGCATTGGGAAGAACCCAAGATTGAAACCGATAAACATCACCCAGAAGCTGAGCTTGCCCAGCCGCTCGTTCATCATTCGGCCCGTCATCTTGGGCAGCCAGTAGTAAAACCCCGCGAATACCGGAAATACATTCGAGCCGATGAGCACGTAATGAAGATGTGCGACAACAAAATAGGTGTTATGGACCTGCCAATCGACCGGAATGATTCCCGTAAACACGCCGCTCAATCCGCCGATCACAAGCAACACGATCGAACCGACGGCATAGTACATGGCCGTCGTGGCCACAATCCGGCCGCGCCACATCGTTGCCAGCCACGCGAATACCTGGATCGTGGTGAAGATACTCACCGTCATGCTGCCCGCGGAGAAGATGCTCATCGCCATGTCTGACATGCCAACCGTAAACATGTGGTGCAACCAGACACCGAATCCCACCAGCCCTGTCAGAACCGTGGCCGTGGCCACAAAGGGGTACCCGACAATCGGGCGGCGCGAAAACACCGGCACAATCATCGAGAGCATGCCTGTGGCGGGCAGAAAGATGATGTACACCCACGGATGACCGAAGAACCAGAAAAGCTGCTGCCACAGGAAGATTGTTCCGCCCTCTGTAATACTGAAGAAGTGCATTCCCCAGCGCCTCTCCAGTTCCAGAAAAATACAGGCAGCGGTCAGCGGCGGAAGCCCGAACAGCCCAACAAACGAGATGGTGGTTGTACTGTAGAGAAACAGCGGCATTCGGCTGATCGCCATGCCCGGAGCCCGCAAGCGCAAAATCGTAATGATCAAATTGATCGCGCCTGTGGTCGTTGAGATAGTGAACAGTATCAGCGCGAGCGCGTAGTAATCCATGCCCATGCCGGGCGAATATTTTGTGAGAGTGTAATTGGCGTACGCGAACCATCCGGCGTGCGGCGCCTGCCCCAGAAACGGCGAGATATAAAGAAAAATTCCCGACGCGAGAAACATCCAGTAGGAAAATGCGTTAAGCCGCGGAAACGCCATATCTCGCGCGCCAATCATCAGGGGGGCCAGGTACACAGAAAATCCGCTCAGGATCGGTGACGCGTACCAGATGATCATCGTCAGTCCGTGCAACGTGAAGATCTGGTCGTACTCCTCCGGCTTCAGAATCGACAAATCCGAGTGAAATAGCTGGAGGCGCATGAGAAGCGCTTCCAACCCGCCCACTAGAAGAAAGAGCATCGAGGTCGCCAGGTAGCGCTTCCCCAGGGTCTTGTGATCCACGGTGGCAAACCACCCGTAGATCGTATGGGGACTCTCCCACAATGTCGTGAGGCGACTGATCGTAGTGCTGCTTGACGCCATCCGGTTCCCTTTTCAATTGCGTGGAAAACGCAGGCTGATAAATCGGCAAAGCCCGCAGCGCTCGTTGTACACACGCCAAGATGCACGTCTCTGAGGGCGAGTTGTCCCATTCAAGTCGCAGTCGCCCCCGGCACCATCGTTCCTTGAATCTGTAATTTGGATTCATTCCGCGACGGCGCGCACAAGGGTGCCGCCGAATGTCGCAGAGCCGGCCCTGGAGTTTGTCGAAGGGGCCCTCGGATTTGGAAACCCCGGGAACACCTGCATTCTCGACTCTAAGGAACTGGAGCAGCCAATTTAAGAAAGCTGGCACTTCGGAGATTCCTCGCGGGAACCCATCCTATCCGCCGACTAGGCCACGACCGCGCGGCGAGTCTTCTTGCGTTGCCGCCATGCCATCGCGGGACGCGCCGCCAGAAGAACTCCGACTGCGATCGTAAACGGCACAGGAAGCAGCACGCCCGTCTTCACCTGCCACCAGTAATGAATAACTCCGCAAATGGCCGCGACATAGACCAGTTTGTGGAGGCGATTCCATCGCTTCCCGCCCAACTTGCGGATCGCCCAATTTGTCGAGGTAAGCGCCAGAGGCAGCAGCAGCAGATACGCGGCTACACCCATGGTGATAAACCGGCGCTTGGCGATATCCTCCGCCATGGCGTGCGGATTGAAATAGTTGTAGAGCGCAACCCACGTCAACATATGTAACGTCGCATAGAAGAAAGCAAAGAGCCCCAGCAGTCTGCGAAATTTGACCACCCAGTTCAAGGCCGGTATCAATCGCCGCACCGGAGTAATCGCCAGCGTGATCGTCAAAAGCATCAGCGTCGTATATCCGGTTGTGAGCGCAATGTGCGCTGTCGGGTCCGGACCCAGGCCCGCAGGCGTAAACGCTCCCCAGGCCAGCAACGCGGCCGGCCACAGGCACGCAATCCACACTGCCGTCTTCAGAATTACCACCGTCGATCGCTTCATAATCAGTTAATGCGTTTCCCCAGAAGCTTTGTCAGATTAATGGACGCCCGCGTCAGAACCCGTCTTCACACGATGCGGAAAAAGCCGCGTAGCGGAGCTTTGTAGCAGGGCACGACTTCACTCGTGCCGCCCAGGCTGCCCATTGAACGGTCTGGGCTTCAGCCCCTGCCATACTGCGGAACGACTCCGCATGTGACCACTACAACGCAATGGTGGAACTCCAGTCCCACCGAAATTCCCGTTAACGCGGGTCTGGTCTTTAGCCCAGCCAGGCCCGCAATTCACGGCTCCAATTCAGTAGTACCTTCTCAGGTCCATGCCTTTATAGAGTGATGCCACCTGCTCGCCGTACCCGTTGAACATCAGGGTGGTTCTTCTTTGCGCATAAAACGGCAGCCCGATCCTGCGCTCCGTCTTCTGGCTCCAGCGAGGATGGTCCACGTTCGGATTCACATTCGAATAGAAGCCGTACTCATTGGAGTTCTGGTCGTTCCAAGTCGTCGGCGGCTGCTTCTCCAAAAACCGAATCGCCACGATCGATTTGGCAGATTTGAATCCGTACTTCCATGGCACAACAATGCGAACCGGAGCTCCATCCTGGTTCGGCAGCACCTGGCCGTAAAGCCCGAATGTGAGAAGCGTCAGCGGATGCATGGCCTCATCCATCCGCAAGCCTTCGGAGTAGGGCCAGAAGATCGTCGACTCCGACGTCCATTTCTCGATGTGCTTGTCGTAATAGCTGAGGAATTGCACGTATTTCGCGCTGCCCAGCGGCTCGCACTCCTTGATGAGTTCCGAGAGCGAATACCCCACCCATGGAATCACCATGCTCCACGCTTCAACGCACCGGTGACGGTACACCCGATCTTCCAGAGGCCGCATCTTGAGCAGCGTATCGATGTCGAAGGTCTTCGGCTTTTTGACCATGCCTTCCACGCGAACCGTCCAGGGACGCGTCGGCAGCACCCCCGCATTCTTCGCGGGCTGGTCCTTTTCGACCCCGAACTCATAGTAATTGTTGTAGTGCGTGATGTCCTCAAAGCTCGTGAGTTGTTCACCGGTCGTGGTGAGCGGGCTCTTCACCGTCGGCAACTTCGTATCCGCCAACACACCCAGGTGCGGTGAAACCACGTCTGCAATGCGGCTCACACCCAGGGCCGCGACCGCTGCGCCCACGCCGGCCGCCGCGGTGTCCCGTAAAAAGCGGCGTCTGTTCAGATACTCGTCCTTTGCGGTAATTGCGGACGAAGGAATATCGGATGGCTTACGAATCAGCATGGGGACCTCTCGGGGACTATCAATCTTCTATTAGACACTGGCCCGCCATCGAAGGACACGCAAAATCCCGGCTCCAAGTTGCAAAACGGATATATTCGTCTCCATACCGCGGGCTGGCCTATTCAGCCACGCCCGCACCGCGCCCCTGGAAAGGCCACTCATGAGCCCTCGCCGCGCGAAACAGGTAGATGCCGGTGCCTGTTACCGCAATCGCTGCAGCCACCCCGAATCCTCCCAACGCATGCGGACGATAGATCAGCAGGTAAATGAAGCCCGCCATCGCAGCCAGCGGCGGTAACGGATACAGCGGAATGCGAAAAGGCCGCGGCAACTCCGGCCTGCGAACCCTCAGCACTATAACGCCCACCTGCTGCAGCAGGAACTGCAGAAGTATCCGTGTAACCACCAGCATTGTGATCACCTGCGACAGCGACAAGAAGCAGAAACACGTCGCCACCAATCCCAGCGCGACCAGCGAGCGGTGCGGAATGTGATGTTTGGGGTGAATCGCCCCCAGGAACTGGAAATAGTTACCATCGCGCGCGGCTGCATAGGGCACGCGCGAGTACCCCAGCAGCAGCGAAAACACTGAAGACAGCGCCGTCCAGATCACAAGGGCCGACATTGTCCAACCCGCCCACCTCCCAAATGCGGACTGAGCCATCTCGGCAACCAGGCGCTGGTCCGTCGCCCGCCCTGTCAGGGCGGCCGCGGCTTGCCAGTGCGACCCTGCTCCATTCATCGCTACATACATTGCCGCCACAAGCACAACTGAAATCAGAATCGCGCGCGGAATCGTCCGCTCCGGCCGCCGCACCTCGCCGCCAAGGAACGTGATGTTGTAGTAGCCCCAATAGCAATACGTCGCCAGGAGTGTCCCTTGTCCCAGCCCCATGAGGCCGCCGCCAGCTGCGTGGGTTGCCGGCACTGAAAGCCCACTGAATGTCGCGCCTGCCGCGATCACCCCTCCAATCGCCACCAACACACCCGCGAACAGCACCCAGGCCATCCCTGTCACCACGCTGATGCGGCGATAGAGCATCCACGTCATTAAGAGGCAAGCGCCAGCGGCGGCAAAATTGGCATAGTGCAAGCCCCCAAGGGCGGCGAATGGGCTTCGTTCCAGACCCGGCCAGAACCACGCCAGAAAACTAGACAATCCGATGCAGCCGGATGCGATCGACAGAGGAGCGGAGAAGCTCAATTGCCACACATATAGAAAGCTGAGCCAATTGCCCGCGCCTTTCGGTCCATAGATCTCGCGCAGAAACGCATACGATCCGCCTGCCCTCGGAAACGCCGCACCCAGTTCCGCCCATACCAGGCCATCCGCAACGGCTATTGCCGCTCCCAGCACCCATGCCCATAAAGACAGGCGCAGGCCTGCCGCCGCAATTACAAGCGGCAACGTGATGAAAGGGCCTACGCCGATCATCTCCAACATGTTGAACAGGACCGCCGAGCGTAGGCCAATCCGCCGCTCCAGCGGTGTGTTGCTGTTCGACGTACTTGCCATGACAAAAGCGGGCTCAGTTTTCTTCGGCACTCTGGCGGATTGTACACTGACGGAGAATATGGCTACCCGCAAGCAAGCGAATTGGACAACCACCACCGCGTTCTGTTCAGTGCTGATCCTAGTCATGATCTCTGCGTTCGCCGGCATGCCGTCGATCTCCGCGCAAGCGCCCGACCCATCCGCGGTTTCATTCTCTGACCCGACTTCGATTGCGCTGCCGATCCCCGAAGATCGCGGTCAGAATGCCGTTGACCAGGCGCTGCGGCGCTTGCACACCACCGCGAGCGTCATGATGATCGTCGCGCATCCTGACGATGAAGACGGGCCGCTATTCACATACCTCAGCCGCGGCCTTGGCGCTCGCTGCATCCTCTACACGCTCACCCGCGGCGAGGGCGGCCAAAACGTCATGACCGGCGACACCTACGACGCGCTCGGCCTCATCCGCACCAGCGAGTTGCTCAAGTCAGACCTATACTCCGGCGCAAAACAGCTTTGGGGCACTCAGGCCGACTTCGGCTTCTCCAAAACGCAGGAAGAAGCCTTCGCACAGTGGGGCCACCAGCGCGTACTCTACGACGCCGTCCTGGCCGTCCGCCGCGAACGCCCCCAGGTCATCATCGCCACCTTCGTCGGCGCGGTCAGCGACGGCCACGGCCAGCACCAGGTCTCCGGCGAGATCGCGCAGGAAGTCTTCAAAGCCGCCGCTGATCCCAAAGTCTTCCCCGACCAGTTTAAGGACGGCCTCGAGCCCTGGCAGCCGCTCGCCGTCTACAGCATGGTCCCCTTCGCACCCATCAATGACAAAGGCATGATGTTCGACTATGCCACCGGAAAGTGGGCGCCCGCTCAGTTCCGCAATTACGTCACCGGAGCGGTTATCAAGGGTGCACTCTCCACTGATGCCACCATGGCCGTTGGCGATCGCGATACCCTTCTAGGCCGCAGCTATACCCAGATCGCCCGTGAAGGCTGGGGCCAGCAGAAGTCGCAAAACGGCGGCGCCAATCCCGTCCTCAGCGGTCCCGGCTCCGCCAGCTATCATCTCTGGGCTGTCGCTCAGTCGGCCGAAAACAAGTCTGGCAACGCCACTGGCCACGACCTCTTTCACAACTCCAAAGTCAACATCGACACTTCGTTCTCAGGCCTCGTGCGACTTGTTCCTTCACCTGCGCGGCCCGACTTTGTTGAGGACCTTCGAAAGATCGATCAGGACCTCAATCAATTTGAATCCACATGCCCATGCAATTCCGGCTCTGACTCCGCTCACAAGCTTGTCGCAATCTACCGTCAGGTTCTCGATCTGAGAAAGTCGGTAGCCGAGAGCAGCATGGATGGCAACACAATCTACAATCTCCTCTTCGAGCTCGACTCCAAAATCGCTGTCTTCCAAAGCGCGCTGCGCGATCTGCTCGGCATCGACTTCATCGCCTTCCGCACCAATGAGTCAGCCGTCCAGGGTGGCGGCTTCCGCAGCAACTCCGCCGACGAAGCCCCCGACAGCGTCTCCCCCGGCCAGGAATTCAATGTCCGCGTTCACATCGATGCCGGCTCGCAGGAAGTCCACGCCTCGAAGATCTGGTTCGAAGATGAAAACGGCCATTCCTGGCCAACTGGCAACCCCGTCACTACCTCCGGCACGGCCCCGTATTCCGACACAATCTATAAGCTAAAAGTCCCCGAAGACGCACAGCCCACAAAGCCCTTCTTTACACGCCCCAGCATCGAGCAGCCTTACTACGACATCTCCAATCCGGCATGGCGCAACCGCTCTTTCGCCCCATGGCCCGTCAATGCCTTCGCCCAATTCACATACGACGGCGTCCAAATCCGCATTGGCGAAGTCGTGCAAACCCTCCAGCGCGCCACCGGTCCCGGCGGATATTACGAGCCGCTCGTCATCACCCCGGTGATTGGCGTGACCGTCACTCCCGATGCCCGCATCCTTCCCCTCGATGGCAGTCCGCTGCCGGTGAGAGTCACCGTGCATACCCAGGCCGCAGGCGACGGAACGATCTCCCTCAAGCTCCCCGGCGGGTGGAGCGCGCAACCGGCCCAGGCCAGCTTCCATCGCACCGCCGCCGGCGACACCGAGCCCTTTCTCTTCAACGTCACGCCCGCCAACGATCACGATCGCGAAGTCCGGATTCAGGCCATCGTCGAATCCGGCGGCAAGTCCTACCAGAGCGGATGGCGCAGTGTGGGCTACCCAGGCCTGCGGCCTTACAATATGTACCGCTCCGCCGCAATGACCACTCGTCACGTCGACATGAAGCTTGTCCCGGGTTTACGAGTCGGTTATTTGATGGGCCCAGGCGACCTGGTGCCTGACGCAATGGAAGCAATGGGGATTCACCCTCATTTGCTCACGCCCGACGAGCTGGCATCAGCCACCCTGTCGCAGTGGAACGTCATCGTCATCGGCATCCGCGCCTACTCCACACGCCCTGAGCTCGCGGCCGCGAAGCCGCGACTCGATGACTTCGTGCGCAATGGCGGCACATTGATCGTGCAATACCAGAGCTCGAACTTCCCTTCTCCTCTGCCGCTTTCGCTTGGCCGCATCGCCGAGCGCGTCGTTGACGAAAGGTCGCAGGTTAAGCTTCTCGATCCCTCTAATTCACTGCTCAGTTTCCCCAACAAGATCACCGCGGCCGATTTCGACGGCTGGGTCGAAGAACGGGGGCATTCCTTCATGACTTCGTGGGACCCTTCGTTTACCCCGCTGACTGAAACGGCTGACCCGGAACAGACGCCGCAGCGCGGCGGCCTCCTGGTCGCGCACCTCGGTCGCGGCACCTATATATATGTCGCCTACGCGCTCTACCGCCAGTTACCCGAACTTGTTCCCGGGGCCTACCGGATTCTCGCCAACTTGCTGAGCGCAGGCAGCCATGCCGCGGCGGCGGCGACACCGAGCAGGTAGCAATCTGCAGTTGCGCTGCGCCGATCTGGTAGAGAAAATCCACATCGTGAACTCGTTAACACATGATGAATTCGGTCCTCCTATGCGGCCATATACGGCTAAGCCGTTTGTTTCGCACAGCGTTGGGAACCTAAAGACTTCGTGAATTGGTTATATATTCATCTATCTCTGTAATTCTTTCTTTCGGTAGCAGACAAGCAATCTGCGAGCACAGCTTTGCGATGAAGGTTCCGGGTTTGCCTGTGCTTCACGATTTCGACTCCACTGCGTGTCAGCAGGATCAGACAAATCTCATGCTCCTCTGGCAGCAAAGCGAATTGATCACAACACGATCTCAAGGAAACAAGAGAGGCCGAATGAATTCACGTCTGAAAGCGGCTGCCGCCATGATCCTGGCAGCCTGTGTAGCTTGCTCGTATTCCTACGCGAGCGCCGCCGCACCGCCCGCGAAGAAGCACTCCCACAAGAAAGCCGCTCCGAAAGGACCCACTGTCGAAGAGCAGATTCAGAGCCTTCGCCAGGATCTGGAAAGCCAGATCAATGCACTGAAATCCGATCTGGCCACCCGGGACGTCGAATTGAAGCAGGCGCAGCAGCAGGCAGCGGACGCGCAGGCCGCCGCACAAAAAGCCCAACAGCAGGCCGCCGATCAGGAACAGGCCGCTTCGCAGAACACAGCCTCGGTAACCACGCTCCAGTCCACCGTCAACGATCTGAAGGCGAACTCCTCCTCGCTCGCCGTCACCTTTTCCGACGAGACCAGCAACATCAAGAAAGAGATCGAGAGCCCGAATGCTCTCCACTTTAAGGGCATCACGATTTCGCCTACCGGCAGCTTCCTCGCAGCGGAAACCGTGTGGCGCCAGGGCGCAACCGGCGGCGACATCAACACGCAATTCACCGGCGTGCCGCTTGACCACTCCAATGCCGCGCAACTGAGCGAGTTCCAGGGTTCTGGGCGTCAATCGCGCCTCGCCTTGAAAGCGACCGGCAAGACCAACTTCATGACCATGACTGGCTACTATGAGATGGATTGGCTCAGTGCAGGCGTCACCTCCAACAACAACCAATCCAACAGCTACACCGTGCGCCAGCGCCAGTTATGGGCCGATGCCAAACTGAATAACGGCTGGGATTTCTCCGGAGGCCAGGGATGGTCGCTGGCAACGGAAACCACGCAGGGCCTGACCCGCGGCTCGGAAATCCTCCCCTCCTCCATCGATCCTCAGTACGAAGCGGGCTTCGTCTGGACCCGTCAGTATAGCTTCCGCGTCACAAAAAATATCGGCGACAAGGTGTTCTTCGGCGCCTCGGCGGAAAATGCCGAAACCCTCAATCCCGCCGGTGCCAACCTGCCCTCGAATCTTCTCATCGGTTCCGCGGGTAACGGCGGGGGCCTCTACAACTCCCTCGCGAACTACTCATTCAACAAGACTCCGGATTTTGTCGCCAAGTTCGCGCTTGAGCCCGGCTGGGGCCATTGGGAACTCTTCGGGATCGCGCGCGATTTCCGAGATCGCATCTATCCGACAACCGGAACACCCTTCGATGACACCGCCTGGGGCGGCGGGGTAGGCGGCGGCTTCCGTGGACCGCTCGCCAACAAAAAGATCTCCATCGGCCTGAAGGGACTGTGGGGTCAGGGCGTCGGCCGCTACGGCTCCTCCACCATCGCCGACGTTACCCTTCTTCCCTGGGGCGGTATCTCTCCTCTGCACGGCTTTTCTGCCATCAGCACGCTGGAGTTTAATCCGACTCCGCGCTTCATGGGCTACCTGAACTACGGCGGCGACTACATCGGCCGTGACTGGAGATTCGATCCGGGCAGCGGTAAGAACGTGGGCTACGGCACCTACGACGTGGACATGTCCGGCTGCAACGTCGAAGTACCTAGCGGCGGATCCTTCAGTCCCAGCACTCCTTCCGGGTGTAAGGCCAACAACAAGGACGTGCAGGAGTTCACGGCAGGGTATTGGTACGACCTCTCCAAGAGCGCCAGAGGACGTCTGCGCTACGGGTTGCAATACAGCCGGTTTGAGCGGGACCTGTGGTCCGGCAACGGCGGCGTCACCAATCCGTCAAATACCGCCAAGGGCGTAGACAATATGTTCTGGACGTCTTTCCGCTACTACCTCCCATAACTCACGTCTCATTCAACGACGAAGGGCAGCCCTCGGGGGCTGCCCTTCGCCATTCTGAAAAGGGAAGCAGCTATGGCTCGCGCGGTTCTCCGGTCGATACAAACGCGACGCCGTCAATCGCCTCACCGGATGCAAGCACATCGCGCAGGCGTTCAGGATTCGCCCCACTCTTTGCGACAGCCAGACGCAACAACTCTATCGCTTTCGCCGCGGGCACTTGCTGGCCCAGTCGGAAGATCCAAGGCACGTTCGTCGATGTGAGCGCCCTGTCACCGCTTAATGCAATCACCGGCACAAACGCCTTGAGCGCCAGTTGTTCTGATAAATGCGCTGCGTCGCGATCGAGGGCGATGATAGCCAAGGCATGCTGATCCATCAGCGCGTGTACCAGTTGGGTGGACGCCGTGCCCCAGTTTTGCTTGCTTTCAATCGGCACCAAGTGCCATGCCTCTGCCGGATTCGTGGCCGAAAGCACCTTCTGAATATCGGCCGAATCCGCCACCTCAACCGCATTTGGCCCGAACACTACAACCTCAACAGTCGCAACATCCGCCCGATGCGGCCCCGCGTAATCAAGTCCACCCTCTCCGACGCGCGCATACGGAACCCCGTTCGGCGCAACGTCGGCCTGCTGCTGCGGCTGGACCTTTTCCATCGTCGCCACGCGATAGGTGATCGACCGGTTGTGGACAGTCCCCAGGTACATCGTTGAAACATTCTTCTGGTTCGGATCGAATACCATGTGGCCGGTCACGCCATCGTATGCAACGATATTCGCCAGCGCATCATGGATCCTGGCGCGGTTCAATCCCGCCTTGCAGATGGACTCGAGCAGCGCATTCATCGCGTCATAAGCCAGCGACGCAAACTGCTCCGGCGGTTCGTGAAAGCGCGCGTCGAACCTCTGCTGGAAGGCTATCCACTTTGCATCCTGCCGGGTCGGGTCGTATGGGAACACCGCTTCGAATCCTTCCGCAGCATCGCCCGCCTGCGCCAAAAGCTCCGGCCCCAGCGTTCGGTATGACCCGAACACCCGTTGTTTCATTCCCATTGCCCGCATCTGCTTCAGAATGCCCGCGGCCGGAATCTCGTCTGCCCACAGCACAATGGCGTCGGCGCGTGAAGACTGGATCACCTTCAGTGCGCGCGTAAAATCCGTGTCGCCGGGCATATACTTCTGCTCGATCACGATCGGGTGCCCCAAACGTCGCGAGGCATCGCGCAGCTTGATCACCCCAAAGCGCCCGTAACGATTATTGACGCGGAGGATGGCCACCCGCTTCAATCCCAACTGCGTGAAGATGCGGCGCGCTAGCGTGAGGCATTGCACGCGGTCGTCCTGCAGATCGGTGAAATACCACGGAATATAGGTTTCCGGAATCGTCGGGTCGGTCGATGCCGAATTCACGATCGGAATCTCCGCACGCAGCGCAACGCGCAGAGCGATATGCGTCGACTCCGAACTGATCGATCCGAAGATCGCCCAATCCTTATCGTCGTACACCATTTTGACCACTTCGTTCGACGCGGAGCCCCAAATCGTCGGATCGGTCGGCCGATCGTCCCCATACACTGCCTTAGCCTGCCAGTTATCGTAATCGTTGTGCAGCATCAGGCGGAACGGCTTGCCGCCGTACCCGCCGCGCCCGTTCCATTCCTCCACCGCAAGCTGTGCACCGTGCAGCATGCGCAACCCGAACTCCTGTTCCGGATTGTGCTCGATGGGTCCGAAAAACCCGATTCGAACTTCCGTGATGTCTGTCGGCTCGGGCACGTCCCGGCCCGCTCCCGAGTAAATGTTGGGATGGACGTAATTGAGGTCGTATGGCGCGGCGAACTTTGCATACGGGCTCAAGTCCGCAGGCTCGCCCGCATAAGGCTTCACCACCCGGTCGCGCGGCGGACCTGACGGATGCGCACCGCACTCGCAGTGATGCGCATCCTGGGCCGCCACGCCTGTTACTGCGAAAGTAAATACCGCAGCCAACACCCATCCATTCCAGTTCACGGCCTTACTCCCCTTGTGACTTCTTTACGGTCCGGAACATCGCGATGGCTTCGATCTCGATCAGCAACTCAGGCCGGCACAAGTGCGCCTGGATTCCCGTAGAAGCCGGTAGCGGATCGAGCCCCTGTTCTGCGAAGAACTTGGTGCGCTCCTCGTTGAACACGTCGTAATCACGATCGATGTCGCGGAGGTAGCAACTCGTCCGCACGATGTCGTGCCACGTGCATCCCTCGCTTTCCAGCAATCCTGTAATGTTGTCGTAGGTGCGCCGTAATTGGGCTCGGAAATCTCCGATGTGCACGCTCTGCCCTTCCTCGTCGATCGAGGCCGTCCCGGAAATCAGCAGTATAGTAATTCCATTAAGGTCTATCCGCATGCCACGCGAAAACGAGCTCGGCTTCGCGTACGCGTAGGCCTCGTTGAGAACTCCGTGATTAGTTATCGCACGCTTGTTGATCGGCGCCTGCGCAATGGACTCCAGAATTTCGGCAAATGCACTCATCGTTGTTTTCTCCTTATGGATGTTGGCGAATCCCGTGGCTCAATCCTTTAGCTGTTGCAACCCAAATATCGTCTCCCTGCACATCCAGACCCAGAACGTAGTTGTGTGCAGGCGCTGTGGCGACAGGAACGCTCGTGACCTTCCCCTCCGCATCGCGCACCGTCATTTCCGGCGCTCCGTCTTTCAGCGACGGCCGGTATACAGCCCAGTTCACGCCGTCGTAATATGCCAGCCCTTTGTCCGTTCCAAACCACGCGCGATTTGCATCGAGCCCCTTCACGAAGTTAGTGAAGTTGGACGGCAACCCGCTGTCCTTCGTCAAAAAGTTATGCCAGTAGCGCCCGTCGTAACGGCTGTCGCCGAAATAGGTGGCAGCCCACACAATGTTGTCCACGTAGCTGACTGACGTGACGATCTCGTGGATGAGCCCCTGGTCCTTGAACAGCACCATCTCCGTCTCGCCATCTGGATCGTCATACTTGTCCCAGCGGCCAGTCTTCTGGTCGTACTCCAGCAGACCGCTGCCCCACACTGCGAAGTACACTTTCGTCGGCGTTGCGTTCACCCCGTACACCCAGATCTCGTTCATCGGTGTGTTGCGCTCGTTGTAGAGCGACCACTGAGCGGTTCGCAGATCCAGACGGCACGCGCCCGCGGCAGTCGCCACCCACACGTTTTCTCCCTCAACCGAAACCCCATACACCACGTCATTGCTCAGACCCGAATTGAGTTGCGTGTACGTGTCAATCCGTCCGCCCGAAATGCGGCTCAGCCCGGCCATCGTTCCTGCCCACACATCTCCGGTCCGCTTGTCGAGCGCGAGCGACAGC
>Ga0134126_10004568_pt1 | contig 17305 bp, 18 predicted proteins | sample KB31752_FD_96881 | JGI IMG/M metagenome (GOLD analysis project Ga0134126, IMG submission 96881) | Terrestrial soil microbial communities with excess Nitrogen fertilizer from Kellogg Biological Station, Michigan, USA - KB3-175-2 | ecosystem: Environmental > Terrestrial > Soil > Unclassified ...
CGATCATAACGAAGACGCCAAAAGGCCTTTGCTGTACCCGCTTTTCAAAAGGCTATTTAAGGACAACTTTAATATCGAGTCCAACGCCAAAGGCGCCGATATATATATAGCGGGGCAGCTATTGGTAGAAAGCAAAAGCGATGAAAGCCAATGGCTGGAAGGGTTTTACCAGGCGCTGCACTACCATAAAAAATACGGGCTGGTATATCCTGCCGTTATGGTGATCGCCCACAACTTTGTCGCCATCTGGAAATTGGACAAGCTTCCGGAATACGCTATCATTCAGTCGCATACAGCAGATGCTCTGAAAGCCCCGAATGTAATTGGTAAAGAAAATGCAAAAAAAACCCAAAAAGGCCCGAGACAGGAAATAAAAGAAAGCGCTTTTTACTGGCTGGACAAAAAAGACCTGGACGGCGACATTTTCGGCGGGGCGCGCAACCTGACGACCGAATCTTTTGAAATACTGAAAATATTAAGGAACCTTGATTCTGACCGGCTGCAAATTAATACCCACAATTTTATTGAGGTCATTGAGCGCATGAAGCCCTGGTTCGAGAACCCCATTGACGCGGTGCATTGCTTCTATACCATCGTGGCCTATTGGGATATTACCAGCACGGTAAGCTTTAATGAAGAAAGCAACGAGATAAGGGTTATCGGTTTCAAGGGCAGCAGGTTCAGCGACGAAGTGAATATCGCGCCGCGGTTTTTCAATGATTTTAAAAAATTTGTCGAGGGCCAGTACGTGTTTACCAATGAAGGCAGCGGCCTCACGGTTGACTATTATTTCAGCAGGTTTGATGAAGTGCTGTCACGCATTGACCCGGAATATGTCAAGCAGCATGGTATCTTTTTTACCGATGGCAACCTGAGCAAGTTCGCGCTCTGGTTTGTGAAGCAGCACCTTGGCAATACCCTACAGGAAAACTATATCGTGTTCGACCCTGCGGGCGGCTCCGGTAACCTTGTCTCAAGCTGGCGCGGCAAGCTCAAGCACAAGATCATATCAGAACTACAGCCGGATTTATTGCGCACCATTGAGCGGCGGATGCGGGTGGACCCCTTCCATGTGGAAACAGGCTTTACCATCATTCCCAAAACATCAGAAAACAAGGGCCTGAACTTTTTGGATATAGATGCGGAGACCTACCTGGCGGAGCTAACCAAAGAACTGAAACTCAAAAATATTGCGCTCGACAAACCGCTGGCTTTTCTGCTGAACCCGCCCTATAAAAGTACGGACGAAAACCAGAAAGTACGCGACGAAAAGGAAGCGCACTATGAAATAGACCCTTCCATCCTGCAACTCACAGGCGAGGACGCCGGGAAGGAACGCTACCTTGCCTTTTTGGGACAAATACTGAACATGGCCAAAACCCAGGCAAGCGGTCACCATGAGCTGAAACCGATCGTGATGATCTTTACCCCAACCTCCTGGCTAATACCCCGGACTACCTACGTGAACTTCCGCAAAATATGGGACAGGTATTTCAGATACAAAGCAGGGTTTATCGTCACCAGCAATGAGTTTTTTAAGCTGGATGGTCGGTGGCCGCTTGCTTTTACGATTTGGCAGTATGATGATATTGGGGCTGAAAGGACTAATAAGATCAAGGTCCTTGACCTAACGGACCTAGAGAAGAAGGATTTGAATATCAACTGGAATGAGGAAGATAATTTATTAAATCAGGAGGTTGAAAAAGTAATTTCAATTGGGAAACTGATTTCCCTAAACGATAAAAGAATTGAAATTAGAACCAATTTACCTTTAGTTTCCAAAAGTGAAAAAATGATCAGGCAGCCAAGGTATGATTTCAGTCATGCTAAAGATGCTAAATATGAAGGTAAAGTTGTGAGTGGCTTTCCAATTAGAGATGTTAAAAATCATTTTGAACTAAAAAGAATATGTGGCTCTACAGATGGAGCTTTCATAGGCTTTATGGATGACTTAACTCCTGTCCGCCTTAAACAAGATACTTGCGATAGACAGAGTAATTCGCCTGATCGGGTATGGTTCAGGCTAGATTTATCTTTTTTAGACACAAACAAATCTAAAGTATTTTCATGCCCTCCTGATCAAAAAGGTTATGCCTCTTATGATTTGGCAACAGCTAAAGCAACATTTAACTGGTTTTGTTTAACTAAAATTTTAAACGGCCGTTACCCAATATGGGCAAACCAATTTGACATTTGGGCGCCAAATATCAAACCCGAACTTGAAAAATACTGGTATTCGCTTTGTTTTGCCTTTGTGCTGGCAGAGAACCGCTGCATTGTCACCAAATTTGAAAAGGACAATCCTGTCAAGGGCGCACTGGAGGTATTTGTAGATAACCCCATGTGCCCGCTCAATCCCGAATCTTTCTGGAGTGCTACGCTCGATAAAGAAATTGTATCCAGTCCGCCCCTGGCCCAAGAACTTGTAGATGCCGTGAAGCGGCTTTATAAAACCTGGAGCCTGAAATACTGCAAAGGCCAAACCCTACAGCATACCGGCCTGCAAAACGAACCTTATTTCAAATATTTCAGCTATCCCGATTTCCTGACGCCATGCTCCGGCCTCATTCAAATCCGCAAATACGCTGAGATACATGGAAGTGCAGATTTGCTGGAGCTATTTGCAGAAATTTCGTCTGGGACGAAGAAAGTAAGGGAGGAGTTGTACAGGTTATTGGTAGAGGAGTTTGGGTATTTTGGGTAGATTTAACGAACTAAAAGAAAAAAAATATGAGTAAAGCATCGGATAAAAAAGTATTTCGATTAGCCAATCATTCCAAGGCTAAAATAGAATGCTATTGTAATTATCTAAGAATTTACCTAAGTATTCTTGCCAATGCTCCATTTGATAATATTTACATTTTAGACTTGTTTGCAGGTGAGGGTAAAGATATTGATAATGTTTCTTGTAGTTCAGTTGCGGCAGCTGAAGCAATAAGGGATCATTATAATTCCGGCAAGACTTCCTGCAAGAAAATAACGTTTGAATTGAATGATTCGGGAAATTCAGTAATCGAACCTGGTTTTAAAAAAATAGACCGTGTAAAAAGATTCATAGATGAATTGCACCTGCCTAACAGCGTTCAAACCACCTATTCAAATAGCCCATTCGAGGATATCATTGATACGGTTATCAGAAAAATGAATGCATTAAAGTCAAATGAAAGAGCATTGTGCTTTATTGACCCGTTTGGTTATAAATATTCAAAACCCGAAAAATTAAAGAGTATTCTTCAAAATGGACGTACTGAAGTCTTATTATTTATTCCTATATGCTTTATGCACAGATTTGCTGCTAAAGCAGTAAATGATGATTCATTTACTGAGGGAAAACACATTGAAGAATTTTTATCTGTTTTATTTCAGAATAAAATCCCAGAATTAGGTAGTCAGATTTCATTCATCAAAAAAATACAGCAACAATTCAAAATCTTTCTGAATGTACCGTATGTGCGAGAAATGTACATTGAGAAGGATAAAAATCAATACTTTGCCTTATTTTTCTTTTCGAATAACAAACTTGGATTTGAGAAAATGTTAGAGGCAATATGGAAAATAGACGAGAAGAGTGGTAAAGGGTTTACAGTTAGCATGAATTCTGTAAATCCCGGGTTATTTGACAATATAGATCATGAATCTTATACCAAACTATTATTTGATGAAATAAAACGAAATAAAAAGATGTCGAATCAGGAAATTTTTGACTTCGGGTTAAAAAATAATCATTTACCTAAACACAGCAATAAAGTGCTAACCGAACTTAGGAAAGAGAAAAAAATTAAAGCAACTTTTGAAAATGGCGATAATGCGCTTGCTTTTTACATCAATGACGGGCACCAAAATAAAATATTCGTAACTTCAATAATTTAAATATTATGGCACACTCATCTATCGAATGGACAGAAATGACCTGGAATCCAACCACAGGATGCGATAAATTAACTGCAGGATGCAAATTTTGTTATGCGGAAGTAATGACTAGAAGGCTACAGGCAATGGGGGTAGATAAATATCAAAATGGATTTAAAATCACCATGCACGAAGATGAACTTAAAATTCCTAAAAGCTGGAAGAAGCCAAGGATTGTATTTGTGAATTCAATGAGCGATATGTTTCACAAAGATGTGAAAATTGACTTTATTCAGAAAGTATTTAAAGTAATGAGAGATAATAGCCAACATGTTTTCCAGGTACTCACCAAGCGAGCTGATATATTACGGTATTATGATAGTGAAGATTTGCTTGAATGGCGACACAATATTTGGATGGGAGTATCCATTGAAAACGCCAAAGTGTTGCACAGATTAGATTTACTAAGACAAACCAGAGCCAAGATTAAGTTTCTATCGTGTGAGCCTTTATTGGGTCCATTACCAAATATGAATTTAGAAGGCATTGATTGGGTGATTGTGGGAGGAGAAAGTGGACGCAAACCCAGACCAATGAAAGAAGAATGGGTACTTGATATTAAGGAACAATGCGAAAATGCTGGTGTTTCCTTTTTCTTTAAACAATGGGGCGGAACAAACAAAAAGAAAGCTGGTCGTATTTTAGAAGGCAAAACTTGGAGTGATATGCCGCAAAGTAGAACTTGGCGTCAAGCGTAAAGATGTATTCGAGCCGGATGTGCAGTTTTTTGAACAGTATAGGTAGTAGCTGTGATAAAATAATTAAAAAAAATCTCCCCCGCCCTCGCTCGCGTCCCGCGAGTGTGTGTATTTGCGGCGTCCCGCCGAATTATATATTCAACAATAGGCCGAGGCCCCCCGCCGTCGCTCGCGTCTCGCGAGCGTGCGTATCTGCGGCGTCCCGCCGAAAGAGTTCAGCGTCGCTAAATCATATTTTTATATCTTTGCTGCAAAGCCTTAACAAGGGGTGTCGGGTCATCTAAACCATGTGCCGCCATCGTACGTGTTGGGGCTTTATTCGTTTAACTTACCTCGTCGCGTCTCGCGAGAGTGTGTATCTACTGCGTCCCGCCGAAATTATATATCCAACAATAGGCCGTAAGCCGGGGATAACCCCCCCGCCCTCGCTCGCGTCTCGCGCGCGTGTGTATCTGCGGCGTCCCGCCGAAATTATATTTCGACAATCAGCCGGAGGCCCCCGAAGAAGTCCCCGAAGAAGTCGGGACAGCCGGGACAGGCGGGGATAGCCCCACTCGCAAGATGCGAGCGGAGGCACAGGCTTAAGGAATTGACACGGTTCCCATATTGGTAACATTACCATTAGTCACCACAACACCATTCACTACTTTTATATTTAAAGGGGGGGCAGGCACAAAGGCTACATTATATGTTCCGGCAGCCAGGCCGCTGAACATGTAATTTCCATTCACATCGGTATAGATCCCCACGCTGTCTACCCCTGAAATGGCATAAACAGCGGGATTTACAGATGCCGGGCTTACCATTCCCTTTATGGCGCCGCTTGTGGCAGATGTACTTGTGCGGATAACGGGTTTTAACAAAAAACCGCCATTGCCTTCATTTACAATTGACTGGCTGGCATCAAAATCCATGAGCACAACGTAAGTAACCCCGGCTGTCATGGTATAGTGTACCTGTAGCTTTAGTCCTGACTGTTGCGCGCTGGGTGTTTGCAAAGGATAGCTTTGGCCTTTATATACAACAGTATTATTCGGGCCCAGAACCAGCCTTACCTGCGATATATTGCCCGAAGGCAATGTGCCGCTCGCTAAAAGCGTATCTACGCCATTGGTAAGCTTTGTGAGATCATATACGCCGGCGTGTGTACTCAATGCAACCCATCCGTTATCTCCATTTTGAGAGTTAACATCCACTTCATGCACGTCAATATATACGGCATCATAAGGCCCTGTAGCATCCGTCATACGCATCTGCATGGGGTAGCTCGGATTGCCGGGACTGCTGCTTTTTTTGCATGCAGTGAAAGATAGGATTGACAATGTTGCTAAAACAATAAGACTTGTTTTCATTGAATATGAATTTGTTATACCGGTATAACCCACAGAATAGGATAATGTTTATATATCCCCCTATTCCCGGCCTATGGCCACAGACAGAAACGCCGAACCGGGCGTTCGAGATTTGCGGCGTCCCGCCGAATTATACATTCAACAATCGGCCGGAGGCCCCCTAAGAAGTCCCCGAAGAAGTCCCCGAAGAAGTCGGGACAGGCGGGGCTGGCGGGGATAACCCCACTCGCAGGATGTGAGCGGAGGCGGGAGTAATCAACAATGATTCCATGACACAAAATATAAATGGTAGATTTGCAAATGTTGCTTTTTGTAGACATGAGCCGCTTTGTCCCTACAGTTCGTTGCAAAATGCAGGAAGAGGCAAAGAGCATTTTATTGATATATGAAATTGGACAAGAACATTCAGATTATACTTCTGCTTATCATTGCTACTACCCTTGAGGCATCAGGCGATGCATTGATACGAAAATTAATTTATCAATATACAGGTGTTTACCGGGTTATTTTTGGCCTACTGGGAGGCATTTTATTGTTTGGATATGGATTTACCTTAAACCTGGCCCCGGTAGAATTTAATAAAGTTGTAGGCTTATACATTGCAACCTTGTTTGTCGTGTGGCAGATCACAAGCTATTTCACAACGAAACAAATTCCATCACTGCCTATTATTGTGGGCGGAATGTTAATCTTTGTGGGTGGATTAATCGTTACTTTTTGGGAGCACTGAAAAGTCTAAAATGTTATAACCCAGCACTCGGTATGTAGCCACAGACCGAAACTTCTATTTATATGTTTATCGCCAACCGCCCCGCCCGCAAGTGGGCACCCCGCTCCCGAAAAAGGCGGGACAGGCTCAACTAAGGCGGGGAATTGCGTACGCATGATAGTTTAATGATGCGGAGCCATCTTCAAATTCCCAAATCCCCCAATTCCCCAATTCCCCAATTCCCCAATTCTCAAATTCCCAAATTCCCAAATCCCCAAATTCCCAAATTCTCAAATCCCCAAATAGGCTTAACTTTGCACTCTTATGTCAACAGCACACGAAAAGGTAAAGGTTCTTATCATCGGTTCGGGGCCGGCCGGATATACGGCTGCCATATATGCCGCAAGGGCGGAAATGAAACCTGTTTTATACACGGGCATTCAGCCGGGCGGGCAGCTTACGATCACCACCGATGTCGAAAATTATCCCGGCTACCCGGATGGAATCATGGGACCTGCCATGATGGAAGATTTCCGCAAACAGGCCGAACGTTTTGGCACCGATATCCGATTTGGGCTGGCTACTTCGGTTGACTTTTCTTCGTGGCCGCTGCTGGTTACTTTTGATGAAGAGCATATCATAGAGGCCGAAAGCGTGATTATATCCACGGGCGCATCGGCAAAGTGGCTCGACCTCGAATCGGAACAGCGGCTGAACGGGCATGGGGTTTCGGCCTGCGCGGTATGCGATGGGTTTTTCTTCCGGCAAATGGATGTCGCCATCGTGGGCGGTGGTGATACAGCAGCGGAAGAATCTACTTACCTGGCCAAGATCTGCAAAAAAGTACATCTCCTCGTGAGGCGCGACGAACTCAGGGCGTCAAAAGCCATGCAAAAAAGGGTATTGGCCACCCCTAATATAGTAGTGCACTGGAACACCGAAACCAAAGAGATCCTCGGCCATAAAACGGTTGACGGCGTGCTTGTTAAAAACGTTATTACCGGTGAAGAATCCAAATTAGATATTCAGGGCTTTTTTGTGGCCATCGGCCATACCCCGAACACGGAAGTTTTCAAAGGATGGGTTGACCTGGACGAGCATGGCTACATTAAAGCCAAACCGGGCAGCACACATACCAATATAGAAGGTGTTTTCGCAGCGGGGGATGTGCAGGATAGGATTTATCGCCAGGCCGTAACGGCGGCAGGCAGCGGATGCATGGCGGCGCTGGACGCGGAGAAGTTTCTGGTTGCTAAAGAAACCGCGACCGTGGAAGAGTAAGAAGTAAGATGTGAGAAGAAAGAAGTGGAAATAATATTGGATAGCATAAGTAAGAAGTATAATCGCACTTGGATATTCAGGGATATTTCTTACAAGTTTGAATCCGGCAGGAGCTACGCTATATTGGGCAACAACGGCAGCGGTAAATCAACCCTGCTGCAAATCATTTCAGGGTTCCAGTCCCCGTCGAAAGGGGAGGTATATTATTCTGATAACCAGAAGATAATGCCTGAGAATTTTTACAAGTATTTTTCAATGGCTACGCCTTATATGGAACTGCCTGAGGAGTTTACGCTTACTGAAATGATCCGGTTTCATTCGAAGTTCAGGAAAAGTCCTTTTTCCATTGCAGAGATCATTGAGAAACTGGAGCTCGAAAAAGAAAAAGACAAAGAGATCAAGGATTTTTCATCGGGGATGAAACAAAGGCTAAAGCTCGGCCTTGCACTTTTTTTTGAATCTTCAGTCATCCTGCTTGATGAACCTGCCACCAACCTCGATGCCCGCTCTACAGAATGGTACCGCCGCACCGTTCAGGAATTTTCCGCAGGAAAAACCTTAATCATATCGTCCAACCAGGAGATTGAATATGATTTTTGCGGGGAGAGAATTGATGTTGAGGATTATAAGCAGAGCAAGATTTGAAGATTCAGGAAATTTTTCCTGATTTTCAAAATGTCCGTTAAACAGGCTGCCCTTCTTCATATAAAGTATCCGGACTAAAATCAAGTTCATTGCTCCATTGGATGCTTCCCATGAATGGTCTTACACTCATGAACAACGATAAATCTTTTAGCTCTGTAAAATCACCAAATTTAAGATATGGCTTGACATCAAACCTCCGCATGTCATTATTGCTAAATGTAAGCAGCAGGGTATAATCTTTATTTGCTTTCACCTCAATAACTTTTGGGCTCATAGCCATAAGTCTTTTTTGGTGCCAAAACTACGAAATCTCGTCCAACCAGGAGATTGAATATGATTTTTGCGGGGAGAGAATTGATGTTGAGGATTATAAGTAGGGATATAAATAACCCGTTTTCAATGCATTCACTCTACTTTCCATTGCGATAGCTTTTGGAAATAAAATATTGTTTTCCAGGTGTATGTGCAAATGCAGGTCTTCCTCAAATTCCTTGAGCATAGAATATGCGACCCTGTAAGTTGTGCATGCGTCAGCGGGCGGACTATAACTATTGCTCAACAATGAGATTCTTTCAAACCTTTTTCCTTCTGTTGCGTGGTCCGCCATCATCATTTGAATTGGATTTTGAATTGTTCCAAAATTGGCTTGTCTTGTCTTTTCATGTTTGTTTTCTGCTTTTGCCATTTCTCTGATAAAAGGGAATAGTATAAACTCTTCTTTTTTCATGTGAATTGCAAGTTCATAAGCAGATGCGTTGAACTGTTCGTTTATCTCGAGCAATTCGGGATGTTGATTTCCATGAACCTTACATATTTTGTCTAAATATTGCTTCAAAGCAGGCGTTTTTTCTTTAATATACTTGTGATGGTTTGTTTCAATATAATCTGCGAGCAAATCTAATGGGAGCGACTGAAAATCAGTACCTTGATTGTCATCCTGCTTTGAGGCTTCTTCCAGATCTGCCAGCAATACCCCGGGAGCTATTTTTTTGTTTTCGCAAACTTCATTTATGGTTCTGCCACCTTTGCAGCAAAAATCAATGGCATATTTCTGAAATACGACCGCTGTACGATAGTTTTCAGATACAAATTCTCCGATACTTTTTGAATTTAAATTTCCCATCTTATTTATTATTTAGTATATTTTTATTGTTTTAGAAAGGTTAATCCGTTATTAATGTCTTTCGATAGGTCAAGTAAAGAAGTCGTTTCAAGCATCCTTTTCAAAGAATTTCTTATAGCTTTAAATTTGTTATGTACCGGGCAGGGTTTGGCCTCATTGCAATTGCTGAATCCCAGGGCACAGCCATTGTAAATAGAATCGCCATCAATGGCTGTAACAATTTGGCTGAGCATAATCCTGGAAAGGTTGTTGCTTTCGATTTCAAAACCTCCGGTAGGGCCTTTTAATGATTTTATAATACCGCTTTTTGTAAGTTTTTGTAAAATTTTTGCCGTAAAGGCAACCGGGGAATTTATTTGACTGGAAATATCGTTTAAACTTATCCGGGAATTATCCTTTGCGTTCGCAGCAATAACCAACGCGGCTTTTATTCCATATTCACATGCTTTTGAAAACATCTTTTCTTATTTACGGCACAAAGATAATGGAAAGGTTTGAATAAAGGATTAATTTGTCCGAATATAATGCCGGGGGAGTTCTTTATGAAAAAAACGCTCTCATTACAAATCCTTTCGCCTGAATATCCTTGCCGAAAGCCAGAGAGGCCATAGTATCCAGAGCATCATGCACCCGATCGTAAAAATAGTGCCGGCGAAAGTTCCAAGTAGCTTTTTAAACAGGGCGCCGGAGTAACCCATTAAAACAGCAACATCGAGGTGGAGGAGCATGAATACGCGGGAAAGATCAACCGGGTTTAAGGCAACGATAGCAACAATAGGCTTATCAATCGGGTAATCGCTAAATGAAAAAATAAAGGTCATCAGGAGGCCGTCGAATAATAATGTAAAGAAAAGGGCGATGAAAATTGAAGCGCCTATGGCCTTTGTTTTATCTTTAAACAAGGCAAAAACCAATAATGCGAGGGCGGAAAAGCAGAGGGTAAGCAGCAATCCGCAAATAATTAAAATGAAAGCTTCCATGCCGGGCGCCAAAAACAAAGCCGGAACGCCGATACCAACGGCATAGGCAATGCAAAGGGAAATGGCAATTCCCCCGTATTCAGATAGAAGCAGGGAACTGCGGCCCAGCGGTAAAGCGAGCAGCAGTTCGGTAAATTCCATTGAATTGAAAAAATAAATAGTTGAAAACAAAATACTTATAAGCGGCACGAATAAAAGCGAGATGTCAAGAAGGCTGAGCAGCCCTTTTGAGGTGTTGTTATCCAATGATAGCAGACTTATGGATAATCCTGCTAATATAATGGTATAAACCAGGATTACCTTATTGCGGACCAGGTCTAATAGTACATACTTGATTATTTTCATGCGGGGTTTGTTTTATAGGCCTCATCGTGGAGGATTCTGGCAATTACTTTATTTAGTTTTTCTTCACCTGTTATTTTTTGGAGTTCTTCAACGGTCTTATTAAAGAATACCTTGCCTTCCTGGAGATAAACAATATCGCTGGTGATGCCCTCAAGGTCGCTCAAGACATGGGAAGTAATCAGGATTACTTTTCCTTTTTGTCTCTCCTTCGCAATTTTTTCTTTAAGCAATTCACTTGATACCGGATCCAGGCCGGCAGTAGGCTCGTCAAGTATCAGTATTTCAGGTGAAAAAATAAAAGCCAGGCAAGCGCTTACCTTTTGTGTAGTACCACCAGATAAACTACGCATGGATTTTTTACGGATTTTATCTATTTCAAAACCTTCAATCAATTCCTCATCATAGCTTTTACAGTCCGACCTGATCTCTTTAAGCATGTGTATGACCTGTTCTATGGTCATATTTTCAGGGTAACGGCCGATCTGCGGCATATACCCGATCTGGGAACGATAGGCATGATGGGCGGTAACCGCTTCGTTATTAATTTTTATCACGCCATTATCAGGAATTACGAGTCCAAGAATAGATTTAATGATGGTTGTCTTTCCCGACCCGTTTGGGCCAAGCAAGGAAATAGCCTGTCCTTTTTTAAAGCTCAGGTTAATATCATCCAGGGCTTTATACCGCCCAAATGATTTATTAAGATGTTCAATAGAGATCAATGCTTAAATTATATATTTGTGATACGCTTCATAAGTGGCGAATTATCTCGTAACTGGTCGGGTATAATACTTGGCATTACTTTCTCAGCCTGGTCCATGACATGGCTTAATAAGCTATGAAAAAGTATCATGGCTGTGGGTGTTTTTTCAATAACAACCGAAAACAGGCTTACAGGGTAATAGGGAACGTCTCCGGTGTTATTTTTATCAAGGTCATACCCATCATATTTGTCCCAGTAGTTGCCATCAAAATTATTCAAAACCAGTGTGCCATTTGTAGCTATATCAAATGTATTTCCGATAAAATTATTATGTTCTATGGCACTTCCGCTACAGCTTGCCTGTACCCGCATGGCCCATCCATTATTAAGAAAGTTATTGTTCCACGTGTGTATCCTGGTTGTTCCTTCCATGTATAAGCCAACAGTATTTTTAATAAATAAATTATTACCAATCTTACTGTCGGTAATTTCCTTTAACAATAACCCATAGGATGCATCACCCCAATTTTGGCTGAATGTGTTGCAGTACATTTCAACCCCTCTTGAATACATGACTGCCACGCCAGCCCCGTTATTGCTAAAGACATTCTCTTTATAAATATCATTATGGGAAAACATGAAATGAAGGCCATACCTGGCATTGGTAAAGGATTTGTTTTTAATGATCTGCGATTCTGTTACAAATTCAAAATAGATGCCGTCACGCTGTCCTGAAATTGTGTTGCTTCTGATGGTTAAGTGATCGCTTTTCCAGGCATGGACGCCGTTGCCACTGTTGAACTCATCAACCGCATTTCCTTTGATATAGTTATCAGTTATCAATATATATGACGCATTTTGTAGATAAACCGCATAGGTGTTATTATAAAAAAGGTTAAAGCTCACCTTTACATTCTTTGCATTTATTATTTTTACCCCCGCAATATCACTCATACTGTTCCTTCCTGTATTCTGCAACTGTAGGCCGTCAATAATCACTCCATTGGCAGTAACCGTAAAGAGCGCATATTTATTTTCCCCGTCTATTACAGGGAAATTTATTCCTGAAATAGTAAGTTTCTTATTTACAATGATTTCATGTTCCTTATAAATTCCAGGTTGCAACAGTAGTTCATCTCCCGGCGTCGCTTTCGCAATTGCTGCGTGAATGCTATGCTGGCCCGGATAAACCTTGAATGCTTTGGCATGCAAACATTCATTGAAAACCAGAAAACAGAAAAAGGCATACAAAAAAAGAATGCGCATTTTTAACGTTTCAGTTCATTCCAGTGTACATCAGTGGCGGTCAAGCTATCCTTTAAAATATTTGCTTCCGGGGCATTGGCAAAAGCGCCTGTATTGCCTCCCATTGGCGATTTAAAAAAATCATTTTGAATATAAACCGCCCCCACGGCATTTAAAAACCCTTTCTCTTTTTGAAGATAATCAGATACAAAAAACTTCATGTCTGTCTCAGGCAGTTTATTTTCAGCCAGGTAATGCATCATGCAGCCTATATCATCAAACTTATAAACCCTTCCTTTTTTATCAATCATTTCGGCTGCAAAGCGTTTATCAACAATGGTCATTTTACAATAGGAACAGTCATCTTTACCATATTCAACTGGTTCAGCAGATCGGCTGCATGAAAACATACAGGCCAAAACAATAAGACAAGCAATTAAACCTGGTGATTTCATATTATTTCCTTACGGTTTTTTTTCCATTCATAGAAACAAAATAATACAAGTAACACTCCAGCTGAAATATAAAACCACCCTGCAATATCAGGCTGTGACAATATCTCGAAATTAAGGAGTTTTTTATAACCAATCAATGGAGGCTGAAAAGACATTCCCGGTACTTTTATCGGGGCCATCGGGTCAAGATTGTGCCCATAATTGTATTCCCATTTGTAAAAATCAAAAAATGAAAAAAGACCTATGGCCATAAATATTCCAGCCCAGGTATAATAGGCTGCCTTTCTGTTTGTTACTAAAACAAGTATGCCCAGGCCCATAAATATCAGCATCATAGCAGGCAGATAGATAAATTCGGCAAAATCCTGTTTCCTGATACTGTGCATCCCAATATAGTGGTTCAGGCCATTTACGATATCAACATCTCCTTTGATATCATTGAGCCAGATTTGCATGGTCAGGCCACCCGGGTATTGGGGAGCTCTCATGTCAATGCGCCACATGGGTAATATCCAGAGGGTAGCGAGGCAAAGGATTACCAGGATAACACTAAATTTTCCCGGGGAGGTTAGCTTTTTCATTTCAATTTTTAATAAAGCCGCCGGCAATTGCCGACGGCTTTTCAATATATTAATTTTCAGATGCGCTGTCTATAACATTAGTCCCAAATTTTAAAGGGACATTTGATCCTTTTGGCGATACGCGCAGGTATCCTGACATTTCCTGGTGGAGGGCTGAACAGAAATCTGTACAATAGAATGGAGTAATACCTTGCTTCTCGGCAAGATATTTTAGCGTTACCGTTTCTCCTGGCATTACCAGCAGTTCTGCCCCAGGGTTGTTTTTAATGGCGAACCCATGTGGTATGTCCCAATCCTGCTCAAGGTTTGTGACGTGAAAATATACTTCATCGCCAACAAATACACCTTCGATATTGTCAGGAACAAGGTGCGAACGGATGGCAGTCATATATACATCCACGCGGTTCCCGGTGCGAACCACTTTTGCTTCTTTTTCACCCATGGTATGAAATTCACTATGGTTTTTATTAATATCATAGAATTTAACACTTTGATCCTTGATCAAGCTTGCCGGGCATGCCTGGCCGTAGTGCGGTTCACCAATAGTCGGGAAATCCAGTATTAATTCCATTTTATCTCCACTTATATCGAATAGTTGTGCAGACTGACATAGTTCTGGCCCTGTTGGCAAATACCTGTCTTTGGTAATTTTATTATAAGCAACAAGATATTTGCCATATGGCTTTCGGCTATCGCCGCCGGGTACCATCAGGTGGCCGGTAGAATAAAAAGTAGGCGACCTGTCAATTACGTTTAAGTCTTTAAGGCTCCATTTTACAACTTCAGAAGAAAGGAACATGGAGGTATATGCATTTCCTTTACCATCAAACTCTGTGTGTAACGGCCCGAGGCCAGGTTTCTTCACTTCGCCGTGCAGGGCCGCTTCATATTTAATTACCGGGATCCCATAAAAATCGCCCTCAAATTGCTTGTTTTGTATAGCGCCCTGAATTTTACTGAATGAAAATACTGGGATCAACGCAGCAAGCTTGCCGCTGCCCACAATATATTCACCGGTTGGGTCTATATCACATCCATGCGGCGATTTGGGGCAAGGGATCATGTAAATGGCCTGGGCAGCTATAAGATCCTTGACATCAAGCATCGTAATTTCATTTTCAATGGTTGAAGTAGCCTTTTCCTTGTCTTCATCATATACATTGTGTGCATATTTGGCCTGTATTTTTTTACCCTTCCCGGCCTTAAAAAATTCTTCCGCTTTTTTCCAGTTAAGGGCAACAATATAATCTTTATCCCTTTGTGAAGCATTTACTTCAAGCAATGTATAGGCCTGCTCGGTATTATAAGAAGAAAAGAAAAACCAGTCGTGTGAAACTCCTTTACCGGCATGGCTCAGATCAAGGTTCATGCCCGGTAATGCAATCTGGAAGGCTAAATTCATTCGCCCGGTATTTTTATCCACCGCTATAAAAGAGATGGTGCTTTTAAAATTCTTTTTGAAGGAACTTATAGGTACGTCCTGATCTCCCAGGGGCACTGAAAAGCGTGTACCGGCAACCACATATTCTGTATTTTCAGTAATAAAAGGAGAGGAATGGTTGCCCGCACTGTTAGGTATCTGCAATATCTCCATTGTTTTAAAAGTCTTAAGATCAATCCTTGCCACGCGGGGAGTGTTGTTAGCATTTGCAAAAAGCCATCTGCCGTCATATTCACCATTGGTTTGCGACAATTCAAGGTGATGCTGATCGTCCCAGGGTATAAATCCTGCCGTAGTATTCAGCATAGGTTTGGTTTCTTCGCTGTACCCATATCCGTTTTCGGGAAAAACTGAGAATACCGGAATCTCCTTAATCAACCTGCCGGAAGGCAATCCATACACCACGACATTGCCGCTAAACCCTCCGGAAACGAAATTATAAAATTCATCATACTTCCCGGGAGCTACATAGGCTTTTGCAGCAGCATCGCCAGAAACAGCCGATTCCGTATTTTTCATTTTGCAACCGGCGAAACTTGCCGTTATACATAGACCGAACAGAAAATAATTTATATTTTTCATAGTATGTTTATTTAAGTATTTAGCAGAACCAATCATTTCTTCCCATCATTCTTCCGCATAAATTCTACCATATCGCGTGCTTCTGCATCTGTAAGGTTCTGGTTTGGCATGCGTACCATACATTGTTCAAGAAGAGCCTGGGCATTGGGGTCTTTATTGATCATCTCGTCAGTGTTAGTCACGAAATTCATAATCCATTCAGGTTTTCTTCTATCTGTTACACCTTTCCAACCGGGACCAACCAATTTCACATTTGTTAATTTGTGACAGGCCGAACACTTTAAATCATATATTTTTTGGCCTGTATTAATCATGCCCTGGTCCAGGGGATGCGTGAGCTCAACATGTGTAAACTTGCCAATTCCCTTGGAGTCATCTGCTCCCTGGGTTTCATTTGTTCCTTTGGATTCGGTGGCTGTGTTTTGATCTTTATTATCTCCGCTTTGCTGCGGGCCAGAGTTACAGCCCCAAGCAAAAACCCCTGCAATTGCTACGATCTCAATGAATTTTGTAAGTTTCATAATAATAGGATATTTAAAGTTATTTATATGCAAATTTAATTTGTTTCGCCTTTCTATAAATCTGATAAAAATCATACAATTTCATGATAATTAAACTCCAAACCACATTATATTTTTATGGATTGAAATTTTACGCGGTAAAGGCAAAAGGATTTTTTATAGCGGACAATTTTGTCCGAAAATTTTCAACGCCTTAGATTTTGTCAAATTTATTATTGGCTACACCGCGATTGAATAACCGGGAGGGAAGCTCTCAATAAACGGAAGCGTCAAACATTTCCCGGCTCTTCGATCACCATGATATATATTTCCCGGTTTCCGGTTTGTCAAATTTCCAATCTCAGACTTTTTTCAATAAAAGTATCGTTTTTAAAAGTTCCTAATCTAAATTTGCGGCCAATAAGACAATCCCCGGTAAGAAATGAGAAAACAAATAAAGGGTAACCTCCACAAGCTATTTCTGTTCGTTCTTTTTTCATTTGCTTGCTATGCCATGCAGGCTGCTGCTGCGCCCGACCCTAAGAAGGGCAAGGAAATTTTTGAGAGCACCTGTACGGCCTGTCATAAGATAGGGGGCAAGCTCATTGGGCCTGACCTCGCGGGAGTGAAAAAACGCTGGGGCGGGGACCTCACCAAAATGACGGCTTATGTCCATAACCCTTCAAAATTCTTTACCACAGACCCTTATGTTGAAAAACTGGTAAAAGACGCCGGCGGAACACTCATGGCCGGTCA
>Ga0134126_10004569_pt1 | contig 17304 bp, 17 predicted proteins | sample KB31752_FD_96881 | JGI IMG/M metagenome (GOLD analysis project Ga0134126, IMG submission 96881) | Terrestrial soil microbial communities with excess Nitrogen fertilizer from Kellogg Biological Station, Michigan, USA - KB3-175-2 | ecosystem: Environmental > Terrestrial > Soil > Unclassified ...
GTAGCCTGAGGGATCACGGTCGTTGAATTCCTCGCGCCATCGCGGCTTTCCGCGGTCGGCGTGGGCCAGCGCGCAGCGGAAAAGGTCGAGGTCGCGGCTGTAAACGACGCCACCCGAAGCACCAGTCATGTGCGCCTTGCGATACATGGTCGAGAAGGCTGCGATGTCACCGAACGTGCCGACCGGCCTTCCGAAGATGCGCGCTCCGTGCGCCTGGCTGCAATCCTCCAAAACTTTGATGCCGTGCTTCTTAGCCAAGGGCAGGATCTTATCCACCTCGGCGGCCTGCCCCGCGGCGTGGACGACGACGATGGCCGAGACGTTGGGGCCGATCCGCTCCTCAACCTGCGGTGCACCGATGAGGTAACTGTCGGGCTCGCTGTCGACGAGCTTCGGTTTCAGTCCGTTGAGGATCACGGCGCTCAGAGTGCCGGGATCAGTAATCGGCGAGACCAGCACCTCGCTGCCCTTTGGCAGATCAAGGGCAGCGATTGCGACATAGAGCGCCGCCGTGCCCGTCGCCACAGCATCGGCATATCCTCCGCCCATGAAATCGACGAAAGCGTCGGTGTAGAGCTTCTCGAATGGTCCTTGATATCCCGGGTCGACCTGGCGCTCGCGATAATAGGCGACGCATTCCTGCACCATGCGCAGCTCGTCCTCTCCGAACGCGAGGCGCGGCGGCATGCGCTGCGAGCGCAGCTTCGGACCGCCCTTGATCGCGAGCTCTTCGCCGAGAAGCTGTTGCCGCACCGCCTCGTCCATTGCCGCCCCCTTCAGCCGAGCCCGATCTTGGCCGAGATTTGCGGGATGCTCAGCCCATGCGAAGCCAGGAGATCCTCGTGGCTGCCGTAGTTATGGATGAATGCGTCTTTGAGCGTAAAGGTGTCGAGCCGGCACTCGGCGCGGATATCCCAGGCGATCTGCTTGGTCTGCGGCGCGAGCCCACCCTGGGGCACGTGCTCCTCGATGACGATGACGTGCTTGTGCCGTTTGAGCGCCTCGGCGATGCCGGCGCGGTCCAAGGGTTTCACCGTGTGGCAGGAGACGAGCGAGACCGATTTCCCCGTCGCCTGGAGCTCGTCGGCGAGCTGCGCTGCCATCTTGGTGATGACGCCATAGGTGAGGATGCAGACATCGTTGCCGCGCCTGACATAGCGCAGCTTGCCGAACTGGAACGGCTCGGCGGCGTTCCTGGTCAGGTCGGGCTCGCCGGCCTTGCCAATGCGCAAGTACACGGGCCCATTCTTCTGCCGCGCGCACCACCTTGTCGCCTCGGTGCATTCAGCCGGATCGCAGGGCACCACGATCTGCATGTTGGGGATGGCGCCGGCGATGGCGATGTCTTCCATCGTGTGGTGTGTGCCGCCCAGGGTCGAGTATATGACGCCCGCGCCCATCCCGACGACGGTCACCGGCAGATTCTGATAGCAAAGATCGTCACGCACCATCTCGAAGGGGCGGTAGAGCGAGAAAGTGGCGATGGTATAGGCGAACGGCTGACAGCCATTGAGCGCGAGCCCGGCGCAGATCCCGATCATGCTCTGCTCGGCGACGCCGACATTGATGAAGCGCTCGGGATATTGGCTGCTGAACTTGGCCATGCTGCCCGCTGGCGAGATGTCCGCGACGACGATGTAGACGTCGGGATTCTTCGTCGCCTCATCATAGAGCGCCTCGGAGAAGGCGTTTCTCATTTCGCGTTCTCCAGCTCCTCGGCGGCGCGGCGATATTCTTCCTTGTTGGGCGACCGGTAATGCCAGATCGGTACATTCTCCATGTAGGAGACACCCTTGCCCTTGGTGGTCTTGGCGACGAGCATGAACGGCTTGCTGCCGTGCCGCGAGGTGATAGCCTCGAATATGGCGACGCTGTCGTGGCCGGACACTTCGGCCGCCTCCCAGCCGAAGGCGCGGAACTTGTCGACGAGCGGGTAGAAGCTCGGATGGGTATCTGAGGTCCGGCCCAAGCTTTGGAAATCGTTGTTGTCGACACAGGCGACGATGTTATCGAGCTTTAAGGAGGAGGCCATCAGCACCGCCTCCCACGTCGAACCCTCCTGCAGTTCGCCATCGCTCAGGACGGTGTAGATGGTGCCACCGGTCTTGCGTCCTTTTTCCGCGAGTGCCATGCCGCAGGCCATCGAAAGGCCGTGGCCGAGCGAGCCAGTGGCCGCCGTGATGCCGGGATTGCCGTAATCGGGATGGACGCCGAGCTTGCCTTTGGGGGTGCAGTAGGCGTCGAGATCGGCGCGGCTCAGAATGCCGAGCTCCTCCAGGATCACGTACTGGATCATGCAGCCATGCCCCTTCGACATGAGGAAGGTATCGGGGGATTTGGTTGCAGGGCTACGCATTAGGGCCGTGTAGATGACGTCGACCACCTCGGTGCAGGAATAGGCCGAGCCGATGTGGAGCGCCGAGACCTGCTGCGATATGTCGAGGATGCGGCGGCGATAGCGCCGGCAGCGCTCGCGGGCTTGGGCCGCGTCGAAGCTGTTGGCGCGCTCTGTCATGGGCATGGGCCTCGTCATTCGATGATGGTCCAGTAGCAATCGCCGGTATAGCCCGCTTCGTCGAAGAGCTGCATCCATCCGGCGGGGTCGTAATGTGTCTTGGCGGTCAGGACCCAACTTAGGAAGAGCTCGCGCTCGCGCTCGTTCCGGTAGCTGTCCACCTGGATATAGCCGCGGCCGGGCGCCAGCCGCTCGATTTCGCGCACCGCAGTGATGCACTCCGCACGCTCCAGATTGTGCACCACATTAACGGCGATCACCGCCTTGAAGCTATTATCGGGGAAGGGCATGCGCACGCAACTGCCGAGATGGAGGCGGCCCACCACCTCAGGCTCGCAATTCATGAGCGCATATTCCGAGATGTCGAGCCCGAATACCTCGATCCCGGGGCAGACCTTCATCAGGTCTTTGACCAGGAAACCCTTCGCGCAGCCGACATCGAGCACCCGGTCGCCAGGCTTGAGGCCCCAATGCTCGACCATGTCCTCGGCGATCGCAACCCAGCGCCCGTCATAGCGGTAACCGCCATAGCCTGTGTCGCGTGTGCCGTCGAAATACTCATGGCCATACTGGCGCGAAATGCGGATGTTCTCTTCGCTTTGCGCCGTCGTGCGCTTGTCAATATTGCGATTTGCCTTGGGATAGCGGCGCAGAAGGTTGATTTCGGCCATAGGATGGGTTCTCTGCCAGCGACCAGGGCGTGTCGACTCGCGCCAGCCCGACACTTGAGCCGCCAAGATGCGCAGGCAGGCGCAAGGTGTCAATGGCTGGAACGCTGCAGCGGCGCGAATCGGGGGCCATGCGCCAGGACTTGGGGCTGGACAGCTGCACGCAGTTCCGATAATTCCCCAGGGAAGAAAAAAGGGCCTTCAATGTCGAGCGACAGCGCGGCGGCGGACATGATTTCGGAGCGCGCCCGCGACTACTTGCGCGGCAAGCGCGTCCTGGTGACGGGAGCCTGCGGCACTGTCGGTAAGCAGCTCGTGCGCCAGCTTGTGGAGCGCTTCGAGGTCGGCAGCCTCATCGGCATCGACCACAACGAGAGCGAGCTCGTTTTCCTGGAGGAGCGCTATCGAGGCTATCCTCACGCTCGTTTCCTGCTGTGCGACATACGTGACCAGGCGGCGCTTCTCCGCGAGACGCGGCGTGTCGGCGTGCTCTTCCATGCCGCCGCCTACAAGCACGTCTACATGTGCGAGCGCTCACCCCTCGAGGCAATCCAGACCAATGTGCTGGGCGTGCAGAACGTGGTCCAGGCGGCGATCGAGAATGGCGTGGCGCGGCTCGTCTTCACCAGTTCCGACAAGGCGGTGAACCCGCCCAACGTGATGGGCACATCAAAGCTGATGGGCGAGCGGTTGGTCACGGCGGCAGCGATTGACCCCAACCATGCCGGCACCGTCTTCCTCTCCACCCGCTTCGGAAATGTGCTGGGTTCGCGTGGCTCGGTGATCCCGATCTTCCGCGAGCAGATCCGCCAGGGCGGACCTGTGACGCTCTCCGACCCGGCGATGACGCGCTTCATCATGTCCCTCGACGAGGCGGTGCGGCTGGTGATCGAATCGGCTGTGCTCGGTCAGCCCGGCGACGTGCTTATTACGAAGATGCCCGCGATCCGCATCCAGGACCTAGCCGAAGTAATGATCCGCGACTATGCGCCGCGCTGCGGCCGCAGCCCGCAGGACATCGCACTTGAGGTGGTCGGGCCCAAAGCCGGCGAGAAGATCTATGAGGAGCTGATGAACGAGGAGGAGACGCGACGGTCCTTCGAGCTTGAGCGCTACTTCGTCGTCCGTCCAGCGATGGCGCCGCCTTTTGTCGACGCGCCGCCCTATGAGGGGCCGCGCGGCGGTTCCGTGACGCTCCCCTACAATTCGGCTAATGTCGAGCCACTCTCGCAGGAGCAGCTCGCGACCTTTCTTAATGCCAATCGGCTACTTGAGGATGAGCGGGACTAGCCGGCTTTGGGGATTCGCATGCGCGTGATGATTCTGGGCGGCGACGGTTATCTCGGCTGGCCGACGGCCATGGCGTTTCGCCGCGCCGGTCACGAAGTCTGCGTCGTCGACAATTACCTCCGCCGCAAGATCGCGGCGGCGACCGGGTCCGACGCGCTCATACCCAATCCGCGCCTGCCCGAGCGCACTGCGATCTTCGACGCGGTGGGCGGCGGCCGTATAGAGGTCGCCGAGGGCGATTGCTGCGACATGGGCTTTCTCGGCGAGGCAGTGCGGCGCTTCAAGCCCGACGCGATTGTGCACTATGCCGAACAGCCCTCGGCGCCCTTTTCCATGATGGGCTACGAAGAGGCGCGCATGACGCTCGCCAACAATCTCACCGCCACCTTCAACGTGATCTGGGCGGTGATGCAGCACGCGCCCCGGTGCCACATGATCAAGGTCGGCACCATGGGCGAGTATGGCACGCCCAATATAGACATCGAGGAAGGCTGGATCGAGATCGAGCACAAGGGCCGGCGCGACAAATTCCTCTATCCGCGCCAGGCGGGCAGCCTCTATCACACCACGAAGGTACTCGACACCGATCTCCTGTGGTTCTACGTGCGCGTCCATGGGCTCCAGGTCACGGATCTGATGCAGGGGCCGGTTTATGGAGTCTCGACCGACGAGGCCGACCTCGACGAGCGGCTCCTGCCCAATTTCCACTACGACGATATTTTCGGCACGGTGGTGAACCGCTTCATCGTCCAAGCGGTGGCGGGCGTGCCGCTCACCGTCTATGGCAAGGGCGGACAGACGCGAGGATATCTCAACCTTCGCGACACGTTGCAATGCATCGCCCTTGCGGCGTCGAACCCGCCGGGCCGCGGGCAGCTTCGCATCCTAAACCAGTTCACCGAGACCTTCTCGGTCAACGAGCTGGCTGAGCGGGTGCGGCGGGTCGGTCGCGCGCTCGGCCTCGACGTGGCGGTCAAATCGATTGACAATCCCCGCAAGGAGCTCGAGGAACATTACTACAACCCGGCCCATTCCGGGCTGATCGAGCTCGGGCTCAAGCCCCATTTCATGACGGACGATGTGCTTGCCGCCATGATCGAGCAGGTGCAGCTCCATCGTGAGCACATCGTCCCTGATCGCATCCTGCCGCGCGTGCGCTGGAAGTGAGCGGGATGCGCTGGCTCGTCACCGGCGGCTGCGGCTTCATCGGCCGCAATCTGATCAGCCGTTTGTTGACGCAGCGAGGCGACCAGATCCGTGTGTTCGACGATCTTTCCGTCGGCACCCGCGCGGACCTCTTAGCCGCGACCGGCGGCGCGGCAGACCGGGTTGAACTCGTCACTGGCGACATTCGCGACGAGGCTGCAATTGTGCGTGCCGCCGCCGAGATGGACGTTGTAATCCATCTTGCAGCCAACACCGGGGTAGGTCCGTCGGTCGAGGATCCCAGGAGCGACTGCCTCGTGAATGTGATCGGTACGCTCAATGCGCTCGAAGCGTGCCGCGCAAGGGGTGTCAAGCGCTTCGTCTTCGCCTCGAGTGGCGCTCCAGTAGGGGAAAGTGAACCACCGATCCACGAGGAGCAGCCTCCGCATCCGGTTTCCCCTTACGGTGCAAGTAAGCTCGCTGGTGAGGCTTATTGCTCCGCCTACAAGCGCAGCTTTGGCATTGACACGGTCGCGCTGCGATTCGGTAACTGCTTTGGCCCGTTCTCCGGCCATAAGGGCAGCATCATCGCCAGATTCATCCGGGAGGCACTCAGCGGGAAGCCTTGGGAAATCTACGGTGATGGAAAACAGACGCGCGATTTCATTTATGTCGAGGACGTCGCCGAAGCCATCTGCCTTGCTGCGAAGGTCGCTGGCATTGGCGGAGAGACCTTCCAGATTGCCACCAGCAGCGAGACCACAGTGGCTGAAGTAGCCGATCGGCTCGCCGCTATACTCGCCCAACACGGCATCCGCCCCGGTCCGGCGCGTCATGCTAGTCCACGAATCGGCGATGTGCGGCGAAACTTCTCCGACACGCGCAAGGCGCGCACGCGGCTCGGCTGGGCGGCTCGGGTGAGCCTTGACTCCGGTCTCGAAAGAACGGTGCGATGGTTCCTCGCGCGCGGACGAGACGCGTGACTGGGTTGAGGGGGCATCATGAGTACGGCGAGAGGCCTTTGTCTCGGGCTCGAGTAGCCATACTGGCAGCGTTGGCGCTGGCGCTCCTCGCTCTTGGGATGTACCGCAGCTACGCGCTGGGTCAGTACCGAACGATGTACGATAACCCGATCTATCGTTGGCGCGAGTCCGTGGCGGTAGCGCTCTCGAAACTGCACGACCCGCCGCTCTCAGGGTACGTAGCCTACCGCTCCATCCGTGATTATTTAACAGCGCACGGCCTGGCCCTCATGCCTGGCGAGGCCGAGCCGCTGCCAAGCCCGGCCGAACGCGAAAAGTTGATATATGACCCTTCACGCCTCGAGCGGCTATTCCGCGCCGCCGCTGCAGTTCCGGTCGATCCACTCTTGCCGCCGGTGCCCATCGTGGGGAACGAGAAGGGCGAGTCTGACTTCTACGCATTGGCCTTCTCGCTTTTTGGCATCAGCTTGTCGGCCCTGTGGAAGTTCTATTTCTTGCTGCTCTTTGCTTCGGCGGCGATCTTTTTTCTCGCGTTCCGCTCCTCGCCCTTTTGCCTGCTGCTGCTGTCGATCTACCTAACGGCGCATTATGCAATGATCGGCGTGGCATCCGCGCCGTGGATTCAAACTGTTCACAACAGCCGCTTTTTCTCAGTGATGGCGCTACTCCCGAGTTTGCATCTCCTGCTCCTGCTCCTACGACGCGAGAGTTTGGGTTGGGCGAGCGGCGTGCTGGCGGCGGCACAGACGCTGCTTTTGGCGTTCCTTGCCTTCTGCCGATTCGAAGTGATGTGGCAACCGATCGCGGTTATAGCGGTCGGAGGCGCGGTGCTGCCAATACAGTCATTATCGGTCGGCCTACGGCGCCATGGCGAGCGCGGCCGCGCCGTTGCCGCCGGACTGCTCGTCATCTGGCCCTCGCTTTTCTCGGCCGGAGGAGTGGCCGGATTGCTCATTTACCAACGCACCGCGCTCGATCACCGCGCCTATGCGCTCGAAACGCGCACCCATACCTTTTGGGAGCCGCTCTTCAGCGGCACGATCAGTGCCAACTCAGAGCTGTGCAGCCTCTATTGCTTCGGCGAGGAACCTTACAGCGATACGATGGACTACATTGCTGTGCGGGACTATTTACGCCGACGAAGCGACGCTACATCTCCCATCGCCCATGTTGAGAATGGGCGCATAGAGATCAACGCCATGAGGAATATGGGTGTATATGATGCGGCGATGCGGCGGATCTTCCTGAGGGTTGTGGCTCAGCATCCCTGGCTTGTACTGCAATCCTTCGTTCTCGACAAACCTGTCGACCAGGTTAAAATCCTCTGGCATGGGCGGATACTAGCGCGTATGGGAATCCTGGTGCCGGTGTTACTGGCGCTCGTGATTGGCGTGATAGCGGCCTTTTTGGACGCTTCACACGGGACGAGCGAACAATGGCTGCTCGTGCGTCGTGGGCTCCCGGTCGTGCTGTTGCTGTCGCTGACCACAACCGAGATCACGCCGAGCATCATGATTCCCGATACGATCACGGTGTTCACGATGCTGTTGCTTGGCCTGCTCGCAGCGGTGGCGCTGTTACTGACGAGAAGGTTCTTTTCGTTGCGAAGAAAAGTATCCACCGATCCGTCAACCAACCCGGTCACCATGTCGCGCGGGTGAAAAGAGCAAAATCGGTCGTCGATGCGGGTAAGCGCACAAAGCCACGTGACCCAAACACGTCTTCATGCTCGGGCTTCACATAGAGGATCAGCAGTTCCCGTTGTGCCCTGCGCGCCAATGTGATCAGACGGTCCGCCACCGCGGCTAGCACAGCTGCGTCGAACGGGTTGAAGAAATAGAAGACGCTCGCCTCGGGTGGAATATCAAAGGTTCGCGCGTCCGCCGTTTCCACGCGCCAAAGCGGCGATGTCTTTCCGGTGGCGGCGTAATAGGCCGTGAGGTTGCGCCGGGCCACTTGTGCGAGGCTAGGCGAAAGCTCGACGCCGATGATCTCGCGGAACGGCAAAGTCGAGGCGAAGAGCAGCGCGCGCCCCATGCCGCAGCCGAAATCGACGAAGGTAAGGCCGCGCCAGTCTTTCCCGCCGGCCTTAAACGCCTCCTGCATGAAGAGATAGCTCGACGGGAAATAGTCGCTCGCGTGGGCGCGGGCTTCCGCCGTGAAGTCGAGCGCAGCCGCGGGGATGACCACGCCAGTGACGCCCCCGAACTTAAGATCGTGCCACACCTCGAAAGCGGCAATCTTAAGCGTACGGAATAGGCCTCGACGCCACGATGAGGCGAGGAATTGCTGAAGTCGCCAGAACTTGCCGTTGGGCAAATGCAACACTATAGTTTCACACTTTCGCTCATACGCGACGATCATGCGATGAGTAGATTTGGGGCGCGCCGTTGACTAGGGCGGCACAGTCCGAGGCATAGTCGAAGTATGCTCGCCCAACCCAGCCTCATCGTCAACGCGGACGATCTCGCCATTCATCCGAGCATAGATGCTGGTATCTTCGAAGCATTCGAGCGTGGCATTCTGACTTCCGCGACCCTGTTGGTGACAACGCCGTTCGCGGCGGCGGCTGCGGAGGAGGCGCGCCGTCGTGGGCTGCCGGTCGGCTTGCACTTCTCCTTGACGCTGGGGCGCGCGGCGGCTCCGCGCCGCGAAATTCCTGATCTCATCGATGCGGCGGGTAATCTGCGCTTTTCTGCGGCGAAACTGCTGCTGCTTGCTACCAATGCCGAGAGCAACACAGTGCTTTATCGCCAGATCGAACGCGAAATCGCCGCGCAATTTGCAGCAGCGCGTGCGCTGGGGCTCGCGCTTACCCATGTCGACTCGCATCAGCACGTGCACATGAATCCGAGAATTTTCGCGCTGCTCGAAGCCGAGGCAGCGCGCCATGGCGTCGGGGCGGTGCGGCTCTGCCGCGAGCCCTTCTACACGTTCGAGCTCGGAACGGGCGTGCTTAGGAACGTGCGCCGGCTCAATCCAGCGAAGCTCGCACTCGTCCGAATGGTGCAACGTCCCATACAGCCTCGACTCAGGACGACCGATCGGTTCTTCGGCCTTATGTTTTCGGGCGAAGTGACCAGGATCGCTTTCGCGCGCTTGGTGAAGCGGCTAGCGCGCGCCGGCGGCGTGTGCGAACTCGGGCTTCACCCAGGATACTGTGCACCACCGGGGTGCATGGCCTATCCCAGACCCGCCTATAACGCCTTCATCAGCGACCTGAGCCGCGAGGCCGAGCTAGCGCTCCTCACCGATCCCGCCAGCCGCGCATTGCTGCGCGCGGCGGGGGTCCGCCTCCTGTCCTATGCCGATCTTGAGACGGTGCGGGGTCGGACCAAGTAAAAGTTGAAATTTCGCGGCCGCGGCGTCATTAGTAGCCGGCCCGAGGCGGGAAATGTGATGATCGATTTGTCCGTTATCGTGCCGATCTACAATGAAGGCGCCGATCTCTGGTCAATGGCCAGCACGCTCGCGCCGCATCTCGACCGTATCGTCTGCGCCGGCCAGTGGCAGTTCGTCCTGATCGACAATGGCAGTCATGACGATTCGCCGCAGATCATCGAGCGCATCAAGGCAGCGTGGCCGACGGCGCTCAGCCTGCGCCTGTCCTGCCCCGATTATGGCGAGGCGCTAGCGAATGGTCTCGCAAGTGCAGAGGGCAGCTTCGCCTATGTCATTAACGTGGATTTCTGGGACGAGGTATTCCTCGCCTGGTGCTGGCGCTATCGTACCGTCTACGATCTCGTGCTGGGCTCGAAGCGCGCCGACCCCTCGCTCAACCACCAGCATAAGTACCGCCGGTTTCTCAGTTGGGGGCTCAACAGCGTCCTCCAATTTGCCTTTGGCTTTGTCGGCACCGACACGCATGGGCAAAAATTCCTGTCGCTTGCCACGATCCGCCCGATCGTCGCCCGCTGCGTCATGCGCCGCGGCCAGTTTGACACCGAACTCACGCTGCGCGCCATGCGCCAGGGGCTGTGGCTCGCGGAAGTGCCGGTGCCAATCCAGGAGCTGCGTCCGCCGCGTAATCTGATGCTCAAGAAGATCTACCGCAATCTCTACGACATCGTGAAGCTAAAGCGCGTTATCCAGCTGGTGCCACCCGACCGCCCGATCCGATATCACCGCTGGGCGCGCGAGGATATCGAGCGCGACGGCGCCCTCTCGGCTCCGGCGCACGTGCTGCTGGAAAGGGCGGCGCGCGACCATCGCGCGCTTGCCGGACAAGTCCCACAGCCATGAGCAACGTTCTCCAGGCCTTCTACGAGGAAAAGTACCGCGACCACGTCGAGCGACCGCGCACCAGCAAGCTTTTCACTCTCGATTGCATTTCGTCCGAGGGCCATCTTCGTGTGCTTGATATCGGCTGCGGCACCGGCGAAAACTCCCGGGCCATCGCTGCGAAGGGCCACAGAGTGCACGGCATCGATATTTCGGAAAACGCAATCGCCCGCTATCGTGCCCATGGTTTCGAGGGCAGTGTCATGGACATCGAGCAGGCTCTCGATTTCCCCGACGCGTCCTTCGATCTCCTGTTTTGCTCGGAAGTGATCGAGCATCTGGCGGCCCCCGAGCGGCTCGCCAGCGAGGCTTTTCGCGTGCTCGTGCCGGGCGGAAAGCTGGTCCTTTCCACCCCCAACTCCGCCTTCTGGGTCTACCGTGCGCTGGCGGTGCTCGGGCGCACGCTGAGCGAGCTGCAGCACCCTAAGCACCTCCATTTCTTTTCGCGCCGCAGCCTTGGCCAGCTCCTCACTGGCGCCGGTTTCCGCATCGAGCGGGCGCTTGGGCGCAACATGTACCTGCTGCTGCCTGATTTCGGCGGCCTGTTTGGCGCTGTCCCGGCTTGGTTCGGCTTCCAGAAGGAAGAGCGCTTCCGGACCAAGAGCTTCTTCTGGCACTGGTCGCACCGCTCGGCAAGGTGGAACACGCTGTGGGCGGACACCTTGATCATGGTCCTGAGCAAGCCGCCGCGTCCTGCGGCATGAGCGTTGCGGCGGGTGTGAGTGTCTTACTCGCCAGCGGCGGCGACCTGGCGGCGTGGCAGGATTTCGTCGACGCGATGCCCGGCGCGAACTGCATGCACCACGCCGGCTGGCATGAGGTACTGCGCCTTGCCTATCGAGTGCGCCCGCTCTTCTTGATGGCGTGCGAGCCGGGCGGCATCGTGGTCGGCATCTTGCCCGCCTATTTCAGTCGCAGCTTCCTCACCGGCCCCCACCTATCGACCCTGGAGGGCGGGGCGTTGGCGCGCTCTGAAGCGGCGCTCCAGGCGCTCTTTGCTGAGGCAATGGCGGTGCGCGACCGGCTCGGGGCTCGCTACCTCCAGGTTCGGGGTGGGCCGGTGCCGGCGGCGGCGGAGACTACGGTTCGCTACATCCACACCGCGATAGACACCGCTCGCGCGCGGGAAGAGATCTGGCGCGGAATCAAGCGCAAGACGCGGTGGGGCATCCGCCAAGCCGAGAAGCAGGGTATCGACGTCGCGCATGATCCGAGCCTCGACGGGCTCGCCGACTTCTACGCCGCCTATGCTGCCCATATGCGTGATCTCGGCACGCCGGTCATAGGCTTCGCTACATTCACCGCCCTGCGTGACGCGTTTGGCCGCGACCGGCTGCGACTCTATCTCCTTCGCCTCGACGGTCACGTCATCGGCGGTATGCTGTGCATCCTGAACCGCTCGCGCTGGACTGACTATTTTGCCGTCGCGCGGCATGCGGAAGAGGCCGAGTTCGCGAATTACCTGCTCTACTGGCACGTCATTCGCGACGCCGCGGCCGCGGGGGTCGCGGAGTTCGATCTCGGGCGTAGCACGCCCGACAGCAACGTTCATCTGTTCAAGCGCAAATGGGGCGGGCACGACACGGACGTGCCATACTATTTCTATCTCGCGCCGGGGAGAACTTCCTCCGAATTTGGACTCGAGCGGTTGAAACAGCAGAAGGGCCCGCTGCAGCGGGCCTGGACGCACCTGCCGCTCGTCGTAGCCAACCGCCTGGGGCCGGTCTTGCGCCGGCAGCTACCCTTCATATGAAGGCGGCGGCCGAGCTCCGAAATTCGATCATTCGCCGTTCGCTCGGCGTGGTGGGCTTTTATGTGCTCGGCCACGCCTTCAACTATCTGCTGCTGGTCACGACCAACCGTACACTGGCGCCCGAGATTTTTGGGCTCTTCTATATCTGTATTTCCCTTATCAACGTGCTGGTGACGCCGAGCCTCACGGTCGTCTGGTCGCTGGCGCAACGCCTGTCGATCATCGCTGCCGCGGGCTCGACCGAGGCGGTCCTCGCCGAGCTTGGGCGCAATTTGCGCCAGCTGCTCGGCTGGGGCGCGCTCGGCGCCGCCGCTATCGCTGCCGCGCTCCTGCTGTTCGGTCGCCTAATTGGCGTCGATTCCCTCGCGATCATCCCATTCATTCCGGCGGTTGCGCTCACGTCGATCATGGTAGAGCTGCTGCGCGCCGCCTTCCAAGCGCTGCAGCGCTTCGCGTGGTTCAGCGCGACCTGGGTGCTGTGGTGCGCGCTGCAGTATGTCTGCGCCATGGCTGGGTTGCTGCTGCTGGGAACGGTCTGGGCCGGTCTCGCCGGATTACTGTTGGCTGGGCTGGCCATGGGCGTACTGGGCTGGACCGTGCTCAACGGGTCCTCGGCGCCCGCGTCTGGGCCGCGCGATCGCGCGGCCGCGGCCGCGCCGATCGGCGCTACACCGCTCACCGCGAAGCGTCTGGCGCCATTGGTCTGCGGATACGGCCTGTTCACGCTCTTCGTCAATTTGGACGTGCTCCTCGCCTATCTGCTGCTCGAGCGGCAGCAGCTCGGCGCCTATGTCGCATCCTCGCTGCTGCCCAAGGCGATCGTCACCGTGACGCTCCCGGTGGCGCAGGTGCTGATGCCGGTCGTCGTCGCGCGCGTTCAGGCGGCGCAGAGTACGCGGCCCTCGCTCGTGAAGGCGCTGCTCGCCGTAACGGTGCTCGCCGGCATGGGGGCGCTCGTGCTCGGGCTCGGGAGGGGCTTAGTCTGCAGTTCCCGCTTCGGCTTGCGCTTCTGCGATCCCGGGCTAATGAAGACCCTGGCCTTGGCGGCCGTGCCACTCTGCGTCCTGCGGGTGCTGGTGGTGGGCAGCCTTGCGCTCGCTGCCAACTGGCGGCCGCTCCTGCAGCTGGTGGGTATCCTGCTGGTGGGGGTGAGTGCCGCCCTATTGCCGACAGGGCCGGCAACGCTTGCGACGCTTTATCTCTACGCCGCCCTCGCACTCACTTTTGTTTATCTGGCCCTCGACTGGATGGCGGCGCCGTGTCGCACCGCCCCACGCCGCTCGTGAGCGGCTGGTTGTCAGGGGAGGGGAGTTCGGTCATGGTGTTCGGAGGTTCAAGCAGTGCGGCGCGCCAATGATCTTCGACGAACTCCGCATCGACCGGCTCGAGAACACAGGCGGCGCGCCGATGACCGTCCATGGCATCATCCGCCTCAATCCCGGTGCGCGCGTTGTCCAGTCGCGGGTGCTGGGCCCCCTTTACCTCAATCGCCACACCCAGGTCGGTCCCGACGTGGTTGTGGGAAAATATTTCGGCATGAACGAGCATTGCTTCGTCGCCCGCGCCACCGTGGGCGCCTATGGCGCGATCGGCGCTCGCACGGCGATCAATCCCTTCAACCATCCAGTCGACTGGCTCAGCACCAACGAGTTCCAGTATCACCCGCGCTCCTTCGACTGGGTTGAGGAGTACAACGAATTCGGCCGACTTGAGCGCACGTCCGACATGTTCCGGCACGTGACCATTGGCAACGATGTCTGGACCGGGCACAACGTCAACGTCATGGCGGGGGTCAATGTCGGGGATGGGGCCATTATCGCCGCCGGCTCGGTCGTCACCAAGGACGTGCCACCCTATGCGATCGTCGCCGGCGTCCCCGCCGCGGTGAAGCGCTTTCGGTTTTCGGAAGCAATGATCGAGCGCTTCCTGCGCCTCAAATGGTGGGATTTAGAACTCTCCGACCTCTCCGGCCTGCCATTCCGAGAAGTGGAGCGCTGCCTCGACCGCGTCGAGGAGATCAGGCTCAAGAAGGGCCTGCCGGTCACGTGAGCGGCGGCGAACATTCCGAGCATACCGCGGTGCGCGGGCTTCTCAAGGAGGCGCGCATTCCCGCCGAGGGCGTGCTGTTCGTCCATTGCTCGTTCCGCCGGTTCCATGCGCATGGCTTCGAGGTGGACCGGTTCATCGAGGCGCTCCTCGCGGAAAGGCGCGGCGGCACGCTCGTCATGCCCGCCATGTCCTGGCGCATCGTTACGCCCGCCAACCCCGTCTTCGATGAGCTCGCGACCCCTTCCCACGTCGGCATCCTTGCCGAACGCTTTCGCACGCGCTTTGCCAGCCATCGCAGCCTGCACCCGACCCATTCGGTCTCGGCCCTGGGGTCGCTCGCGGCGCATTTGACCTCGGGCCATCATCTCGAAGGCACGCCGACGGGACTCGAAAGTCCCTATGGCCGCGCCACTCGCGAGGACGCTCATGTCCTGATGCTCGGCATTGGTCTTGAGCGCTCGACTGCGATTCATCACCCCGAGGAATGCATCGCGCCCCATGTCTATCTCCATCCGCCAGAAGCGGCCGAGCCCTACGCGTTGCGGGGGCGCGACGGCACCACCTATCGCATGCGCCTGAGGCGCCATGTGAAGCTCAATCGCAATTTCCCACAATTCGAAGCGCCGCTCGCGGCGAAGGGAAAGCTTGTGCGCGGCATACTCGCCGGCACGCCCTGGATCGCTGTCTCGCAGCGTGATCTCCTTGCCGATGTGACGGCTGCGCTCGAGCGCAATCCCCGCGCTATCATCGCGCCGCCGGGCGCCCCGATCATCCCGTGAGCTCACAAGTGCTACCGCCGCTCCTCGCCGGGGCCACCCGGCTTCGCCCGGGAGATGCGGTGGCGGCGCTCATATTGGTCAAGGGCGAGGGTTATCTCATGCAACTTCGCGATTCCCGCCCCGACATCTGGTATCCCGGCCATTGGGGCCTTTTCGGCGGCGGAGTAGAGCCCGGCGAGGACCCGGTTCAGGCGCTAGCCCGTGAGCTGAAGGAGGAGCTTGAGCTCGAGCTGCGTCAGGCTGATTTCTTTGCGGGGTTCGATTTCGACCTCCAAGGGCTCGGGCTTGAGCGCTATTTCCGCCGCTATTACCTCGTGCCGATCGAGCGGCGTGTGGCCGATCGCCTGGTCCTCCATGAAGGGGCGGAGATGCGCGTCTTCTCTGGTGCAGCGATCTTACAGGAGCCGCGAGTAACCCCATATGATGGCTTTGCCTTGTTCCTCCATCATTGCCGTCGGCGGCTGGACGTCCCGACCCGGGGGGGCAGCGAATAGGCTTGCCGAAGCCGAGGCGGGGTTTCTATAAGGAAAGGTCCATTGGGAGCAGTGATGATGCGCGATTGGTCGAAAGCCTACTGGGTCGACCCAGCCCACAATTGGAAACCCCTGCCGGTGCCTGAGCTGCCGGATCGCCTGCTCGTCGATTTCGCCACCCGCTGCAACCTGCGCTGCCCCATGTGCCCGGTCTGGGGCCTTGAGGACGAGGCGCGGATCGAGCCGTTGAAGGGCGCCATGGCGCTCGACCAGGCGCGAAAACTCTTGGACGAGTTCACCACCAAAAAGCCGATGGTGGCGCCCAGCATCTACGGCGAGCCGCTCCTCATTCCCAACATGCGGGAGGTGTTGAGCGAGGTGAAGAAGCGCGGGATGGCGCTCGCGCTCAACACCAACGGCCTGACCTTGACCGAGAGCATCGCGGAGTTTTTCTGCGAGATCGAAGTCGATTCAGTCATGTTCAGCATAGACGCGGTGACGAAGGAAACGCTGAAGAAGGTGCGCAGTGTCGACAAGCTCGAGAAGATCGAGAGCGCCGTCTTCCGCCTGATGAAGGTGCGCGGTGACCGCGAATATCCGCGCATCGGCGTCTCGTTCACCCGCCAGGACGACAATCGCCACGAGGAAGAGGCGTTCATCAAGCGCTGGGTCGGCGTGGTGGACGTGGTGCGCATGGGCATTGTCTTCGAGGACGGCAAATTCCCGGAGATGGCCGAGCCACCCAAGCGCGTCGCCTGCCCTGTCATCTACAAGACCATGCCCGTCCATCACGACGGCAGCGTCAGGCTCTGCTGCCTCGATGGGCTGCGCGCAACCGACATGGGCAATGTCTTCAAGGACGGCGTCCGCGCCGTGTGGCATGGCGAGGAATTTGCCAAGGCGCGCTACTATCACGAGACCGGACAGTGGGACAAAGTGCCGTTCTGCAAGCCGTGCAATGGCTGGGCGCAATACGAGTATGAGGAGGAGGTGCGCGACGGGCTCCTCATCCGCCGCTCGCCCGAATACACCTATTACAACACGATCAAGCGCATCGGGAACTGGAAGGGCAACCTGCTCGGCGGCCACAAGCCGCCACCGGCCGAGTTCAACTCCGCTGCCTGAGGCCGGATGGCCCGCAAGATCCCGATCTCGGGCCTGCCGCTCTTTGCCTACAAGCTGCGGACGGAAGGTTTGCCGTGGCTCTTCACTCGGTTCAGGCGCGAATGGGAGATGCCGACGACGCGCCCCGGCCAAGTGCTCTTCCGGGCCGCCCGCATCGTCACTGGGGCCGGCCGGAATGGCGGAGCGGCGGTGGACCGTAATCGGCTCTATGCCTTCTACGACCTCGCCGTCGCCCCGCTGAC